>Ga0265320_10001077_pt1 | contig 20158 bp, 15 predicted proteins | sample 4827metaG_FD_202087 | JGI IMG/M metagenome (GOLD analysis project Ga0265320, IMG submission 202087) | Rhizosphere microbial communities from Carex aquatilis grown in University of Washington, Seatle, WA, United States - 4-8-27 metaG | ecosystem: Host-associated > Plants > Roots > Rhizosphere >...
CGAGACAGAGACGGCGACGACTCGGTGCCCGATCCCATCTGAGCATTCCGAGACCTGCCAGGTAACTGACGAGCGTCGAGAAGGCCATCAGCGCGCAGAATCGGTAGTCCCAGAACGCATAGAAGACGTAGCCGGTCAGCGTGAGCCACTGATAGCGGCGCTCACTCGTCTTCAGAGACCAGAACACCACATACGCGACCGGTAGGAACGCGTATAGAAAGGTCACGCTGTTGAAGAGCATCGCTTCGAGGCCGAGAACCCTAACATAGGGTCTATCGACGATCGAAGCTGGCGTTCGCGAAACCGGCTACCATCCGGCAAGCGCCGTGGTGGCGATGCCGAGCACGCGAGTCAGACGCTCAACCGGAACGGCGATGAAGTTTCGTTCGGGCGCCGCGCCGGCTCCCATCGGCGACGCGAGGGCGACCTTCTGCAGATTCCCTGGCGCGATGACCAGGATCTGATAATCGAGCCGCGCGAAGAATTCGTCGATGGCGGCCGCAGGGGCATCGGCCAGCGCTTCGAAGATCACGACCGGTCGATCGCGCGCGAAGGTGGCGGTCGCGCCCTGGAACACGGGTAGCTCCCAGCCCTCGACATCGACCTTGACCAGGTCGACGCCGCTCACGCCACGCTCCGTGGTCATCGCGTCCAGGGTGGTCATGGGCACAGTGATCGCGACCGAGTTTTCCACCCGGGCCGCATCGAGGCTCGTCAAGGCATCGCTGATCGACGTGAACAATTGCGTGTAGGCAGTTTCGGCTCCGAGTGCGGTGGGGAATACCTCGATTCCGCGCGCTCCGGAGAGCGCGACACTCTTGGCCAGCGACATCGCGACCAGCGGATGCGGTTCGAACGCCAGGATTCGTGCCTCTGGCCGAAGGCGAGCCGCCAGCAACGCGAAGATGCCGGCGTTCGCGCCCACGTCGACGATGACCCCCGCGTGTTGAGCCAGAGCCGCGAAGAGGGCGACGGTGCGAGGCTCGAACGCATCGAGCCCGCGGTAGTAGGCCACGCTCACGAGCGAGACCCATGGACGTGCCGCCATGGTGATCTCGGCTCCCGCGATCCGGACTTTGAAGCTGCGCACGAACCCCGGCAAAGCGAGGTGAGTCGCGCAGGCGTCACCGATCGCGGCCCTGACCCCCTCGGGGAGCATCTTCACGCCTGCGATTCGGTGCGCCACGGGGCCCAACGTCTCGGGCACGCCTGGGACTCGAGAGAAATATCGCATCAACATGGGCGTCTCGATGACTGAGAGTGCGCGCCGAGCAGGCTGGTTCGTACGCGACTCTCCGAAGCCGGTGATCGTGGCGGCGGATTATGGCACCAAAGTCCTCACCCGCAATGGTTGATGAGAAGCCGACCTGACGACGCCGCCGTTTCAGTGTCTGATCCACTGCCCGAGCAATGCCGCCCAGCGGTCGTTGATCAGCCGCTTCGAGAAGTGGCGCTGGTACGTCGTGAAGGCGGCATCTCGCCCGGCGCGGAGTGCCAGGGGGTCATCCTTGAGTGCAGTCAGTCGCGCGGCAACGTCGTCGGCTCGCCCGGGTTCGAGGACCCATCCTACCCCGTGCTCGCGAATCCACCGCGCGATACTGGCGTCGGCGGTGCCGGCGAAAATGAATGGGCGTCCAACCGCGAGCGCGGCGAAGAACTTCGACGGCACCACGATACCGGTGTACTCCGGCCGGAGGCTCCCGAGGTGAAAGTCGGCTGCCTCCAGTCGTCGCTGAATGGTGGTCTCGTCAGCGAATGGGGCGAAGCGGATGTTCGTGTCGTCAGGACGGATGGCGGCCTTCAGGGCGGGTAGGGTGGTGCCCGTGCAAGCGAAGCAGAGTGCGATCTCGTTGCCGGCGCGCTCACGGCAAGCCCGGGCTAGCTGAAGAAGGGCCTCGAAGTCGTGAGGCCGCGACATGCTGCCGGCGTAGAGGAGCCCTACCTTTGCGTCACCGAAGATCTCTCTTCGAACCTCGGGCTGAGGCTCGGCTGGGGCGGCGGGTTCGACCAGCGCCCAGGGGGTCATCGTCTCGCGATGGGGAGCGCCGCCATACTGGTCGAGACGCGTTCGCATGCATGGACCGAGGTCGACCACCACATTGCAGCGTCGATAGGCCGCGCTCATGAGCGTCCGCGCCGGGCCCGACAGGAAGCGCGTCGCATTGGTCCACTCCGCCTCGACCGCGTCAGGGTAGACATCCAGGCACCAGTGGAGGATCGGCGTGCGGGGGCGACTCAAGCGGAGCGGGATCGCCAGGGTGACTGCGAAAGCTGGATCGGATCCGATGACGATGGCGTCGAAAGGCCCGAGCCTCAGGGAACGCAGGAACCAGGCACTCACCATCCAGGCGCTGTTTCCCAGGCGCGATATCGGATGTTTCTGCGACCACGCGGGGCGGAATACGCGGTGGATCTCGACGCCGTTCCATCGTTCGTGCGAGGGGTAGGGTGCCGATGCCTCGGCGTGAGAGCGGTTGCAGGTCAGCGCCGTGACGTCCCACCCACGTTTCGCCTGCTCTTCCGCAAGGTCGGAAAAGATTCGGGCGCTGACGACCTGATCGGGGTGGAAGAAATGGTACAGGACGAGGAGCCGCGGGCGGGGCATGAGATCGGCTGATTGTAGCCGGCGGGGGCCTCCCGGAGGAGGTGCGAGACTCGTCGTGAGGATGCGCATCGGCAATGGTAGAGTGCAGGTGGCCCCGTCGGGCCACGTCGAGATTCGTGACATCATGGATAAGCGTTCGGAACGGCTGCCGGTCGAGGAGGTACAGCAAGGCAACAGGCAATGGTGGACGCGGAACACCATGTCCTATGACTGGCACAGCGAGATCTCCGCGCCCCGGTTTTCGGCGGGCTGGTTCGACGCCATCGACCGTCGGTTCATCGACAGCGCTCGCCTCTACGGCACCGATCAACAGCCATTCGATCGGGTCATCCCGTTCTCCCGCATCGCGGGGGCGCGGGTTCTGGAGATCGGCTGTGGCATGGGCCTGCACACGGAGCTCATGGCGCGGGCAGGCGCCGACGTCACGTCCCTCGATCTCTCTCCCACGTCGGTCGCGGCGACGACGGTGCGGCTCAATCTGAAAGGGCTCAAGGCGACGGTGGTCGAGGGCGACGCGGAGGCGATTCCCTTTCCCGCCGGGTCGTTTGATTTTGTGTGGTCCTGGGGTGTCATCCATCACTCGTCGCGCACGGCGCGCGTCGTGCGCGAGATTGCCCGGGTTTGTGTTCCCGACGCCGAGTGCCGGGTCATGGTGTACAACCGGAACGGCGCATGGGCGTATTCGATCCTCGTGCGCGATTTTTTGCTCAAGGGCGGATTCATGAAGAAGAGCTTCGAGGAGACGCTCTACAACTCTTCGGACGGCTTCTCCGCACGCTTCTACATTCGCGAGCAGTTCGAAGATCTATTCCGCGCCTACTTTCGTGACGTCTCATCGGAGATCATCGGCCAGGAGAGTGACGCAGTCCCGCTGCCCCGACAGATCCGCAAGCTCGCGGTGCGTATACTCCCCGAGTCGTACCTTCGGAGTGCTCAAGGGCGTCGTGGCAGTTTCATCTTCCTGCAGGGAAAGAATCTAACCAGCGAATGAAGCTCGCTCGCCAGCGAAAGCCTCGGGGAAGGCACGCCGGTACACGTCGCCCACTCGCGAGGTGAAGAGCTCGAACGAGTACTCCTGCTCGGCACGCCTTCGCGCGTTGACACCCAGGCGCGCGCGCAGAGCGACATCGCTGGCGAGCTCTCGCAGAGCTTGCGTCACCCCTTCCTCGTCACCTTGTTCGACGAGCCACCCGTCGCGATCGTGCTCATTGTGCGCTTCGACGAGCTCATCACTACCGCCGCACCGCATGACGACCACTGGCAGACCTGAGGCCTGAGCCTCCATGACAGCAATACCGAGGCCTTCTTGCCGCGAGGTCATCACGAATGCCTCGGCGCCGCGATAGATCGCGGGCAAGTCGGATTCCTCTCTGTGGCCCGTGAAGTACACCCTGTGGGAGAGGCCTAGCGAGCCGACCAAGCGCGTGACGGTGTTGTCGGGCTCCTGCGATTTTCCTACGAGGACGAGATCCAGATCCGGGAACGAGGCAGCGATCGGAGCATAGGCGCGAACGAGAGCGGCGGCGTTCTTGCGCGGATCGTCGACGCGTCCTACTGAAAGCAAGTAGCGTTTCGGTCGTCCGAGCCAGGACGGACCAACGGGGGTAAAGCGCGTCAGGTCGATGGGACATCGGAGAACCGCCATACGCTCAGCGTCGAGCCCGGCGACCGCCGTCAGCCGGCGCGCCGTGTATGCGGACAACGCGAACACGAAACGCGGGTGACGAAAAGTCCACTTCTCCAATCGCTGATTGAGAGCGCGCAATCCGTGATTCACGCGGATCGACAGCGTCGAGTCCTCCGCGGCGAAGCGGCCCACGATCTCGTCGACGAAGGGGGTCGCGACCCAGGACACGAAAGGGCGACCGGCGAGGATTGGAATCAAGGACGCCGAGTGGACACCGCTGACGACCTGAATGATCGGGAATCGCCTCAGCGTACGGCGAAGGCGTGCGGCGGGTAGGAGATAGTTGAGGTACTCGATCGTCGGGAGATAGCCGGTCGATATTGATGGCTGCTCTCCCTGCTGTTCGCGAAGGGCAGGACTCCAGCGATCCCGGCCACCCATGCGCGCGAACCCGAGAACTGGCAAAAGCCCCATCTGGCGATGCGCGGCGACGATCGCTCGCTGCATCGTGACGACACCGCCCGGAAATCTCGGATCCAACGTCAAGATCAGTGATTCCATCGCCCCCTGATACCGTAGCGGACGATGCAGTAGACGGCACGGAACGCATCCTTGACGCCGATCTTCTTGCCTTCGGCGTATGTCCTTCCATTGTAGGTGATTGGCACCTCGAAAACGCGTACACCGAGACGTGCCACCTTGGTGGTGATCTCCGGTTCGATGCCGAAGCGATCCTCGCGCAGGTCGAGCCGCTGGAGGACCTCGCGCCGGAAGACCTTATAACAAGTCTCCATATCGGTGAGGTTGAGATCGGTGACCATGTTCGAAATGTGGGTCAGCAGCGTGTTGGCCACCGAGTGCCAATAGTAGAGGACGCGATGCGGCCCTCCCAAGAACCGGCTCCCGAAGACGACGTCGGCGTGGTCGTCCACGAGTGGCTTGAGTAGAACGGGGTAGTCCGCGGGGTCGTACTCGCTGTCCGCATCCTGGATCAGGACGAATCGACCGCGTGCGTGGGCGAAGCCCGAACGTAGGGCCGCGCCTTTGCCGCGATTGCGTTCGTGAAAGATCAGCCGCACGTTGGCGGTGCTCGACAGTGTGCTGGTCAGCGCCTCCCGCGTGCCATCGGTGGACCCGTCATCGACGACGATCAGCTCCAGGGATTGGACGGGGGCCGCGCGAACGGCCGCGATCGTCCGCAGCACGGTGCCGCACTCGTTGAACACGGGCATAACCACCGAGAGCAACGGTTCGGCGTCCGGCCTGTCTGCCAGGTCCGTCACGCCCGTGCGACGTCGCTGAGGGGAAAGGCCAACATGGGCGCGGAATTTCTCATACTTGGCAGTCCAGATCCAGGCTGCGGCCCGGGGGGACCGCGTTCTTTTTCCGCGAGGCTCCATTCGACACGATCCGCGATGGGATCGCCGTCGACGCGGGCTCGTGATATGGGTATGCGAAACTCAGGAAGGACGACGTGTGCGCTATCTGCTGACCGGCGGTGCCGGATTCATTGGTTGCAACGCGACCGCCCGCCTCAAAGGGCGGGGTGACGATGTCGTCGTGGTCGATAACCTCTCGCGCGCGGGGAGCGTGGCCAACGCGCGGTGGCTTGCAGCCGAGCACGGCGTCCACGTCACCCAAATTGACTTGAGGCAGGAGGACGCCATCGCGGAGTGCGTGGCCGACGCTCGTCCAGACGTCGTCCTCCACTGCGCCGCGCAGGTGGCGGTGACCACGTCGGTTACCGATCCGCGACGCGACTTCGAGGATAACGCGCTCGGTACGTTCAACCTCCTGGAAGCGGTTCGGCTCCGCGCTCCGGAGGCGGTCGTCATCTACACCTCGACCAACAAGGTGTATGGCGGCATGGAAGACGTTGGCATCGAGCTGCACGACGGCCGCTATCGCTACGTCGACTTGCCGAATGGTTGCGACGAGCAGCGTCCTCTCGACTTCCATTCGCCCTACGGCTGTTCCAAGGGCGCGGCCGATCAGTACGTTCACGACTATTCCCGCATCTACGGGCTCCGAACAGTGGTCTTTCGTCAGTCGTGTATCTACGGATATCGGCAGTTCGGTGTCGAGGATCAGGGATGGGTCGCCTGGTTCAGCATCCGAGCAGCGCAGGGAAAACCGGTCACGATATTCGGCGACGGCCGACAGGTGCGGGACGTGCTGTTCATCGACGACCTCGTCGACGGTTTTCTCGCCGCCGTCGAGCGTATCGCGGTGACCGCGGGGCGCATCTACAACATCGGCGGGGGCCCGGGTAACCAGATGTCGCTGCTGGATTTGGTGGCTCACCTCGAGCGGCTCAGCGGCCGGCGGTTGCAGGTCGACTTCGCCGGCTGGCGGCCAGGAGATCAGAGGATCTTCGTGTGCGACATCCGCAAAGCGGGGCGCGAGCTCGGCTGGTCCCCGCGCGTCTCTTGCGCCGCCGGGGTCGAGCGCCTCTACGGCTGGATCGAGGCGAATCGGACTCTGTTCGCGGAAGCGCGTTGAAAGGGGCGGGGACCGGATCCCGAATGAACTCTCTCTTGGTGACGCTGGATCCGGGGAATCGGGGGGGCGTTCGCACGATGCAACGCGCTGTTTGCGTTGCGCATGGGCTCTTGGGGCTGACGCCGCACTTGGCATTCTCGCGGCAGGGACGTCGCTCGCGGTGGAACCCGTCTATGCTGACGACGCGAGTGGATGGGTATCCCGCGATGACCACGGGCTACTTGCCGACGCTCGAGTATCTGAACTACGTGATCCCCGCGTTGATGTTGCGGGGCGAGTTGGCCCGTTTCCCTGTCGTTCAACTCGTCAGCGGGTTTCATTCAGCCAGTGTGATTCCCATCCTCGCCAAGCATCCCTTCGTGTCATGGGTGGCGACTCCGTTCGGCGACGAGATTGCCAGTCGCCGCGCCGGCCCGGCGCCGACCCTCTCGATTCGGCTCAACAGCCGACTGCGGCGGCTCAACGAGCGGCTCGAACGGTGGACCTTCCGCTACCCAACGTCGACCTTCGCGTTGTCTAAGTACACCGCGTCGCGGCTCTCCGAAGTCACTGGGATCGACCGCGAGCGATTCGAGATCCTGCGCTGTCCGGTCGACGTGCGGCTGTTCCGGCCCGAAGGCCCCCGTTGGCAAGAAGGGCCCAGCCGGTACCTTCTCTCGGTCGGTCGTATTGAGGATCCGCGCAAAAACTTCGCGTCATTGGTCCGTGCGTTCGCACCTGTCGCCGCCCGGGAGACCGATCTCGATCTGGTCATCGTCGGTCCTATGGATCGGCGCGAGAACGTCGTTGCCGAGGCCGCCCGTGTCGCCGGTATCCCTGGTCGGGTGCACCTCTTGGGCGCGAAGAGTGGCGCTGATCTCGCGTCGATCTACCGCGGCGCCGAGGCGTACGTGATGGCCTCGCGCCAGGAGGGGCTAGGGATCGTAGTGGCCGAGGCGCAGGCGTCGGGTCTGCCAGTCGTCGTCATGCGTTGCGGAGGCAGTGACGAACTGGTCGACGAGCGTGAAGAGACACGCGACGGTTGGCTCGTCGACCAGGGCGACGAACTCGGTCTCTCTCGACGGCTGCTGATGCTGACGGCAAACCCACAGCTGCGGGCGCGGGTCGGCGCGACCGCTCATCGCAAGGCCCAGCGAGAGCATGCGCATGAGGTCTTCGCCGCGACCTTGGCTCGTGCCTATCGCCGGACGTTCCCGGAGGCGATGGCCCGGCTCGAACGCGTCGAGGCGCGCGTCGAACAGAGCGTCCTATAGGTCGCAAGGACCCGTTCGGCACACGCGACCGAATCGAAGGCGCGCGATCGCTCCTGCGCCGCCCCGCTGAACGTAGCGCGCAGCGCGGGATCGTCAGTGAGGCCCCCAATCTTCGCCGCGAAGTCTTCGACATCAGCGGGCGTCGCGCACAGCCCGTTTGCTTCATCGGTGACCAGCTCGGGCAGTGCGCCTTCTCGGGAGACAACCGTGGGGATACCGGCCGCCATCGCCTCGGCAACCACTCGCCCGAAGCCCTCGTGGCGCGAGGCGAGGACGAAGATGTCGAACGCCTTGAACGTGGCTGGCATGTCACGGCGGGCGTCGGCGAACACCAAGCGCCGCTCCAGCCCGAGCGCCGCCGTTGTGGTGCGGAGCTGCTCGAGATAGGCCTCCTCGATCGTGCCTTCAGCGGCGCCGACCACCACGAACTTCGCCCGTGGACGATCCCGTGCCACCAGCGCCGCGGCGCGCACGAAGGTATCCAGATCCTTCCGGGGATGAATGCGGCCAACCGTTCCGATCAGAGTGTCGCCGTCATCCGCTCCAAAGGTGGCCCGTATCTTGGCAGATCGCGGTGCCTCGGCGAATGCCGCGAGGTCGATTGGATTGTAAAGCGTCGACACCTTTGCGCTTCGGCCCCGCCGGGCGAAAATTCCGGATGTTGTGTCCGAGATACAGAAGACCCGGTCGGACAGTCCTGTCCAAATCCACGTGAGCAGATCGAAGACCTGAAGGGGTTGGTCCAGGCTGTTGCCGCGGTAGTGGAGGACGTGGGGTAGCCCTAGCCAGCGCGCGGCGATCGCCCCGTCTAGTACAACCTCCATGTTGGTGTGGATGAGGTCGGCGCCGATACGGCGGGCGATGGTCGCAATGGCCGTCGACCCCCACAACAACGTCGGGCCAAAGAGCGCGAGCTCGACGGGCGAGAACCGCCTGTGCAAGATCGACATCGGCGCATAGTGGACGCACACGCCCATCGCTTCGTAGCGCGCAACTTGGGGACCGGGGCGCGGCAGCACCAGATGCGGCTCGACGCCTCGACGGATCAGGGGCTTCAACAGACCGCGGAGGCTCTCATCCGGCCCACTCACCTGCTGCGAGAATGGGTTGATGTAAAGGACGCGCAGGATTTCCTCAACAGAACTTGGCGGCCCAAAACTCGAGCGTGGCCAGCGAGAAGACCTTGCGGCCGACATCCTCGCCGGCGAGGTGTCCTTCGATGACCCGCGTCAGGGCCGAGGCCGACAGCCCCAGCACGTGGACGAGCGCCCCCGAGGTCATTCGCTCGCGCAACGCGGCGGTCGATTCATCACGGAACCAGGCGTCGACGGGAATCTCGAATCCGCGCTTGGGTCGATCGGTGATCGCGATCGGCAGGTCGCTGCGCAGCACCCGGCGCAACAGCTCCTTACTGCGCTTAAGACCAGCCTTGGCGCGGGGAGGTAGCGCGAGGCCGAATTCGACCAGACGCCGATCGAGTAAGGGCACGCGCACCTCCAGGCTGTGGGCCATCGAGAGCTTGTCGGCCTTCATGAGCAGGTTGTCGACCAAGGTCGTGTGAAAATCCACGTACTGGAGCCGCTGCACTTCGTCGAGCGCCATGTCCGAGGCCTCATTGAAGAACCGCTCGATGTGGGCAGTCGGCTTGGTCGCTGCCTCACCGCAAAGCGCCCGTTGCTCCTCAGGCGTGAAGATCTCAAACCAGCTCAGGTAGCGAAGGCTAGGCGACAGGTTGATCGAGTTCGCCAGCTTTCCTGCCCGGCGAATCATGTTGAGGGGGCCCAGTGTCCTTTCGGGGACGAAGTTTGCGAGTCGGCTGACCAGATGCGGCCACCCAATCGCGGAGTGGCTGATCTGGTCGGCGATGCCGGCCCAGAAGTAGCGGCCGTAACCGCCCAATACTTCGTCTCCACCCTCTCCGGACAGAGCGACCTTGACGTGCGCGCCAGTGCCGCGGCAGAGGTGCCAAAGCGGCAATACAGCGCTATCCGACAACGGTTCTTCGAGACACCCCACGATCCGATCGAGATCGGCGAGCGCGTGCGGCGCTAGCTCGAACTGCGTGTTCGGGCTCCCGACGGTCTGTGCCACGCGAGAGGCGAATCCAATTTCGTCGCCTCGGTCAGAGGACGAGAATCCCATCGAAAAGGTCGCAAGCGGCCTCGCGCTGTGACGGGAGGCGAAGGTGGCGATGGCGCTCGAATCGATGCCTCCCGACAGGAAGATCCCCATGGGAACATCGGAGATGAGGTGTCGCATGATCGCGTCGTCGATCCGTTCGCGAAGCGCGCCCGCGAGATCGGAATCGGTGGCCCGATCGATGTTCTCGGGCCGCAGCTCATAGTACTTCGTCTGGACTTCCGTGCCCGAGGAAAGATCCACCTCGAGCACCGTCGAGGGAGGAAGCTTGATGACGTTGCGGAAAGCGGAGGCCGGGGATGGCACGTACCCGACGGCGAGGTACGAGCTGATGAACGCCGGATCGGCGATCGGACGTCCGAGGCCATCGTGGTGGAAGGCCCGAATCTCCGAAGCGAACGACAGTTGCTGCGCCTCGTGGCGCAGGTAGAGGGGCTTGATGCCGAAACGGTCCCGACCAAGGACGAGCTTTCGCGCCCGGCGATCGAGGATGGCAAAGGCGAACATCCCTTCCAGGCGTTTGGCGAGCTCGACGGCTCCGAAGTGCTCGTAGCCGTGCACTATCACCTCGGTGTCAGTCGTGCTCCGGAAGACATGACCCTCGCGCTCGAGGAGGGTGCGCAAGGGGCGAAAGTTGTAGATCTCGCCGTTGTAGACGACCTGTACCTGGCCATCCTCGTTGGCCATTGGCTGGTGTCCGAGGTTGGTGAGATCGATGATCGATAGGCGTCGCATGCCGATTCCCACGCCTCCCTCGACGAAGACACCATGTGCGTCCGGACCGCGGTGTTCCATCGCCTTCGACATGGCCACGATCTCATCCTCACGAACGCGCGTGGTATCCCAGCGGATGATTCCGGCGATTCCGCACATAGACGAACTTGGACGACGTTATACCACGGTGATTTCGCGCGCCGCGATTGGCGGAACTGTTTGTCTCCTATACTCTCTCTCCTCGATAACCACATGAGCGTGACCTATGTCGTACTGCAACGAGAAAACCGGGAGGTGCCCGCAGCATGAACATCCTTGGGATCAACGCCTTCCACGGGGACGCTTCGGCGGCGCTGGTCAAGGACGGCCGGCTGGTGGCGGCCATCGAGGAGGAACGGCTCAACCGGCGTAAACACTGCGCGGGCTTTCCAGCGCTGGCGATCCGTGCCGTGCTTGAGAGCGGCGGCGTGCGGCCCGGAGAGATCGATCACGTCGCGATCTCGCGCGACCCGAAGGCGAACCTGCACAAGAAGATCCTCTTCACGCTGCAGAAGCGCCCGTCGTTCACCAAGCTCGTCAAGAACCGGCTCGCCAACGTCGCCAAGGTGCGCGGCATCGAGGACGCGCTCGCCGCAGCGCTCGGCGCGCAGCGGGGCGACATCCGCGCGAAGCTGCACAACGTCGAGCACCACAAGTCCCACGTCTCCAGCGCGTTCTTTGTCTCGGGCTTCGACGAGGCGGCTTGCCTGTCGATCGACGGGTTCGGCGACTTCGTCTCGACGATGCGCGCGATCGGGCGCGACCGCGATCTCGAGGTCATCGATCGGATCGAATTTCCGCACTCCGCAGGGATCTTCTACACGGCCATCACCCAGTTCCTGGGGTTTCTCAGGTATGGCGAGGAGTGGAAGATGATGGGGCTCGCGCCCTATGGGAAGCCGACGTTCGTCGACAAGCTGGAGCGGCTGATTCGCCCGGTAAGTGGCGGTCGTTTCGAGACGGACCTGCAATATTTTCGACACCACAGCGAGGGCGTCGAGATGACCTGGGACGACGGTGTGCCCGAGCTCGGCAAAGTCTACTCGGACCGCCTGGCCGAGTTGCTTGGTCCGCCGCGCGATCCCGAGGATCCGGAGTTCTTCGGCAAGTGGGCTGACATCGCGCACAGCGCGCAGATCGTGTATGAGCGAATCTTCTTTCACGTGTTGTCCGATCTGCATGAGCGGACAAAGATGACTCGCCTGGCGATGGCGGGCGGTTGCGCGCTCAACTCGGTCGCGAACGGCAAGATCTTCGAGAAGACGCCTTTCAAGGAGGTGTTCATCCAGCCCGCGGCCGGCGATGACGGCACCAGCATCGGCGCGGCGTTTTACGTCGAGCACACCGTGTTGCGGGGCGCGCGGCAGTACGTGATGGAGCATGCATACACCGGACCCTCGTTCTCCGATGGAGAGATCCAGTCGGCGATCGAGCATGCTCGGGGCGCCGGTTGGGATACAAGCATCGACGTTGTCCGGCTCGAAGACGCAGCGCTCTATCGCGACGTCGCCAAGGCGATCGCCGATGGGCGCGTGGTCGGCTGGTTTCAGAATGGCATGGAGTTCGGCCCGCGCGCGCTTGGCGATCGGTCGATCGTCGCCGACCCGCGCCGCGCTGACATGAAGGAGATCCTGAACACGCGCATCAAGCACCGCGAGACCTACCGGCCCTTCGCGCCCAGCGTGCTCGAGGAGAAGGTGGGCGACATCTTCGAGCGCACCGAGCCTTCACCGTTCATGTTGATGGTGTACAAGGTGCGCGAGGGCGTGCGCGCGTCGATCCCTGCCGTGACCCATGTCGACGACACCGGCCGCCTTCAGACCGTGAGCGCGCGCAACAGCCCGCGCTATCACGCGCTTATCAGCGAGTTCTTCCGGCAGACCGGGGTGCCACTTGTGCTCAACACCAGCTTCAACGAGCACGAGCCGATCGTGGCGACGCCGTCGGACGCCATCGCGTGTTACCTGAAGACGCGGATGGATCTCCTGGCGCTCGGAAACTGGGTCCTCACGCGCAGGCAGGTCTAGTCTCTCCGATAACGGCGGGCAGGCCGCAGTCTTCTCAGCTAGTTTTCGGAAACCAAATCGTTACCTGTTCACGCCGCGGGTCCTGCCGAAATTCCCTATCGCGGGGTGGCCAAGGGTACTCGCCTCAGGATAGACTATTGCCCGCTAGATGTGTCTTCCTCTCGTCCTAGTGCAGACCTAACCTGATCTAGACGTATGCGCACTGCTACAGCGGCATTTGTCCTCTCGATCCTCTGCGCGGCGATCTTGACGCCGATCGTGCGCCGGTTGGCTCTCCGATTCGGCGCTCTCGACCACGCGCACTCTCCGCGAAAGGTTCATGGCGTCGCGGTTCCGCGCCTAGGTGGGATCGCGATTGTCATCGCGTTCTATGCGCCCCTTTTGGGCCTCCTTGTGACGCAGAGTGGTGTCGGTTTCACCCTGAAGCACGAGGATCACTTCGCCCTCGGACTTTTCCTGGGGGGGATTCTCATTGCGGGTCTCGGCGTCTACGATGACCTTCGAGGCGCTGGCGCTGGCAAGAAGTTCCTCGTCCAGTTTGCCGTCGCGGGAATGATGTATTCCCTGGGATTCCGGGTCGAGGCCATCGCCAATCCGTTCGGCAACCCATTGGCGCTCGGCTGGGCGGCACTGCCGTTTACCCTCCTTTGGATCGTCGGGGTGATCAACGCGCTGAACCTCATCGACGGTCTCGACGGCCTGGCCGGGGGGGTGGCGCTTGTCGCGGTGAGCACGATTTTCCTCGTATCGCTCCAGCGAAATCAGCCACTCATGATTCTCTTCTCAGCGTCGCTAGGCGGGGCGATTCTGGGTTTCCTCTTTTACAATTTCAACCCTGCATCGATTTTCATGGGGGACACGGGGAGCATGTTCCTCGGGTTCATCTTGGCTACCAGCTCGATTCGAACGAACCAGAAGGCGTCTACCACCGTCGCTGTCTTGATCCCGATCATCACGTTGGGTCTGCCCATTCTCGACACGCTGCTGGCCATGAGTCGCCGTGCGGTCCGCGGGCGCCCCCTTTTTCGGGCGGACAAGGAGCATATTCACCATCGACTCCTCGGGCTCGGGTTGACCCATCGCCAGACGGTCTTGGTGCTGTACGGAATGTGCTTGCTGCTTGGCGCGGTCGCCCTGGTACTGACCTACACGAACAGTGCCGTCATCACCGTCACTCTGCTCGCGGTCCTCGCGGGCTCGTTGTTTTTTTTCCTGCGGCGTCTCGGTTACATACGGTTCGAGCTCAACCACCTTCTCTCGGATCAGCGCCGTCGCAACCGCGCTCTACGGGCGGCGATTCGGCCTTTCACCGACCGATTGAGGCGCGTGTCGAGGACCGACGAGATCTGGGAAGTCGTGCGCGAGGTCCTTCCAGTCTTCGAGGCGACCTCCATTAGCCTTGAGCTTCGCGATGCGGGCAATGTGGCGGGCGAGCCGTCGGCGATTGTCTTTTCGACCACAGCCCCGAAGGTCATGGAGGATACGCCGACCCCCCCCAGTACCGGTTTCCGAGCCCGCTTCGGTCTCGTCGGTATCCGTCGCGACGAGGGGCACATCGAGATGGTATGGCACGACGCCAGAGCTGATCTCAGTCGTGACATCGAGATCGCGATCGAACTCTTTTGCGACTACGTGACCGACGCTTACGATCGAATTCGATCGCGTCCAAGCGCCGGACCCAGGCACCGAGCGCCTGAAATCACGACAAGCCGCAATCTTGACCTTCCGCCACACTGACGAGGAAGAGCTAGTCAGTCCGCCTTTTCCGACCGTCGTCCTAGCTCTCTCGCGCTAGTTGTTTGAATGCATGGGACACGGCTTGCCGTGCCGGTCTCACGCGGTGGGGTTCTCCGTCGTTGGACCGCTGCCGTACGTATAGCCGTATCGGGAGTACTTTCGATAGTAGTAGTAGTGATACCCGTAGCCCGGGTTCGAGAAGTCGATCTCGTTCACGATCACGCCGAGTAGGCGGCACTTTGCCGAGATCAATTGACGGCGGGCGTAGGCGGCTGCCTCACGCGTCGTGTTCCCGCCCTTCACGATGAGGATGACCCCGTCCGCAAGATTCCCGAGCACTGCCGGATCGGTGACCGCCGATGTTGGCGGAGAATCCAGGATGATACGGTCATACCGCGCCTTGCACTCTTCTAGGATCTGCGCAAAACGCTTCGTGTGGAGAAGCTCCGAAGGATTGGGAGGCACGGGACCGCAGGGCAGCACATCGAGATTGGGTATGTTCGTACTCTTGATCGCGTCTTCCATCGTGCTATTGCCGAGGATTAGCGTCGAAACGCCGACCTGATTGGGAACGCCGAACGACCGATGGAGACGGGGCCGTCGCATGTCGGTATCGATCAACAACACCCGGCCACCGGCCTCTGCCATGGCAATCGCAAGATTGATAGCGGTCGTTGTCTTGCCCTCTTGTGGACTTGGGCTCGTGATGACCATCGCTCTCACTGGATGGTCCGGGGACATGAACATGATGTTGGTTCGGATAGAACGGCAACATTCCGCCGCGAGCGAGCGCGGCTCGCGGAAAACGCCCAGATCCCGGTCGCGGATCTGTTCGTTCTCATTTCGATCCTTTTCCTTCAGCTCGACCTTGTTCTTGCTCTGTCCGATGATCGGGATGAGCCCCAAAACCGGTACACCTAAGAATGTCTCGACGTCGATCTGAGTCTTCAGGGTATTGTCGAGCATCTCGATGGCGAACGCCAAGGCGATTCCCAACCCCACGCCGCACGCGAGAGCGATCAACAGATTTTGCATCGGTTTCGGGCTCGACGGGATTCGCGGAACGATCGCTCGCTCCAGAACGCGGACGTTGTTCGATCTGAGGAGTCCTGTCAGATCGATCTCCTTCTGACGTCTCGCGATGAGCTCATAGACCTTGGCGTTCTCTTCTGCAGTACGCTCGAAGGGCTTGTATTCCACCCCTAGCTTCGACAGCTCGATCGCGTTCTGCTTTTCCTTTTCCATCATGCTCATCAGCGACTTCTCGGTCGCGACGAGAGCCTGATAGCTGTTCTCAAAGGTCTTCAGGTTGGTGTCGATCTCGTGTTGGTAGGCTTTGCTGACAGCCTCCATCTGCGCTTCGATGATCTTGATGCGAGGGTGCTCGGGACCGTACTTTCCCGCCAGATCAGCCTTGTCCTTGGCGAGAGTGAGGAAGGTTCCGCGCATTAGCTTCATTCCCTCCATCCCTTCGACTGCGGGAACGCTCTCCTTGTCGGCGAGGTCCCGCGCCGCCTCGACCTGAGCGCGCGTCGATTCCAACTCCAGACGCTTCACCCGGAGATCCGCGAGCTTGCCATTGAGAGTCCGGAGAACCTGCTCGGACATGTTCTGCTTTTCGCCGAGATTGAGATCTAGCAACCCGCGGCTCTTCTTGAACTGGAACAGGGCCAGCTCCGAGTCCTCCAGCTTCTTACGTAACTCGACCTCTTGTTCGCTGAGCCACGCGTTCGCGGCGCGCGATCCTTCGAGCTTGTAGTCGAGGTTGGATTCCATGTACGTGTCTGCGAACGTATTCGCCAGCAGAGCTGCTCGCTCGGGCTTGTGATCGCGCACGATGATCTGAGCTATACGCGAATCCTTGACCGGTTTTACGGAGACCTGGCCGGCGAGCGCGCGAGCGAGGCCTAACGTGTCGCCGCCGAGACCGGGCACCGCCAAACGAACGTAGTCGGGGTCGTGTGCGAGTCCCAGCCTCTCGGCCACCCTTTGCGCAACGGCGCTCGACTGGATGATTCGGAATTGAGTCTCGTAGAAGTCCTTGGCGGCGTACAGGGACCCCGTACCCAGCTCGATCGCATCCTTGACTTGCAGCACTTGGGGCGCGTTGGACTCGATCACGATCTGGCACACTGCCTCGTAGATCTTGGTCTGACGATAGGTGTAAACGAAGGCGCCGGCCACACCCAGGATCGTGGACAGCGCCACGAAGGGCCATCGTTTGCGAATGACCCGCCAATACGCGCGCAGGTCGATCTTCGATTCGAGGGCTTCGGGCCCGTTTCCCGACTCCGTCTGCGATCCATCAAGCGATGCTTCCACGGGCCTCACAATAAGCCAGGCACCCGGCTACCGCAACCCGCGGTGGCCCGGTTCTTCCGCCGATCACCGTCGTTATTTTGACGGTGCGGAACGCACGCCCAGCTCGATGGCGGCGCGCGCGACCGCGCCCGGCGCTTCCAGGGGTACGAGATGGCCGACCCCGGCCAGTGTCTCGATGACTCCTGGGCGCTCGCCGCGTTCGCCGACGATCGCGTCATCCGCGCCATCGATCCAGACCATCGGGCAACCGATCGCCGGCAGGCGCGCGCTCATATCGACACCCTCGATCGCCTGGAAATCAGCGCGCGTCACGGCCTGCGGCGCGACGACGCCGGCCGCGACGAACGCGCGGCGCAGGGCCGGTTTCGCGGACGCCGACAACGCGCGTTCGGCAAGCCAACCTGGAAAATGTGCGTAGTCGCAGTCGATCACCTTCATCAAATCACGGCTCACCGGCAATCGCGGTGCTGCGGCGCACAGCACCAGGCCCGCGACCTTGTCGGGCCAGGCCAACGCGGCCTCGATCGCGACCAGCGCTCCCATCGAATGCCCGATTAGCACCGAGCGGCCGAGGCCGGTCAGCGCCGCGAGCTCGCCCGTGGCCTGGCAATAGTCGGCGAGCGCGGGGCGAGGCTTGTCCTCGAACGGCGGGCTCGGCCCGTGCCCGGGCAGATCGATCGCGACCGCGCGACCGGCGCGCGCCAGGCGCGCGAGCACCATCATCCAGATGGCCGACGAGGCGCCCGCGCCGTGGATGAGCAGGAACGGCCAGCTCGCGTCGCGGCTCTCGCCGCGCTCGGCGTAGTGCACGCGGCCCGCGCCGTGGCAGCGCGCGAACGGCACGTCCGGCTACCCGGCCGACTTCAGCTTCTTGACCTCGGCGATCAGCGCCGGGATCGCTGTCTCCCAGGTCGCGACCAGGCCATAGTCGGCGACCTGAAAGATCGGCGCCTCGGGATCTTTGTTGATCGCGACGATCACCTTGGAGCCCTTCATTCCGGCCAGGTGCTGGATCGCGCCCGAGATCGCGACCGCGATGTAGAGCTCGGGCGCGACGACCTTGCCGGTCTGACCGACCTGCAGATCGTTCGGCACCATGCCGGCGTCGCACGCTGCGCGGCTGGCGCCGAGCGCGCCGCCGAGCAGATCGGTCAGCTGCTCGAGGATCTTGAAGTTCTCGCCAGCCTTCATGCCGCGGCCGCCGGACACGACGACCTTGGCCTCGCCGAGATCCGGGCGCGCGCTCTGCGTCGCGTGCAGCGCCACGACCTCGGCGCCCAGCGCGTCGATGTTGCCCGCCGGTGCGTTCTCGACGGTGCCCGGCGCGCTCGCCGGCGCCGCGTGCGGAAACTCGGCCTGGCGCACGCTCGCGACCAACACGGAGCCGCTCACCTCGACCTCTTCGATCGCGTTGCCGGCGTAGGCGGGACGGCGGAATCGATTGGCGCCGATCACGCCGATGATGTCCGACACCATGCCGGCGTTCAGGAGCGCCGCCGCACGCGGCAGGATGTCCTTGCCACTCGACGTGGCCGTGCCAATCAACGCCGACGCGCCGGCGCGCTTGACCGCGTCGACCAGCAACGGCGCGACCATCTCGGCGAGCGGTGCCTTGGTCCCGAGCTTGGGATCGTCGTAGGCGATCACCCGGCTCGCGTAGCGAGCGGCATCCTGCGCCGCCGCCCCGACGCCCGAGCCGACGATCACGGCGACCACGGATCCCTTCACCTGCTCCGCGAGCCGCGCGCCCGCGGCCAGCGCCGGAAGCGACGCCGCGCGGATCCCGTTCTCGGCGGTTTCGCAGAAGACGACGACCGACGCCATCAGATCACCTTTGCCTCATTGTGGAGCTTCTGCACCAGCTCCTCGACACCGCCGACCTTGACGCCGGCCTTGCGCGCGGGCGGCGCCTCGTACGACAGCACCTTCATCATCGGCACCGGCGATACGCCGAGGTCGGCGAGCGCGACCTCGCGGATCTCTTTCTTCTTGGCCGCCATGATCCCTTTCAGCGAGGCGTAACGCTGCGTCTCGTCCCACTCGGCGTCGGCGCCGGCGAGCGCCTCGCTGCGCACCGCCTTCTTGCCGATGATGCGCAGGTCGACCGTGACCACCGCGGGCAAGCGCACGCGCTTCTCCTCGACGCCCGCGTCGACCTCGCGCGTGACCGTCGCGCTCTTGCCGTCCGCGGCCAGCACGCAGCTGGCCAGGAACGTCGCCTGCGGCCAGCCGAGCAGCCCGGCGAGGATCTGCCCGACCTGGTTCGAGTCCCCGTCGACGGTCTGCTTGCCGAGCACGACCAGGTCCGGCTTTTCGCGCTCGACCACGGCCTGCAACACGCGCGCAACTGCGAACGAGTCGAGGGCCGCGTCGTCGCCAGCGACGAGGATCGCGCGGTCGGCGCCCATGGCCAGCACGCCGCGCAGCTGCTGCGCAACGTCCTTGGGGCCGATCGACACCACGACCACCTCGCCCGAACGCTCGCCGCCCTTGCCCTTCTCGGTCAGGCGCAGCGCCGTCTCGACCGCGTACTCGTCGAAGGTGTTGATCTGCCAGCTGGCGCCCGAGAGATCGATCTTACCGCCGCCGATCTTCAGTTTTTGTTCCGGGTTCGGAACGCGCTTGCAGGTGACCAGGATCTTCATCGGCGCGAGGTTATCCCACCGCGAGCCGCAGCGCTTCTTCCAAACAGAACAGAATCTCGTCGTCGATGTCGACCAGGTACACCGTCGATGGTTTGGGCTGCCGATGCGCGCGCAGCTCGTCGACGATCGCGCGCGCGGCATCCGCGGGATCGACACCGCCGAGACCGGTCCCCATGCCCGGCAGCGCGATCACCTCGAACCCGTGGCGGGCGGCGGCCAGCAGCGCCGCGCGCGTCGCACGCCGCACGTTCTCGACGCCGACCTTCGTGCCCGGCTGCTCCATGGTCGGGGCGTGGATGACGTGCTTGGCCCAGAGGTGCCCGGCGTTGGTGACGACCGCCGCGCCCACGGCGATCGGCGCCAGCGACATGGCCTCGCGCTGAATGGTCGGCCCACCCTTTCGGGACAGGGCGGCAGAGACACCGCCGCCCATGATTCCCAAGGAATTGGCGGGGTTGACCACCGCGTCGACCGGCATCGCGGTAATGTCGCTTTTCGCAAGGTGTATCTGCATGGCCTCGGCCGAGGGGGGGCCGAGGAAAGTTAAC
>Ga0265320_10001078_pt1 | contig 20148 bp, 11 predicted proteins | sample 4827metaG_FD_202087 | JGI IMG/M metagenome (GOLD analysis project Ga0265320, IMG submission 202087) | Rhizosphere microbial communities from Carex aquatilis grown in University of Washington, Seatle, WA, United States - 4-8-27 metaG | ecosystem: Host-associated > Plants > Roots > Rhizosphere >...
AGTGTGCTTGGGCGAGTGGGGTGCTGGGTCGCCGCGGGGGTAACCGGCCGCACCACCGTCGCCCTGCTGCGTCTTCGACATCAGCTTGTCACCCAGAAGGCGGGGCGAACCTCCACTCTACTAGTAGAGGAGGCGACGGCACTCGCCTGGACTGGCGCCGCTACCGCGGTGCTCGAAGGGGCCGATGCGCTGGCGCTGCTCGCGCCGACGCCGTTGAGTGATCCGCCCGCGCACGTTCGCGATCGCTCGGTCAGGCAGGCGCTGGAACAGCTTGAAGGGCGACTCGGCGATTTCGATGCGTTCGCCGAGCGCCGTGCCCAGGCTCTCCTTGCTGACCACCGACGCGTGCGTGAAGCCGCCGACGCGCGAGGCACCTACAGCGTGAAGGCCCTGTTACCGCCGGACGTGATCGGACTGTTCGTGCTCCTTCCGCAGGTGGGCTAGCCGTGGCATCGCGTCGCAAAGCCCGCCAGCGAGAAACTCAACTCGCATTCGAGGCGCTCTCCATCGAAGGTGGACTCCTTTCGCCAGATTGGCTCTCGCGAGCAGCGCAACTCGCCGCCGGCGGCCAGAGCGAGGCCGACTATCGTGTCCCGAAGGGGCTCAACCTTCGCGACGAGATCGGTCGCTATTGGCGCATCGCGCAGGCCCACTGGGCCGACTTCGCCTCAGGTCGGGCTAGCAACGCGGACGCGCGTGCGGTCGCCGAACGTTTCGTGCTCGCGCTCCTCCGAGACAGCTTCGGCTTCGGCTCGCTCGCCCCGGCGGAGCCCGTCGTCGTCGCCGAACGACCATATCCCATCGGGTTCTGCGCCCTGGGTTGGCGGGTGCCTGTAGTCGTTGCCCCAGCGGGCAGCGGGCTCGACACCGCGGCGGCGGTCTTCGGCGACGGCGGACGTCGCCGAACCGCCTTCGGGCTCACGCAGGAATTCCTCAACGCAGCGGACGAGGCTATGTGGGGCGTCGTCTCGGACGGTGTCACGTTGCGCATTCTGCGCGACAACGCGAGCCTCACGCGTCCGGCATGGATCGAGGCGGACCTCGGTCGCATCTTCACGGAGGACCGCTACTCGGATTTCGCGGCGCTGTGGCTGCTGGCGCACGAGACTCGTTTCGGACGAGCGGACCAGCCTGTAACCGACTGCGCTCTGGAGACTTGGCGCAACGCTGGCCGCGAAGAGGGTACGCGCGCGAGAGAATCTCTGCGGCGGGGTGTCGAGGACGCGCTCGTCGCCCTCGGTCAGGGTTTCCTCGCGCAGACGGACAACCAGGCGCTGCGTGCAGCACTCCAGACTGGCACCCTCTCGACGAAGGACTACTTCAACCAGCTCCTGCGCCTCGTGTACCGGCTCATCTTCCTGCTTACCGTCGAGGAGCGGGGCGTCCTCCATCCGGATGGCACGGACGAGAAGGCGAAGTCCCTCTACACAACGGGCTACAGCCTGCGACGGCTCCGCGAGCGCTCTGTGAAGCGCAGCGCACACGACCGGTTTGTAGACCAATGGGAGGCGACGAAGATCGTCTTCCGTGGCGTCGAAGACGGCGAGCCGCGCCTCGGGCTGCCCGCGCTCGCGGGCATCTTCGCCAAGACCCAGTGCTCCGCACTCGACGTGGCCAAGCTCGAGAACCGCGCGCTACTTCTAGCGGTGTTCAAGCTCTCGTGGCTACGCGAGGACGCGGGCCTCTCACGGGTGAACTGGCGAGACATGGGCCCGGAGGAGCTTGGCAGCGTCTACGAGAGCCTCCTTGAGCTGGTTCCGCAGATCACCAAGGACGGTCGCCAGTTCGCGTTCGCGAAAGGCGGAGAAACCAAGGGCAACGCGCGCAAGACCACGGGCAGCTACTACACGCCCGACAGCCTCGTGCAGGTGCTGCTTGATAGCGCGCTCGAGCCGGTTGTGAGGGATACGATCGCCAAGCACCCCGCGAACCCGGTCGAGGCGTTGGTCAGCCTCTCCATCGTGGACCCAGCTTGCGGTTCAGGGCACTTCCTACTCGCGGCGGCACGCAGGCTCGCTGCGCACGTCGCACGCCTCTCAGCGAACGGCACGCCCTCGGCCGCCGAGTACCGGCACGCGCTGCGGCAAGTGGTCGGGCACTGTATCTACGGCGTCGACCTCAACCCGATGGCCGTCGAGCTGTGCAAGGTAAGTCTCTGGATGGAGGCGGTGGAGCCCGGACTCCCGCTGACCTTTCTGAACTCGCACATCCAGCACGGCAACGCGCTCCTCGGCACGACACCCGAGCTGATGGTGAAGGGCGTCCCCGACGTCGCGTGGGACTCTATCGAGGGCGACGACAGCAAGACTGCGAGCGCGCTCAAGAAACGCAACAAGAAGGCTGCCGAGGGCCAGCGCTCGCTCGACACGCTCTGGTCGAAGCCGAGCGACGCCGAGGCGCAGGCGGTGGCGCGCGCCGTCGCTGAGCTGGAAGCCGCGAGCGACGCGAACCCAGAGGCCCTCGCGAAGAAGGAGTCGCAGTGGGATGGCATCCTTAGCTCGGCCGAGTACCAGCACCAGAAGTTCGTGGCCGACGCCTGGTGCTCCGCGTTCGTTTGGCCAAAGCTGCCCGGCGACCTAACCGACGCCGCACCGACGAATGAGCTCTGGCGTCAGCTCCGCGACGGTAAGGGCAAAGCGCCCGCGCTCACGAGCAAGATCGTTGGCGAACTCGTGGACCAATACCGATTCTTCCACTGGCATTTGCAGTTCCCGCACGTGTTCGCGAGGGGGGGATTCGACGTTGTCCTCGGCAACCCGCCTTGGGACGAATTGAGCCCGGACCAGCGTGAATTCTTCGCCAAATACCGCTCTGACATGCGGTCGCTCTCACGAGAAGAGCAGGAACAAGTCGTTGAAGCGTTGCTCTCGGACCCCAGCGTCGCGCAGGCGTGGGCGGAGCGGTTGCGAATCCTATACGCGACGCTGCACTTCCTGAAGAAGACCGGCCGATTCACGCTCTATGCGACAGGCAACCTTGGGAAGGGAGACTTCAACGTCTATCGAATGTTTGTCGAACTCGCATTGAAGGGCGTTCGGCCCGGCGGGTACGCAGCCCAACTTGCGCCGGCGGCGCTCTACGGAGGAGCGAACGCGTCCGCCATCCGAAAGTATATGTTCGACAACGCCAGGCTGCTCTTGCTGCTCGGCTGCGAGAACGCCAATAGGAGCTTCTTCCCTGACGTTCATCCGCAGACTTGGTTCGCGCTCTACGTGGCAACTGCCGGTGGAAGAACCGGGCGTTTTCGGGTTGCGTTCGGCTGCGATCATCCCAAAAAGGCGAAGTCGAGCGTTGATGCGGCGCTGGACTTCGACGCCGACGTAATCCGCAAGTCGTCACCAGACACATATGTGATCCCGAACACGCGCAACACCTCGGACGTCCGAATCGCAGCCAAGATGGAGCAGCGTCATCCGTCGTTTAGTGTCGGATGGCCACTCCGGCACTACCAAGCCGAACTGCACATGACCAACCAGAGCGACCTCTTCACGACGGATCGCGAGGGCATCCCCGTCTACGAGGGGCGAATGGTCACTCACTTTGATCATCGCGCGAAGACCTACGTGTCTGGACATGGCAACAGCGCAGTGTGGCGGGAACGTTCATTCGGCGATCGTGAAAAGGCGATTGTGCCTCAATGGCGTGTCTTGCGAGCCAGCGTCCCGACGAAGCTCGGAGATCGCGTAGACCGCTATCGCATCGGTTTCGGCGACGTGGCCAACCCAAGGAACGAACGCAGCTTCATGGCAGCCATCATCCCGCCCGGCGCAATCTGCGGCAACACGGTTCCGACGATCGACTTTGGGCGAGGCAACGAATGGATGTACTTACCTTGGCTCGCCGTTGCGAATTCGTTTGTCATCGATGCGCTGGCTCGCAAGAAGCTAAGTTCACCGCATCTCAAGCCCTATATCCTAGACACACTTCCGTTTCCGCCTCCGTCTCTTGAGGAACCTTGGGCCCAACGAGTCTCGCACCTCGCGTTGAGACTGACCTGCGTATCACCGGAGATGACTGCGTACTGGAACGTGATGGCTGAACGTGGACTCTGCGAAGCAGCTTCAGCCGGAGCGGTCCCTAACTCCGCGCTCCTCGACGAGGAATCGCGTGCCCTGGCGAGAGCCGAGATTGACGCAGTGATCGCGCGTGATGTCTACGGCCTCGCGCGCGATGAACTCTCGGATGTCCTCGAAACTTTTCCGGTGCTGAGGAAGAGAGATCTGAAGTCCCACGGCGAGTACCGCACCAAGCGCGTCATCCTCGAGATCTACGACACACTCGCCGCGACCGGTCGCTCCGCCGCAGAGCACCAAACGCGCATCGATCCGCCGCCCACCGAATCTCAGCAATTGACACTCGCTCGCTTGCCGGAACTCCCCGTAATGCCCGGGGTGGTGCCAACGCTGCCACCTGATCAGGAAGCGGCTCTGCTCATCTGCGCGATGGTGCGGGCCAGCGGCGGCACTATCCGGCGGGCAGACCTGGCCCGCGCCTTTGCTTTGCGGAACAAACCGGATCTCCTCGTCCAATTAGCGCCTGATCCTCTCAAGGCTGCGGCGAAAGCCTGGGCAGACAAGATCGGGCAACGGGTTGCTGCGCCGGGCCTGCTCGCCGCGGCACTCGCGGCTCTGTCAGATCGACGCGGCGTCGAGCCTGGGGTCGATCATGCTTCCTGCTCGATCGTTGGATTGAGTGCGAGCACACCGAGCGACACCCAGATCAATCCCTGGTTTCACTTCGAGTCTCGCCTCGCGCTGCGCGTGCTCCAGTCTCAGACGGGCGCGCGTGCGGATGCGATCGACGCCGCAATCACCGGTGCGGACCGGACCTTGCTCGAACAGGCGTCGTGATGGCGCAGCTCCGCTTCCCAGGAGTCGACCCTCCTCGTCCAATCCATCCGGACATCAAGCGGAGCTCACCCGTCTTTTGGGTACAGCGGCTCCGCGTCCTGCGGGAGCTGAAGCCCGGCGAAGAGCACATCATCCGCGACGTCGAGCTACGCCGCGGGCTCAACATCATCTGGGCTCCACCCCATGATCCGCCCGATGGCAATGCGCTTTTCGAGAACGGGGTGGCCGGACACACCGCGGGCAAGACGACCTTCTGCCGTCTCGTTCGACATGTTCTCGGCGAACGAGGCTTCGCAACAGACGAAACAAGACGAAGGATTCGAGAGAAGTTTCCGACGGGTTGGGTCACGGCCACGATTCTGATCGGCGACGATTCGTGGCTCGTCGCTCGGCCCTTCGGCATCGGACCTCACGCGTTTTGTCTCCGCGGTAACGAGATCGCTCATCTGACGGAGGCGGAGGAACGTCTCGACTACCAGGAGTTTCTGGACGCCGTGAGCGCGGCTGCGGTTAGCGGACTACCGGCAAGCCGTTTTCCCGCGACCGACGAACCTATGCGTCGTGAGCACGTCTTCCCGTGGCTTTCCCGAGATCAGGAGTGTCGTTTCGCGGACTTCCTCGAATGGCGCCACCCGTCGAGCGATTCCGAGTCGCCTGCCCTTAACGTCGAGGAGCGACAGTTCGTCCTCCGCGCCGTGCTCGGGCTGATCTCCGATGTGGAGCGGATCGAGCAGCAGACGAACGCCCGACTGGTCGCGCGAAAGGAGGAAGCCGTGCAACGAGAGCCGATGCTCCTCCACCAGTCGCGCACCGACCACGATCGCGTCGCGACCGCACTGGGCAGAACTCTCGCGCCGGCCTCGACTCCATTGTTCGGTTCAGAGACCCGCATCGAACTAGCCAGATTGACCGCGGAACTGCTGCAGCGCGAACGGCAGCTGGCCGATACCGACCGTCGGACTGAGCTGAGTACCGCACTGGAACGCGCCGTGGCAGCCGAAACCAATGCCTCCCGCGACCTGCGGGAGGCCGAAGCCAGGTTCGAGGTAGAGCAAGGCGCCCTCGCGCAACTCGCAGGCGATGCTCAATCCGCCGTGCTTGCTGCGCTTCCTCCTGGGAGCGAATACTGCAGCGTGCGCCTGACCGTCGCGCGCGAGCAAGGTTGCCCGCTCGCGGGCGCTCGCCCGATCGACCTAGTGTCGCGACGAAGCGAACGAACGGCTGCCGAAGAACTCCAGCGTCAGCGACAGCTCGTCGAGGGGCTCTCACGTGTCGTCGAGAACGAGAAGGGCAAGTTGGCCGACGCGGAGAACGCCACGCGGGCAGCACGGCGAAAGTCCCTCTCGGCGAACACCGCTTTCGATGAGCAGCGAGGGAGAATCCACCAAGAACGAGCAAGGCTCTCGCAGATCGAGCGTCTCGTTCATGCGGCCGAGGAAGCCGCTGCCCAGGCATCGGAGCTAGCCGAATCGGTTGCATCCCTCTCTCGTGACATCAAAGAGTCGTACGCACGCCAGGAACAGCTGAGAGGTGAAGGACGCGAGGCCATACAGCGTTTCTCGGCGAGGTTTGAGTACGTCGTGAGAGCACTGCTCGGCACCGAAGTAACGGGTCGCGTTGACACGTCGGGTAGGTCCTTGACGCTCGTCGTCGAAGAGCATGGCAAGCGTGATAGTGCGGCGATCGCGACCGTTAGGTTGCTTGCCTTCGACCTCGCCGCTCTCGCGTCGAGCGTCGAAGGGTACGGTTCCTTCCCTCGGTTTCTGATCCACGACGGCCCCCGCGAGGCGGACCTGTCCGTAGACATCTACGAGCGACTCTTCCTTTTCGCCCGCGAGATCGAGAAGTCCTTCGACGCCGAACCGTCGTTCCAATACATCGTCACGACGACCACGGCACCGCCCACAACCCTGCAGGGCGACCCGTGGCTCCGGCTCAAACTTGCTGGTGTCCCAGCGCAAGAACGCCTTCTGAGGTGCGACCTATGATCGCACGTCGTCCGCCTGAACCGCCTGCGGGGGGAAACGGATGAGCGGGTTCCTCTCGCCAGCAATCGTCACCCGCCTTGAGAAGGCGGCCGTCGACAACGGGTTCGACCGGGAGCTCTCGCCCGAGGCGGAGTGGCTCAGCTTCGCCAGCACCCGAGCGCCGCTTCGCCTCTGGCTGACCGCCGTCGGCGACGCGCTGTTCCTCGCCGCCGTTTCGCAGCAAAACGTCGCCCGCGCCCTCACGGACCACGGAACCGCTTTCACTCACCCACTGCCGTCGGGCGCGAGCGGCGCACGTGGCGTCGCCGACATCCCCGCCCTCCACCACCTCGTCCGTCGGGCTTTCCAACTCTCGAAGACTCTGCCCGACGAGCTCCTCCACGTCTTCGAGAAGAAGGTCGCCTCCCTCCCGAAGACCACCGAAGCCGAACGACTTGTAGTGCAGCGCGTCGGCCAAGATGTGTTCCGCAACGGGCTCCTCGAATACTGGGAGGGGCGCTGTGCCATCACGGGTCTCGCTGTCCCGGAGCTGCTGCGCGCGAGCCACATCAAGCCGTGGGCCGACTGCGCGACCGACGGCGAACGGCTCGACGTATTCAACGGTCTCCTGCTCGCGCCGCAGCTCGATGCGGCGTTCGATCGCGGGTTCATAACGATCGCGGACAATGGCGGGGTCTCTGTGAGCGACGCACTCGGCATCGAGAGCCGCCGTCTGCTCGGGCTCGACGCTCCGCTTCGGCTCCGCAGTCTGTCAGACGGCCACAGAGGGTTTCTCCCGTGGCATCGCGAAAGGATCTTCAGAGGCCCGAACGCTACTTCCGAGGCTTCGTGATGCCGACGAGGGACACCAATGCGGGATGAACGCTGGGCAGCGGGGGAGATTGTCGCCCGGTTGGACGCGGCGCTGGAGCAGGCTCGGCAGGAGGGCTTGGTCGCCGTAGTCCGCGTCCTCCTTGTACAGGGGAGGAATGAGCGGCGATGGCGCCCTTTCTTCGGGAGAGTAGACATCGCGCGCAAGGGCGATCCGCCAGAAGTCGCAACGGAGGAATTCGGTACGGAGGTTCGAGTCCAGGCCGAGACGGTGGAGTTGGACGACTTCATCGTGCGGCTAGCGGCAGTTCGCGCCGGGGCCCCGCTCGACGTTGATGGGTTGAGCATTCAGGACGTGGGCTTCACGGATCGCCCGGATCACATCTGGCGGAGCTCGGTCGCCGCCGACGACTGGGGCGTCTGGTGGCCGTGCAATATCGTCTCCTTCTCTATTCCTGATAGCGCGCCTCTGGTTAGCGGGTTGCTGGAGGGGCCCAGAAGCGGAACCGTAAGCGGCATCTACGCTCTGGTAGCTAAGGTTTCTGGCTTTCGTGTGTACCATCACTCCCGGGATGCTCGGCACGGCGAGTTCGGGATCTACCTCTGGGACTATCGAGGGCGCTTCGTGGAGGCGAGCATCACCGACGCGGGGCTCGCCGTGCGCTACGAGCCGCCCGAAGACGCACGGTTGAGAGTCCGCGGTGTAGTGACGACTCCGGGCGGCGATGTGTCGTTGCCCTGGCCACCAGCTCCCGATACTGGCCTCATTGCGCTCCCGACCGGGGCAACACGAGTGGAGCTCGAGCTTGTTCATGAGGGAAACGTCGTCGACGACAGGGCGGTTCCAATTCCTGAATGGCGCGGTCAATTGGACGCGGTGGCCGCTCGCGTCGGAGGGGGAGACGCACCGGCCACGAGCGTGCGCGAGTTGCTGCGGTGGTTCGGCGCCGAACGCCGCGGAAGCCAGGTTGTCGCGAGCGTACGGAAAGCGTTGGAAGGCCGGTCCATTCGGACGGAACCGGACTTCGCTGACGTCTGGATTGACGCCCCAATACTATTCACGTCCGCCCGAGCCCACGACACCGGAGAGCTCGATGGTTCCGGCGCAGGGGGCCCTTCGGGCGAGGCTCCAACCGCGAGCGCCGTTGCGTCACCGAGCGGAACCGCGACGATAATCCGCGCGGACCCGGTGGTTCGTCTGGCGCGGCTGACGGCGGCGAATCACCCTGCTGTTCACGTTTCTCCGGATGCGAGCGTTGAAAGCGCGGCGACCTTAATGGTCCTGCACGCCTTCTCTCAGCTCCCCGTCGTTACGGGAAAGAACAGCATCAAGGGCAGCGTCACGTGGGAGGGAATATTGAAGTGCATGCTTCAGGGTGCGCCGCGAACAATCCAGTCATGCATGGAGCCCCCCCGCGTTCATGAGGCCACAGCGCCACTACTGGCCGTTCTTCCCGAGATCGTTCGAGAGGGATTCATCTTGGTGAAGAACGGTCCCCTGGTGTGCGTGGTCACCGCCGCGGACGTGGCGGCGCAGTTCCACGAGAGCACGGAGGCCTTCTTGCTGATCGCGGAGATCGAACAGCACCTGCGCGGACTGATCGGGAAAGCATTCTCGATCGAGGAGCTCAAAGCGATTCGCGACCCGAATGACTCCGATCGCGCGGTTGACGGCGTCGATGACCTGAGCTTCGGGGAGTATGTCCGACTTCTTCAGCGACCCGACGCGTGGCTGAAGTTCAGCGCCCGTCTCGACCGGGTCGCTGTTGTGCAACGGCTCGAGGCCGTGAACGAGATCCGAAACAACGTGATGCACTTCGAGCCGGACGGAGTGGGCGAAAAGAGCTTGGAGCTACTACGCGCCACAGCGAGGTTTTTTGAACGTCTCGCGTGAAACTGGTGGGAGCATGAGGGAACCATGTCCATCGACGATGTGATCAGCACGCTGCGAGACCTCGATGACTACTCACTCCGGCGCGAAGTCTTCGAGATCGGTGGAGACGGCCCCGACCCTGGCACAGCGTACGACTACCAGACGGCCGGTATCAGGAAGATCGAAGCAGGCGAATCGGCGTCTCCACCTGTAAGCGGCATCCTGCACTACCCGACTGGCGCCGGGAAGACGCGCGTTGGCATGGAGCTCATCGCGCGGACGCTCCATCGCGATCCGGAGCATCGCTTTGTCTGGGCTACCGACAGGAAGACTCTCATCCGCCAGTCGATGACGAGGATGGCCGAACTCGCGCGCCTGTTCCCTCGCGGGACGACCTTCAGGTGGGCGGCCGGCGCTGACGAAGTGAAGTCCGGCGAGCACGACGCCAACGTTCTCTTTCTGACGCGTCGAAACCTGACTGATGTCTTGAGACAGGCGAGCGATGGCCGCACCGTGCACCTGTGGAAGGACTCCCTCGCAAGCGGCAACTCGATCACTCTCATCTATGACGAATGCCACCAGCTCGGAGCCGAACAGCTTCAGCAAGGCTGGCGACGCTTTCACGAGACGATCGTGACACCGAGCAAGGCGCGATGGAGAACGATCGGCCTCAGCGCCACGCCGGTGCCGACCTCCCAGGAGTCCCACGCCCTGCTGCGAAGATACGTCTTCCCCCAGCGACCGAAGGACGCACCGCAGACAAACCACGATTGGCCCTTTCATTTTTTTCACCGCGTGAAGAACGACGCGCTCATCGCGAGCGGGGTGCTCTGCCAGATCAACCTCGTGCTCGATAAATCCGGGGAGTTCGACTACCCCGAGGCGCTACTCAGGTCCGTCGTCGGTGACGCGCGACTCCGACCCATTGGCGCTGGCGCGTCCAAGTTCGACGTCCAGGACTACGCTGCCAAGTTTAACCGCCGAATTCTCTCGGACCCGCGAATGCTGGCGCACCTCGCGGATCGTCTTGGCCGGAACTTCGAGATGCTGGGCAAGACCATCGTCTTTGTCCCGACGATCGAAGCGGCGAATCGGTTCGTAGCGCTGCTGCACGACAGGTTCCCGGCGCTGCGCGGCCGGGTCGCCGCCGTCCACAGCAAGATGAACGAGCTCGAGGTTCCGGGGCAGGAGGGAGAAACGGTCCACCGCGTTCTGGACAGATTCCGCAACCTTCGCGATCAGCCGAGCATTCTCGTGAACGTCGAGATGCTCACCGAGGGTTTCGACGACCCGAAGATCCGCACCGTCGTCCTCGCCCGGCTGACCACGTCGACGAATCGCTTCTGGCAGATGATCGGGCGCGGCACGAGGGGCCCGAAGGCTGGTGGAACCAAGAACTGCTACGTGATCGACCCGGTGAAGCTCGTTCGACTGTACGAGTATTTCAAGGGGTACCAGCCGTCGTTCGCCGGGCAGGACGTGGAGTTCGAAGACCTCGAGGCCGAGGAGCCCGGGGCTGGGGGCATCTCGCCCGTCGTCCCTGCTGTTGACCTCCCGCCGGATCCTCGGGAATGCGAGTACAAGCTCTCTCCAGAGCTGGAGCGTGTGCACGCGCAGGTCGTCGCGGCGCTCCGCGACTTCCTAGCTGGTGGATCCCTTACCGAGGTGCAGGCGGTTCAGGTCGCTGCGACGACGAATGTCTCCTTTGCGCAGGGAGGCGCGACGCTCGTGCCGAGCACGGAGCCTTTCTCGCCGCTCACTGCATCCGCGATCCTTCTAGGCGAGCTGAGCTCTCTGGAGTCGCGCGCTGGCCGGGACCTCTCGTGGTTCCGGCGTCGACTGCCGGAGGCGCTGGACGAGACACTGCTGCGGTATAAGTTGAGAACGCTACGCGCGATCGAGGAGCTGAAGCTCTGGACTGAATCCGAGTTCGCTGCCGCCGAGATGAGCGGAACACTCAGCCAGCTACTTCAGCGTGAGGCTGGCGCTGCGCCGCGAGCTCCCGACTCTCGGACCGCCGTCACCGTGCCGGCCGTGACGTTCGCTGCTGCCGAGGCCGCGGTGCTGGACGCGGCGCTCTACCTTGCCGGCATCGACGGCGTCGTGCACCCGAACGAGCTCGAAGTCGCCGTGCAATCCCTCATGCGCATGTTCGGTCGCTTGCCAAACCAAGAAGTTCGCTCGGCAGTTTCGGGACGGCACGTGAGCGGGCCACCAAGCTTGAGCGCGCTGCGAGAGCTCCCCCCGGTATTGCGTCAGCTCCTCATCTTGCAGCTCGCGGAGCTCGCAGCGTCCGACGGGATGGTGTCCGAGCCGGAGCGTCGGTTCCTACAGGAGCTCTCAGACGCGCTCGGAATCGCCTCCGCGTTTGTGGAGTCGGTCCTCGGCGTGGCCGGTGGCGCGGAGGCCGACACTGCGCCAGCACCGGCCGGGGTCTGCCCAAGCTGCGCATTCGCGCTGTCGCCCAACGCAGCGTTCTGCTCCAGCTGCGGCATACGCGTGGGAGCGATCCCGACGCAGTGAGACTGCTCCGCGTTTAGGTGGACACGGGTGTCGAAAGGAAGAGGGCCATGCTCGAGGTGATCACGGATCAGAAGACTATCGCGGCTTGCCAACGGAAGATGGAAGCGTCGATCAAGAGGGCGGCGAAGAAACGAGCTCGGTACACGATCGGCTTCCCGAGCGGATCGATGGAGGCCGACGTTTGCTACCTCCCTCGCCTGGACTTCTGGGTCGGGTTCGAAGCTGTTCACAACCGATATTGGACGGCGTGCGGGCTTGGCGATCCCTTCGCAAAGAGCGCGCCCGCGCCCCAGCTAGAGATCAACGCGCCGTTCAAGGGGATCAACCGCCAGACAGCCGGAGCCTTCGTGAAGGACGACGACGGGAACTGCTACCTCGCTCACTCGGGTCGCGTCGGCGGTGGCGCGAAGGGAGTGGGCCTGACGAACTTCCTCGCCTACTACCCCGCCCACACTCCCGTCGACTTCGACGGTCGACCGCGCCGGATGTACGTCGTGGGCGACGTCACCGACCCGAAGCTACCGAACCGAATGGCTTCACTCACGCGGATGTCGGCTGAGTTCCGCACCGCCGTCAAGGCCGGAAACCCGGCGGCGGTGCAACCGAACGACAGGCAGGGCGACGACTACCACGACGAGTTCCAGGGGACGAAGCGCTACGAGACTTCATCAACGATCGAAGCGAACGTCGCCCATGGAAAGGTCGTGAAGGGCCTCCGAGACCTACTGCTCTCCAGGAAGATCACCGCGTGCAACGACATGCGCCGGGATCTGTTCGTGCCAGGCAAGAACGGCAAGATGAAGATGCTGTTCGAGGTGAAGACCGACACGGACACAGGAAGTGTCTACCAAGCGATCGGGCAGCTCTTCTTCCATGGGGGTAACGGCTTCGCGCGGAAGCTCGTCGCGGTGCTCCCCGAGGATCTGCGACCCACCTTTCGTCAGAAGCTCGATGCGCTGGGCATCGCGACCGTCACGTACGGGTGGAGCAGCGATGAGTCTCCTGCGTTTCGCGACCTCGCACGCGTTCTGAAAGCAGCAGGCGCGTAGCTTCACATGGCCGGCCGCAGGAAGTCCCAATCGCCAACGTCGACCGGAGCCTCGTCCGGACCCGCGGGAGCCGCGGCGTCGGCGAGCTCGTCCTTGTACATCCGGAAACTCACTATCAATGGGTTCCGCGGCATCAAGGACGGAACGATCCTTCTCGAGCGTCGCACGGCGCTTATCGGGCCGAACGCCTGCGGGAAGAGCACCGTAATCGACGCCATCGCGCTGCTCCTTGGGCGGGTCAAGATCGTGCGCGCGCTCACCGAGCATGACTTCTACGGCAGTACGCCAGGCCCCGCGGACCGTTTCCGCATTGTCGCGACAATCTGCGGCTTCCCGGACACCAATCACGCTCGCTACCCGGAATGGTTTCGTGCGAGGCGCGCGGTCCCAAAGTGGATCGATGCCGCGGGCTGGGTGCACGCCAAGCAGGAACCGGAGACTCTCCTCTGCGCGGAGATCGCTCTGGTCGGAAGGTTTGACGCCGAAGAGCTCGAAGTAGAGACCATCCGGCACTTCTGCGATGACACGGCGGCGGCGACCGACCCCTTCGACGACACGTTTCCAGCGGAACAGGTACCGGGACCCCTCCTACATGAGCTCGGCCTTTTCGTGCTACCGGCGCGACGCGGCGGCGAGGGCATCGTGTCGTTCGCGTCCGAACTTTTCCGGCGGACCATCTCGAATGCTGCCGGGCTGCCTGCGTCCGAGATCCTCGCGTTGCGCGACCAGCTGCGCTCACCGAGCTCGCCTATTGAGCAGTCGCCGCAGTTGGCCGCGATCGTCGATTCGATCAACAAGACGCTGGAAGGGCTGCTCGTCGGCAAGCCGAAGCTACGACTGATGCTCACGGCTACCGATGCCGAAGCCGTGCTCACGGCACTCGTCCCTCACTACGCGATGGATGGGCGCGTCCTACCTGCCTCGCGCCATGGCTCCGGCCTTCTTTCGCTTCAGACGCTTCTGTTGCTCCTGGAGATCGGGCGCCTTCGCGCAGCGCAGGGGCTAAACTTCATCCTCGCGTTGGAGGAGCCAGAGCTCCACCTCGCGCCCGGCATCCAGACGCGCCTCGTCGCGTCGGGCAACAAGGTCGGCGCGCAAACGATCTGCACGACGCACTCTTCCCGAGTTGCCTCCGCATACGGTCCGACCCAAGTGGGGGTTCTCTCACTCGCTGCGGGTTCTTTGGCGGCAGTTCCCTTGCTGTCAGCACCGCTACCGTCGAGCGCGTCCAATACGACGCGTCGGCTCTTCTACCAGAACAAGGCCAAGCTCATCGATGCGCTGATGCATCCGGTCGTCCTCGTTCCGGAGGGGGCCCTCGACGCGGAGTGGTTGACGCGCCTCGCGTCCGTAGGAGAGCCGTCCCAGCAGCATCCCCCGTTTACGTCGGTCTTTGGGTTGGCCCCGACCGAGAACGGCGCCGTGCCGTACACGGTCGCCGAGATTCGCGCACGACGTCCGGACATCGTAGCGCTCACGGACGGCGACGGGCCAGGCCGCGACTACGAGAAGGAGGTCCGATCGCAAACCGCGGATGCCCGCTGCATCGGCTGGCCAGACGCCTGGACGATCGAGGATGTAGTTGGCTGGGTCTTGGATGCTGACGCCGCCGTCGTCTCACGCATTGCCGCGGTGGTGACCGCCGCACCGTTCGCGACGGTTGCCGAGCTCGTGGCTATCTTGAAGCGTAAGAACGACAAAACGACCGCGGGTCTCAAGGACGACCTGGTCGCGCACGACGCGATTGTCGCCGAGTTCTCGGAAGCGTGCCTCCAACGAGTGGGCACGGTCCTCGACGCCCTGGTGTGCTGCGCGCTGGGTACCACGCACACAGCCGTGACAGCGGTGCCTTCGGACAGCAATGCCTTCCGCTTCACACCATGAAGCCCGTTTCCTTCGTGGGTTGTGCGGGCACCGGGAAGACCACCGCACTCCTGGATGCAGTCCGCAACGCGGCCCGAGCTACGCCGCTCCTCGACGGGCAGCAGCTACTCGCCATCACGCGAATGAATGGCGCTCGTCGACGGATCGACGCGCGCTTGCGCGTTGGCGCGTCCGTGCTGCGATACGACTGTCGCACTATCGACAGCCTCGCCTGGATGATCGCGTCCCGATGGCGCCTCCGCGCTGAACTCCTCGGCTTCCCCCGGGCGAGCGAACTCGACTTTGACGGGACGTGTCGCGTCGCAGCGGGCCTCCTGGACGAACCGGATGTCGCAGCGTGGCTATCGGCCACGTATCCCGTAGTCATGGTCGACGAGTGCCAAGACTGCTGCGATGACCGGCTTCTCCTCGTCCAGCGGCTGGCGTCGGCCACGAACCTCTTCGTCGCCGCCGACAACTTTCAAAACCTCGACTCTCTCGACAGTTCGGCGGTTACATGGATTCGCGACGACACCAACTTACAGGAGCTCGAAAAGGTTCATCGAACGGACCGTCCGGCGCTCCTCGAGGCCGCGAAGTTACTCCGCGAATTCAAGTCTCTGCCGCAGGGCTGGAACACAAGAGGGAATGGGTTCTCGTTGGTGAGCACGCAGAACGCGAACCCCGCGGCGAAACTTCTCGTCCAACAGATCGCGTGGTCAGGCGGCAAGGAGACCGTCGTACTGTCTCCAACGGGACCGGCGTCATCGCCCTTCGTCGCTAAAGTGCTTTCCCGTGCGGCTTCACTACCCGCGTTCGTCGACAAGAACGGAAACGCCTTCAAAACGTACGACGTTCCGTGGGAGGACAGCGCCGCAACCGCCGTGAAGCGCCTCCTTGAAGCCGTGGAGAAAGGCGCCCTTGCCACCACGCACCTCCCCGGCGCGACCGACCTCGTCCGTTGGATGGTCCGGCAACGTCGCATTGCCGGAAGGACCTCTTTCACCAACGACGAGCTCCGCGCCGCCGCAGAGAGGGCTGTTCAACACCACCGCGCCCACGCGCGACCAACGCGTCGCCTTCGTGGCATGACTATTCACCAGGCAAAGAACCAAGAATTCGATCGCGTCGTTATCCTTTGGCCTCTGAAGGTTGCCGGCAAGGGCGAACACCTGTCGCGGCTCCTCTACAACGCCGTCACCCGCGCCAAGGTTTCAGCGGTGGTCATCGTACAAGATCTGAAAGACCGACTCTCGGAGCCGCCCTTTACGCACTCCTCGGAAGCTCAACCCGAGGAGTCGCCCGAATCGCCTCCGGCGCCGTAACCAAGACCGCCATCGCGCGTTTCGGTCGTGCGGTACGCACGACTCAGGGACGGCGAAGACGTCCGATGAGCTCAACCACCTTGTCGGGGTGCCTCGTCGCGAACTCGACCAGGCGCTCAAGCGGGCCATGCCCTACTGTCGCCGATCTCGGCGCGGCGTAACCGTCCGGGAATGGACGTCTTGAGCTGAGTCGTCGGCGCGCCCGATGCTCGCGTAACAATGCTGCGCCCTTTTCAGACCATCCTCGCGTTGCTCGCGCCGTTGAAGCGACGTGTTCGTCTTGCGACGAAGCCCCGGACTTGCGATTCTCCTCCGAGACGCGAGGACCGGGTCTCGAGCGGCTTTCCAAAGTACCGAAGTTTCCGGATGTTCTGGTTCGACTATGTGGAGCGCTAACCCGTCGATCAAATGGCTTTACGGGACGCGGGAAAGCTGCTCAGATGTCCAGGTGTTACGCATCGCTGCTTCGGCCGGCAAAGAGGGCGATAGCGGAGCGCTAAATGCCCGGTGTCGTCCCGCAGAACCCTCGGATCTTCCACATCACGCACGTGGAGAACATCCCGAGCATCATCGCCCACGGATGCCTCTGGTCGGATTCCCAGCGCATCGGGCAGAACCTACTGACGGCGAACATCGGCTACTCGCACATCAAGCAGCGCCGGCTAAATCGCCCGGTCACAACTGGGTTCGGCGGCAAGCTCGGGGACTACGTCCCGTTCAACTTCTGCAGCCGTTCGGTGATGTTGTACGTCGTGTCGCAAGGACATGTCGACTACGTCGGCGGGCAGGACGATGTCGTGCACTTGGTTTCGAGCGTCGATACGGCAATCGGTCTCGGCAAGCCATGGGCGTTCACGGACCAGCACGCGGATCTCGCCTACGCGACGTACTTCGACTCGGTTGCGCAGCTGGACGAGGTGGATTGGACTGTGATGCCGCTGACGCAATGGGGCGGAAACGACGAGATCAGGGCGAAGCGACAGGCAGAGTTCCTAGTCTACGAGAGTTTCCCTTGGTCAGCCGTCGAAAGTATCGGGGTCAAGAACGCTGCAGTCGCCGCGAAGGTGCGGGCTCTGCTTTCGAGCGGCGCGCCCCCCGTAACTGTTCAGCCTGGCTGGTACTACTGAGGGCGTAGGGATGATCAAGTTCGTTATCGGCAACTTGTTGGACGCGAAGGTCGAGGCGCTCGTCAACACCGTGAACACGGCGGGCGTGATGGGCAAGGGTCTTGCGCTTCAGTTCAAGAAAGCGTTCCCGGCAAACAACAAGGCATACGAAGCTGCCTGCCAACAAGGCGAAGTGCAGATTGGGAAGATGTTCGTGTTCGACGCGGGCGGCATCGTGCTACCGCGCTACATCATCAACTTCCCGACGAAGAAGCATTGGCGGTCACCATCGAAGCTGGAGTACATCGAGCAAGGACTCACGGCTCTTATCGACGTCATCCGCGATCGAAAGATCCGCTCCATCGCCATCCCACCGCTCGGCGCCGGGCTCGGCGGACTCGACTGGAGCAAGGTGCGTGGAGTCATCGAGGGCGCGCTCACGGTGCTCACCGACGTCGAGGTGTTCATCTACGAACCCAAAGGCGCACCGGCACCGGAGGCGATGCGGAACGAGACCAAGAAGCCGAAAATGACGTCGGGGCGTGCTGCCGTACTGGCCCTGATGAATCGCTACCTGGTGCCTGGCTACGACTACCGTCTCTCACTGCTCGAAGTGCAGAAGCTCGCGTACTTTCTGCAAGTAGCAGGGGAACCGCTCAAGCTCGACTACCAGAAAAATTATTACGGCCCCTACGCCGACAACCTTCGCCACGTGCTCAATCACGTGGAGGGGCATTTTCTTCGCGGTTTCGGTGACGGCAAGAACAAGCCCGAGACGCCGTTGGAACTCATCGGCGATGCAGCTTCGGAAGCGGAGGCATTCCTCGCGTCGCAAGTCGGCTCGCAGGGGCGCCTCGCACGCGTCGCCGAACTCATAGAAGGCTACGAGACGCCTTTCGGCATGGAGCTGCTTTCTACGGTTCATTGGGTCGCAACGCATGACTCGGGTGCTGCCCGCTCGGACGACGAAGCCGTACGCGCAGTTCATGCGTGGAGCGAACGCAAGGCTTCAACCATGAAGCCGAGTCAGGTCCGCGCCGCATGGCGCCATCTCAAGGAACGCGGTTGGCTCGCGGACGAAGCTCCGGCTACGTCGTATTGACCTCGTTCGGAACCGGCCGCCCGCTTCTTATGCGTTGCCCGATCGACCATCCAGCCGGTCACCTCACCGCCGTCGCGCCACCCCTCGCCTCTCTTGCGCCGCGAACGCCTGCCGCGCCATCGCGCAGTTCCCTTTGAGCTCCAAATACTTGCCGCGGTTCTCCGCCGCGACGTGCTTTCGATGAAGCTTCGACCCTGGCGTGGAATGAACGACACGAATTGACGAAACTCCGGAGCCGCGACGTCCGACGGGTACGACGGCGGCGGGGTGGCCTTCGGCGTCGCGGACCCAGAGGCGGAAATCGTCATGGCGGAATCGGTCGATATCGGTGACGGGTGTGGGGTAGTTGTGAATGCCGCCGCCTTTGGGAACGGCGCCGGTGTGCAGGGGCTGCGGCAAGGGCACGCTCGCGTTGCAGATGGAGTCGGTCCACTCGGCAATGCCGTCGTCGTTCTTGATGGGAGTGTCGAGCAAGCGCTTCAGGTCGATGCCGACCTTCTTGAATGCGACGAAGGATTCCGGGAAGCGAGCGTAGAGGCGCTGCGCGTTGACGCGGAGGGCATCGACCTTCTTCGGGTCAGCGCAGAACTGCGCGCTCCATTCGATGCCGACGAGGTTGCGCACGAAGAACCAGCCGGCGCCGTCGTGAAGCCAGAGACCGCCGCCGTGATGATCCTGGTAGTCGCGTCCGGTGAAGTACCAGCCCTTCGCTGCGCTCACGATCTTCTTCAGCGCGGCACGCGACACCTTGTACGTCGCGCTGTCCGCGCGCGGAGGATGACCGCTGGTCTTGTAGGTGACCGGTCGTCCGGCGGTCACGTCGTGCAGGGTTTGCTTGCCTGGGTTGGGTTTGTGCTCCTGATCGAACAGAGAGTGGGTCATCGCTCCTCCTTGGCTGCTGTCGTGCTCCCACACTCACCTACGATCCGTGGACAAGAGTCCTTCCCTGTCTCGCTACGTTGGTTCGCTCGTAGTGAGCGACTGCGCGATGCTGGCTGCTTTGGGGCGCTCGAAGTGAGCGGTCGGAAGCAGCTGCCTGCCGGGATTCGCTCACCGCGAGCGGCGCGTGCTTGCCGGCTGCCCGGGTCCGCTTACTCGACGCGGCGAAAGGCAGCTGGCTGCTCCAGGACGCTCAAAGTGAGCGATCCGAAGCAGCTGGCTGCCCGTCGGGGGCTCGAAGTAAGCGATCGGAGGCAGCTGGCTGCTCCAGGACGCTTAAAGTGAGCGATCGGAAGCAGCTGGCTGCCTCCAGGCGCTCGAGCTGAGCGATCCGAAGCAGCTGGCTGCCGTCGGTCGCTCGAGATGGGCCGTCGATGCGTGATCGCGTCTTGCCAATGGAGAAGCCATGTCGAATATCGACTGGCGATCATGACTGGCTGGCTGGTCTATGGACAACATCCTTATAGTAAGAGTTGTCTGGACTATGGGTTGATTGGCTCGAACAGATAGGAAGGAAATATCCCACCAGGTCGTAGATTGCACGACTGCCTTTCACCAAAGGAGTTTTGCAATGACGACCAATACATCAGTGAATGATACCCACAACCCCAACCAAGCGAGCGAACCCCTGCCCGATGAGTCGACGTTCACCGCTGCCTACGATCGGAGGCTCGCCGAGATCCAGGCAGTTCCGGACGATGAGCTGGCGGTGCTGAACAT
>Ga0265320_10001081_pt1 | contig 20109 bp, 10 predicted proteins | sample 4827metaG_FD_202087 | JGI IMG/M metagenome (GOLD analysis project Ga0265320, IMG submission 202087) | Rhizosphere microbial communities from Carex aquatilis grown in University of Washington, Seatle, WA, United States - 4-8-27 metaG | ecosystem: Host-associated > Plants > Roots > Rhizosphere >...
GCTGGGCGTCAAATCCCCTGGAAAGAAAATCACGCCATTGCACACGAGCACGTTTAATATCGACGAGCGGGCATTGCTGGTGGGCGCGCGACTTTTGAGCCAGATTCTCGTCGAATGGCCGGTATGAACGACGGAAAAGCGGTGGACATTCGGCGCTGGAACCCTCAAATTAGCGACCCCCCATGAATACCCCCACTCGCCTTGCCCCTTATCGTTTCCTGCGTCTGATTACCGTGTTTTTGCTGGCGGCGTTGTCAGCGCGGGCCGCCGCGCCCGCCGCCTACCAGCCGCCGGCGTCCCCGCGCGCGACTTACAATTTCAATCCCGGCTGGAAATTCATCCGGCAGGATGTGGCGGGAGCCGAGGCGGTGAACTTCAATGACTCGAAGTGGGCGGACGTCAGCCTGCCGCACACGTGGAATGATGTGGACACTTACCGCGCGCTCATCAGCCATCCGGCGGGCGATGTGGGCGATCCCTACCGGGGCATCGGCTGGTATCGCAAGCATTTCAAGTTGCCGGCGGGCACGGACGGACAGAAAGTTTTTCTCGAATTCGAGGGGCTGAAGCAGGCGGCGCATTTTTTTCTGAACGGGCAGCCGGTGGGCAAATATGAGAACGGGGTGTCGGCGTGCGGGCTGGATTTGAGCGCGCTGGTGAAATTTGGCGGGCAGGACAATGTGCTGGCGGTGAAGGTGGACAACAACCCGGATTACAAGGAGGAGGCGACGGGCACGGAGTTCGAATGGAAAAACAGCAACAGCAATCCGAATTTCGGCGGGCTGGTGCGCGATGTCTGGCTGCACGTGATGGGGCCGGTCTACCAGACGCTGCCGCTGTATGAGAATTTGCAGACGAGCGGCGTGTATGTTTACGGAAAGAACTACGACATCCAGGCCAAGACGACCCAGGTCAACGTCGAGTCGGAGGTGCGCAATGAGACGGGGGCGGGCGCGGCGACTTCGCTCGCGGTGGTGGTGGTGGACGCCGACGGGGTGGTGCGCGCGAAGTTTGACGGCGGCGCCAAGACCCTGGCGAGCGGGCAGACCGACACCCTGACGGCCGCCGGCACGCTGGCGGGCGCGCGTTTTTGGGATTTGCACGACCCGTATTTATACGATGTCTATTCCATCCTGAGCGTGAACGGGAAAGTGGCCGACGTGTGCAAGATTCACACCGGTTTCCGCAAAGCGGAATACAAGGGCGGCGCGGGCAAGGGCGGCGTCTGGCTCAACGACCATTTCGTCTGGCTGACCGGTTATTCGCAGCGCGCGGTCAACGACTGGCCGGGGCTGGGCCAGGCGTATCCGGATTGGATGCACGATTTCAACGCCGCGCTGTTGCGGGCGAGCAACAGCAATTATATCCGCTGGATGCATATTTCGCCGCAGCGCGTCGACGTCACGTCGTGCGACAAATACGGCATCGGGATTGTGTGCCCGGCGGGCGACGGCGAGCATGATGTGTTCGACCGGCAGTGGGAGCAGCGCATGGAGGTGATGCGCGACGCGATGATTTATTTCCGCAACAACCCGAGCGTGCTGTTCTGGGAGGCGGGGAATTCCGCCGTGGTCGCGGAACAGATGCAGCAGATGGTGGCGCTGCGGAAGAAATGGGACCCGAATGGCGGTCGCGCAGCCGGTTGCCGCTCGCTGCGGGATCCGGGGGCGGTCGCCGCGGCGGAGTATTTTGGCGTGATGCTGGGCGGCCCCTACACCGACCAGGACCGCGACCAGGCGCCGATGATCGAGACGGAGGATTTCCGCGACGAAGGCCCGCGCGGCATCTGGGATGATTTTTCGCCGCCGCACTTTGGCTTCAAGAAAGGCCCGGACGACAGTTACAACTGGAACGCGGAGACCTTCGCGCTCGCGGGCATCCGCCGGTATGACAACTTTGTCTCCAACCGCATCGATAACCCGGACGCCGCGCATTCCAAGTGGTCGGCCTACGCCTCGATTTACTGGTCGGACTCCGACGCAGACGGACGGCAACAGAGCAGCGAGGTGCTGCGCGTGAGCGGCAAGGTGGACGGTGTGCGCTTGCCGAAGGAAATGTTTTTCGCCACGCGCGTGATGCAGAGCGCCACGCCCGACCTTCACATCATCGGTCACTGGACTTATCCCGCGAACACGAAAAAAACCGTCTATGTCGTCGCCAGTGTGTGCGACGCGGTCGAGTTGTTTTTGAATGGTAAGTCGCTTGGGGTGAACAAGACGCCGCAGGATGGCTATACTTATGCGTTCCCGGAGGTGACGTTCGCGCCCGGCACGCTCAAGGCTGTGGCGACGAAGGGCGGGCAGGTCGTCGCGCAACAGGAACTGAAAACTGCGGGCGAGCCGAAGGCGATCAGGCTCACCTTGCACACCGGGCCGCAGGGCTTGCAGGCGGATGGCGCGGACGTGGCGTTGATTGATTTTGAAGTCGTCGACGCCGCGGGCAACCGCTGCCCGACGGACGAGGCGCGGGTGGATTTCGCGGTGTCCGGCCCGCTCATTTGGCGCGGCGGTTTTTGCAGCGACAAGCTGGATACGACGAACAATCTCTATCTCGACACCGAATGCGGCATCAACCGCGTGGCGCTGCGTTCGACCTTCACGCCCGGCACCATCACGGTCACGGCGACGCGCGCGGGTTTGACGCCCGCGACGGTGACGATTCCCTCGCACGCGGTGGAGATCAAGGACGGTCTCAGCACGGTGATGCCGCAGACGTATTCCGGGTTGGCGCAAACCATCCCGGCCTTGGTGCCGTAAGCGGCGTCGGGATCGGGCCATCTTCCCGCTTGCGTCGTGGGCGGGGCGGGATTAATGGAATAAATCAACCCCCCGATTTTTCCGGTCACGGAAGAATGTGTTTTTGTCTCCCCCGTTTAGGAAAGGCATCCCCCATGAACTCGATGATACTCGCCGGTTCGCGCCGCTTTTTGGCGCTGGCTTTGTTTTTCGGAGCGCTGGCCCAGCTGGCGCTTCGCGCCGCGGACGCCGCGGCCCCCGTCGTGGCCCAGCCAGCGGTCAACGCCCCGGTGACCTTGACCCAGGACGACACGAATTGGATACTGGACAATGGCATCGTCAAGGCGACGGTGGCAAAAGGCAACGGGCGGCTCGCGTCGCTGATTTACAAGGGCGCGGAGACGTTGTCGCCCCGCTCGGAAGGCTGGGAGCAATATCCCGCGCCGGATTCGGCCACTCGCGCGGTGACCATCGACCCGGCGACCAATGGCGGCGAGCGCGCCGAAGTTTCGGTCAAGGGCACGGCGGGCAGCATGGGCCTGGAAGTGCGCTACACCTTGGAGCGCGGGGTGAGCGGTTTTTACACGTATGGGATTTACTCCCACGCGGCCAACACGCCCGGCGCGGGTGAGGGCGAGAGTCGCTACATCAACCAGCTTAGTTCCAATTTCGACTGGTTATCGGTGGACCAGGATCGCAACATGGCGATGTGCAGCAATGCGGACACGCGCACGGGCGTCACGATTCACGCGAAGGAGCAGAAGATTTTGAGCGCGGGGATTTATCAAAATTCCGTGGAGCACAAATATAGCTATTGCGCGCGGATGTATGAGTTGCCGGCGTATGGCTGGTCGAGCATCAAGGACCATGTCGGCGTGTGGCTCATCAACCCCTCGAATGAATATCTGGGCGGCGGGCCGACGCGGATTGACCTCGTCTGCCATATGGGCGCGACGATGCTCGATTACTGGACATCGGGCCACTATGCGGGCGGCGCGGAATGCAGTGTGCCCGCGAGCGAGGAGTGGAACAAGGTGGTGGGCCCGATTTTTGTCTATTACAATTCGCTGGCGAACGCGCAGACGCCGACGCAGGCCGACCTCGACACGCTGGCGGCGACGGCGGGCAATCCCACCATCCCGTCCGCCTGGACGGCGAATGCGAACGCTTTGTTTAACGATGCCTTGGCCAAGGCCAAGACGATCCAGGCGCTGTGGCCCCTGAAGTGGGTGCAGGGGGTGGATTACCCGCAGAAATCCGGGCGCGCGACAGTCAGCGGCAAGCTGGTGCTGAACGATCCGCAGGCGGGTTCGACCAAACTGCCCCATTTGAACATCGGCCTGACGCATGCGGATTACACCGGCAATGGCGGGGCGTTTGCGCAGCGCTCAGGCAATGGCAACGTGGTGACGTGGGTGCACGACGCGAATTATTATCAATTTTGGGCGAAGGGCACGGAAGACGGTCAGTTTAGCATCGAGAACGTGCGCCCGGGAACCTACACGCTGCACGCGTTTGCGGATGGCGTGCTGGGAGAATTTGCGCAGGCGAACATCACGGTGGCCGCCGGGCAGAAGGTGGACCTCGGCAAGCTCGAATGGAAGCCCGTGCGCTATGGCAAGCAACTTTGGGACATTGGCTACCCCGACCGCACCGGCGGAAAGTTTTTCAAGGGCGACGGCACGAATTATTGGCTGTGGGGCTGGCCGCTGCGCTACGCGCTGTTGTTCCCGAACGACATCACCTACACCGTGGGCCAGAGCGACTACCACAAGGACTGGTTTTTTGAGGAAGTGCCGCACGCGACGAATTTGTCGTTTGTGAATCCGAAGGCGAAGGATCCGGCGAACCAGAAATTTGGCTGGGTCAAGGCCGAGTCGCTGGACGATTATCCCGCGACGGACCAAAACGGCCCGTGGCGGGTTTATGGGCAGGGCCGGGCGACGACGTGGACGGTTAAATTCAAGGTCGACAAGGCCGCGCAAGGTTCGGCGGTGTTGCGCCTCGCGCTAGCGGGGGCGGATGGCGGCGGCGGGCTGACGGTGGGCGTCAACGGCAAGGATGTCGGCACCATTCGGCCGACGGCGACGAATGCGCTGCGTTACAACACCGACATGGGTGTGTGGCAGGAGCGGAATGTGACTTTCGACGCCACGTTGCTGAAGCCGGGCGAAAACACCATGACGCTGACCGTGCCCGCGGGGGAAGTCACCACCGGCGTGGTTTACGACTACCTGCGCCTCGAGTTGAACGAATATTACAAACCCGACGGCACGCCGATCACGCCGCCGAAGTCGTAGGGCGCGCGGGAGTTGCGCGCCGCCGAGAGGTGAGGAAGCCGTGGGCGGGACGCCCACGGCTGCGAGCGAGACGCTCGCGCCCCCCGAGACCAAAAGACCCGGCCCTCGCCATGGGGCAGGCGTTCCCGTGCGTCAATATAAACCAAAAATGGACAGTGATATAATTGAGTTGTCCAATCCGGTTTTTTGTAGCGCGGTGCTTCAGCCCGCGCTGCTTTCCCAATGGATGATTCAGAGCGCGGGCTAAAGCACCGCACTACGCCGGAAGCGATTCTTCAAACTATTCCACCACCCAAAAATGCTGTAGTTTGTGGGCGCAGCAAGTTTGCAGTCCGTTGCCACGAGAGCACGCGCGCCGCCAGCTTATCGGGCCACGTCGGCGATGGGCTGCCGGACCACGGAGTAGCCCGGGGGCGGCTGCGTTTCGAGGCCGTCCTTGATTTCGGTGGCGTGCGAGGGAATGGTGACCGTCGCAGGGGTAAGGCCCGCGCGCGTGGCGGTCAGGGTGATCGTGCCAGGCGTCTGCGTCGAGCGAATCGCCACGCGGTTGATGCCGCATTCGGTGTTGAGGTAAAGATTGTTGGTTGATTCGAGTTGGTCGCTGCAAAAACCACCGCGCCAGACGGCGGGGCCGGTGACGGCGAAGTCCACGCGGGCTTCGTCGGTGGGGCAGCGATTGCCGGCGGCGTCGACGACTTCAAAGTCCACGAGCACCACGTCGGAGCCGTCGGCTTGCAAGCCTTGCGGGCCGGAGTGGACGGTGAGTTTAATCGCCTTCGGGTCGCCGGCGGTTTTGAGTTCCTGCTGCGCGACGACCGAGCCGCCCTTGGAGGCGACGGCCTTGAGGGTGCCGGGTTCGAAGGCGATGTCAGGGAAGGCGTAAACGTAGCCGGTGTAGCCCATGGTGCGGCCAGAAAAAGTATCCACCGGCGAGCAGGGGACTTTTTGCACACCGAGGGATTTGCCGTTCAGAAATAATTCGACCTGATCGCAGAGGGTGGCCGCGACATACATGGTTTTCTTCGTGTTCGCGGGATAGGTCCAATGGCCGAGGATGTAGATGTCGGGCGTGGCGCTCTGCATCACGCGGGTGACGTAGTAAACGGTTTTCGGCAGGCGCACGCCGTCGGATTTGCCGCTGACGCGGAGGACTTCGCTGCCGTCCTGGCGGCCGTCGGCGTCGGAGTCGGTGAAATAAATGGAGGCGTAGCCGGACCATTTGGCGCGGGCGGGGTCGGGGTTGTCGATGCGGTTGCTGACGAAGTTGGCGTAGCGGCCGGCGGCGGCGAGCGCGAAGGTCTCGGCGTTCCAGTGGTAGGTGTCCTGGCCGGCGACGGGGTCGCGGATGACGGGGCCGCCCTTGGGTTTATAGCCGAAATGCGGCGGCGAAAAGTCGTCCCAGATGCCGCGGGCGGCTTCGTCGCGGAAGTCCTCGGTTTCGACGATGGGGGCCTGGTCGCGGTTTTCGGCGGTGAAAGGCGCGCCGAGCATGACGCCGAAGAATTCGGCGGCGGCGACGGCATCGGGGTCGCGGAGGGAACGGCAGCCGACAACGCGGCCGCCGTGGGGGTCAAATTTTTTGCGGAGGTCGACCATTTGTTTCATGTGGTCGCCGCTGATGCCGGAGTTGCCGGCTTCCCAGAAGAGGATACTGGGGTTGTTGCGAAAGAAGATGATCGTGTCGCGCATGACCTCGGCGCGCTGGTCCCACTGGCGGTCGGTGGCGTCTTTTTCCTTGTCGCCCGCGGGGCAGACGATGGCGATGCCAAATTTGTCGCAGGCGGCGACGTCGGCCCACTCGGGGGCGACGTGCATCCAGCGGATGTAGTTGCTGTTGCTGGCGCGCACTTGGGCGGCGGTGAAGTCGTGCATCCAGTCGGGATAGGCGCCGCCGAGGCCGGCCCAGTCATCGGCGGAGCGTTGGGAGAAGCCGGTGAGCCAGACGAAATGGCCGTTGAGCCAGACGCCGCCAGTGCCGGTGCCGCCTTTGTATTCGGCCAGGCGGAAACCGGTTTGGGTTTTGCAGACGTCGACGATTTTGTCGTCCACGCTCAGGAGCGAATACACGTCGTAAAGATACGGGTCGGCCGTGTCCCACAGGCGCGCGTTGGTGAGGTTGCCGTTGGCGGTGAGGACTTCGCTCTCGCCGTCGACGAGGTCGGAGGTGTTGCCGTCAAATTTGGCGCGCACCACGCCGTCGGCGTCCACCACCACCGTGGAGAGGGTGATGTCGGCATGGTCGCCGGATTCATTGCGCACCTGGGATTCGACCGCGACGGCGGCGGTTTTATTTTTCACGTCGACGCTTTTGGGGTAGATGTAAACGCCGGTGGTTTGGAGGTTTTCGTAAAGCGGCAGCGTCTGGTAAACCTTGCCGGTGACGATGAGTTTGGCGTCGCGATTGAGGCCGCCGAAATTCGGGTTGAAGTCGTTCATGTTCCACTCGAAGGGCGTGCCGGTGGCCTCCTCCTTGTAGTCGGTGCGGCTGTCCACCTGCACGGCAAGGACATTGTCCTGGCCGCCGAACTTGGCGAACGGGGTGAGGTCGAAGCCGACGGCGGTGACGCCGTTCTCGTATTTGCCGATGGGCTGGCCGTTGAGGAAGAAATGGCCGGCCTGGCGCAGACCGTCCAATTCGAGGAAAACTTTTTTGCCGTCGGCGCTCGCGGGGAGTTTGAAATGTTTGCGATACCAGCCGATGCCCCGGACTTCGGTCTGGTCGCCGCCGCCGTGGCTGATGTAGGCGCGGTAGCTGTCGGTTTCGTTCCAGGTGTGGGGCAGGCTGACACTGGCCCAAGCGGAGTCGTCGAAACTCGCGGCGTCAGCGCCGGTTTGGTCGCCAAAGACGAATTTCCAGCCGGGGTTGAAATTATAGACTGCGCGGGCGGAGGCGGGCACGGTGAACTTGGCGCCGACGGTGATCTTGTCGACGTCGGCCGCGACGGCGGTTGGGCAGATGCCGCGACCGGCGAGGAGCGCGGCGAGAAAAGCGGCGGACAGGGTGAAAGCAGAAGGGCCGGGGAGGCGGCGGAGTGGGGAGTTCATGGGGAGGGAGGGCTTGATTACCGGGTGGGTAAGCTAACGCAAGGAGCGGCTTGCGCACAAGTGTTTAGATGCGTAAATGAAGGCGCATTTGCGCAAGGTGCGCCGGCGGCCACCGAACAAGGGGATTGCGCGGTCGGGCAGGGGCGGCTAACAATGGCGGCGCTCCCCCTTGCAGGCTTTCGTGGTGAAAGAATCATCCCCCAATTCGAAGATGGCGGCCTCGGCGTGTTTTTCGACGTGGTGGGCGGTCGTGTTGATATTGCTGGCGGGCGTGGCGGCCTACGCGAATGGATTGAACGGAGAATTTGTGTTCGATGATCGGTTGGCGATTTTGAACAACCCGACGATTCAGCAGGGGTGGGCGGGGGCATTGCGATCCCCACCCGGCGGCGGCCCGGCGGTCGGTCGGCCACTGGTCAATTTCTCGTATGCGCTCAATTATTCCATCAGTGGCTTGCGGACATGGAGCTATCACTGGGGCAACCTCGCGATACATTTACTGGCGGCGCTGACTTTATTTGGCTTGGTGCGGCGGACGCTGGCGTCGCCGGTTTTGGCGGAGCGCTGGGGGGCGCGGGCCGGGCCGCTGGCGCTGGCGGCGGCGGTGGGGTGGATGGTGCATCCGCTGCAAACGGAATCCGTGACGTTTATGGCGCAGCGCGCGGAGGCGTTGATGGGATTGTTTTATTTGCTGACATTGTATGGGTTGGCGCGGGCGCTGGCAGCGAAGCCAGGCGCGGCGTATTGGCTGGCGGGTTCGGTCGCGGCGTGCCTGCTGGGCATGTTGTGCAAAGAGGTGATGGTGACGGCGCCGTTGATGGCCTGGTTATACGACCGCACGTTCGGGGCGGGGACTTTTGCGGGGGCCTGGCGCCAACGCGGGAAATATTACCTGGCGCTGGCGGCCACATGGGTGCCGCTGGGGCTTTTAGTGTGGGGCGCGGGCAGCCGCGGAGGCTCGGCGGGTTTTCACGCCGGGCTGGCGTGGCAGGAATACGCGTGGGCGCAATTTTCCGTGATGTCGCATTATCTGAAACTGACGCTCTGGCCGCATCCGCTGATGCTGGACTATGGCGTGACGCTGGCGCAATCCATCGGCGGGTGGCCGCCGGCCGTCGGGCTGATTTTGGCGCTGGGCCTGGGTACGATTTATCTGCTGTGGAAGCGGCCGGCGCTGGGCTTTCTGGGAGCATGGTTTTTTGTGATACTGGCGCCGAGTTCCAGCGTGATTCCTGTGGCCACGGAAATCGCGGCGGAGCACCGGATGTATCTGCCGCTGGCGGCGGTGGTCCTGTTGGGGGTGCTGGGGCTGGAGGCCCTGACGCGGCCGAAAGCCTTTACGCTCGTGGTCACGGCGGTCGCCTTGATTTGGGCGGGGGTGACCATCACGCGCAACATGGATTACCAGACGGCGTTGGGCGGTTACCGCGCGATGGTGGCGAGCGCGCCGGCGAATGATCGAACCCACCTTAATTTGGGCGTGGCGCTGGCGCAGGCCGGGTTGCTGCCGGAAAGCGTGCAGGAATACAAAGCGGCTTTGCAGATGAATCCGCAATCGGCGGACACGGAATACGACCTGGCGTTGGCGCTGGCCGGAGGCGGGCAAGCGGAGGAGGCGATACTCCATTACCGCAGCGCGGTGCGGATCAACCCGGATTATCTCCTGGCCCATTCGGATTTGGCCAACCTTTACATCAAGACCGGGGCGATCGACAACGCGATCAAGGAATTTTTGGAAGTGGCGCGGCTGGACCCGGCTTCAGCAGGGGCGCGGCTGAATCTGGGCCACGCCTACAGCATGACGCACCAATGGCCGCTGGCGTTGGAACAATATCGCCAGGCGACGCAGTTGGCGCCGGAGAATCCGGAGACGTTTTATTACCTGGCGAACGCGTTGGCGCAGGCGGGGAATTTCACCGAGGCCTACGCCTATTATTCGCTCGTGCTCAAGCTCAAGCCGGACCATGTGGCGGCGATGGGCAATCGCGCATTCTGCCTGATGCAATTGGGGCGGGTGGACGAGGCCGCGCGCGAATATGAACAAGTGTTGCGGCTGGACCCGGCGAACAAGACCGCGAACGACGGCTTGGTCCGCATTCGACAAAAGCAAGCGGCGGGCGCGCCGGCGGGGGGAACAGCCCAACCGCCTAAGTGAGGCCGTCAATTTCCGCTCAAGCCGTATTTGATGTAGGCTTTGCCGCGGAGGCGCTGGAGCCATTTCTCGAGCGCCTGATCGTCATCCTGCTTGCCCAGAATGCCTTCGATTTGCGTGTGGACTTCGTCGAGCTTGCGGTAGCCTTCGGCGGTTTGTTCGTCGCACTTAAAAATGAAGATGACAGTAACGCCGCTTTTGGCGTCGTGGATGGTCACGGGGTCGCTGACCTCGCCGGGTTTGAGTTGGAAGACGGCCTGCCGCACCTCGGGGGCGAGCTTGTCCTGGCTCGTATAAGTCAGGGCGGGGACGTTGCCGGCGCGGGCGAGGGGGTCGGAGCTGTATTTCTGGGCGAGTTCGACAAAATTGGCGCCGGGTGCGCGGGCCTCCTGGACGATTTTGGCGGCTTGCTCGGCAATGGGCGCGTCGGCCACGGACTGGAGGGTGATCTGGCGCACCTTGACGGAGGCTTGCACGAAAAAGTCCTGCTTGTTTTTTTCGTAGTAATTTTTGATGCGGTCGGGGCTGATGCCGGTGACGGAGCCGCGCATCTGGTCGACCATGTAGCCGACCATGTCGTCGTCTTCCATGTCCCGGCGGAGTTCGAGTTCGGATTTGCCCTGGTCGGCGAGGTATTTGAGGAAGGCGGCGCGGTCGTCGTGAAAGTCGGTGGTCATGCGGTCTTCGAACTGGCGTTCCAGGTAGGAGGCGGGAACTTTATATCCCTTGCTGGTGAATTCCTGGATGATGAGCACGCGGTCGACCATGCTTTTGAGAACGTTGACGCCGAGTTCGTTGACTTTTTGGCCGAAGACCTCCTTGGCCTTGACGGGGTCGTCGCCGTATTGGACATCCACCTCGTGAAAAATTTCCTGCACGAGCGGCTGAATCTGTCGGTCCAACTGGGAAAGGGTGATGACTTTGCCGTTGACGGTGGCGGCGACCGAGTCGGTGAACTTGTCCTGCTTGAGTTCGTCGACGGACGCAATGGGGGACGAGGCGGCGGGCGCGGGGCCGTCGGCGGCCCCGGCGGGCAGGGCTACCGCGAGCAGCGCGAGCGGGAAAAAGAAGTGGCGCGACCGTGGGATCATGGGCGGGGGCTTTCCTGGCGTTTCAAGAAGGAGATAATTTCGTCCATTCTTTGGAGGGGTTGGGGGGCGGTCAAGCGGGGAAAGCGGTTGCCGATTTGCACGTAAGCGGGATTTTGGCCGCGGTGGCCGGCGCGCTGGCACTTGAGGCGCGCGCCTTCGGTGGCGACATCGACGATATTTTTTTGTTCCGCCCAGACGCGGATTTCAGCGAGTTTGACGAGGGCCTGCGCGCTGGGGGGCAGGGGGCCGAAGCGGTTGTCCATGGCGGCGGCGAGGGCGGAGGTTTCGGCGGGGGTGGCGGCGAGGGCGAGGCGGCGATATTGGTCGAGGCGCAGGCGGGTGTCGGCGATATATTCCACGGGGAGATTGGCGGCGAGGGGGGCGAGGTGCTGGCCGGCGAGGTCGGCTTCCTTGAGCGCCGCGTAGCCGTGGCCGGAGTCGTCGGTGGCGGCGATGGTGAGGGGCGGGAAGGTGCCGCCGGCGGATTCACCGAGGAGCACGAAATCGAGCCGGACGGTGGCGCGGATGGTGAGCGCGGCGGGTTCGCCCTTGAGGCGGGCGATGCTCTGGCGGAGCAACTGGCAGTATAAATCGAAGCCGACGCCGGCGATGTGGCCGCTTTGTTCCGCGCCGAGGAGGTTGCCCGCGCCGCGCAGTTCGAGATCGCGCATGGCGAGGCGGAAGCCCGCGCCGGGTTGGGTGAATTGGCGAATGGCGGCGAGGCGGTGGCGCGCCTGGTCGAGCAGCCGCGCGTGGCGGTGCAGGAGCAGGTAGGCGTAGGCCTGGCGGTTGAAGCGGCCGACGCGCCCGCGCAGTTGATAAAGTTGCGCGAGGCCGAAGCGATCCGCGCCTTCGATGATGAGCGTGTTGCAGTTCGGGATGTCGAGGCCGGACTCGATGATGGTCGTGCAGATGAGCACGTCGAATTCGCCGGCGACGAAGCGCGTCATGATTTTTTCCAAATCGGCGGCGTCCATCTGGCCGTGGCCGACGCCGAGGCGGGCTTCGGGGACAAGTTTGCGCAACTGGCGCGCGCAGTCCTCGATGCTTTCGACGCGGTTGTGGAGGTAGAAGACCTGGCCGCCGCGCGCGAGTTCGAAGCGGATGGCCTCGCGCACGATTTCGGGCGTGTAGCTTTTGACGATGGTTTCAATCGGCAGGCGGTCGCGCGGCGGGGTTTCAATGACGCTGAGGTCGCGGGCGCTGACGAGGGCGAAGTAGAGGGTACGCGGAATGGGCGTGGCGCTCATGGCGAGGACGTGCACGTCGGCGCGGAGCTGCTTGAGCTTTTCCTTGTGGCGCACGCCGAAGCGGTGCTCCTCGTCGATGATGACGAGGCCGAGGTCCTTGAATTTCACGTCCGCGCCGAAGAGGCGGTGGGTGCCGATGACGATGTCGAGTTGGCCGCCGCGCAATTGGGCGATGACTTGCTTTTGCTGTTTGGGCGAGCGGAAGCGGCTGAGTTGCTCGACGGCGACGGGAAAGGGCGCAAGGCGTTCGCGAAAAGTATTAAGGTGTTGCTGCACGAGGATGGTCGTCGGCGCGAGGACGGCGACTTGCTTGCCGCCGAGCACCGCCTTGAACGCGGCGCGCAGCGCGACTTCCGTTTTGCCGAAGCCGACATCGCCGCAGAGGAGGCGGTCCATTGGGCGGCCGCGTTCGAGGTCGGCCTTGGCTTCGGTGATGGCGCGGGCCTGGTCGGCGGTTTCCTCGTGAGGGAAATCGTCCTCGAACTCGTGCTGCCAGGCGGTGTCGGGCGGAAAGGCGAAGCCGGGGCGCTGGTCGCGTTCGGCTTGGACGCGGAGGAGCTGCGCGGCGAAATCGAGGGTGGCGCGCTCGGCCTCGTGGCGGGTTTTTTCCCAGGAACGCCCGCCGATTTTGCCGAGCTTGGGCGCGATTTTCGCGAGGCCGACGTAACGCGAGAGCAGATGCGACTCGTGGAGCGGGAGGTGGAGTTCGACGCCGTCGGCAAATTCGAGGGAGATGACTTCGTCGTGGCGGCCGGGGGTGGCGAGTTTGCGCAGGCCGCGGAAACGGCAGACGCCATGGGCGACATGCACGAGGTGGTCGCCTTCGACGATTTCGGAAAAGTCGAGCAACTGGTCGACGCGGTGGCGCTGGGGCAACTGGCGCGGGCGGAAGGTGGCGAGGCGCTGGCGGTGGCGGCCAAAAATTTCGCCTTCGGCCACGAGCGCGACAGCCTGATTTTTTTTGAGCAGGGGCCAGTCGAGGCGCGCCGTGGGCTGGGGGCGGGCGAGAAATCCGGCGGCGATGGTGCCGACGAGGATTTTGGGCGCAAAGCCCTTGAGCGAGGAATCTTCGGCGAGGATTTCCTGGAGGCGGCTGATTTCCCCCTCGGCGCGGGTGACGATGAGGACGGCAGTGCCCTTGCGCGACCAGTCGGCGAGCAGGCGAAGGAAGGCGCGTTGCGAGGCCTGGTCGCTTTCGAGCCGGGCGCGGCCCAGCGCGGGGACGCTGGCGAGCGGGCGGTGCGCGAGCGTAGGTTCGGAATCCACCAGCACGCGCGGCGCATCGGCGGGGAGCGCGCCGCCGGATTCATCAATGTCCGCGAGACCGGTCCACGCATCGTCGGCATCGGCGCGGGCGGTGAGGATGGTTTGGAGAGTCGGATGGGGCGCGGCGAGTTTTTCGGGGATGGAAAAGAGGTCGGGCTGTTCGGCGGCCTGGCGCGCGGGTTCGTGGATGAGCCAATGGGCGCGCGCGGGGAGGAAGTTGAGGATGCCGGCGGGCGCGGCGCCGGTCATTTCGCGTGGGGCGGGGGCGATGAGGAGTTCGGGCAGGGTTTCGTCGGTGAGTTGCGTGGTGGGGTCGAAGCGGCGGATGCTTTCAATCTCATCGCCAAAAAAATCGAGGCGGGCGGGCGCGGCGGCGTTGTAGGGGTAAACGTCGAGCAGGCCGCCGCGCACGGCGTAGTGGCCGGGCGTTTCGCAGAGCGCCTCGTGATCGTAGCCGAGTTGACTCCCGAGTTTTTCAGCGAGTTCGCGGAAATTGACGCGCGCGCCGGGGACGAGGCGGATTTCCCGCGCGGCGAGGTCGTCGGGGCGCGGGGCGGGTTGCAGCAGCGCGGCGAGGGTGGTGACAATGATGAGCGGGCGGGCCGAATTTTTTTCACGCAGGGCGGCGAGCGCGGCGAGGACGGCGAGGCGGTCGCACTGGCGTTCGAAAGTGCCCGCGACGCCGGCGAACTCGGCGCTTTCACCGGGGAGTTCGGGATAGAGGAGGACTTCCGCGGTTGGCTGGCTGTTGGTGGCGAGGCGGTGAAAAAAGGCGATGTCCTCGGCCAGGGCGTCGAGCTGGCGGGCGAGGCGCGCGAGCACGAACGTGACGGGCGCGGGGTGGGCGCGCGCAGCCTGCTCGAGATATGCGCCCGCAGCCGGCTCTGCCACGCCCACCAACAGGCGCGGTGAAAATTCGTCCGGTACAAGGACGGGCTTCATGGACGGCAGCCGGGCAACCCGGCGAACCGGTGAGTATAAACCTTACGCCGGAGTTTGCACGCTTTCTTGCGCGGCGGGAGCAAGCGGAGAGGGAAAAAGCGGGGAGGAGCGCCAGTTCAACCGGGCGAGGCGAAAGGCGAGGGCCGTGCCGAGACAGCCGAAGCCGTAGTGGACGCTGCGGCGAAAGTTGATGGACGAGGCGTCGGCGAAATAGCGGGTCGGGCAGCTGACTTCGGCGATGGTGTAGCCGAACCAGAGAATTTGCGCGAGCATCTGGTTGTCGAACACAAAGTCATTGGAGTTGGCGGCGAGCGGCAGGCGTTCGAGGATTTCGCGCGAGAAGGCGCGGTAGCCGGTGTGGTATTCGGAGAGTTTGGCGCCGAGCAAAATATTTTCCGCGAAGGTGAGGGCGCGGTTGGCGACGTATTTCCACCACGGCATGCCGCCGCGCATGGCGTGGTTGCCGAGGATGCGGCTGCCGAGCACGCAGGGGTAGAGGCCGCTGGCAATCAGGGAGGCCATCGCGGGAATTAACTTCGGCGTATATTGGGCGTCGGGGTGGACCATGATGACGATGTCGGCGCCTTCCTGAAGCGCGAGGCGGTAGCAGCTTTTCTGATTGCCGCCGTAGCCGAGATTTTTCTCGTGCACGAAGACGGTGGCGTGCGGGAGTTGGCGGGCGAGGGCGATGGTTTCGTCGCGGCTGGCGTCATCTACGATGATGACATGGTCGACGACGCCCTGGGCCATGACTTCGTGAAAAGTCTGCACCAGGGTTTTGGCCGCGTTATAGGCCGGCATCACCACCACGATTTTTTTGTCGAGATACATGCGCAGGGGGTCGCGGAGGGGGCTCCCGAAAACAATAGCGGCCAAGGGGGGTGTCAGGCAAGTCGCCGAATCGGGCTTGGGCTGGCGGACGCGGGTGCGGAGTCCCCCCTTGTCATAGTGAAAGTTCGCCGATAGGGTGCGGGGGCTTTGCCCAATCTTTCCACAACCAATCCGCTGGGGCGCTGGCTGGCGGCGCGCCGGGCGGATGCGCCGGGTTGGTGCGGGCTGTTCTCGCTCGCGGCTCTTTTTGCATTTTTATTGGAGAAGACGTGGCTGCGGTGGCCGGAGCCGCTGATTGATTTTTCGCGTTATCTTTACATCCCCTGGCGGATGAGTGAGGGCGCGCTGCTGAATCGCGAACTGTCGTGCAATTACGGGCCGTTGCCGGAGCTGGTGCAGGCGGGGTTGTTTCGACTGTGGGGGCCGGGGCTGGATGTGATTATTTGGCTGAACATCGCGGTGACGGCGGGGATTATCGCGTTGCTGTGGGGCATTTTTAGCGCCTTGGGCGACCGCTTGAGCGGCTGGCTGTGCGGCGTGGTGTTTGTGGCGGTGTTTGCCGTGCCGTTTTATGGCGACTCGATCCGTTCGTTGTTTAATTACATTGCGCCGTATTCGTGCCAGCTCACGTGGGGGTTTGGCGGCGTGTTGCTGGTGGTTTACTCGCTGATGCGCCATGCGGCACACGGACGGCGCGGGTGGCTCCTGGTGGCGGGCGCGGGCTTGGGCATCGCTTTTTTGGACAAGCCGGAGATGTTACTCGGGGCGCTGGGCGTGGCGGGTTTGTATTTGGGGTTGAGGTTGGTGGAACTTGGGCGAAGCGGGGGCGGCGAGGGCGGGTTTGGCAAGAGCCTCGGGACGGTGGCGGGCTGGGCGTGCTGGGGGTTGGCGGGATTTTTGGCGGCCTACCTGCCGGTGTTTTTAATTTTTGCGAAGGAAGGCGGATGGGCCTATGGCTTTCAAGCGGCGAACTGGACGCTGCAGGTTTTTTTGGATCCGGCGTATGCGCGGTCCGCGCACTCGTATTTTCAGGACGCGTTGCAGGGCCTCGACCATCCGTGGACAAATTTGCTGGCGCAAGTGGGTTGGGGAGCGGTGATGCTGGCCTTTGGCGCGGTGCTGGCGTGGGCGGGGCGCGGCTGGCAGCGGGCGCAGGAGGAGGGCCGCGCGGGCCAGGGCCAGATCGGGCTGGTGATGGCGCTGGGTTTTTTGGTGGTGCTGCTGACGCACTGGCTGTCGATTGGGCGCGCGCTGTTGGTGCCGGTGGTGCTGTTGGGGATAATCGCGGTGGGCGGGGCGCTGCGCGGCGCATGGCGGGGTGAGGCGGTGACGGTGCAGCGGACCGGTTTGGCGCTGGTGGCGGCGATGGCCATGCTGCTGCTGGTGCGGATGATTTTGAATGTCCGCATTTGCAATTATGGGTTCGTGCTGGCGGTGCCGGCGACTTTGCTGGTGGTGCATGTTTTGGTTTACGAACTGCCCCGGCGGTGCGGGAGCGCCGGGCAGGCGAACGGCTTGCTGCAAATGACGTTCATGCTGCTGGTGCTGGCGGGCGCGGCGGATTTGGCGCGGCAGTCGCTGGCGAATTACGCGCACCGGAGCTACCCGGTTGGCGCGGGGCGGGACCTGTATTATTCCTACACGCCGGACATCAACGGCGATGGCGCGATGCTCAACATCATCACATCGGCGATGGAGCGGTATTTTGGCGAGGTGAAAACGGTGGTGGCGCTGCCGGAGAGCCAGGCGGTGAATTATCGGTTGCGCAAAAAAAACCCGGTGGTCGAAATGCAGTTTACCCCCGACTTGCTGCAGATGGTGGGCCTGGAAAACGAGGTGGCCGCGCTGGCGGCGAACCCGCCCGAGGCGATCATCCTGACGGCGCGCGAGATGAACGAATATGGCGTGGCCTATTTCGGCGTGGATGACGCGAGCGGCTGGCCGCTGCTGGACTGGGTGATGAAAAACTACCAATTGGCGTTCACTTACGGGAAGACGACGCTTTCCGTCACCGGCCACGACATCGACATTTTCATCCGCCGGGATTTGGCGCGTTCGCCGCCGACGGCGGCCCCCGCCCCGGCATCCATCAATCCCTCTTTATTGAACATGGTCCATTGAGCGATGGTCAAAGCCCGTATCCCATGCCGGCCCTCACCGTTTTCCCCCGCCTAATTTTGGCCGACGCGGCGCCCGGTTTCCAGGCGTTCACACTGGCGCACTATGCGACAGTGGCAATCTGTGTGGCCGCAATCGTGATGGTGGCGCGGGGAGGGATTTATTTGCGGCGCACGCACGGCGCGGCGGCGGCGCGGCGCGGGCGGCGGGTGCTGGGCGGGTTTTGCCTGGTGATTTATGCGGCGTATCTGGCCTGGTTGTGGCAGCCGGAAAATTTTCAGTGGACGGTGAGCCTGCCGCTGGAGTTTTGCGACATGGCGTTGCTGGTGGCCGCGGGAGTGCTGCTGACGGAGGCGCGGTGGCTGCGCGGGTTGCTGTATTTTTGGACGTGGGTTTTTTCCCTTCAGGCGTTTGTGACGCCGGTGCTGCAAAAAGGGCCGGCGACGGTGGATTTCTGGCTGTTCTGGCTGGCGCACACGGCGATTGCGGGCGCGGCGGTGTATAATTTGGCGGTGGACAAGTTTCGGCCAAGTTTCACCGATGCGGTGCGGAGTTATGTCATTTCGATTTTCTATGCGGTGGGTCTGCTGGCACTGGATAATTTCACGGGCTGGAACTACGGCTACGTCGGCCCGGCCAAACCAGGGACACCGACTTTGCTGGACGCGCTGGGCGGCTATCCGTTGCGCCTGCTGTGGATGGCGTTAATTGCCGCGGCGGGGTTCGCGCTCGCGCTCGCGCCGTGGGTGCGGGGGAGCGCGAACATCCAACGCTCAACCTCGAACTGCGAATGAAGCGGCAAACATTTCGCAACTCGCGCTTTTTTCAAATCAGGCCCAACTGCATTTTGCCTTCTTCGGACATGCGGTCCTGCGACCAGGGCGGGTCCCAGACGATTTCAACTTTGGCTTCGCTAACGCCGGGGACGGCGGCCAGGCGGGCGCGGGCGTCTTCCGCGATGGCGGGGCCCATGCCGCAGCCGGGGGCGGTGAGGGTCATCTTGGCTTCGACGCCGTAGCGCTGCTCGCCGAGTTCCTTGATTTCCAGGGTGTAGATGAGGCCGAGGTCGACGATGTTGACGGGAATTTCCGGATCAAAAACGGTTTTGAGGGCTTCCCAGAGGAGCGGCTCGGCGGGGGCGGCGCCGGTGCTGGGCGCGGGGGCGGGTTCGGCCGTGGCGGTGGCGGGTCTTTCCTCGCCGAGGGCGTCGGCGTCCGCGCCGTTGATGCGGAACATGCCGTAATCGCAGACGACGGTGAAGTTGCCGCCGAGGCGGTGCGTGATGGTCACGCGCGTGCCGGTGGGGAGGTTGATGGCGTCGCCCGCGGGCACCAGCGTGGCGGTGACATCGCGGCTGAGGCTGCGTTCACTGGGTGACATGGGCTGGCGGTAGTTGAACATTTTATGAAGGGACAAAGGGCCGGAGGCACAGAGGGACAAAGGCTGGGGAGCGCACTACCTGGTCTCTTTGTCCTTCAGTCCCTGTGTCCCTTCGAGCTTCGCGAATTTCTCGCGGGCTAACTGGCGGAGCAGGTTGGCGAGCGCCTCGCTCTCGACTTTTTGGATGACTTCCTCGAAAAAGCCGAAGACGAGGAGTTGATAGGCGACGTTTTTCGGGAGGCCGCGGGAGCGGAGATAAAAAAGTTCCTCGGGGTCGAGGCGGCTGGTCGTCGCGCCGTGGGTGCAGCGGACATTTTGATTTTGAATTTCGAGGCCGGGGAGCGAGTCGGCTTCGGCGGCGGGGTTGAGGAGGAGGTTGCGGTTTTGCTGGTAGGCGTCGGTTTCCGCCGCCTCAGGCTCGACGCGGATCATGCCGGCGAAGATGGTGCGGGCCTGGTCGAGCAGGGCGTTTTTGTAGAGGAGGTTGGAGGTGGCGCGCGGGGCGGCGTGGTCCTGGAAGGTGCGCTGGTCGAATTCCTGGTCGCCGCTGGCGATGGTGAGGGCGCAGAGTTCGAGGTGCGCGCCGGGGCCGTCGAGCTTGGAGTAGCTTTCGTAGCGCGCGCGTTTGGCCCCGAGGTGGACGGCAATGTTTTTCACCTCGGCGTCGCGGCCGCAGGTGATGGTGTCGCACTGGTAGGAGAGCGCCTGGGCGTGGAGGTTCTGGACGCTTTTGCGGAAGACTTTCGCGCCCGTGCCAGCGATGATGGTGGCCGCGCCCGCAACCCAGGCGGAATTGTTTTGAAACGCGGAACCGTAATAATCCAGGAAATTGATTTTGGAATTTTCGCCCGCGATGATGAGGGTATGGGGGAAGAGCGTGGCACCGGGCGAGGCCGTCCAGTGCGCGGCGAAAAACGTCTCGGGAATTTCAACATTGCGTGGCACGTAGAGAAACGCGCCCGCGCGGACATAGGCCTGGTGGAGGGCGAGGAACTGCGC
>Ga0265320_10001082_pt1 | contig 20092 bp, 18 predicted proteins | sample 4827metaG_FD_202087 | JGI IMG/M metagenome (GOLD analysis project Ga0265320, IMG submission 202087) | Rhizosphere microbial communities from Carex aquatilis grown in University of Washington, Seatle, WA, United States - 4-8-27 metaG | ecosystem: Host-associated > Plants > Roots > Rhizosphere >...
TTCCGCCCGTGTTCGTGCACGTCGCGTTCGCGCTGCAGTTGTTCGTTCCGTTCGTGCACTCGTTCACGTCCGTGCACGTCGTCCCATTGCCGGTGTAGCCCGAGTCGCAGACGCAGGCGAACGTGCCACCGCCCTGGCTCGCACACGTCGCGTGCTGATCGCATCCCGCGGGGCAATTGCTCGTGGGGGTGCAGGTGACGCCGTCCCCGGTGAAACCGGTCTTGCACGCGCAGGTGAAACTTCCGGCCGTGTTCGTGCACGTCGCGTTCGTGCTGCAGTTGTTCGTTCCGTTCGTGCACTCGTTCACGTCCGTGCACGTCACGCCGTTGCCCGAATAGCCCGAGTTGCATGCACACGAGAAACCACCGGCCGTGTTCGTGCACGTCGCGTTCGCGCTGCAGTTGTTCGTTCCGTTCGTGCATTCGTTCACGTCCGTGCACGTCACGCCGTTGCCCGAATAACCGGTCTTGCACGCGCAACTGAAGCTTCCGGCCGTGTTCGTGCACGTCGCATTCGCGCTGCAGTTGTTCGTTCCGTTCGTGCATTCGTTCACGTCCGTGCACGTCACGCCGTTGCCCGAATAGCCCGAGTTACATGCACACGAGAAACCACCGGCCGTGTTCGTGCACGTCGCGTTGGCGTTGCAACCGCCGTTGTTCGTCGCGCACTCGTTCACGTCGGTGCAGGTGACGCCGTTGCCCGAATAGCCCGTCTTGCACGCACAGGTGAAGCTTCCGGCCGTGTTCGTGCAGGTCGCGTTCGCGCTGCAATCGTTCGTTCCATTCGTGCATTCGTTCACGTCCGTGCACGTGACGCCGTTGCCCGAATAGCCCGAGTTGCACGCGCAAGTGAAGCTTCCCGTCGTGTTCGTGCACGTCGCGTTCGCGCTGCAGTTGCTCGTCCCGTTCGAGCACTCGTCGATGTCGGCACACGCGACGCCGTTTCCGCTGTAGCCGGCGTTGCAGGTACACGTGTAACTCCCGGGGGTGTTCGTGCACGTCGCGCGCGCATTGCAATTGTTGGTGCCGTTCGTGCACTCGTTGATGTCGGTGCATGTCACGCCATTCCCGCTGTAGCCGGCATTGCACGCGCAGGTGAAGCTCCCCGCGGTGTTCGTGCACGTCGCGTTCGCGCCGCAATTGTTGGTGCCGTTCGTGCACTCGTTCACGTCCGTACACTTCGTGCCGTTGCCGGTGAACCCAGCGTTGCAAGCGCACGTCCGGCTGCCCACCGTGTTCGTGCACGTCGCGTTCGGATCACACCCGCCGTTTCCGGTCAGGCACTCGTTCGCGTCCGTGCAAGTCGTGCCATTGCCTGTGAAACCGGTTTTGCACGCACAGGTGAAGCTTCCCGTCGTGTTCGTGCACGCCGCGTTCGGGTCGCATCCCCCGTTGTTCGTGGCGCATTCGTTCACGTCGCTGCAGACAAGGGCCGTTCCCGTCTGCCCATTGCCGGTGAAGCCCGATTTACAGGCACAGGTGAAGCTTCCCGTCGTGTTCGTGCACGTCGCGTCCGCGTCGCACCCGCCGTTGTTCGTCGCGCACTCGTTCACGTCCGTACACGTGACACCGTCCCCCGAGTAGCCCGACTTGCACGCGCAGGTGAAGCTGCCCTCGGTGTTCGTGCACGTGGCGTGGGCACTGCAGCCACCATTCTTCGTGGCGCACTCGTTCACGTCGGTGCACACGAGGCCGATTCCCGCCTGACCATTCCCAGCAAAACCCGAATTACAGGCGCAACTGAAGCTCCCGGGCGAATTCGTGCACGTCGCGTTCGCGTCGCATCCGCCGTTGTTCGTCGCGCATTCGTCCACGTCCGTGCACGTCACGCCGTCGCCGCTGTATCCCGCATTGCAGGCGCATGTGTAGGCTCCGGGCGAGTTCGTGCACGTCGCGTTCGGGTCGCACCCGCCGTTGTTCGTCGCGCATTCGTTCACATCCGTGCACGTCACGCCGTCGCCGCTGTATCCCGCATTGCAGGCGCACGTGTAAGCTCCGGGCGAATTCGTGCACGTCGCGTTCGCGTCGCATCCGCCGTTATTCGTCGCGCATTCGTCCACGTCCGTGCACGTCACGCCGTCGCCGCTGTATCCCGCATTGCAGGCGCATGTGTAGGCTCCGGGCGAGTTCGTGCACGTCGCGTTCGCGTCGCATCCGCCGTTGTTCGTCGCGCATTCGTCCACGTCCGTGCACGTCACGCCGTCGCCCTGGAACCCTGCGCTGCACGCGCAGTGCGAGGCTCCACCGTCGGTCGAGCACGCCGCATTCGCCCCGCAGGCGGCGCAAGGGTTCGCCGTCGTGCCTCCGGTGCCAGCGTCCCTTACCGTGCCTCCTTCTCCAGTCGAGCCCCCCGAGCCCGCGTCCTTCGTTTTGACCGTGCCGCCCTCACTCGTCGCGCCGCCCGCGCCCGCTTTCTGCCCTCCCTCGGTCTGCCCTTCCTCGGTGTGGCCTCCTTCCATTGCGTTTGGAGCACCGTCGCCCGGAGGCGGTACACTTGCGGTCGCACTCGGCGCCGACGCGTTTGGAGAAGTAACGTTGTCGCCGCCGCCGCAACCGACCAGCAGAAGAACCGTGGCCAACGCGCCCCATCGAATGTGCATGTGGAAGTCGCCTCGAAACTAAGACTACCGACCGCTTGGCCGAAGAGGATACGTGCAAGCGCGAAACAACAGAAGCCACGGGTGTAACCTTTCACTCGGTTGCAGTTTTCGAACTGCACCACAATTCGCGGCTCGGAGCGACGCGGACCCACTGACAGTCGTCGAAAGTGACTATTCGAATCTGCGACGGCTGATTGACGCTTGCGGTGGCTAGAAACGCGTCCGAGACCCGTCTCGGCGCGCCTCATGCCGCGCTCCCCTGGCGTAACGGCGATGCAAGCCGCCCACCCGCGGAAGAGCGACGATGTTCCCAAACGCCGAGCGGAGCGAGGCGATAGGCGGGCCCGACGCCCGCAGCGAAGCGAGGACGGCGACGCGACTACGTACACCTCGGCGACCCCGGCGACCGGATTGTGTCTCGAGCGCTGCTCCGGCGGTCGAGTCAATGCTCCCGTCGAAAACGACGGAGCGCGTTCTCGCCCCGATGTCGTAAAGCGTCGCGACGGCGCCGCCGGGGTCCGAGAGCGCGCACCTGGCGCAACTTCTGTGTCAGAGGGGAACCCCAGACAGGGAACGCAAACGTTCCAGTACAGCCGGCTCATCCGGGCGAGCCGTGAGGCGATCCGGCCGATGCAGACGGCTGATCGCCGGACGATCGCTGATTCGTTGTGAGAGTACGGCCAGGCGCGGCACGCGCTTAGTGATCGCTTCGGCGCGCGACGCGTCCAGAAGATGTTGCATCGCCCGCAGGCTTTCCGCAGCGAAGAAGTCTGCCATGACGGGTCGTTCCCCGCCGAAGAACCCCTCGGGAGCCTGCGCATCCAGACTCTCGAGCTTCTCGACCATCCTCGCCATCCGACGCGGAAACGCGACGGAGAGATCGATTCCCGGATGCAACAGGTCGGCCCACACGAGTTCGGCCGCGCGAACCACTAGTTCGATGTAGGCGTTCGAACAGATGCCATCGAGGCGGGCGATGGCAAGGTCGCTCAGGCCCTCGTGGTGCCCGAGGCGTCGCGCGAGAAAAGAGGCGATAGGGAGGGTCTCAGCTATTGTTTCGCCGTCGCAACTCAGCGCGGGAAGCCCACGGTACGGTCCAGCAAAACCGCGGTCCTCTCTGTGCTTCGCCCAGTCGCTCAAGGCGATGCGCACGTCCTCATGTGCGACCCCGGCATCGGCTAGTGCGTGTCGCAGCGATTGCGCGCGGCCGACAACTGCAAAGTACCGGAGGACGATCATGCGATCGATTGCGATTCTACTCGCCCCGACCTCGACGGACAATCCTCCACCTCGTCCGAGCCGGCGAGGGCCTTCGCGCGTCCGATTGTGCCGACGACGTTCACTTCCGCGGATCGAGCACGCCGACGACCGGAGCGGCGGGCGGATAGTCGAACGGGACGTCGACGCACGTGGGCGTCGAGGATGCATGGAGCTCGCAAACCTGGGTGCCACCGTCGCTGCTCGGAGGTAACTCATAGGCGCACATCCGGGCCACGTAGTGCCCTGGTGGCGCGCAATGCGCAGAGTAGCAAGCGACTGCGATGCCGCCGTTCCCGCATCCGGTCACTCGCGCATACGCGGTGCCGTCCCAAGTGAAGTCCATCCCGGCTGCCGGAATCGGTGAAGAGAAATGACAAGATCCCGGAGGGCAGGGCGTGGACAAGCACGTCGAGCAATCCGTCATTCCACACGAGAGGCCGATCGTGAGCGCGTTGCTCGATCCGTCGAGCACGCCGAACTGGTCGCCATCCGCGCAGTTCGGTGGACCCGAACAGAAATCGGTGCCGGGTGGCGGGCCGCCCCGATTCATATGAAAGGAAACCGGAGCGCAAGAGGCACCTCCGTTGCCCCCGGATCCCGACGTCACGCCCCCCGTGGATGCACCACCCGACGAGGCTCCGCCCGACGAAGCACCACCCGACGAAGCACCACCCGACGCGGTGACACCTCCACTCGAGCTGCCACCGGATCCGGTGCCCGCGCCGCCGCCAGCGCTGGAACCTGCCATCCCCGAGACCCCACCTGTCGAGGGCGATCCGTCAGGTTGCGAAGCAGAGCTCTCGTCACTACTGCACCCGGCGACGCAAAGGGAGACGCCGAATGCGGCGACTCCGAACGGCAGCAATCGATCGATCGAACGAAACATCGGACGCCTCTGACGCAAGCATCATGCCCCGTTTGGAGAACGGCAGAGGCCCTATTTCTTGTGCCTATTCACCCACAGGTGTGCCGGATTGTGCCGACAAGGCAGGCGTCTCCCGCGCAGGTGGCGCGGCGTCCACCCTCGGGAGCCGGCGCAGAAAGTGCTCGAATATCCGCAATCGGGGAAATGCGCCACGGGTCGCCAACGTGCTCGAATCACGCGGGCACAATCCGACCCGACGTCGCTTCGAGATCTGGTTGTCGTGACCGCAGGCGGTCGGGGGCCGATTGATACGTTCGTCCAATGGATTCATCATCGCGCGTCTGCCAAGTTTGCCTCGAGCAGTCACTGGCTCTGGCACCGAAGGGAGTACCAACTTGGAAGGCACAAATGGGTTGAAAGGCGCCGCGCAGGTGACCGCGCCCGCCGCGTCGAGCACGCTTGGCGTGAACGTCTTTACCGCCCCGGGAAAGGCTATGGTCGGCGAGCGGCCAAGGCCCTTCGGCGAGGCGCTCGGCTTCGACCCGATCACTTCGACTCTCATCTTCGGCGACTACGACGCCGTGCTGGTAGACGCGATGACGACGGTGGCTGAGGCCGAAGCTCTCGCGGATTGGGTTGCTCTGCACAACCGCAACCTGGAGACCATCTACATAGCGCACAGCCATTTCGACCACTTCTACGGTTTGAGTATTCTACTCGACCGTTTCCCGAGCGCTCGAGCGATAGCAACGCCCAAGACGTTGAACGACATGCAGATGTCTTTCTCTCCCGCAGTGGAGCGGTTAGCCCGCCGGTGCTTTCCCGGGCAAGTGGCCGCCAAGCTGGTTCCACCTGAGCCCTATGAGGACGACACGTTCACTCTCGAGGGCCACGAACTGCGCATCATCGAGCAGGGTCGCACCGATGCTCCCGATACGACGTCTCTATACGTTCCGTCGATCGGCCTGATCGTCGCTGGCGACGTCGTGTACAACCAATGCCGCATGTACGTCGGCGACACCACCCCCGAGAGCCGAAAGAACTGGATCGCTGCGTTGGACCGACTAGCGGCGCTGGACCCGGCGATTGTCGTCGCCGGTCACAAGAAGCCTGGCGTCCCCGACTCTCCCTCGGCGATCCAAGACACCAAGCGCTACCTGCAAGATTTCGATCGGGTGCAGAAGACCGCAACGTCCGACCGGGCGCTGTTCGATGAGATGACGGAGCTATACCCGAATTGGGTAGCCAATCAGTCGTGGTTGATGTTCGGATTCCCGGAGCCATAACCCACGACAACTGCCGACGGATGAACAATGGATAGCGTGCGGATCGACCAAAAGAGCTATGAGATGCCCCCGCGCGACGGGTTCACCGTCACGCATTTTCTCACCGTCGCCGACATCGAGCGGTCGGTTCGTTTCTATGAAACGGTGTTCGGCGGCCGCATTCTGAGCAAAGGCGACAGCAAGGGTGCGCCTGGGTACATTCAGATCGCGAATGGAGGAGTCGCGGGGCCGAGTTCATCACGGAACCGATACCAAAGTACGGCGAGACGCGCTGCTACATCCGTGATCCTGACGGTTACATCATCGAGGTCGGACAGAGCACCGAGCTCACGTACGGTTGACGCGCAGCCCGAATGCGCCGTTGCTTTCTACCGCGGAAGAAGGCGCAGCGACGAGCTGCCGATCCTGGCGGTGACTGCTGCTGCCGAGCAGCCTTCGCCCCAGAGTCTTCGGCGGCTCGAACACGAGTTCTCCCTCGCCAAAGAGCTCGACGCGCGGTGGGCCGCGCAGCCGCTCGCCCTCACTCGTCACCAAGGGCGAGCGGTCCTCATTCTCGAGGATCCCGGGGGTGAACCCTTGGATCGAGTCGTCGATCGGCACAAGAGAGAGCCGATCGACCTGACTCGCTTCCTTCGCATCGCGGTCGGCATGACGGCCGCACTCGGGCACACGCACCGCCAGGGCGTCGTCCACAAGGACGTCAAGCCCGCGAACGCGCTCGTCGACGACTCCGGGCACGTGAGACTCACCGGCTTCGGCCTGGCGTCGCGATGAACTTGATCATCAACGGCATCGAGGCGATGAAGGACGTCGATGGGATACGAGAAATGGTCGTCAAGTCGCAGCGGGGTGAGGACGAGCAGAACCTCGTGTCCGTGGCCGCGAAGCGCCGCACGGCAACGGAATGTCGCGCCGAATCTGATTCTGATGTTTTCAAACAGGCCTGTCTGGACTCAAATCGTGGCCTCATAAGTCTCCGATGATAGGAGCGCGCTTGGCGAGGCGCATTCCCGCCCGAGTTGTACCGTTGGCTACCGGAATTCACGGCTTTCTTGGCGTGCGGAGGGACTGCGCAACTGCGTGATTGCGACGATTGTCTGCTCGGGCGACGAATGTTTTGCGGGGCTCGCGTACCGAGGAGACTTACATGAAAAGGAAGACGCAAACACTATTTCGCCCGATCAACTTGTCCATCCTCCTTGTCGCATTGCCGGCTTGTGGACAAGCCGGCGAAGAGAATGATTCGTCGGGTCTGACCGACTCCCAGCGAGCGGCTCGCGACGAGAAAGTGGCGCAGGTTCGGCAGGAGATCGGCGAAACTTCGTGCGCGACTACAGCCGCCGACGTGACCGTGGACGCGGCGAACGACTGGGCCGGGGCTCCGATCTTTTCCCCCAATGGCGCCTACGACCATCCGACGTGTCGTAATGCATTCATCGTGGACATCAACAACGTCCAAGCTTCCAGCGCGATCTACGCGGGCGTTGGGCTCAGCAGCTCGAATTTTTTCGAATGCATTTTCGAGGTCAACCTCGACTCGGTCTACCAGAAGCAAGGCGGGACCTTCGTGAAACTGAACGATGGGGGAGCGTTCGGAACCTTCGAGATCGCCGGCTCATCGGGTCCCTACTGCCTGAGTCGCATCGAAACGACGTTGCCTCAAGCGGGCGACTACAGGGTCGTGGTGTCGTCTTTTCAGTTCCTCGGAGCTCAGCTACCAGTCACCGTCTATGTTGGCGCTCCATGAAACGTCCCGCCGATGACGTGCTTCTCGGTGGGTGTCTGCCCTAGGTCACGGCAAATCAGAGCTATTCCTCGCGGCTAGAGAAGGGACCTCACCGCCCTGACGATGGCATCCGCATCGATCCCGGCGGCGTGCATCAACTCGTCCGGCGTGCCGGAACCAGGCAGGTCCTTCACGGCCAACTTGACCACGCGCAGGTCGTTCAGCGGTTGCTTCGCCAGTGCCTCGAGCACGGCGTCGCCGAGGCCACCCTCCGGCCAGTGGTCCTCGACGGTCACCAGCTTGCCGCTCACCGCCTTCACTGTCTCCTCCAGCGTCGCCTTGTCGATCGGCTTGATCGTGTAGGCGTCGACGACGCGGATCTCGATGCCTTCGGCGCGCAGTGTGTCGTATGCCTTCACCGCCTCGTGGACGGTGACGCCGGCCGCTATCACGGCGGCCCGGTCCCGAGCGCCGCGCTTGACCAGGCGAGCGGCGCCGACCGGGAACGACTCGCCGGGGCCGTAGAGGATCGGCGTCTTCTCTCGCGTCGTGCGGATGTAAGAGATGCCGGGCAGGTCTGCCATCTGCTCCACCAGCGCCGCGGTCTGGTTCGCGTCGCACGGGTAGAGGACGGTGCTGCCGTGGACGGCCCGCATGAGAGCCAGGTCCTCCAGCGCCATCTGCGACGGGCCGTCCTCGCCGATGCTGCAGCCGGCATGCGAGCCGCTGAGGTGAATGGTCGCATTCGAGATCGCCGCCATCCGAATCTGATCGAAGGCGCGGGTAAAGAAGGCGGCGAAGGTCGAGGCGAACGGCTTCTTGCCGAGGACGCCGAGGCCGACCGCAGCGCCCAGGAGCTGCTGCTCGGCGATGAACATCTCGAAGAAGCGGTCCGGGTATGCCTTCTTGAACCCGTCGGCGTACGTCGAGTTGGACACCTCGGCGTCCAGCGCGACGACTTCCGGGCGGCAGGCGCCGAGCGCGGTGAGCGCGTCGCCGTAGGCCCTGCGCGTCGCCTCCTTACCGCCGAGGGCGTAGGACGGCAGCTCGAGCGCCGACGGCGTCCTGGGTCGGTCCGCGATCGCCTTCGCCGGCTTCGGCGATTGGATCACGATCTTCCTTTCGCCGCCCAGCTCCGCGAACGCTTTCTGGGCCTGATCGGGGCTGAGCGCCTTGCCGTGCCAGCCGTCCTGGTTGGCCACGAGCGCGACGCCCCTGCCCTTGACCGTCTTGGCCACGAGCACGGTCGGCTTGTCCTTTTCCTTTTCCGCCGTGGCGTAGGCGCTGTCGATGGCCGTTAGGTCGTGGCCGTCCAGCTCGATGGCGTTCCAGCCGAAGGCGCGCGCACGTGCCGCGTAGGCGGCACTGTTCCACCCGAGGTCCGTCTCGCCGCGCTGGCCGAGCCGGTTCATGTCGAGGATGGCAGTGAGGTTACCGAGCTTGTAATACGACGCCTTGTCGAAAGCCTCCCAGATCGAGCCTTCAGCGCATTCGCTGTCTCCGAGCACGACGTAGACTCGGTAGGGCAGCTTGTCGAGGTACTTGCCGTTGAGGGCCATGCCAACCCCAATGGGCAAGCCCTGGCCGAGCGACCCGGTGGCGACGTCTACATACGGCAGGACATGTGGGTTGGGGTGACCCTGGAGCCGGCTACCGAACTTGCGGAGGCTCATCAGCTCCTGATCGGTGATGGCGCCGACGGCCTTGAGCATGGCGTAGAGAACGGGGCAGGCGTGGCCCTTGCTCAAGATGAGGCGGTCGTTGTTGGGGAAGTGCGGTTGCGACCAGTCGAAGCGGAGGTACTTGGCCACGAGCACCGCGATGAGATCGGCGGCGGACAGGGCGGAGGTCGGATGTCCCGAACCGACGGCGGTCGTGCAGCGGATGCTGTCCACCCGAAGCTGCGCTGCCAGTTCTTTCCACTGCTTCAATTCGTCTGCCATCGTCTACTCCGCCTTGAGCTGTGGCCCGCATCACGCGGGCCTGCTTCGACTACCAGCGACCGAGGTGCGAACCGCCATCGACGTACAGGATGTCGCCGGTCACGCCAGGGGCATCGGTTAGGTACATGACCGCGTTCGTGATGTCCTCGACGGTCGAGGGTCGTCCCATCGGCGACTGGCGCTCCATCGCCTCTTTGGGCGAGTCATGCTGGAGCGGAGTGTAGACGACGCCGGGCGCGACGGCGTTCACGCGGATGCCGTCCTGGGCGTACTCCATCGCCAGATGCTGCGTGAGCGTCTGGAGCCCGCCCTTGGTGAACATCGAAACCGAAGCGTTCACGCCGCGAACCGGGTTGCTCGCCAGGGCGGCCGTGATCGTGACGATGCTCCCGCCGGTTCTTTGAGCGAGCATTTGCCTTATCGCCAACTGGGTCACGTACAAGACCCCTTCGGCGTTCGTCGCGAAGATTCGACGGATGTCCTGGCTCGTGTAGTCGGTGAACGCCTTGCCCACGAAGACTCCGGCGTTGTTGACGAGCACGTCGAGCGAGTGGAAACGAGACAGCGCCGTCTCCACGATCCGAGCAGCCGTGGCCGCCTCTCCGATGTCGCCGTCGACGGTCGCAACGCGATCGGACGGCGCGATCTCCGACGACTCGGCCATTCGACGAGCGCTCGCCACGACGTTGAATCCACGCTCGGCAAATCGCTTGGCGACCCCGGCGCCAATCCCCTGGGACGCTCCGGTCACGACGACTGTCTTGCGCGGCTCGTTCATGACTGTCGCCATCAGCCCGTCGTCTCGCGCCGACGCGTCCGGCCAGCAGGGCGGCATCGGACGGACTTCTCAGTCGATGAGCTGCTGCCCGCCATCGACGTCGTAGGTCGCGCCCGTGAGCGCGGTGTTGATCATCAGGTGGACCGCGAGGGCGGCGACGTCGGCGGGCCCGACGACGCGCCGGATGGGTAGAGTCGCGCGAAGCTGCTTGCGGCGGTCTTCGAGCCCGTCGGCGAGGAGCGAGGCCGACAGCGGTGTGTCGACGAATCCGGCGGCAATGAGGTTGATCCGGACGGGCGCGACCTCGAGTGCGAGGTTGGCGGCAAGGGCGGGAAGCGCGGCCGTTACCGTCGACATGATCCCGGTGCCGACCCGAGGGCGGCGGCCGCCGGTGCCAGCCATGAATACCAGCGTGCCTCCCGGCTTCACTTTGCCGACGGCGAGACGGGCAAGCTGCATGACCAGCAAGGCGTGCTGGTCCAGGCCGAGGCGCGCTTGGGCAACGTCCATGTCGAGGATGCGCCCGTAGTGCGCGCCACCCGCCGTCAGCATCACGTGATCGATGGGGTGCGGCAGATCTCCGAAGAACTTGTCGAGAGCGGCGGGCTCGAAGGCGTCGAAGGCCGCGAAGCTCCGTGCGCCCAGCTCCTTCACGACCTGCTGCAGCCGCTCGGGGTTGCGGCCCGTGAGGATCACCTCGGCGCCCTCGGCGCGGGCCCGGCGGGCAGTCTCGAGGCCGATGCCAGAGGTACCGCCGATGACGACGACGGTCTGCCCGAGAAGCTCCGGTGCACGCTGCGCCGTGGTCGGCCACACTCGCCCGGGTAGTCGCGTCTTGATCTCTTGCAGCAGCCAGCCGTTGCCGTCGGGATCTCGGAACGAAGCCCAGGTGCTGTATGAGCGGCGCTCCGGGTCCGGGCCGGGAACGCGTCCCTGCATGCCGGAGTGATGAAAGACCCCGCCTACGTCGTGGAACACAGCGCTGACGTCGGCCCCGCGGCCCATGAGCTCCGTGCGCGCCGCGTCGATGTCGTCGACGACGAGCATCAACCCTTGGACGGAGCCAGGGGCCGACGTCGTGATGCCCGTGCCGAAGATGACGGAGCACGGCGAGCCGGGCGGCGTCACCTGCACCACGCGAAAATCTGACCCGGTTGCAAGATCGGCGTCGAGCCGCCACCCCAAGCCGGCATAAAAGCGCTTGGCTCGGTCGACGTCGGACACTGGGAGTACGACGACCTCGAGCTTTGTCTCGACTCCTGAAGTCTGGGTCGCCGGTTCATCGTGCGTCTGCGCGCTCATGGTGGCCTCCCTGCCGGGTGAGTGATTTGCTGCGCTCCGCGAAAACACTATACGGTCGGTCGAACTCCAATCGATTGGACGATGGTATTGGGATGCGCGGGAAGTGCCGGACGCCACGAGCCTGAGCGGACCCGAGTCTGCCGGACCGGCGGGCCGAGCGGAGCGCCAGAGAGACGAAAAACAGGGGCGCGACCGAGCGGTATCATCGGGTCTGGACCCGCGAAGCGAGAGAGCTCGTTCGCCGGGTCGTCAACGATGGAGAAGTGAGATGAAAACAACCTGGGAATCCCATGAGAGGCACGGCCGTCTTACTCGGCAGAGTGATCTTCCCGACAGCGTCTATGCCTTCCCCTGGCAACGAAAGGAGCCGCTGACCGACGCCAGCCACGTTCGCAACGCGGTCGCGCGGTTCAGATCAGGTCATCGGCGTTTCGGATGAGGACGCAGGATCGATGACGGGCGCTCTTCGCGGATCGGCGGACGAGAGGCGCAGTTGCCCGACGCTCTTCGGTGGTGCAACCAGCGTTCCCCCGAGGGTGAAGGCGTGCTCCTTCGGATCGTTTCGACGTCATGGACCCATGCGCTGCGCGAGGTCGGGGTTGAAAGGAAACGGCATCATCCGTCCGCGCCAACCCAAGACGCTCTACACCCGGGCAAGTAGCGGAGCTGCAAGCTGTCAATGCTTCGCATACGCTGCCCGTGCATCGCTGCAACATACGACGGGGGCCGGTAGAACTTAGGGCCGCTCGCTACTGAGACGAGCGTCACGCCGCAGGGGTGCAGGAAGGAACGCCAGCGAAGCACGCCTTCGCGGGACGCTCGCGCCGCGAGCGCTACGTCAGAGTGGCCCAATCGTGTTTCGGGCTCTGCATGGCACGCCGCTAGACGGCTGCCGAGGCGGCGCGATCCGCGCGTGGTCCACGCCTGACTCGAGAGTCGGAATCCGGAAAATCCGCCTCATTGATCTGAAAAGGCCCTTTAGGCGAAGCCGACTAGTCAAAAAAAAAACTGCAACTCATTGTGTCTCGAGCATGTCCAACAGAACTAGAACAGAGCCCACCCCGTGTGCATTGTTGCGGATTCGTTCATTGGGTCTCCCCGCGCAGGCAAGCGTATCGTATAGCAGTCGTCATGGATCGGGTTTGCATCGTCGTCCCAGCATTCAATGACTGGGAATCCGCGAAACAACTGCTCATCCAGTTAGGCACAGTCGGACGCGAGAACGCCATCCGGTATCGCGTCATCGTGGTCGACGACGGGTCCACCCTTCCACTGCCCGACGCACTCGTCGACGTCCGGTATCCCTTCGTCGATTCGCTGAAAATTGTCCGTCTCGCGTGCAATCTGGGCCACCAACGCGCCATCGCCGTAGGTCTCGTGGTCTCGCGCGAGGAGATTGATAGCTGCTCTTCCGTCATCGTCATGGATGTGGACGGCGAGGATCTGCCGAGCGACGTGCCGAATCTCATCGCCGCGAGCGCGCGGCATCCGGACAGCGTGATCTGCGCGCGACGCGCACGGCGGAGCGAGCCCTTCGTGTTCCGCGCTTTCTACGTGCTCTACAAGTTCGTTTTTGTAAAACTCACCGGAATCGAGATCGACTTCGGTAACTTCTGTCTCATTCCGAAAAGCGCTTTGCGCACCGTCGCGTCTCAGGCTGGAATCTGGAATCACCTCGCCGCGACCCTCACACGCTCGCGGGTTCCCCTCCTGAAGATAGATACGGTGCGCGGGCACCGCTACGCCGGGCAATCTACGATGAACTTCGTTTCCCTCGTCCTGCACGGGTTGAGCGCTATTGCAGTATACGCGGACGTCGTCCTCGTGCGCCTGGTGCTCATGGCGGTGTTCATCGCAGGCTGCGCGATCGCCGGAATGGTCGCGACCGTCGCCCTGCGCTTCATGACCAACCTAGCGATCCCTGGGTGGGCCTCCGGGGTGGTCGGCACGCTGTCCATTATTCTATTCCAGGCGATCCTGATCCCGGCCATCGGCGTCTTCGTGATCCTCAGTTCGAGAACGGCTCGCACCGTCGTCCCCCTCGTCGATGCGAAGGACTTCGTGGAGTCCGTTCGATCCGCGCACGTGCGGAGCACCGCAGCGTGAACACATCTTCCGAATATTCATACGTTGGTAGCGAGCTCGGGCTCTTCTTCAACGCAGTCAACTGGAAGAAGTACTGGTCGGCGCGTCTCCGCGAAGTCCTCCGCGGGGACGTTCTCGACGTGGGTGCCGGGCTCGGATCGACTTTCGATTACCTGTACGATGCGGCTCGGAGCTGGACGTGTCTCGAACCCGACGCCTCGCTCTGCAGGCTCCTCGACGAGCGGCTTTCCGGTTCGCCAGCGCCACCCCGCGTAGTGCACGGGACGCTCTGTGAATTGAACTCCGACGAGCGCTTCGACACGATCCTCTACATCGACGTCCTCGAACACATCGAAAACGATCGAGCGGAGGTGGAGCTTGCGTCGAGGCACATGAGACCCGGCGGTCGCCTCGTCGTGCTTTCGCCGGCCATTCCATTCCTGTATTCGGAGTTCGATAGAAGTGTCGGGCACTTTCGCCGCTACACGGCGGCCAGCCTCGAGGAGTTGACTCCCGAGGGATCGGTCGTCGAGAGCTGCTACTACCTGGACGGCCTCGGCGCTCTTGCTTCACTGTTCGCGCGGGTGGCAAAGCGTTCACTACCCACCCGGGGACAGATCGAGACCTGGGACAAGGTGATCTTGCCGGCGTCTCGACGCACGGACTTTCTCACGACTCGCCACTTCGGACGGACCATCGTCATGATTTGGAGGATGGATTGAGCGGGGGCACGGCGGAGCTCGGCCGTTTCTCGCTCCACCTTCCTTGGGCGCGGCAATCGGCCTTCAATCGTACGGTCGGCGCGGTGCTCGCGGTCGGCGCCGTGTGCACCGCACTATTGACGATCTCCGGTATCATCAACTTTCGCGACGTGAGCTATCCAGACAGCGCAACGCTGCTGAGGATCGGCGAGTTCGTCCACACCGGGCGGCTGTACCCTCACATCGACGAACCCCCGTATCTCGTCACGCTCTACGGACCCCTCACTTACCTCCTGCTGTCCATTCCGTACGTCCTCGGGGAGGTCGCGGGAATCGAACCACAGGTGGCCGTCCGTTGTGGCGTGGTCCTCTGCTTGTCGGTTTGTCTCCTCTGGTCGTTCCGGATCGGGTCGCGACTCTACGGAGCGTCCGCAGCGCAGCTCGCGCTCCTTTTCACTCTGTCGGCGATACCTCTCTCGGGATGGTCCACCCAAATTCGAGGAGACTTCGCCGGCATCGCCTGTTCGCTGACGGGCATCTATTTGTTTCTCGGCGAGTGCACTCGACGCCGCGTCGTTGCGGCGGCCCTCTGCGCCGGAGCCGCAATGCTCTTCAAACAAATGCTCCTCGCAACGGCCGCAACGATCGTCTTGAGCCTCACCGTTCAGCGTCGATTCAAGGACGCGGTCATCGCGGGACTATGCATCACCATGACGGTCGCAGTGCTCAACGCGTTGATGCTCTGGCGTGAGCCGCTGATGCTGACTCATCTGGCCGCGCTCGGCGCGCCGGTATTCGAATATCGGGGCGCGGTCGGTCTCGTCGCGAAAGCGATCCTGCAGCCAATGATCCCCGCCGCAATCCTCGGCGCTGCGCTGCTCTGCTGCGACCGAAAGCGCCCTGAGGCGCTGAAGTCGAGGATCTTTCTCGTGTACGCCGCTCTCGCCTGGTCCGTAGCGATCGCCACGTCGCTGCAGATCGGCGGTAACATGAACTACTTTCTAGAACCGCTCTTCGCCTCCTCGGTGTTGGCTGGGTCCGGAATCCAGACCCTCGGACGGCTTTCGCCGCGCGTTCAGTCCGTCGTGGCTCTCACCGTGTTGCTGCTGCTGACGCGCTCGGCGGTGGCGGACGTTCGCGATCTTCGACAGTTTTACTATCAGGAGAGCGGCTATGGGCAACGGAAGGACGCCTGGAGAGCGTTCGTTGCCGCGATTTCGCGCCGGCGCGTGCTGTCGACGCTCCCGGACGTCACCGTGCATAGTCGCTTGCCCGAAGTCCCCGACCCCTATCTCAATACGGTCCTCGTGAAGGGCGGCAAGTGGAGCTACGAGCCGATCGTCGCCGAGCTCGATGCGGGCGCTTTCGATCTGGTCATCGTCACAAAAGGTGATTCTTTTCGTGGCCCGTACCACCGCGGTCTCCCCTTTTGGACCGCAAACGTGTGGAACGCTCTGGAACGACGTTATGTCGCGGCCTGCGAGCTTGACGAGCGCCAAATCTGGCTTCCTCGCTCGACCGACATCCCAGTCGATCTTAAAGCGATAGGCTGTCGGACCGACGCCCAGAACCATAGCAGCGGAGGGAGATAGCATCTCCTTGGTTGAACCTGGATTAACCACCGCGTATATACGTGCGATGGGCTTCGAGCATACGCTTGTAGGCGTCGCGGCGGCTTGGACGTTCGTTCTCGCTGCCGCTGGTACGGCAAGCGCGCAAGCGACAACGGGCAGCCCATCTTCGTGGCCGGACGGGACCACCTCGAACACGCCGTTTCCCCGCTCCATGCGGATCAAGAACGACATCCGCTTCTCGGGTCGCTACTTCACCGCGCCGAACGCGCACGCCGACACCTTCTACCCGTCCTGGGCGTCGGATGGATCGATGTATTCCCCGTACGCCGATGGACAGGTGAACGGCACTTCCGTCCAGGGCTACGGCTCCACGGACAACGAGAACACCGCCAGCGTTCGAGTCGACGGAGACGATCCTACCGCTCTTACCTTTACGGTGGTCAGCACCTTCGGCAACAGCCCGCTTCCCTATGCGGGTCGCTACCCTTCGGCGAGCCTCGTCTACGGCGGCGTCTGGTACTACGGTACGTACGCCCTCGACGACTTGACCGGCCCATGCGGCAACTGGTGCACGCTGGGTCCCTTCATAGGCTTTCGCCAATCGACGGACGGCGGCAAAACGTGGACGGACACCAAATACCAGCCTTCTGATCCACTGTTCGGCGAATCGGCGAAGAACGGTTCCAAGGTGAAGTTCGGTCCCGTACACATGGTCGACTTCGGCAAGAACATGGAACACTCGCCGGACGGGTACGCCTATTTCGTTTCGCAGGGTGCGAACGGGGCGAACGGGCAGGCGAATTGGATTCTCGGCGATGCGATCTACCTAGGCCGGGTCATGCCCACTCCGAAGAACATGGATGATCGCGCGTCGTTCCAATTCTACAGCGGCGGAACATGGTCGAACAATGTGGCTGATGCGAAGCCCATTTTGCTCTGGGCGGGCAGGCTCGGGAACGTTTCAGTCACGTTCGATGCTCCTCTGAACGATTATCTCATGTGGGTGTGCCGCCCGCATGATCCCTCCACGGCGACCGGGTCGTTCGACACGTTGCTCCTCGAGGCCGATCAGGTTACGGGGCCCTATCGGCTCGTCACCACGTGGATGAACTTCGGGCCCCAGGCGTACTTCGCCAACGTTCCGAGTAAGTTCATGAGTGCGGATGGGGAAACCATGTGGCTCCTCTACTCCGCGAACTTCACGAACGGGCCCACGAGCAATCCTCCGGGAAGCGGCTACGATTTCACTTTGCGGGAACTGACCTTTACCGGGCAAAGTTTGCCGGATGCCGGGCAAGGCGCCAGCGGTGCTGGGGGGACGACGGACGCGGGAAAGAATGCCGGCGGCACGACGGCGTCGGCTGGGAGCTCCGGTAGCGGGGCTGCTGGGAGCACCAAGGGCGGTTCGACCGGTTCCGGTGGATCCGGCGGCAGCCGATCGACCGGCCGAGGCGAGACGGGAGGCGAAGCCAAGTCCGTCGACGGAGGAGCCGAAACGTCAACCATGCGCTCGGACTCCGGCTGCGGTTGTCGCCAGGTCCGCGAAACACCCTCGGTGCGTGCCGCACTCGCGGTCGGCATGCTCGCCTGTCCTCTGCTAGCTCGCGTGCGGCGTCGCGCGCGAAAGTAGTGTCGCAGACGGCGCCGCAGGTGAAGCCGCCGAGATGGGCGACGAATGAAACGTTACATCTCGCGGCGCCCCGTCGTGAATGCCGGCCGCGGGCGGAGTAAAGGCGCGCCGACTCAGTTTGCGGCGGGGATCTGCCAGGGAAAGAGCACTTCGTCGCGGTCAGCGGCGCGAACGGCTTCGACGAGGTACTTGGTCGGATCGACGTCGTGAAGCTTCGCCGTCTCGAGGAGCGTGTAGAGAATAGCGGCGACCTCAGTGCCTCGACGTGATTTGGAACCGTAGTGATTTTTGCGGCCCACGACCGGACCTCTGATCGCGCGCTCGGTCGCGTTGTTGTCGAGCGGCACGAGTGGGTTATCGACAAAGCGGGTGAGTCGTTCCCAATTCGCGATCGCGTATCCGGCCGCTTTTCCGATCGAGAGCGTCTTCAGAACAGCTTGGCTCCAGAGCCACGTCTTGAGCTTCGCAAGCACTTCCGCCGATTCAGTCCGGCGCAGTTCGGCTTTGCGCGTGATGCCACCACCGGCGCGCTCGTCGATCTCATAGAGCTCACCGATCCAACCGAGCGCAAGGTTTGCTTCCGGATGATCCGGAGCGGCTTCGTCGAATTTTCGGAAGACGTGCGCCCAGCAACCCGCAAGCGTGATGCCGGGACCGTCTCGAGCGCCAGCTTCGTGCGTTTTGAGCGCGTCGCAAACAATGACACCCTCGTACCCACCGACGAGTGCTTTGAACGTCGCCGCGCCTTTGTCGTCACGGATCCGGTGACAGACGACGCCCGGAGCTGTGACACACCACATTTGCCAAGGCTTCGTCGCGCCACTTTCGAGCCTGGGCCAGCCCGTCTGATCGAGGCCAATCACGGGCTGAGCAAGTGCGTGTTTGAACAGCGCGACTTCCGTCGTCGCAAGGCGATGACCGAGCGCCGAGAGTTGGTCCCAGAGAACCTGCGTCGGCACGTCGACGCCGTGCCGACGGAGGATCCGCTCCTGTCGAGCGAGCGGGATGTGATCGAGGTACTTGTCGAGCGCGACCTTGATCGCGAAGCCGAGCGAGTAGCGCCCACCGCGCACGGCGCGCTCGGGTCCGAGCGCGGTCTCGACGCAGCTTCCGCAACGGCAGACGTACTTCTGCTGTTTCACTTTCACGAGGCGGTAGCTGATCTCGACGAAGTCGATCATCTCCGACGTTTCGAATTGTCCCGCCATCGGATGAAGCGCCCCGCCGCAGCTCGGGCACGCGCGATCGGCGTCATCGAGCTCGAAGACGCGCTCCTCGAGCGGCAATCGCGGCTGCTCCGTCGCGCCGAAGTCTTCTCGCTTCTTCGGCTGTTTCTTCGGCGGGGTCTTCGCCGCCTCGGCTTCAGCCGATTGCGATTTCTTCGTGAGCGTTTCGATGAGGGAGAGCGTTTGCTGCAGCTCCTCGGGATTGCCCTTCAGCGCTTCGAGCTCCTCGCACTTGGCCCGCAACACACGCAGTAATTGCTCGATCTGCACTTGCTGTGCGAGAGCGATGCGTCGGAGGTGCTCGATGTCCTTCTCGCGTCGAAGGTCCACGTTTCTTCTAGATCATATCGATCGATCGGGAGCAAGCGCATTCGGCGTCACGATGCTCGGCGACAACGTGCGCCGTCCGATGAGATCGCAGCCCTCGATGAACAACGCGAGCTCGCTAGCAGTCAACTGCACCGCGCTGCCGTCGTCGCGCCACAGCGGCGCGTAGCGACCGCGCTCGAGTCGTTTTTGAAAAATGCAAAGCCCCGTGCCGTCCCACACGAGAACCTTGCAGGCGCCGCGTCGCTTGTTGACGAACAAGAAGAGATCGCCGCTGAGGGGGTCGCGTCCGAGGCCGGTTTTCACCAAGCCGAAGAGTCCGTCGTAGCCCTTGCGAAGATCGATCGGCTCCGGGTATGCGAACACGCGAACGGACCGACTCGTCCCGAGGATCACTCGAGCTCCCGGAGAACGAGCGTCGCCTCCGCGAGCGTCACACCCTCGATTCGAAATCCCGACGGCGAGACCACGGACACCGTCTTCGCACCCGCTGCGTCGGCGACGACGCGAACCGGCACCATCTGTCGCACGCTCGCGCCCGCGCTCCATCGCAACACCGTGCCAGCAACGATCCCAAGCTCGCGCGCGAGCTCCGACACCGTGCGCCCCGCCGCTCGCTCCTTCACGATCCACGCCGCCGCTCGCCTCTTCAGCTCCGCGGACACGCATCGTCCACGCCGTGTCGCGATCTGATCCAACTCACGCCGCAGAAAAACCGCTTCGTCCTTCATGCCCGCGACGCCAGCACGTGGACGAACTCACGTCAGGACGGGGCACGGCGAGATGAAAC
>Ga0265320_10001083_pt1 | contig 20075 bp, 12 predicted proteins | sample 4827metaG_FD_202087 | JGI IMG/M metagenome (GOLD analysis project Ga0265320, IMG submission 202087) | Rhizosphere microbial communities from Carex aquatilis grown in University of Washington, Seatle, WA, United States - 4-8-27 metaG | ecosystem: Host-associated > Plants > Roots > Rhizosphere >...
CAAAAATATTTTGGGCCGCGAACCGGTGTTGACCGAGCTGGGCGTGTTTTCGGTGATGTGGTCGGAGCATTGCTCCTACAAGAATTCGCGCAAGTTGCTGCGCAATTTCCCGACGGCCAAGGCCGACGCCAACGCGCCGGGCCAGGTGCTCGTCAAGGCCGGCGAGGAAAACGCAGGCGTCATCGACATTGGCGACGGCTGGGCGATTTCGTTCAAGATTGAATCGCACAACCATCCGAGCGCGGTCGAACCGTTCGAGGGCGCGGCGACGGGGGTCGGCGGCATCATCCGCGACATTTTCACGATGGGCGCGCGGCCCGTGCTGCTGACGAATTCGCTGCGGTTCGGCGAGTTGTCGTCACCGTCGGCGAAGCACCTGTTTCGCGGCGTGGTGTCGGGCATCGCGCACTATGGCAACTGCATCGGCATACCGAATGTCGGCGGGGATATTTATTTTGACCCGTGTTACGAAGGCAACCCGCTGGTCAATGCACTCTGCCTTGGCGTGCTGCGGCACGACCAGATCAAACGCGGCACGGCGCGCGGCCCGGGCAACCCGGTCTATTACGTCGGCGCGGCGACAGGGCGCGACGGGTTGGGCGGGGCGAGCTTCGCCTCGCGGGAACTTTCGGCGGAAAGCGCAGCCGACCGCCCGGCCGTGCAGAAGGGCGACCCGTTCATGGAAAAACTTTTGCTTGAGGCCTGCCTCGAGATGATGGCCGTGCCGGGCTTGGTCATCGGCATCCAGGACATGGGCGCGGCGGGGCTGACTTGCTCGACGTGCGAGACGGCGGCGCGCGGCGGCAGCGGCATCCACATCGAATTGGATAAAGTCCCGCAGCGAGAGACGGGCATGAATGCCTATGAAATTCTGCTTTCGGAAAGTCAGGAGCGCATGCTCGTCATCGTGCAAAAAGGCCGCGAGGCGGAGCTGGAGGCGATTTTCAAAAAATGGGATTTGCACGCCGCCCGCATCGGCGAAGTGACCGAAGGCGGCGAGATGCTCGTCACCCACCATGGCGTGCCAGTGGTGAAAATTCCCGCGAAGGCGCTGACGGACGAAGGCCCGCTCTACGACCGCGAAGCGACGGAGCCGGCACACCTTGCCGCCGCGCACGCGTGGACGCCGGAGGGCGCGGGCCTGCCCGACCTCGACCTGGCGGGCACGCGCGAGACGCTACCGCAATTGCTCAGCCATCCCACCATTGCGGAAAAGCGCTGGGTCTGGCGGCAATACGACCACATGGTGCAGGCCGGCGCGGTGTTGCTGCCCGGCGCGGATGCCGCGGTGGTGCGCGTACGGCTTGGCGGGCGCGAGCGGCTGCTGGCCATCGCGAACGATTGCAACAACCGCTATTGCTACCTGAACCCGCGGCGCGGCGGGCAGATTGCCGTCGTCGAGTGTCTGCGCAACCTGGCCTGCGCCGGCGCGCACCCGCTCGGGATGACGAACAACTTGAATTTTGGAAATCCCTACAAGCCGGAAAATTTTTACATGATGCGCGAGGCGGTCGCCGGACTCGCCGAAGCCTGCCGCGCCTTCGACGTCCCGGTGGTCGGCGGCAATGTTTCGCTGTATAATGAAAGCCCCGCGGGCGCGATTGACCCGACGCCGACCGTGTCCATCGCCGGCGTGGTGGACCGCCTGGAGCATGTCACGACCACGACGCTCAAAACCGGCGATGAAGCGCTGTTCCTGCTCGGCGGCTGGCCGCATGAACTCGGCGGCTCGTATTATCTCGGCGTGCGCCACGGGCTGAAGACGGGCGACGCGCCGGCGCTGGATTTCGCGGAGGAAAAGAAATTGCAGAATTTTGTGCGCGCGCAAATTCGCACGGGCCGGGTGGTCGCCGCGCACGACCTCGCGGAAGGCGGCCTGTTGGTCGCGCTGAGCGAGATGCTGTTTGCGACGCACAAGACTTTCGGCGCGGATTTGGATCTGCGGGGCGCGGCGGCGGCGGCCACGGCCGCCGGGCGCAAGTTCCGGCTCGACGCGCTGCTGTTTGGCGAAAGCCAGGGGCGCATCATCCTCGCAGTGAAGCCCGAATACGCCCGCGCGCTGCCCAAGGCGGCGGAGGCGGCGGGCGTGCCCGTCGTGCTGCTCGGCGAAGGGCACGGCGAGGCGATTCTGAAAGTCATCGCGCCCACCCCCGCGGGCGACAACAGCCTCACCATCACCTGGCCGGTCGGAAAATTGCGCGAGACCTGGACCGACGCGATTCCGCAGGCCATGGCTTGACCTTTCCATGAGCGACTCCATTCAGCATCATTGCGGCGTCGCACTCATCCGGCTACTCAAGCCGCTGAGCTATTACGCGGAAAAATATAAAACCCCGCTCTACGGCTTCAACCAGCTCTTCCTGCTGATGGAGAAGCAGCATAACCGCGGGCAGGACGGTGCGGGCATTGGCTGCGTCAAGCTCGACATGCCGGCAGGCCGGCCCTTCATGTTCCGCGAGCGCGACACACGGTCCAACGCGCTGACTTACATTTTCACGAAGCAACTGAAGGAATACAACGAGCTCGTCCGCCAGGGCCGCATCTTCCCGGAATTTCCCCAGACGGTGAAGGACCAGTTCGAATTCGGCGGCGAAGTGTTGCTCGGGCACCTGCGCTACGGCACCTCCGGCAGCTACGACAAGGGCACCTGCCACCCTTATTTCCGCAAGAGCAGTTGGAAGACCCGCAACCTGATGATTTGCGGCAATTTCAACCTCACCAACACCGACGAACTCAACCAGCAGCTCATCGAGCGCGGCGTCCACCCCATTTTTGACACCGACACCCAGACCGTGCTCGAGGAAATCGGCTACTACCTTGACGAGGAGCACACGCGCATTTTCCGCGAACTGCGCGACCAAAGCGTGCCCGGCGCGGAAATCCCCCAGCGCATTTCCGCCCAGCTCGACCCGGTCGAAATCCTCCGCGCCGCCGCGAAGGATTGGGATGGCGGTTACACCATCGCAGGCCTGATTGGCAACGGCGACTGCTTTGTCATGCGCGACCCGCACGGCATCCGCCCGGGTTATTTTTTGCAGAACGACGAAATTGTGGCCGTCGCCAGCGAACGCGTGGCGCTCCAGACAATTTTTGGCGTCGAGAGCGACCTGGTGCGCGAAGTGTCGCCGGGCCATGCGCTGGTGGTGAAGAGCAGCGGCCAGGTCATCCACGCGCCGTTTGCCGAGCCGGCGAAAAACCGCCACGGGTGTTCGTTCGAACGCATCTATTTTTCACGCGGCAACGACGCCGACATCTACCGCGAGCGCAAGGCCCTCGGGGCGCGCCTGGCGGACTCGATCCTGCGCTCGATCGACCACGACCTGCACAACACGATTTTTTCGTTCATCCCGAACACCGCGGAAATCGCGTATTATGGGCTGCTGGACGAACTGCGCCTGCGCCGCCGCCGCGAGGTGAAGGACGCGATCCTCGCCGCGCAAAAGGACGGGCGCCTGAACGCCGCGCTGCTGGACCAGCTCGTGCTCGACAACTGGCCGCGCGGGGAAAAAATCGCGCACAAAGACATCAAGCTGCGCACGTTCATTTCACAGGAGGACAACCGCGTCCAGCTCGCCTCGCACATTTACGACATCACCTACGGCATCGTGGAGCCGACGGACAATCTGGTTTGCATCGACGACTCCATCGTGCGCGGGACGACGCTCAAGCAGTCCATTCTGCGCATTCTGGCGCGCACGAAGCCGAAGAAAATCATCATCGCCTCGACCGCGCCGCAAATCCGCTACCCCGACTGCTACGGCATCGACATGTCGGAACTGGGCAAGTTCATCGCCTTTCAGGCCGCCATCGCGCTGTGCAAGGAACGCGGGCTGGAGGAGCTGCTGCGCGAAGTCTACCAGGACTGCGTGCGCCAGGTTGGGCTGCCCGCGGGTTCCCTGCACAACCATGTGCGTCGGATTTACGACCTCTTCACCGCCGAGCAAATCTCCGCAAAAATTTCCGAATTGGTGCGGCCCCCGCCGAACGGCTGGGCGGGTGAGGTGCAAATTCTCTTCCAAAGCATCGAAGACCTGCGCCTGGCAGTGCCGACCAACCACGGCGACTGGTATTTCACGGGCCACTACCCCACCGCGGGCGGCCTCGCCGTGCTGAACCGTTCCTACATCAATTTCTACGAGGACAAGAAAAAGCGGGCGTATTGAAGCGGCCGCGGCAGAGTGATCCGATGCGCAGGCTTGACGCGGGCTTGGGAAAAATCTACAGTTTTTCTCATGAAATCTACCGTGAGCGTGTCCGAGGGGCAGAGCAATTTCCCGGCGCTGGTGACAGCGGCGGAAAGGGGCCGGGTCGTGACCGTGACGCGGCACAATACGCCGGTCGCGTGCGTCATCAGTCATGAGCGGATGAGCGCGATCGTGGAAACGCTCGAAATCCTGGCCAACCCCGCGGCCATGCAAGCGATTCGGGAACATCAGGCGGGGAAAACCGCGTTTGGCACACTGGCGGACCTGGACAAATGAAACGCGCGCTGCGGCCATCCCGGCAAGTGATCGAGTTTGTCAGCCGACTCGCCCCGGCTCCGCGACGGGCCTTGAAACGCGCGCTCGAGGAATTACGCGCCGGGCGGGGCGATATCCAATCCTTGGAAGCCAACCTGTCGGGCTACCATCGGCTGCGCGCGGGCAAATACCGCATTATCTTCCAGTATGCCCGGGAGGGCGCGATTGACGCGGTGTTTATCGAGCAACGCGAGCTGGTCTATGAGGTTTTTGCCGCCGAGCTGGCAAAAAAACTGCTGGATTGAGCGGCGGTGGTTTGCTCTCATTTAAACCCGGCGGCGGTGGCGGCCTGCAGCATGAGATTATAAAACACTTTGTAGTCCGGGTGCTGGAGCGTGCCGCCAACCTGGAACTGCGGGCCTTGCGTATACCCCGAGGGGGTGGTCGCGCCGGCGAGCTTTATTTTTTGCAGCATGGCGGCCATGTCGGCTTTGCCATTGAGGGAGAGATTCGCCGTGAGGACCTGGTCGGGGATGGCCGTGCCGCGGGCGTAGGTCACCTGCCCGGTGCCGGTCAAATCCACCTGCGCGTTTTGCACATCGAACTGGCTGAGCATGACGTTCAAGTCTTTGCCACGCTTGGCCTCAATCACCAGTTTGGTGTATTCGATGGCGTCGAGGTTGAGCAGCAAGGTGCCAATGGAGCCGGCGGTGGAGGTGAGGCCGGTCGGGTCTTTCTTGCCCAGCATGCTGAGGATGCCGCCCGCAATGCTGGTGACGGTCTTCAGCGCGCCGGAGGAGACGCCGATTTTGTTGGCGACGAGGTCCAGCATGTGGAAGGTGCCGCCGCTGCTGTTCATGGCCATGTCGAACTGCACCTTGTCAATCAAATCGTCGATGGTGGCGCCCTGACCCGAGGCGTTGCCGGAGATGGAGAAATTGCCCTCGACCGGCGGGGTGGCTTTGTCGTCGCGTTCCTTGAAATAGGCGCCCACGTCAAAATTCTTGAAGCTCATGTCCGTCGCCAAATCGTAGGGCGTGGTGCTGTGCGGGGCGAAACTAAGGGCGGCCTTGAGCGAGAGCGGCGCGCCTTCAAAGATGCCGGCGACTGCGGGAATTTCGGCCTTCGTGGGCGAGACTTGGGCGGTGGCCGTGAAATTGGTGATGGCGAAGGCGTGAAAGCGGATGCTGGCGAGTTGAATTTTCGCCGCGCCCTGCCAGTCGCCCCAAATGGGAATCGTATCCGGCACCACAGGCGCGGGCGCGCTGGCGGGCACGGGGGCGGGTGCCGGGCCTTTCGCCATGGGGGCGGTGGTGGGCGGGGCGGCGGGCGGGGCCAAACCAGACTTCACTGCCATCAAATCGTCGAGGACGAGATTGCTGCCGGTCAGATTCAGGGTGAACTTATGGCTGATGGTCTTCGGGTCGGCGGAAGGATCGAGGTTGAAGGCGAGCACGCAATCGGTGGGGCCTTCCTTGCTGTCGCCCTTGACGGGCAGCGTGAGCTGCACCGCGTTGGTGGCGCGGTCAAATTTTCCGGTGACGTTGGAAAAAACCATATGCGTCACTTGCGTGGGCGCGCCGCGCATCGCCCAATTGGAGACGTCGGCGTTCAATTTCATGCTGCCATCGGCGGCCAGCGCGCCGTCGATTTGCAATTTGCCGGTGGCCAGGTTGTTGAATTTCGCCAGCACGGGTTGTTTCAGCACTTGGGCCAGGTCGCTTTGCAGGGAAATTGTCGCCTGCTGCGGCCAGGTCTGGCCGGCGGCGCGAGTCATGGTGAAATTGCCCTGCGCGAGCACCGCATTGCCGGAGGTCAGCTGCAAATCTTCCACGCCGCAGGCAGCGAGGCCGTCCTGATTGACGGTGGCCGACGGCTTGATGGTGAAAGTCAGGTCGTGCACCAACTGGACCGTGGTGTCCTTGTCGACGACATGCTCGACGCTCAGCCCCGCGGCGGTGATGGGCGCGTTGCTCGTGAGGACATACGCGCCATTGCCCGTGCCGCGCACGGCGAGGTCGGCGGAAATTTCGCGGCCCAGCAGGTGGTAGCCGGGCAGCGCCATGGACAAGACGCCCGCGGGCAGGCTGCTCAACTTGATGGAAAGCACGTCGCCATTAAGGTTGGGCCAGAGAAATTTGGCCATGCCGGTGGCGTCGGGCTTCGCGGCGGGGTCGTTCTGCAAAGTAACGGCTTGATTCAACTTAATATCGGCCAGCGCGGCACCGGCGGCGGGGCCGACATGGGCCTCCGCGGTGGCGAGCGTCATTGACTTCGGCGTGCGCGAAAAGCTGGCGCTGACGGAGTATTGGGGCTGGGTGGCGGGCAGATAACTGCGCCAGGACGCGCCCAGAGGTTGCGCGGCCAGCGCGGCGAGCTGGCCATTCAATGTGACTGTTCCGCTGAGGGTGTCTTTGATTTGCGACGCCGTGATGGTGGCGTCCAGCAGAACGCCCTCGGGCGCCGTGGCCAGGGCATGGACGTTGCCGGTGATGGCGCCGCCCTGCCAGGAGCCTTCGGGGGTGAAGGTGAGCGTGACGTTGGCCAGCTTATCGTCCGTGTTTTGCGTGTATTTCGCGTTCGCGACAGTGAGCGGCTCGGTCGTGTGCAGGACGATGCCGGCGTCCGCGCCGCCCGCGCCAACGAGCAAAAGTTTTCCCTTGAGCGGATTGCCGGAGAATTTGACCCCCGCGGGCAAAAACATCTGGGCGATGGCGAGCGGGAAGTCGTCGATTTCGATGGTGGCCAGGTTGCCGGTCATGGAGGGCAGGGCGGCGTCCTTGGCCAGGGGGAGGGAAATTTTTTGCAGGGCGTTGGCCGCGGCCAAAATTTGCGCCGTAGTGCCCGCGCCCTTGGTCAGCGTGGTTTGAAAAGTGTTCACCACGAGCATGGAGTTTTTCGGGTCGGCGGCGGCGGCGATGGTCGCCACGTCAAAGACGCTGTTGAGCTTGAGCAATCCGGCCGGCGGCAAGAGCGGCAGGTTCTGGCCCAGCGCCTTGCGGTCAAGATTGTCCACATCCACCGCCAAGGTGAAGTTCCCCGTGGCCGCGACTTCGGGCATGGTCGCGCCGGGCTGGAGGGAGACGTTGCCCGCAAATTGCGCCTGCACCGCGGTACCGCCGAGCGCGGCGGTCACGAGGGTCGCACCCGGAGCGGAGATCTCGTGGGCGGAGAAGGAAAAATTGCGCACTTGCGCGGAAACGGCTTTGGCGAGGTATTGTGCACTAAAGTCCAGCTGGATGACGCCATTCGTGAGCAGCGCTTTGCCATTCTGCTGCACGTCAAGGCCCGCGAAACTCACGGGCTGCGTGGTGGTCGCGGTGAGCGCGCCATCGTCGCGCACGCCGAGGGTGATTTGGCCGTTGAAGCCCTGGCCGAGCACGGAAAATTCCTTGGGTAAAACGGCCGTGAGCCAAATCGGCGGCGCTTGAGTCAGGGTCAGGCGCGCCAATTCCGCGCCGGCACCGGGGGGCAACACGATGCCTTTGTCGCCATACTCCAGCGTGGCCGGTTTGAGCAATTCGACCGCGACCGCCGTCGGCTGGCCCTGAGGCGCGAGCGTGAACGACAAAGTTTTGGCGGAAAGGGCCAGCGCCTTGGCGGAGGATTTTCCCGGCGCGACCGCGGTGTCCACGTTCACTGTCAGTTGCACCGTGCCCAAGCCCGCGAGTTGCGGGGCGATGGTTTCGAGGTGCCCGGCGCTGCCGGACATGGTCGTTTTGAGGCTGCCCGTGCGGGTCGGGGCATCGGCGGCAAACTGGCCCTGGCCTTGGAGCGAAAAATCCGGCAGCTTGAAACCAAAGGCGAACGGCTCGATTTGCGCGCGGGTGAGGTTGGCGCTGAATTCGCCGCTGGCCGAACCGGCGGTGCCGTAAGTGCCGCTCGCCGCGAACAGCGTGGCCGCTCCGGCGTCGGGTGGTGATAGGGTGAGCGTGAATTCGCCGCTGGCGGCGTTGAGGGGTTTGAGTTGCGCATGCGCCTGGATTTTCGAAGTCTGGGTCTGGCCGGGCATGTTGGCGGCGAGGGTGGCGAGCAAATCGAGGTTCTTGGGCATCATGGTGTCATCGAGCGCGAGGCTGAGCTGGGTCTCCGCGCGCATTTCGCCAACTTTCGCGCCGGGGGATTTGTCCTGAAAGATCACGGTGCCGGTCGCCTTGCCGTCACTGGCGGAGCCTAGCGTTTGCGCGGTGAAGGAAAGCTGGACGGCGCGTTGCGACGGGAGCAAGGCGGTGCCCTCGAGGCTGGCTTTGACAATCAAGGCTGAAAGGGGCGGGCCTTTGCCGCCGGCCGAAGGTGTAGTTGGCGCAGTGGCGGTTTTTTTCGGCGGCTGGCTGGCGTCAAACACGAAATCCTTCACCGTGGCGCTGTCGATGGTCTTGGTGTGGCCGAACAAAAGATTGAACAGCGAATACTCGACCGTGAGCGAACCGATCTTGACCGGGTAGCCGGCGACATTCATTTCCAAGCCCTTCACTTCGCCGCTGCCCAGTCCGAAGGAAACGCTTTCCAGCTTCGCCTGCGGGTCCCGCTTGAGCAGTACGTTCCGCACGATGCTGGTCTGGACGCCGGAGTTAAAGGCGACCGCCAAACCGACGATAAGCAGCAGCACCAGCAGGCCCAAGACCATGAATACCCAGCGTTTCAACGATATTTTAGCCATTTCTTAATGCATGCACTATAATGAGGAGAAGGCAAATGCGAAAATTCCCTGGGGGGATTTCCCGCGCCGTTAGGGTTCAAACGGGTGTTTGGATTAATTTCACAGGTTTTTTACCCTTATGCGCTTGAAGATTACAAGGGAATGGCGATAATAGGGTCTTCAATTCATTTTCCCATCCCTATGAAATCGCTCCTCTCCAGCCTCCAGTCGCAACTTTTGTGCGTCGGTCTCCTCTTCGGGGCCGCCGCCTCAACCGCCCTCGCCGGCTCGCTCAGTTCGAGCTATGGCAACAGCGTCGGCAACAGCAACATCGGCACGACGTCGAACTATAGCCTCGCGGGAGCCAATACCGCCAGCAGTTCGAGCCTGACGGGCACGGCGACCAGCAGCGTGACGCTGTTGGGCGCGTCCAAACCCTTGGAAACCTTTGCCTTCACGACGAAGTCGACCAGTGGCGTCGCCTCCAATAATGTCTCCCTCGTGGTCGGCACGTTCATCGTCTTTTCGCAGACGAACGCCGTCACGACGACTTGGAACAAGTCCACCGCGCAGACTTTTGTCACCAGCAGTTCGACGGTCAATGTTCCGACTGCGGCGGGCGCGGTTCCCGTGACCGTCAACGGCACTCTTTCGGGCACCGGCTCGATCAACTTGACTGCGACGCTAACGCCCTCCTCGAACAGCGTGGGGCTGTCCGGCAGCGTTGGCACCAACGTCGGCGGCTCGGCCACGGCTTCCGTCGCCGCGAAATACAAGGACAACGCGACGGTGGTGTCGAATTTGCAGACGGGCAATTCCACGCTGAATGCCAGCGCCGTCTCCGACACGACCAAGACTATGAGCGGCACTTTCACCCTCTCGCTCGACGCGGCCAATCTCTCCTTCATGGTGAATTTGAGTTCGCTCACCAGCACGGTGTTGGCCGGTTCGACGAACCTCGGTAGCTATGTGCTCCCGGCCCGCAGCTTCGTGCTGTTGACACTGTAAGGCCCGGTGCCCGGCGGGACGCGCACCGGAAGATTGACGGCATTGCCTCCGACGGTTGTTATCGTGGAAGCGACCAAAGGCTTTCCGTGGACGAACGACAACAACGCGCTGAAAACATCCGCCTGAGAAGACTTGGCTCCCAAATCGGACTCGGCATGGTTTTGGTCGTCGCCGTGGCGAGCCTGGCGTGGTGGATGAAGGATCGGCTCGCGAATCCGATGGAAAATCAGTCTGGCCGCGTCGGCCAATCACCGTCGGCGGCGGTGGCCGCCAACGCGGGTTATGGATTTAAAGTCGGCGACCAGTTGGTGTATGATTTCAATGCGGAGGGCACGCTGCGCCTCGGGGCGGCGAAACAGCCCAACGCCGCGCCGGACTTGAAGCTCGCCGAGACCGGGCAGTTGCGCGTGACGGTTTATTCCGCCACCGGCGCGGGTTGGATCGTGGGGTTTGCCTGGAACAAGGTCCGGCTGACGACCAACAATGGCGCGTCCACCACCGATGCCACCCCCGCCGACCTCGCGGGCGCAGAGGTGTTGGTTTTTATGGAAAAGACCGGGCGCATTACGCAATTGAAAGTCCCGACTGCGCTTTCCGCCGACGCCCGCAATAACTGGCGCGACATCCTGGCCCGCTGGCAGGTGGTGCTGCCGCAAACGCCCCGCACGGTTCGCTGGACGCGCGTCGAGGAGGATTCCACGGGCGAGTTCATCGCGCAATATGTGATGTCCTCTCCGACGCTGCCGAACGACATTGTGAAGCAAAAGTCGCGCTATCTGCGCCTCAGCTCGGGCAATCCCACCTTGGCGGCCGCGTATAAAGTCGCCTCGTCGGTGCAAATTCATTTCGACGGCTACCCACGGACGATTGCCGGCGCGGAAAAAATCACCTTCAGCGGCATCCAGGCGCTCGGCGACACGGATTCGACGGGCAGTTTTACGTTTGCCCTCGTCGATGCGCCCGCGCCCGCCGCGGCCCGCACGCTCGCGCAAATCGACCTCAACCAATACACGGCGACGACTTGGGCTGCCGAATTCACCGCCGAGGAAAGCGCCGCCGCGCCCGACGATGGCGATTTCGCGGCCAATGTGCGGGACTTGCGCGCCCTGACCCAAACCGGCGCGATGAACACGCCGGAGGAAATTCGCGCCGCGGAGAAAATCATCCGCCAGATCAAGGCGACGCCCGGCCTCGCCGACCAATTGCTGGATGAATTGCGCGGCGAATTGGAAGGCAGCCCGATGGCCTCGGCGCTCCTCGGCATGTTGGGCGCCGCCGGCACGCCCGCCGCGCAGGCGGATCTTTTCGCCACCGCCATGGCGGGGGACCTGCCGCCGTCGTTTCGCGAGATGGCTCTTTTTTCCTATGTGCAAACGGCCGCGCCGGTGCCCGCGGCCGACGGATGGCTGGAGAGCCTCTACGCGCAAGGCGGCGAATTGGCGAACACGGCGCTGCTCGTCCTCGCCGCGGTGGGCGACAAGGTGCGCGCGAGCGACCCCGCGCGCTTCCAGCAAATCAGCGATGACGTGCTCGGTGTGCTCAACACGCCGGGCCTGTCGCTGAATGATTACATTGCGGCGCTTGACGCCGTGAGCAACCTCGGCCCCGCCGAGGTGCCCGACGCCGTGGCCAAGGCCGCGCAGAGCGACAACGAACTCGTCCGCATGAAGGCCATCGGCAGCCTCGCGCGCATCACGACCGACACCGCCTACGGCATCGTGGACAACGCCATCGCGCACGACCCCTCCCCCGATGTGCAGGACGTGGCGGTGAGAACCCTTGCGGCGGAAAAGAAGGCGGGCGCGATTGGCGAACTTTCGACCATCGCCGCCACCGGGAACTCCACCAACGCCCGCAAGGAAGCGCTGACGCAACTGAGCGCGTTCGCGAATACCAACTCTAATATTTTGACCGTCATCAACACCGCCGCCCAAAAAGACCCGACTCAGGACGTGCGCGACTACGCGAACCAATTGCTCGGCATTTTAAACGGCAGCGCGCAGCGGTAGGGACGCCTCACCGAGGCTTCTGCGGACGTTTCGGAGAAACTTCCTTACCGACAACATTGACATTTCACCCCTCGTTCCGTACCATTTTCTTATGAGCACGGTCGTTGAAATTCAGGAGGCCATTGCGCGGCTTAGTGAGACTGAACGCGAAGAATTGCGCCTCTGGCTGGAAACTTACGAGGAAGACGATTGGGACCGGCAAATCACCGCCGATGCCGCCTCGGGCAAGCTTGACCTCCTCACCCGCCAGGCCAAAGCCGCCAAACGAAGCGGCAAACTACGCCCTCTTCCCGGTGCAATCTAAATGCACACCCGAGTTTTGGGATTGTTACGAAGCGCTGCCGGCAAAAGTTCAGACGCTGGCTAGAAAAAATTACCGTCTTTGGCTGGAAAACACCCGTCATCCCTCATTGCGCTTTAGGCCCCATAGCAACGGTCAATGGACAATCCGAATTGGCGATCACTACCGTGCCATTGCCCACTTCGACGGCGAGATGTTCATTTGGACATGGATCGGAAGCCATGAGGAATATAACAGATTCTGAAGATGTGCGCCCAAGTTACTCTGCACACTGACGGAAGCCCGACGAATGCAGCGGGCACGATGGTGCTGTTATAACTTAAGTCGCAAAGAAGATTATTATGTTGTTCCGGCATCGATATCTCGAACCTTTGCATGTATTTCCTCCAAAATACCGATAAGAGTGTCGCGATTTTTCGAACATTTATCACGATATTTTGGATTAATTGCTGATTCCGATTTTGCCAAAAAATCAAAGAAGTCAGCCCATTTATTAATCGCAGCGCGCACAAAGCCAATGATTTGCCAACTTTTTTGCCCATCCCACGCCTGCATAAAAGTGATGTGGCCCACACGTTTATGTAGTTCGCCGTACGTTGTAGAATCAACAATCAATTCTTGAGCACTGTATCCGTAAAGATATGAGTAAATTGTATCCGACTTATCCCTTTTTTCTTTTTCCTTAAAAAATTCGGTGGTTTTTCGAATAAATAAAAGAGTGATTTCAATAACTCCATTATCAATGAGCTTACAAAATTCGTCAGCGGCAATTTTTGCGTCTTTGTTGGCAACCGGCTTTACAACTAGAAACCAATAATGATAGGTAGCGCATTGCAGCGCGACATAGTAAAGATCTGAAAGAGCAGCCTCAAGGTCGGCTTTGGTGTGTGTGCGTTTTGCCATAGTTGTACAAAACAAATCAATCCTGCTTCGTTGCGCGTGTTTGTCTACGTTAATTTTTACAGATAATTCAGCGAGGCTTACCGCTACTTTGCTTTTTAGCTACACGGCCTCCCATGTTTTTACCACCCCACTCCGCCATTGACACCCCGGGTGAGTTCGCTATTCGTAAACGTTCCCCGTTTTGATGACGGGGGTTAAACGCTGCCCACCCTTATTCCACCGATGTCCGCCAAGAAATCCTCCCCGAAACCGTCCAAAAAACCCGCCAAAAAAGGCACGAAATACGTCTACGCCTGGGGCAACGGCCGCGCCGACGGCAATGGCTCGATGCGCGACCTGCTGGGCGGCAAGGGTGCCAACCTCGGCGAGATGGCCCGCATCGGCCTGCCGGTGCCGCCGGGGTTCACGATCACGACGGAGGTCTGCAACTATTATTACGCCAACAAGCGCACCTACCCGTCCGCGCTCAAGGCCCAAATCGCCGCCGCCATGGCGGGGGTCGAGCAAATCATGGGGGTCAAGTTCGGCGACGCCGCGCAACTGCCGCTGCTCATCGCCGTGCGCTCGGGCGCGCGCGACTCGATGCCGGGCATGATGGATACGATTTTGAATCTGGGCCTCAACGACCAAACCGTGCTTTCGGTCGAGCGCGCGACCAACAACCCGCGCCTGGCGTGGGACTGCTACCGCCGCTTCATCCAGATGTATGGCGACGTTGTGCTTGGCGTGCAGAAGCGCCCCGAAGAGCATCATGAGCCTTTCGAAACCGTCATCAGCGACCTGAAGCATGAGCGCTACAAGAATGCGGAAGTCGAGGACACCCGCCTTTCGACCCTCGACCTCAAGGAACTTGTCGTGCGCTTCAAACGCCTCGTCAAGGAACGCACGGGCCATGACTTTCCGTCCGACCCGTGGCAGCAGCTCGAAGGCGCGATTGGCGCTGTGTTCGGCTCGTGGATGAATGACCGCGCGAATGTTTACCGCCGCAAATACGGCATCCCGACCGAGTGGGGCACGGCCGTCAACGTGCAGGCGATGGTGTTTGGCAACACCGGCAACGAATCTGGCTCCGGCGTGGCCTTCACGCGCGACCCGGCCTCGGGCGAAAAAGTTTTCTACGGCGAATTTTTGATGAATGCGCAGGGCGAAGACGTCGTCGCCGGCGTGCGCACGCCGCAGCCGGTGGTGGAGCTCAAGCAGGTCATGCCCAGCGCGTATACGGAGCTGGAGCGCATCCGCGGCGTGCTCGAAAAGCATTTCCACGACATGCAGGACTTCGAGTTCACCATCCAGGACCGCAAGGTGTTCATGCTGCAGACGCGCAACGGCAAGCGCACGGGCGTCGCCGCCGTCCGCATCGCGTGCGAGATGGTGAAGGAAAAGAACATCGACTGGCAAACGGCCGTGATGCGCGTGCCCGCCGAGCAGCTCGACCAGGTGCTCGCGCCGGTGTTCGACCGCGAGGCGCTCAAGCATGCGCCCGTCATCGCCACCGGGCTGCCCGCCGGCCCGGGCGCGGCATCGGGGAAAATTTATTTCAACGCCGAGCGCTCCGTCGCCGCGGCCGCCAAGGGCGAAAAGGTGCTGCTCGTGCGCACCGAGACTTCGCCGGAAGACTTGCGCGGCATGATCGCCGCCGAGGGCATCCTCACCGCGCGCGGGGGCGTCAGCTCGCACGCCGCGTTGGTGGCGCGCCAGATGGGCAAGGTCTGCGTGTGCGGCGCGAGCGCGCTGCACATCGACTACAGCACCCTCACGCTGACGGTCGGCTCGAAAACTTACAAAGAGGGCGAATACCTCTCGATCGACGGCACGTCGGGCGCGGTTTACGCCGGCCAGGTCAAGACCGCGCCGTCGGAAGTCATCCAGGGCCTCCTGCACAATGACACCGCCGCGCGGAAGGGTTCGACATATAAGAATTTCGTGACCCTGATGGAGTGGTGCGCGAAGGCCACGCGCCTGCAAGTGCGCACCAACGCGGACAGCCCGGAGCAGACGCGCAACGCGATTTCCTTTGGCGCTTCGGGCATCGGCCTGTGCCGCACCGAGCACATGTTCTTCGAGGGCAACCGCATCTACGCCGTGCGCGAGATGATCGTCGCCGAATCGTATGAGGAGCGCAAAGCCGCGCTGAACAAGCTCCTCCCCTACCAGCGCGACGACTTTGCCGGGATTTTCACGGCGCTCAAGGGTCTGCCCGCCACGATTCGCCTGCTCGACCCGCCGCTGCACGAATTCCTGCCGCACGACGATGTGACCATTCGCGAGTCTGCGGAGAAAATTGGCGTGAAGCCCGAGATCGTTTCGCGCCGCGTCGCGGAATTGCACGAGTTCAACCCGATGCTCGGGTTCCGCGGCTGCCGCCTTGGCGTGACCTACCCGGAAATTTCCGAGATGCAGTGCCGCGCGATTTTCGAGGCCGCCGCCCAGGTGCAGAAAAAAGGCGTCAAGGTGCGCCCGGAAATCATGATCCCGCTCGTGGGCTTCAAGAAGGAACTCGATTTGCAGGTGGAAATCGTCCACCGCGTCGCCAGCGAAGTGGCGAAGGAAAAGAAAACCAAGTTCGATTACCTCGTCGGCACGATGATCGAAGTACCGCGCGGGGCGATCACCGCCGGGGAAATCGCGCACACCGCGCAGTTCTTCTCCTTCGGCACGAACGACCTCACACAGACCACTCTCGGCATGAGCCGCGACGACTCGGGCTCTTTCCTGCCGAAGTATCAGGAGCTGGAAATCGTGAAGAAGAACCCCTTCGCGAGCATTGACCAGACCGGCGTCGGCGAACTGATGAAAATTGCCGTCAAAGGTGGCCAAGCCACGAATCCGAAAATCAAGCTCGGCATCTGCGGCGAGCACGGCGGCGACCCCGATTCCGTGAAATTCTGCCACAAAATCGGCCTGACCTACGTCAGTTGCTCGCCCTTCCGCGTCCCGACGGCGCGATTAGCCGCCGCCCAAGCCGCGATTGCGGACGCGAAGGTTGCGAAAGCGAAGAAGAAGTAAAAGCGGGATAAATCCATGCGCTCGCATAGTTTTAGCAGCCTTCATCAGGCGGGTCGTTGCACCGACTGGGGCGATTCGATGATGGGCAAGTAGCCTGCGCGCGCGCGTAAAAAGCGCAAACGTGGCGCGTCCAAAGTCAGACGGCAAAGGCTGGCGAACTCCTTGCTCAATGAATTGCAGGATATTTGAAAAACCGATCCCTTGGAAACGTCGCTCATTCCACTTCCGCACATTTCGATTTCGCCGATCTGGCTTTGCGGCCTGAAAGGCCGCTAGGAGCCAAGCCCAGGGTTGATCCGGCGGTAGCCGGAGAAACCCTGGGTCAATATACCCCTCAACCATACGCGCCCTGTTAGGGCGCAGGAGGCTCCACCATGGCCCAATCCCTCGCCAAAATTTATGTCCATCTCATCTTCTCGACCAAAAATCGCGAGCCGGCGTTGATCGACGACACCCGCGCGGCCCTCCACACCTACCTCGGCGGAATTTTGCGCGACCTGGATTCTCCCGCTTTGGAAATTAACACCGAACCCGACCACGCGCACCTTTTGTTCGCCCTTTCGCGCACGCACGCCCTGAGCGACATCGTCTCCCAAATCAAACGCGGCTCCTCCGCGTGGCTCAAAACCCAAAACAAATCGTATGCCAAATTTCATTGGCAAAATGGCTATGGAGCGTTTTCCGTGAGCCAATCTGCAGTCGCAGAAGTTTGTGAATATATTCGCAACCAGCGCGCCCGCCATAAAAAGGTCACCTTCCAAGACGAATTTCGGACGTTTTTGCGCCGTTACGGTGTCGAATTTGATGAACGGCATGTTTGGGATTAGCCCCCGACTCCTGCGGTCTTACAGACCGCAAGGAATGAGACCCACTGTTTACCCAGGGTTTCTCCGGCTACCGCCGGATCAACCCTGGGCTTTACTCCTGCGACCCTTCGGGCCGCCCCAGAAGTAGAGGCCAGAGTCTCTTTATGCCTACTTTTTCAGAACCTTGACCGCCTTCTCCGGGTAAAAATGCCATTTCCCATCGCTTTTGTGAGCGTGGATTTCCGGACGGGAAATCAAATCCGCTTCGACCAGCATCTGGAAATACTGGCTGCGCCCGCATTTTAACTCGCGGCAACGCTGCTCAATCTCCTCCCAACTCGCATTAGTGAAGGAAATGCCCTGCGAACGCGTGTTCTGGCCCATGGCCTCCAGTCTGGCGAACTGTTGAAAATTGTTGACAAAATAGTATTGAAAACGATTTTCAATAGATTCACTGTCCCTGCGGGACACGTAGAACACGTTCCCAAATTGAAACATCAAATATGTCATCCACGTCGGCAAGCGCGGTTATTTGTCCTTTGCGGTAAAATTCTTCACCCGCTCCGCCAGATCCGGCGCGGGGAAGAAGGTGAGGGCGCGACCGACTTTGGCTTCTTCGAACCAGCCCATTTTCACCAGCGGGGCGAAGTCGTGGCGGGCGGTCTGGCGCACGAGGTGGTGGTCGCGGGCGTGTTCGAGGAGCGTGCGCCGGAAGCCGGGCTCTTTCAGGGCTTGGGCGAGGAGTAGGCGTTGGCGGTCATTTAATTCATTTGCGCCGGGCAGGCTGGCGGTGCCGCGCAGTTCCTCGTCCCAGCGGGTGGCTGCCTCGCGGCATTGGCGCTGGGCCTTGGCGATGGCGTCGAACAAGTGCGCGGCGAAATACATGAGGTCGTTTTCGTCGGACAATACATCGTGGAAGGCGCGACGATAGGCGGTGGGAGAATTGCTCAATACCGCCGAGGGCGCGAGGCACTCGAAGAAATCGTAGCCCGCGTGCAAGACGCACCAATAATAGAGCGCCCGGGCGAGCCGGCCATTGCCCTCGGCAAACGGCTGGTCGTGCAAGACCCAAAAATGCAGTGCTGCGGCGCGCAGCAGCGGGTGCACAAAGCGTTCCGGGGCGCGGCCGTTGGCGAAGGCGAGCATCGCCTTGAGGCGGGTGGGCAATTCAGCGGCGGGCGGGGGCTTGAATTCCCATTTCTCCGCCAGGCCCTCCTCGCGCACCAAGTCGTCGGCCCGACGCAAACGGCCGGACGGGTCGCCTTTCATGGCGGTGCCAACCGTGAGACGTTGATGCAAATCCGCCAGGGTGGCCAGGGTGAGCGGTTCGGCATATATTTCCCGGACTCGCGCGAGGACATGGCAGGTATTGACCACCATTTGCTCGTCCCGGCCTTGCGGCTTATGTCCGGAACGCAACAGTTCCCGCGCGGACTGGGGGTCGACGCTGGCTCCATCCAACTGCGCCGAGGCGATGGCCTCGTCGCGCAGGGCTTCGACCATCAGATGATCGTGTTGCCGTCGGGAGGCGACCTCGCCATCCGCCGCCTCACCCGACTGATGTCGATCCAAGCCATGAATCGCTTCGGCAAAGAATTCGACTGAGCCAAGGGTGAAGGGCTGCTGATTCCTGTCTTTCAGTGCCAGCTCCGTCCGCCCCAAGGAGCGTTGGATTTTAAGCGCCAGCCACCATTCGCGAAGGTTGAGGTAGGCCGGCTGGGTATGCTGGCCGAGATGAGACCAGTGAAGGTAGCTTCCGCCGGTCACAGGTTCACCGGATTTTATGACGTGAAGACAATGCTTTATAGCCTCAACATCTTGGGCTAATGAGTCGTCGAAACTCGGGGCTTTTGGTTGAATGTTCATCGCAACTCATTACAGATGAGTAAGTTAACAATTTTGTTATGTGCTAATTGTTATATTTTACATATATAGTCCATATAGTCAATATTTATATACTAATATTAAAAAATTAACATATCTATGAACCGGTCGGCGCAAGTCTGAAATTAGAAAGCAAAAGGCCCCGGTCGTCCTTGCGGACGACCGGGGCCATGATACTGGCAACAACCTACTCTCGCGCCACATGCGTGGCACTACCATCGGCGGTTGAGGGCTTAACGAGCGTGTTCGGGATGGGAACGTGTGTTTCCCCTCACCTATGATCACCAGAGGGTGTTCCGCCGCTGCCGGCAGGATGGTCGGTGATCAGTTTGGCGCTCGTGGCGCCGGTTCAACGCGTTGCGACTGGTCGGCCCGATGTTGCGTCGGGCCTGGGGGGCAGCGGCTGACTGGAAAGATGACGTTTAATGCATTGCGAGCGTCCTTCGAGCGGGGCAGATCAAGGGTCTGCCAATTGACGAACGTTGATTGTACATCACTGTTACATGATTCAAACCACGCCGTTCTGGTTGTAAAAAGCATACAGAATTGGCGTGGTGATCAAACCTCTCGGGTCATTAGTACCGGTAAGCTCAACGTCTTGCGACGCTTACACCGCCGGCCTATCTACCAGGTGGTCTACCTGGACCCTACAGCCGTCTTGCGACGGAGGGAGAACTTATCTTGGGAGGAGCTTGGCGCTTAGATGCTTTCAGCGCTTATCTCTTCCGTGCATAGCTACCCGGCGCTGCCGCGGACGCGACAACCGGAACACCAGAGGCACGTCATTCCCGGTCCTCTCGTACTAAGGAATGAACCCCTCAATTCTCCAACGCCCACAGCGGATAGAGGACCGAACTGTCTCACGACGTTCTGAACCCAGCTCGCGTACCACTTTAATTGGCGAACAGCCAAACCCTTGGGACCTTCTCCAGCCCCAGGATGTGATGAGCCGACATCGAGGTGCCAAACCGCGCCGTCGCTATGAACGCTTGGGCGCGATCAGCCTGTTATCCCTAGCGTACCTTTTATCCTTTAAGCGATGGCCATCCCACGATGGAC
>Ga0265320_10001085_pt1 | contig 20069 bp, 24 predicted proteins | sample 4827metaG_FD_202087 | JGI IMG/M metagenome (GOLD analysis project Ga0265320, IMG submission 202087) | Rhizosphere microbial communities from Carex aquatilis grown in University of Washington, Seatle, WA, United States - 4-8-27 metaG | ecosystem: Host-associated > Plants > Roots > Rhizosphere >...
GCGATCAGTCCGATGACGAGGAAAAGAAAAGCCCAGCGCAACATGGAAAACGCTCCGTACCGTTATCGCACAAGACAACGGCAGCGGAACGTGAAAGTTCCCTGGCCTTATTCTTCCTTCACCGGCGGCGGCGCGCTGAGCGCCCAGGCCACGATTTGGCCCATCGTCTGTCCCAAAGCGTCGTTCATCGCCGCCACGACGGCCGGGACGGTATTGCCCGCCGCCGGCACCTCCGCGCGCGCGTTCAGCGCCTGGACGATGGCCCGACGCCGTGCCGACACCAGCCTCGCCTGAATTTGCACCACCGTGTTGGGCGCCGTATCCGGCGCCTCGTAGATCGCCTCGAAGTCGTGAATGTCCGTCTGCAACAGATAGTCCGACTTCAGTCCATCGGTGTCGCGGGCCACGGCGGCGATGCGGTTGCTGGCCTGGAAGGCATCGAGCAGGGCGTTCTGCACCAGAAGAGAGAGCCGATCGGGCCAGGCGACATTGGCATAGAAATCCAGCGTGCCATCGGCCTGTTGCAGGGCGATGCGGTTCGTGTCGAGGCTGTCCGGCGCCTCGGGCAGCACGATCGATATCTGCCAGGCGACGCGCGGTCCGCCGCCGGCCGGCGGAACGGGCGGTCGCAGGATATAGAGCGGCGGCGGCTCGGGCGGGCCGACCAATCCGCTGCAGGCGGAGAGACCGGCGGCGGCGCCGGCGACGAGAAGGCTGCGGCGATCGAGAACGAAGCTGCTCATTTGGGTGTGTATCCCTTGCGCCTGTCGCCGAAGATCACGCGCGTCGGCTCGCGGTCGAGTTCGTCGGAGAGCTTGGTGAGGCTGCCCACCAACCGCCGGGAATCGGCGATGAGTGCGGAGAGTTGCGCCACGCCATCGCCGGTGACCACGGCGTCCGCGTCGGTCGACAGCTTGTCGAGCTTCTTCAGCGTGGCGTTGGCCTGCACGAAGGTCGGATGCAGGTCGCGGCTCGCGACGGCCAGATTGTGCGTCGCCTCGCTGGTGTTGCGCAGCGTCGCCTCGATGTCACCCTTGTGTTCCGCCAGCGTGGTGGTCAGCGTGTCGAGATTGCGCAGCGTATCGGCCAGGGATTTCTGGTTCTTTTCGTCCAGGATCTTGTTCAGCTTGTCGGCGATCTTGTTGACCTTGTCGACCACCTGCGGCGCGCTTTCCTGCAGCGTGGCCCACACCGAAGGCTCCGATTGGATCTGCGGATAGGGCTTGCGCGTGGTCTGGGCCAGCCTGTCGGCTTCGGCGCGCTTCTTGCCGCCGATGATCTCGACATAGGAACCGCCGGTGAGGCCCTGACTGGCGATCGAGGCCTTGGCGTCGTTGTAGATCGCCAGATCGGGGCGAACCTGAAGCGTGGCGATGACGCTGGACGGATCGTTGGGCGCGAAGTCGAGGCTGTCCACGCGGCCGACCTCGATGCCGTTGTAGCGGACGGCGGTGCCCTTGCCCAAGCCGGTGACCGAGCCGGTGAACTTCGTCTGGTAGTAGACGTATTCCTGGCTGTACTGCACGCCCGCCAGCCACAGCACGGTGACCACCAGCGCCAGCATGCAGGCGAGCACGAAGGCGCCGACCGCGACGTAATTTGCCTTGGTTTCCATTCCTTGTCCCCCGTTAGGCCGCCGCGCGTCCGCGCGGGCCAGAGAAGTATTCCTGGATCCACGGATGCGGGTTCTTGCGCAACTCGTCGATCGTGCCGACCACGATCTTCTTGTCGACCAGCACGGCAATACGGTCGGTCGTGGCGCGCAGCGTATCCAGGTCGTGGGTCACCATGAACACCGTCAGATTGAGGCTCTTCTGAAGATCCTTGACCAGTCCGTCGAACATGTTGGCGGAGATCGGATCGAGGCCGGCAGTCGGTTCGTCGAGGAAGACGATCTCGGGATCGAGCGCCAGGGCGCGCGCCAGGCCCGCGCGCTTCTTCATGCCGCCGGAAAGTTCGGACGGATGCTTGGGCGCGGCGTCTTCGGACAGGCCGACCAGGGAAAGCTTCATCGAGGCGATCTCGTTCATCAGCTCCTGGCTCATCTCGGTGTATTCGCGCAAGGGCACCTGGATGTTCTCGGCGATGGTCTGGGAAGAGAACAGCGCGCCTTCCTGGAACAGCACGCCCCAGCGCATCTCGATCTCGCGCCATTGCGCCTCGCTCAGATTGCTGGTGTCGCGGCCGAACACCTCGATGGTGCCTTCCTTGATAGGATTGAGCCCGATGATGGAGCGCAGCAGCACCGACTTGCCCGCGCCCGAACCGCCGACCACGCCCAGCACCTCGCCGCGATAGACGTCGAGATCCAGATGGTCGTGCAGGATCTGGCTGCCGAAGGCGTTGACGAGGCCCCGCACCTTGATGACGACGTCGTCGGTTGCCCCCGCCATCGCTCAGATCCCCAGAATCGAGAACATGATCGAGAATCCCGCGTCCAGCACGATCACCAGGAAGATCGATTCGACCACCGAGCGGGTGGTGAGCTTGCCGACGCTGGCGGCGTTGCGTTCCACCTGAAGCCCCTCGAAGCAGCCGACCAGTCCGATGATGAAGGCGAAGACCGGCGCCTTGATCAGCCCGACCATGAACGTGTTGACGCTGATGGCTTCCTGAAGCTGGCGCATGAACACCGGAATGGTGATGCCGAGGTCGAAATAGCACATCACCGCGCCGCCGATCATGCCCATGATGTCGGCGTAGAAGGTGAGCAGCGGCAGCGCGATGACGAGGCCGATGATGCGCGGCAGGACCAACGCGTCCACGGTGTTGATGCCGATGGTCTGCAGCGCGTCGATCTCCTCGTTGACGCGCATCGTGCCGATCTGGGCGGTGAAGGCCGAGCCGGAGCGCCCCGCGACGATGATGGCGGTGATCAGCCCGCCGATCTCGCGCAAGAGGCCGACGCCCAGAAGGTTGATCGTGAAGACTTCGGCGCCGAAGCGCTTGAGCTGGTCGGCACCCTGATAGGCGAGCACGACGCCGATGAGAAAGGCGAGAAGACCCACGATGGGCAGCGCGTTGATCCCGGTCTCCTCGACCTGATGGATCAGCGCCGCGACGCGCAGATTGCCCCGCGGATGATAGATCGCCTCGGTGGTTTCGACGGTGACGCGGCCCAGATAGCCCAGGATGCCGAGACCCTGCTTGAAGCCATGGATCGTCGCCTGTCCCACCCGCGTGACGAAGGCTTCGAGCGTGTGGCGGTCGTGGATGACCACCGGCGGCGCGGTATGCTCATGCTCGACCGCGTGCAGCAGCGTCGAATAGAGCTGCGGCAGCATGATCGGCGCGACCCGCGTGCCGTGTTTTTCCCACTCGCGCTTGGTGCGCACCAGAAGCCACGCCCCGGCGCTGTCGAGGCGGCCGAGGCCGCTGCCGTCGATTTCGGCGTCCACCGCGTCGCCCAAGTCGATGCCGCGAAGCTGGGTGTCGAGGCGGCCCGCATCGCGCGTGGTCCATTCGCCTTCCGCGACGAGGCGCACAAGTCTCGGCTTGCGCTCCATGCGGAAGCGGGCGCGCGCGTCCGGCGCGAACGAGTCTTGGGCTGTGCTCATCTAAGCGGGAACTCTAGCGGCGGCGCGGTTCGGGCGCCATGCTACACGGGTGGGGCGAAAAGCGAAAACGGCCCGGGCCGGGAACCGTCCTTCGATGAACCGCCGAATCGCTAGAGCAGCGCCCGGCCGGTCATCCGTTCCAGCACCTTGAGCGGTGCGCGTTCGGGATGCGCCAGGGCCTCAACCGGCAGGTGGAAGGTCTGTTCCAGCGCGAATTGGCCCGCCAGGGCCGCATGCATGGCCTGGTCGGTGAAGCACATCCAGGTCGTGCCGGCCGGAAAGGCGAATTCGACCTGCGGCGCGTTCTTTTGGTAGTCGAGGTCGCGCTTGGCGCCGTCGTGCAGGCCAAGCATCGTATAGTCGTAGGCGCTGCGCCGGCCGCGCGTGATTCCCAGCACGTCCAACAGCCAGGGCTCGAGCGGCAGGGGTTTGCGCGCCGTGGCCGCGAACTTCTTCGCCACGTCCTCGAACGGCTCGCCGACGTGCCAGAGCCGCGCTCCGCCCATCGGATGGATATTGGAGAACACGCGCAGGATGCGCCGCCCGCGTTGAGGTCGCGACGGGAAGGCGTCGACATGCAGCCGCTTGTCGTCGTTCAGCGGCGAATAGCTCCGCCCGGCGATCTCGACGGGGCGATAGCTGGTGCGGGCTTGCTCGATGGCGTCGGCATAGCCGGGAAAGAGCGTAAGGACGAGCGACCGCGCGTGTTGGGCGAAACGGCCCATCATGGCGGAGAGCCGGTCCTTGTCCTCCCCCGAGCCGGCATCGCCCTGCACGCGACCGTCGGGGTCGCGGCTGATGTTCTTGGCGCGGCCGTTGGACAGCGCGTCGGTCAAAAGCGTGTTCTCGCTGTTGCCGACGGTGAAGGCGAGCTTGGGGAAATAGAGAACCTTGCCGCTCTCCAGGGCATCCTGCGCCGCCCCGCGCGTCGCGTCGTCGAACGGGCCGGCCCAGGCCGTCAGATCGAAGGTCGAGATCGGTTCGAACGCCATGGCCTGGTTGTAGCAAATATCCAAAAATTGTCATCCCGGCCGAGCGCTGCGAGAACCGGGACCCATTGTTCAAGTGTCGCGATGGGTCCCAGATCGCGCCGCTTTGCGCCGCGTCCGGGATGACAAGGAGGGTTACTGCCGGTCGAAGAAATCGTCGGCATTTTCGACGTCCAACAACCTACCCCTACGTATCTCGAGAAAGCGCGTTGCCGCCGTGCGCGTGAAATAGCGATCGTGGCTGACGAAGATGCAGGTGGTGTCGGACTCCTCAAGCTGCTCCTCGAGGTCCTCCTGGCCTTCGATGTCGAGATGGTTGGTCGGCTCGTCCAGGATGTAGAAATTGGGGGCCAGCAGCTTCATGCGCAGAAAGACCAGGCGCGACTGCTCGCCGTAGGACAGCTTGGCGATCTTGTCGTCCAGCCGCTCGAACGGAAAGCCGGCCTTGGCCAGGATGGCGGTAGCCTGGGCGTTGTTGACGCTCTTTACCTCCGCGATGTATTCGCGCAGCGATACCTCCAACGGCAGGTCCGCCATTCGCTGGTCGAAATAGACCAGAGCGGTCGCCGGATTGAAGCGCACCGCGGCGCGGCCGTCATAGTGCTCCTGATCGGGGTCGTAGGCGCGCGCCAATACAGTCAGAAGTGTCGACTTGCCGCTGCCATTGGGGCCCAGCAGCGCCACGCGCTCGCCGGCCGCGATCACCAGCCGGTCGATGGTGATCAACGTGCGCGCGCCGTCGGGCGTCGCGACCGTGAGGTCGGACAGCCGCAGCGCCACCTTGGCGTCGATCGCCTCGTCGTTCAGTTCGAGTTTGCGGTTCTTGGGACGGTAGACCTCGGTCGCGTTGTCTTCGATCCGCGCGATGCGCTTCTGCGTCGCCTGCTGCTTCTTGTGAAAATCGGAATTGAGCACGCCCCACGCCTTGTAGCGCGCCGCGACCGCCTCCAGCCGCTTGACCTCGCGTTCCTCGAGATGGCGCTGCTTGGCCGCTGTCGCATCGCGCTGCAAAAGCTCCTCGCGCGCCACCGCGAACGGCGCCTTGAAGGCATGCGCGCCGTCCTTGCGCAGGAAGATGGTGCGCGTGGTGACGCGGCCCAGGAATTCGCGGTCGTGGCTGACGATCAGCATCGGCAGGCGGTCTTCCTCCAGCCACGCCTCCAGCTTGTTGATGTTCTCGATGTCGAGATGGTTGGTCGGCTCGTCCAGGATGACGATGTCGGGCTCGGAGAACTTGGCGGCGGCGATCAGCATCAGCCGCTGCCAGCCGCCGGAGAGCGCGCCGAAATTCTTTTCGGCTAGGTCGGGCGGAATGGCGAGATCGTCGAACAGAACATCGACTCGCCAAGTGTCGTCGCCCGCCTCGGGCGGCAGTGCGGCTTCCAGCATCGCGCGCACCGTCACGTTCGAGAGGCCGGCCGGGATTTCCTGCGGCACGATGCCGACGCGCAGCCCGCGCGAACGCACGATCTGGCCTTCCGAGAGTTCCAGTTCGCCGGCCAGGCACTTCAAAAGCGTCGATTTGCCTGCGCCGTTCTCGCCGACCAGCGCGGTGCGCGCGTCGTCCAGCAGGAACGACACGTTCTCGAAAATTCTGGTGACGCCGAAGTGAAAGCCGCCCCGGTCGATGCCGAGAACGGCCTGTCGCGATGCCATGACACGCTTCGAAAATTGCCCTCGCGCCAGTTTCGCATGGCGCCTTCGTCCCGCCAAATCGCGGCCTTGACGCGCCGCGCCCAGCGGCCATGCTGGCCGGCAGACAACATCGGGAGGACGTCATGGATCGGTTGAAGGGCAAGGTCGCCATCGTCTCGGGCGCGGCCAGCGGCATCGGGCGGGCGAGCGCGAAACTGTTCGCCATCGAGGGCGCATCGGTCGTGGCGGTGGACCGGGTCGACGGCGTGAACGACACCGTGAAGGCGATCCGGGAGGCCGGCGGCACGGCGCTGGCGCTGGTCGCAGACGTGTCGAAGGAAGAGGATGTCGCCAATTACGTGGACACGGCGGTCAAGGAATTCGGCAAGCTCGACGCGATCTATGCCAATGCCGGCGTGTCCGGCTTTGGCCAGCCTTCGTTTTTCGAGCTGACGGCGGAGCATTGGCGCCAGGTGCTGGACGTCAACCTGATCGGCGTGTTCCTCGCCATCAAGCACGCGGCGCGGGTGATGGTGCCCAACAAAAAGGGCTCGATCGTCTGTACCGCGTCGGTGGCCGGCATCCGATCGGGTGCGGGCGGCGGCCCCTACTCCGCCTCCAAGGCCGGCGTGATCAACCTGACCACCACGGCGGCAAACTATCTCTCGGGCACCAATGTGCGCGTCAACGCGATCTGCCCCGGCATCATCGAAACCGGGATGACCAAGCCGATCTTCGACTACGCCAAGCAGCGCGGGACGGAAGACAAGATCGGCCAGCTCAATCCCCTGCGCCGCTACGGCCACCCCGAAGAGATCGCGGCGGCGGCGCTGTTCCTGGCGAGCGACGAGGCGTCCTACGTCAACGGCCAGCACATCGCAGTCGATGGCGGACTGACAAGCTCCATGCCGGTGACGGGCCGGATCGGACGTTAGAGGCGCTGGGCCAGCACCAGCCAATCCCATGGCATCCGCGCGCCGGCCTTGCGCGGCTTGCGCAGGCCTTCCTTTTGCCAGGGATATGTCACGCGAACCCGCTTTTCGATGCGAAAGCCATGGCGTTCCAGCGTTTCGCGCAGCTCGTCCTTGGCGAAATGCTTCTGCTTGGCGCCGCCGCGATCGACCAGCCCGTCCGGCGCCGCCGCCTTCGCTTCGGCGAGCGAGGTGCCGTAAGCGACGCGTTCCACCATGCGGTCGGATTCAATCGAGGGCACCACGATCAGCGCGTGACCGTGCCTTCGCGTCACACGCGCGATGCTCGACCACATCCGCTCGCGTGTCGCCTGGCCGGGCATGGTGATGACGTTCATGCAGACAGCGAGATGCGCGCGCCGGCCGATCTTTCTTGCGGCGGGAGGCAGGCTCGATGTCAGCCAAGTGATATCGTCCCGACGGCCCAGCGTCTTCTTGGCGCGGGCGATGATGCGCGGCGCATGCTCGACGGCGTAGGTCTGGACGAAGCGGTCGCCATAGCGCGCGACGAAGGTTCCGATGCCGCAGCCCAGATCGACCAGGACAGCGCGCGGCGGCAGAGCGAGTGCGCGCATGATGCCGGCGATGTGGTCGGTCTTCGTCTCGCGCGTGATGTCGCAGACCTCCTGCTCGAAATCCTTCGCGAGCTTGTCCCATTCCTTGCGGCTCACCATGTGCTAAGGGAAGGCCGATTCGAAGGGCGCGTGCAAATGTGCGGGAAGTTCACGCAGCTTATCGCCTGGGGCGACGCGACGACGCTGGAGGAGATGCTGGCGGCCGGCAATGACGGGCGCGCGGAAACGGTCACGCCGATGCGCTTCGCCACCGTGATACGGCTGAACCGCGAGGGCAAGCGCGAAGCGGCACGGATGCGCTGGGGCTTCGTGCCGGCCAACGCGCGCGACCCGTCCGACGGCGCACGCTTCATCCATGCTCGTGCCGAGACCATCGAGCAAAAGCCGACCTTCAGGAATGCCTTCTTCGAACGGCGCGGCCTGCTGGTCGTCAACACCTTCAACGAAGGCAAGGAGGTCACGCCGCGCAAGACCGAGCAGCACGTCGTCACCCTGCGCGATCGCCGGGCCACCGCCATCGCGGTGATCTGGGAGCGCTGGAACGGCTCGGGTCCGGCGCCGCTCGAAACCTTCGCGATGGTCACCGTACCGGCCAACGAGACGATCGGCGCGATCACCGATCGCATGCCGGCCCTGGTCGCGGATGCGGATTGGGCGAAATGGCTCGGCGAAGAACCGGCGACAATCGACAAACTCAAGGCGCTTCTCAGACCGTCCGATCTGCCGATGGACATGGAGAAGGCCGGCAAGCCGTCTCCGCCGCCCAAACCCGAACGCGACGATCAGGGCAGCCTATTCTGACCGCGCGGCGCGCCAACTCATCGCCAGCGCCGCAATACCCAGTCCGAGCGACGACGCGTTGATCCAGGCCTCGGTCAGCATCGGACCGGACTTCGGCAAGAGCGCGTAGAGCCCGTGCTCGACGTTGAACGTGATATCCATCGCGGCCAGATAGATCAGCGCGCTGCCGGCCATCAGGCCGAACAGAGCGCCGGCACGGGTGCCGCGCCACAGACCGACGCCGGCCAGCAGCATGCACAGCGCCATCCAGCCATCGGCGACGGGGAAGGAATCCTCGAAGGCGCCGTACCAATAGCTATCCAGCACGCGCACGTCGCCGGCGATGAAATAATTCGCCCAATAGGCGAACGTCACGACCGCGCCGACAACAAGCAGGGCGGCGAGGATTTTCACGGAGTTCAGCCGGCGGAGCGCAGCGCCGCGCGATACGGCGTCAGGTCCCAGCCCGGATAGCGCTTCTGCGCCCGCGCCAGCGTGATCTCGGTCCAGAACGGATCGCCGGGCCGCTGCACGCCGAAACAGGCCAGCTGTTCGGGCGTCGCATGTTCGAAGATCCTGGCCCAGGGCTGGGTGTGGTGAAACTGCCAGGCGTGAAACCCGATGCTGTCATCGGCCGCCTTCTTGAAGCAGGTCATCAGCGCATAGCGATGGCCGTGCGGCGCGACGAGATTGGTGCCGCGGTGATAGATGTCGATGCTGTAGGGGATCGCAGTCCCGGCGGGCGCCGCGCTGGAGCGGGCGCGGCGCGTCAATTGTTCCTGCAGCGCCGTCTGATGCTCGGTATCGAAATTGAACGACGCCTCGGGACCGGCGACCGCCTCCGCGTCGGGGCGCGTCACGAAATGCATCGGCCCATGCGCTTCGCTCACGTCGCTGAAATAGCACAGGATGGTGACGGAGTTCTTGGCGGCGTCTTCGGACGGCACCGTCAGCGTGTGATTGGAAAAGTCGCAATGGAACGGCTGGTCGTAGTCGGCGTCGCCGGTGAACTTCGCCCAGGACTGGCATTGATAGACGCGCACGTCGTCGGTGCCGAGCGCCTGTTTGGCGAAGGCGATGAGCGCCGGATGCACGCCGATCAGATTGAGCGCCGGGGAGCAATCGACCGGCACCGGTTGAATGTCGGTGAATTGTGCCTTGTTGAAGCGGCCGACTTCGCCGCTCTTCTTCTTGTCCATCGCCTCGGCGGCACCCTCCGTGCGGCCGAACACCTGGGTGAAGTCGGCCTGCACGGCGGCGACTTCCTCGGGCGAAAAGAAATTCCGAAGCACGACAGCGCCGTCGCGGCGCCAGGCGGCGATATCTTCGGGCGCGAAGCGGTCGCTCATGCGCTCAGCGTTTGCCTTTTTGCCGAGTCTTGCGGGCGGCATAGCGCGCATCGCGGGCCGCCTTCTGCTCGGCCAAGAGCTGCACCAGCTTGTCGGCCTCGGCGCGCTTGGCCTTCTCCGCCTCTTCCGCGGCGAGACGGTCGGCCTCGATGCGGGACGCTGCCTCGGCGACCTTGCGCTCAGCCTCGGCGCGCAGCGCCGCCGCCTTTTCCTCAGCCCGCGTTTTCTCGCGCGCTTCGCGCTCGTCGGCGATGCGCTTGCGCTCCTCCTGGCGCTTGGCGAATTCCGGATCGTTCGCCGGGTTCTTGGCCCGCGCCCGTTCGAGCAGCGCGGCCCGCGCCTTCGCCTGTTCCTGAAGCCGGTCGTTGAACGTCTTTTCCTTGAAGCCGCGCATGGAAGACAACCCAAATGATCCTTTCGGTCGGAGAGGAGCGGAACCTATGCCAAACCGGCCATTTTTCAAGCGGGGATTTGGCGTGCACGGCCCGCAAAATATGACATAAGGCCGCCATGGCCCCGCCTGTGCTCCTCCTGCAAGACATCCATGTGACGTTCGGCAACACGGAGTTGCTGGACGGCGCGGAACTTTCCGTGGCGCCAGGCGAGCGGCTGTGCCTGGTCGGGCGCAACGGTTCGGGCAAATCCACGCTTCTCAAGATCGCCGCCGGGCTGATACAGGCCGACAAGGGCACGCGCTTCGCCCAGCCGGGCGCCACCATCCGCTATCTCGCCCAGGAGCCGAGCCTGGCCGGCTTTGCCGACACCCACGCCTATGTCGAGGCGGGGCTGATGCCGGGGGACGATCCGGCGCGCGCCTACTACCTTTTGGGCAAGCTGGGGCTTTCCGGGATCGAGAAGCCCGAGGAGCTCTCCGGCGGCGAGGCGCGGCGTGCGGCGCTGGCCCGTGCCCTGGCGCCCAAGCCGGACATCCTTTTGCTGGACGAGCCGACCAACCACCTCGACCTGCCGGCGATCGAATGGCTGGAAGGCGAGCTGACGGCGCTCAAATCGGCGCTGGTGCTCATCAGCCACGACCGCCGCTTCCTGGAGAACCTGTCGCGCGCCACGGTGTGGCTCGACCGCGGCGTGACGCGGCGGCTGGAGCAGAGCTTCGCCGCCTTCGAGCCGTGGCGCGACGAGGTGCTGGCGCAGGAAGAGATCGAGCGCCACAAGCTCGACCGCAAGATCGCGATGGAAGAGGACTGGGTGCGCTATGGCGTGAGCGCCCGGCGCAAGCGCAATCAGGGCCGGCTCGCGAATCTGCGCGCGCTGCGCCAGGGCCGCAGGGACCAGCTTGCCGTGACCGGGAGCGTCAAGATGACGGTGAGCGAGGCCGAGGAAGGCGGCACACGCGTCATCGACGCCAAGAAGATCTCCAAGAGCTTCGGCGAACGCTGCGTGGTGCGCGACGTGTCGGTACGCATCCATCGCGGCGAGCGCGTCGCGGTCGTGGGACCGAACGGCGCGGGCAAGACGACGCTGATCAACATGCTGACCGGCCGGCTGGACCCGGACAACGGCAATGTGAAGATCGGCATCAACGTCAAGATGGCGCGGCTGGACCAGACCCGCGTGGTGCTGGAGCCCGACGATACGCTGGCGAACGTGCTGACAGGAGGGCGCGGCGATCATATCGAGGTCGCGGGCCAGATGCGCCACGTCACGAGCTATATGAAGGACTTTCTGTTCAGCGCGGCGCAGGCGCGCTCGCCGGTCAAGGTGCTGTCGGGCGGCGAGCGGGCTCGGCTGCTGCTCGCCAAGGCTCTGGCCCAGCCGTCGAACCTTCTGGTGCTGGACGAGCCGACCAACGATCTCGACCTGGAAACGCTCGACCTGCTGGAAGAGATGATCGACGACTATCCCGGCACCGTGCTGGTCGTCAGTCACGACCGCGATTTCCTCGACCGCATCGCATCGTCGGTCCTGATGGCCGAAGGCGACGGGCGCTTCATGCAATATGCCGGCGGCTACAGCGACATGCTCGCCCAGCGCGGCAAAGGCGTGGACGCGAAACCCGCGCCCGGCGGAGGCGCGCAGAAGAGCGAGGCGGCGAAAGAACGGCCGGCGCGCGCGCAGAAGCGCAAGATGAACTTCAACGACAAGCACGACCTCGAAAAATTGCCGAGCCGCATCGCGGCGTTGGAGAAGCGCATCGGCGAATTGCAGACGGAATTGTCGACGCTCGATTTGTACGCGCGCGACGCCAAGCGGTTCGCCGCGCTCTCCACGGAACTCGCGCGCGCGCAGCACGACCATGCCGCGGCCGAGCAGCGCTGGCTCGAACTCGAGATTCTGCGCGAGGAAATCGCGAGCGAGTGAGACGGTCGTTAGCGACTCGGCACCGGCGCCCCATCGCAGGCCGGCGGCGGCATGCTCGCGTCGTTGTCGCAGTCGGCCAGCGGCATCGAGACCGCCCGCAACAACCTCTCGACACGCTCGCGCGCGTCTACGCCGACATCGAGACGCATCGCCACCGCCGCTGGAAACTCGTCATCGCGGATCAGGAAGTGGTGGCGGACAGGGTGGGATTCGAACCCACGAACCCCTTGCAGGGTCTCCGCATTTCGAGTGCGGTGCCATCAACCACTCGACCACCTGTCCGCGGAACGCGATGAAATACCGGCGGCGCGGCCAATCCGCAAGGGCCCGCTATTGGCCCGCCAGCGCCGTCAGGGCAAATCGCGCGTCCTGCCCCAAAAGCGGCGTCACCTGCGCCAGCGCGGCCCGCAATTCCTCGGCGAAACCGAAGGGCGGATTGACGACCACAAGTCCCGCCGCCGCCAACCGCTCTTTGGCCCCCGGCTCCGGCTCGGGCGCGGCCACCGCGATATCGATGCGCACGGCTTTCTTGACGCCGGCGTTCAGCACCTCGCCGCAGAAGGCGTTGGCCTGCGGCGCCGATTTGATCGGAAACCACAGCACATAGATGCCCGTCGCGAAGCGGCGAAGCCCGGAGCGCAGTGCGGCGAGCGCGGCGGCGAATTCGTCCGCCGCCTCGAAGGGCGGGTCGATCAGCACCAGGCCGCGCCGCTCCGGCGGCGGCAACAGCGCCGCGAGCCGCGCATAGCCGTCACCTTCCTCCGCCCGCGCATTGCGGAAACCGGCAAGCGCGGCCGTGAGCAGCGCCACCTCGTCCGGATGTTTCTCGATCGCAACCAGCCGGTCCTGCGGCCGCAGCAACGCCGCCACGATCGCCGGGGAGCCGGGGTAAGTGCCGTCCCGCCGCGCCAGCGACAGGTATTCGCCGAGCGTACCGTCGCCCTTCAGATCGCCGAGGCGGCCGATGCCGTTCGCCGCTTCGCCGGTACGCAAGGCCGCCTCGCCCGTCAGGTCATAGAGTCCGCGCCCCGCATGCGTGTCGATGACCGCGAACGGCGCGTCCTTCTTGCGCAAGTGCAGCAGAATAGCGACCAGCGCCAGATGCTTGACGACATCGGCGAAGTTGCCGGCATGAAAGGCGTGGCGATAGTTCATCTATTCACAGAACACGCGGACCTTGGCGTGCTCGTGATCGACGTCGACCTCCAACTCGCGCAACTGCTCGACGATCTCTTCCAGGCTTTCGGGCGTCAGCTTGCCGATATCGACCTCCAGCCCCTCTTTCTTGAGCGCCGCGTTGACCTCTTCGCGCGCGCGCGGCGGAATGATCGAGGCGAGCTTGACCCCGGCGCGCAACAACTGCATCGGCACGCGCACATTCACCTTGGTCGATCCGTCTTCGCCGTCCAACGCATCGACCACGACGCGCAGATATTTGACCTTGTCCTGCTTGGCGCCGCTCGCCCCCCGCGGTTCGCGCTCCAGCGCCTGAAGCAGGCGTTCGGCCTCGTCGGCGGTGACCTTGCCCTGGGCGAGCATGTCGAGGATCTGGCGGCGGTTCTCGCTCATCTGTGCGGCCTTTCAGTACACATGAATGAAAAAACTGGCGTCGGGACTGTCGAGCTCGACATGCGTGCCGGTGAGGCTTCCCAGAACGGCCAGGAACGCGCCGAGCGTTGCGAAGGGAGCGATGTTGCTGACGGCGCAGACCACAAAATAAACCGGCAGCAGCACCAGCATGAATGGAAGCAGCAAGAGCCAGATCAGGAACAGCGGCACCCAAAGACGGATGCGCCGCCCGATGCGGCTGGGCCGGATATGCACGACGGCAAGCATCGGCGGCAGCATGGTCATGAGATGCCCTCCAATTCCTTGATGGCCTGCGCGGCGCTGATTGCGCCGCGCGCCAGGCGGTCGAGCACGTCGCCGCGCGACGGCCCGGGATCGGTCTCGACGAATTCGAGCTGCTGCGCGATCCGGTTGAGCCGCGCCTTCACGGTCGGGTAGCTGACGCCGAAGACCTGCTCCATCTCCTTGATCGAGCCATGGCTCTTCACGAAGGCCGCGATGAAGACCTGGTCCTCCAGGGCGAGCCGCGCGAGCTGCGGCAGCTCGAAGGCGCCTTCGATGGCGATGTCGCGGTCCGCCAGCCGCACGCGCTCCACGATCAGCGGCGCGCCCTGCGCGAGCGCGGTCAGCTCCTGCCAGTCCTTGCCCTTCATCGCCCACCTCCAGGCAATAAGGCATATATTTCAAGAAAATTGATATTTCAATGTATAAAAATTGATTTTATTGAATATAGTGATGGTTGTGACGGTGCCGTCATCGAAACGCAACCTATACCCAATTCAGGCATTCTGTACGGGTCGAGACTGTGGGAACCGAATGACCGTGGAGCGCACCCTGACATGTCCCCGCTGCGGCCAGATCGGCTCGGTTCGGCTGGAGCAGACGCGCACGCCGTCGGGCATGAAGCTTTTCATCGTCGGCATCGACGGCCGGTTCATCCGCTCGGAAAAGACCAATTCTCACGGCCAGCCGATCGTCCACTGCGATGTTTGCGCGACGGAAATTCCCGTCGAGCGGCGCAAGGGCGACGACGTTTCACGGCGCACCGCCCCCCCGGGCGCCGCGTCCGTCGACGCCGATAGATGGCGCGACTCGTAAACCGTCAGCGCGAGATCTCCTCGAGCGCGCGACCGCGCACCTTGGGTCCAAACAGTCCGATCGCGAGAACCACCACCGCCATGCTCGCGGCGATCAGCGCAAAGACCCCGCCGACACCGAAGCCGCGCAGCACGAAGGCGATGACAAAAGCGCTGAACACCGTCGACAGCCGGCTGAACGAATAGACGAAACCGACCGCGAGCGCACGGATGCGCGTGGGGTAGAGTTCCGCCTGATAGGCGTGGAACGAGAACGACATGATGTTGTTGGCGAGCGTGACCAACGCACCGAACGCGATCAGCGGCAGCGCGTCGCGCCCTTGAGCGAAAAGCAGGCCGAACACGGCGACCGCCGCTGCCGCGCCGGCGATCGCCCATTTGCGCTCGATGCGGTCGGCGAACAGCGCCGCCAGCAGCGGCCCGAAAGGCGCGGCGATGGCGATCAAGAATGTGTATCCCAGACTCTTGGTCACCCCGATGCCCTGGCTGACGAGAAAGCTCGGCACCCAGTTGTTGAAGCCATAGAAGCCGACGGTCTGGAACAGGTTGAACACGATCAGCATCAGCGTGCGGGCCAGATAGGGCGGTCGCCAGATTTCGGCGAAGCCGCCGCGCACGATCGCAAGCGCCTGCGGCGCCGGCGCGGCGAGCGGCCCGCTTTCGGCGATGGCCTGGGCCTCGAAGCCGGACACGAGACGATCGGCTTGCGCGACAAAGCCGTGCTCGGCGAGCCAGCGCGGGCTCTCCGGCACGGCGCGGCGGATGAACCATACGATCAGCGCGCCGGCGGAGCCCGCAAGCACCACCCAGCGCCACCCGTCCAGCCCCAGCGGCGCGCGCGGCACCAGCAGCCAGGCAAGCAGCGCCACCGCGGGGATCGCGCTGAACTGCACCACCTGGTTGATCGCAAAGGCGCGGCCCCGCACCTGCTTGGGCACCAGCTCGCAGATATAGGTGTCGATGGTGACGAGCTCGACGCCGATTCCGATGCCGGCGATGAAGCGCCACAAGTCGAGACCGAACGCGGTGGTCTGGAACGCCATGGTCGTCGCCGCGACGGTGTACCAGAGCAGCGAAACCGTGAAGATCGTGCGCCGGCCGAAGCGGTCGGCGACGAAACCGAACAGCGCGGTGCCGATGAACAGACCCATGAAAAACGCCGCGACAAATCCCGCCAATCCGGTCGTGCCGAACAATCCCGGCGTGGTGGGCGTCAGGATGCCGGCCTTGACCAGCCCCGGCCCGACATAGGCCGAAAGAAACATGTCGTAGAATTCGAAGAAGCCGCCGAACGACAGCAGCACGACGCGCGTCCACAGCGCGCGGCCCGGCGGCAGCCGCTCCAGCCGCGCGGCAATCGATGCGGCGGTGATCTCCATGTTTCCCCCAAGCGCTGCGGCGATACTCGCGCGAAACGGGACGTTAGCGCAAAACTCCTCAGGCGCTTGTCGTCAGATAGTCGGGCATGGCGCCGGCGGCGAGCGCGTCGAGCACGGCGCGGAAATCGGTGCGGCAGCGAAAGCCCATCCGTGCAAAGGCGCGCGCGGGATCGTAGACCCGGTCGATCCTGTCGAACATCGTCCAGCCGAGCCGCCCGTAGATCGCGGGAAGGTCGGGGAAGTAGCGCGCCACCACGGCCGGCGCGTTCGTCATCAGCGATGCGCGGTCGCTCGCCGCGAAGGGCGGGGCGGCGCAGATGATGAAGGTGTCGAAACCCAGCGCGGGCGCCTTGGCGAGCGCGGCGATATGGGCCTCGGCTGCGTCGGCGGCGGTGAGACGGCGGAACAGGAACTCGTTGGCCTTGGTGTTCGGCCCCGACTGCGCGATCGCGTGCGCCATGTCATCGACCTCGGGGAAGAACCGCGCGGTGCGCAGCACGACGACGGGCAGGCCGTGCAGCTCATGCGTCAGCCGGCACAGGTGTTCTGCCGCGAGCTTGGTGACGCCGTAGATGTTGCGCGGCATGGGGGCGAAGTCCTCCGTCATCCACACCGCCTCCGGCACGCCGGCGGCGCGAACCTCGCGCGATACCATCAGCGAGGTGGTGGAGGTGAAGACGAAACGCGCGACCTTCTGCGCCACCGCTTCCTCCAGCAGGTTGAAGGTTCCACGCACGTTCACCTCGAGGAAGTCCTCGCGCGCATGGGTTTCGATGTTCGGCTTGTGCAGCGCTCCGCCATGCACGATGGCGTCGATCCGATGACCGCCGATGGCCGCGCGCACCAAGGCGCGATCCGCAACCGAGCCGACGACGTCCGTCAACGCGCCGGGCCGCAGGTCGAGTCCGATCACGGCATGACCGTCCGCCCTCAGCCGTGGAATGAGCCACGTGCCGAGCCAGCCCGACGAGCCTGTCACCAAAACGCGCATGGCGATGATGTAGCCGGGCGCGACGGTTCGCGATATGCGACACCTGATGCGCGCTGGGCCGCTATTCCTCTTCGTCGAGGACCTCGCCCAGCCGGTCCAGCCGCTCCTCCCAACGCGCGCGGTGCTCGCCGATCCAGCGCTCCAGCGTCAGAAAGCCGGCCGGCGCGATGCGGCAGGTGCGTACGCGCCCCTGCTTGCGCGTCGCGGCCAGGCCGCAGGATTCCAGCACACCCAGATGCTGCGCCACGGCGGTGACGCTGATTGCCAGCGGTTGCGCGAGTTCCGACACCGAGCAGGGACCGTCGCTCAGCCGGTTCACGATGGCGCGGCGGGTCGGGTCGCCCAGCGCGTGGAAGACGCGGCCGACATCGCTCTTCGTTGCCCTCACGCGCCGAGCTCCGCGTCCAGCCGGTCGAAGATCGCTTCCCAGCCGCCGCGCCGCATCTGCGGTCCATCGGCGTTTTCGAAGAACGCACCCTGATGGGTGAAGGTGAGCGTCGTGCCGCCATCGGCCGAGGCCGCCAACGCGAAGGTGCAGAGCGAGGCCGAGAAGACGCGTCCGTCCATCGCCATCGACGATGCGACGACCACCCGCGTATCAGGAACGATATCGAGATGGATGCCTTGGCTCGTCAGGAGCGCGCCGGGAAAGGGCGTGGTCGCGTTCATGCGGTAGCGCGCGCGCTCGGCGCCGCCGACCCGGAATTCCATGTCGAAGGCCTCGACCTCATGGCTCTTGCCATCCGCGTACCAGCGTCGTTTCTTCGCCGGATCGGACAGCGCCGCGAAAACCTTGTGCGGCGGCTTGGTATAGGACCGCGCGATCACGAAGGTATCGTGGATGATTTCCGCCATGCCCAACTCCGAAATAGTGAAGTATATACTTCACTATCTATCGACTCCCGGAAATTGTCAAGTGGCCACTTCACCAATTTCCGTGGCATAGTCGAATGCATGGCGGGCGATTTTCCCTTGAGCGGCGAACTGCGCGCACGCGCGGGAGCCGCGCGGGCCGCAGGTACGCCCTTCATCATCGGCGTCGCCGGCAGCGTCGCGGTCGGAAAGAGCACCTTTGCCGCCGGCCTGCGCGACGCACTTGCAGACAACACCGATCCGCCACGCATCGAAAGCGTCGCCACCGACGGCTTTCTCTTTCCCAATGCGATCCTGGAAGAGCGCGGCCTATCGCTGCGCAAGGGATTTCCGGAGAGTTACGACGTCGATGCGATGCGTGTGGCGCTCGCGGGCGTGAAGGCGCGCCGGCGCGTCGCCCTGCCCCGCTATTCGCACGTCACCTATGACGTGGATGCGGCCGATCCGCTGGTGGTGGAGGGGCCGGACATCCTCATCCTTGACGGGCTGCATCTCGCGCAGATCGAGCGTCCCGGCGCGGCGCGGCTGATCGATTGGCTGATCTATCTCGACGCCGAGGTGGGAGCGATCGAGACCTGGTTCACCGAACGGCTGCTGCCGCTGATGATCGCCGGCCGCGACGACCCCGCCTCGTTCTACCATCGCTTCCGCGACTGGGGCGATGCCGAGCGCCGCGACTTCGCCCGCCGCGTGTGGCACGGCATCAACCTGCCCAACCTGCGTGAGCATATCGTCAAGGATCGCGACGCGGCGGACACGATCGTGACCAAGAACGCGGATCACTCCATCGCCGAGATCGCGTCGCGGCGCTGACCGCCCGCCGCCGTTGCGGCCGGCACGGCGATCGCGTCTCTGACAGTCGCGACCGTGGCGCTGCCCGGCAGCGACGGCCTGTGCAGGACCGCGCCGGCGACGAAGCGGACACCGGCGCTTCGCGTGCTGTCGAATTCCTGTTGCGTGTCGACGTGGTCCATGCAGGCGAGTGTGCCGTGCTGCGCGGCCGACCGCGCCAACCAGCATGCCTCCGCCTGCATGCCCTGATGGGGGAGCCGCGGCGGCATCGTCAATACCAGTCCCGTCGCATGAAGCGGTGCCGTCAAGCCGATGCGGCTGTCGGGCAGATGCAGCCATACGCGCGCGAGACCCGCGATCGTCGACGCGATCTCGCCGATGCGCTTGCCCGGCGTGCCGGGAGGAATATCCTCGATCTTGATCGCAAGCGTGCCGCGGTCCTGTGCATCCGCCGTGCGCAGCGCCGCCCGATAGGCCATGCGGCCGATCGGATCGCTAAGCGTGGCGAAGCTCACCGACGCGCCAACGCCGACGGCGATCCCGTTCGCCGCGAGCCTGCCGGCGAAGACGTGCGCGTGATGAAGGATGGCAATGTCCACCGCGGACCAGACGCGCGCGGTGAAAGCCGGGAAGGCGCGATGGCCGTAGATCGCATCGGCGCCCACGCGGTCGCAGACCGGCGTGCAGAACAACTCGGCGGCCGCGCCGCGCCGCGCGTCGAACACGGGAAAGAAGCGCAGGAGAAAGTCCTTGTGGTCCCAACTGCCGGCCTCGGCGAGATCGCCGAAGGACGGCAGGCGTTCCGGGCCGATGGCTTCGCGGCGGTCGGGCGGCGGCGTCAAGCGGACCCCCTCGCGTTGGTTGCAGAACGACTACGCGCGAGAAGCAAATTCGTCGAAACAATGATGGGAATTTGCGCAAACCGGTTAGCAAAGGGTTAGCGCGCCGCCGCGCCCTGCGCTCGCGCAACTGGCCGCGCCGCTTTCCCGCGGTGAGTGGTGCCCCTGGCCGGACTTGAACCAGCACGCCCGTGAAGGCAACAGATTTTGAGTCTGGCGCGTCTACCATTAACTTATTGATATCATTATCATATATTGCATTAAAATCGCGACCGTGTAAGAAACGTGTAATAATTCGTCGATTTTGCGTTTCGAAAAGGTCTCGCGGCTGAACCGATCTTGGCCCTTACTTGT
>Ga0265320_10001086_pt1 | contig 20049 bp, 20 predicted proteins | sample 4827metaG_FD_202087 | JGI IMG/M metagenome (GOLD analysis project Ga0265320, IMG submission 202087) | Rhizosphere microbial communities from Carex aquatilis grown in University of Washington, Seatle, WA, United States - 4-8-27 metaG | ecosystem: Host-associated > Plants > Roots > Rhizosphere >...
GCGGCGACAATGCCGGCATGTGGAGCGCCAATCAGTCGTTCTCGCCGCAGGCCAAGGCCCGTATCGACGCCCTGCTCGACCATATCTACGCCGACTTCACCGGCAAGGCGTCCGAGGCACGCGGCATGGATGCCGCCCGCATGGACAAGCTGGCGCGCGGTCGTGTCTGGACCGGGGCCGACGCCAAGCAATCCGGGCTGGTGGACGGGCTGGGCGGCTGGACCGAGGCCATGGCCCAGTTGCGGCAGGTGGCCGGGTTGAAGGCCGACGAGCCGCTGACCCTGGTGGAGTTCCCGCGTCCGCGCAAGCCCTGGGAAGTGCTGATCGAAAGCCTGGGCGGTGAATCGGTGGCCGAGCGGCGCATCCTGGCCCGGCTGGAGCCGCTGCTCGACGTCCTGGCTCCGACGGCGGGGGCTCAACTGCGCGCTCCGGATCTGAGGGGGCCGCAATGACCGAAGCCAAAACCGTGGTCGTCACCGGCGCGTCACGGGGCATCGGGCACGCCATCGCCCGGCGCTTCCTGGCCGAGGGCTGGCGGGTCATCACCTGCGCGCGGGCCGATGTGCCCAAGGAGTGCATGATCGACCGCAACTGGGCCTGCCATATCGTCGCCGACCTGGCCGATCCCGCCTCGGCCCAGGACTTCGTCACCAAGGCCAATGCCTGGCTGGGCTCGGAGCCGCTGCACGCCCTGGTCAACAATGCCGGCGTCAGCCCCAAGACCCCCTACAAGGAGCGGTTGGGGGTGCTGAATGGTCCCATCGACGGCTGGAAGGATGTTTTCGAACTGAACTTCTTCGCGCCGCTACGGCTGGCGCGGGGATTTGCCAGCGCGCTCCATCGGGGCAAGGGGGCCATCGTCAACATCACCTCCATCGCCGGGCATTACGTCCATCCCTTCGCGGGATCGGCCTATTCCACCTCGAAGGCGGCCCTGTCGGGGCTGACCCGCGAGATGGCCGCCGAGATGGCGCAGTTGGGGGTAAGGGTCAATGCCGTGGCGCCGGGTGAAATCCGGACCGAGATGATCTCGGCCGAGTACGAGGCGCTGGTGCCGCGCATCCCGCTGGAGCGCATGGGCACCACCGAGGACGTGGCCGGCACCGTGTTCCGGCTGTGCGGCCCCGATTTCGCCTATGTGACCGGCACCGAGGTGTTCGTCACCGGCGGCCAGCACCTGTACTGATTAGAGTTTTTCGCATTTAAGCTGAATCGGAAAGTCGAAGAACTCTTAAGCCCGAGCGGCGCTTGAGCCCTGGAAAAGCTTTTTCGTATAGACAAAAGGCTGGAGTGCTTCAGCGTAAAGCTGATGCACTCTAGCGGAAATAGGCCGGCTGGGCGCCGGTGACCTCGCCCAGATGGGTGATGATGTAGCGCATCAGCTTGGCGGTGGGGGCGAACTCGCCGCGCACGATGCCGCCTTCGGTCGCCTTGATGGTCACCAGGGCCTCGACGCTGTCGTCGAGGGAGCGGAGCGCCGCCACGGTCAGCCGGATGCTGTCGCCGGGCCGATGGCCGCTCCCCTGGAAGCTGACGCCGGAGACCGAGATGTCCACCACCGGAAAGACCTTGCCGTTGATCAGGACGGCCAAGCCGTCGCCCATCTTGCGGACGTGTTGCCGCCGTTCCTTGAACTGCGTCATCATGGGCCTCCCTCATTTATTCGCTATGTCGACCGTATAGTCGAAAGGCGTAAACGGCATTTGCGGAGCATGTGAACGGGAGTTGGATGGGTGCTTATTGCGCGGCGCGGGGCGCGTTGGCGAAAGCCTTGCGGACGAAGGCGCTGACCTCGGACAAGGCGGTATCCTGGTTGATGCCGGCGGCCTTGGCCCGCTCGACGAACTTGGCGACGTATTCCAGGTTGCCGGGAATACCGAACGAGCGCTTGAACATTTCCTCGCCCAGCAGATCGTAGGTGACCAGCGCCATCACCGCCAACTGGTCCATGCGCAGCCCCAACTCGCCCACCAGCATCTTGGCCGACAGGCCGCCCACATCGGCCAGCAGGCCGGTGATGCGCACCGTCTGGTCGGCATTGGGTAACTCGGCCCGCACGGTGGGGTCGAGCAGGACCATGGTGAAGGCCGCCGAGCGCAGGCGTTTGCCGTCGGGGGTGAGGATCTCGGCGATACGGGCGCGGCGGTCGCCGCTGCCGGCCGGGGCGGCGGTGCCGCCGGCCTTGACCTCGTGCACCGGGGCCGCCACGTCGCCGCCCGACACGGCGGCGATGGGCTTGGGCTTTTCGGCGGCCTTGGCCCTGTCGGCACGGGCGGCGGGCGGCAGCAGGAAGTTGGGGATTTCGCTGGGCAGGGTGGACGGCACCGGCAACTCGGCCGGATTGTCCTTCAGCCGGCGGATATCCTCGGGCACCTTGTAGTCGAGAATCCGCTTGCCCAGGCGTTTCACCAGGGCCGGCGACAAAGTTGAATATTCAGGTACGAGCGCCACCTGCCAATCGTGGAGCAGGTGCTCCTGCATGGCGTCATAGAGCACTTCGCCCCGGCTGCGCTTGGCGGCAGGTTCCGCCGCCGACCCGGACAGCAGACGCATCAGCTTGCCCAGCAGGCCCTTGGGCGGCGGCGGGCGGCGGTCGCCCGCCTTGAGCGGGCGGGAGTCGCCGTCCAGGCGCTTGCGGAAGTGCCGCTTGGCGCAGGTGCGCACCACCATGGAGATGACATCGTCCAGGGACCGGCCGCAGGCCAGCAGCGCGTCGGCCTGTTCCACCGCCACGTCGTGCTCGTCGACCAGCAACTGGTGGAAGCGTTCGGTATTGGCGCGAAACGCCTTGAAGCAGCGGTCCAGCAGGTCCGGGTCGTCCAGAACGCATTGCAGCACGCCGCGGCGCGGCAGCTTCTTCAACTCGGGAACCAGCTGCGCCATGACTTCCGCCACCGGCCCCTCAAGGGTCAGGTTGATTTGGCGGACGATCCGGGCTTGGGCCTCGGACGGCAGGCGTGGCATGGTGACTTCCGATCGAATCTGTACCTCCCCGAAAGGTAAGCCGAACGGTCAGATTTCCCAAGTGACTATATGTCAGAGCCTAGTCGCGCCGGGAGCGATGGCCGAAGCGGGCGAAGACGCCGCGCATGAAGATGGCGCATTCGATCACCTCGGTGGTCGGCCCGATGCCGCGCAGCCGCGCCCGCTCGACGATGCGCGATACCAGTTCCGGGTCGGCGCGGGGGCCGAACAGCCGGCCGAACACCGTGCTGCCGATACAGTCCTGGGCCACCATCAGCATGACCGCCAACTGGTCCTTGCGCAGTCCCAGACCTTCGACCAGGGCGGCGGCCGGCTGACCGCCGACGCCGCGCAACAGGTCGCCGATGCGGACGATCTGGTCGGCGTTGGGCAGCACGGCGCGCACTTCGGGATCGAGAAGAGTCTGGGTGAAGGCCTCGGCGCGCAGGCGCTGGTGATCGGGAGTCAGCACGTCGTCCAGGTCGGCGGTGCGGGCATGGACCACCGGCCCCACCGGGGTTATGGGAGCCTTCGCCACCGGGGCAAAGGGCGAGACGAAGGGGGCCGCGAAGGTGGACGGCATGGTGGCCGCCCCCTGGCCTTCCTCGTCGGCCATGGGCTGGACGGGAGCGTCGGGGTCGGCGATCAGGCGGGCCAGGGTGTCCGGCTCGCGGCAATCGAGAATCTTGGCGCCCACCCGGCGGACCAATGCGGGGTCCATTTCGGAATAGGTGGGAACCAGCGGCACCTGCCATTCGTGCAGCAGGTAGGCCTTGATGGCGTCGTAAAGTTCGTCGGCGGGGCTGCGGGCGGCACCTTGGGGGCGGACCTCCTCGGCCTCCATCTCCATTTCGGCGCGGACCGATGACGGTGACAGCCGGCGGCGGAAATAGCGCTTGGCGGCGGTGCGCACCACCATGGCGATGACCTCGGCCAGGGTGCGGCCACAGGAGAGGGGGACGTTGTCCTCGCTCACCGGCCGGCGGCGTTCATCCACCAGGACATAGCGGAAGCGGGGGCGCTCCTTGCGGAATATCTGGAAGCAGCGGGTCAGAAGGTCCAGGTCGTCGAGGGTCCGGTCATAGGCCTGCTCACGCGGCAAAGCCTTCAGCTCCGGCAGGAACTGCCCCAGGATATCGACAACCGGCCCTTGCAGGGTCCCGTTGATTCTGAAGACCGCTGTCGCGGTATCCGTCATGGCGTCAACCTTAACTCCCATCGCGCCTCTATCCCCGAAGGAGGACGTTAGCATGCGATGATTTGCCCATCATCAAATTTGATGCGGACCTGATCGCATCACCGCCACAATACCCCCATTCGGCATAGGCTAATGTGAAGCGCCTCACATAACGACGGAGAAAAAGCATAAGGTCCCCACCCGAGACGACGCACCGCAACCCCGCGCAATTACGTCGATACGCGGTGTGGTTGAATTTGCCGGATTGGGACGCTCCCCTAGGCTACTGGTATGGGGGGCAGTGAAGGCCGGCGGGCGACAGGGTGAAAATCTCGCAACCTGTGGCTGTGACGCCGATGGAGTGCTCGAACTGGGCCGACAGGGACTTGTCCTTGGTGACCGCCGTCCAACCGTCGGCGAGGATCTTGGTCTCGTGCCGGCCGGCATTGATCATCGGTTCGATGGTGAAGAACATTCCCTCGGCCAGCACGGCTCCCTCGCCGGGATTGCCGTAATGCATGACGTTGGGCGGCTCGTGGAAGATGCGGCCCAGGCCGTGGCCGCAGAAATCGCGCACCACCGAGAACCGGTGCTTCTCGGCGAAGCTTTGGATGGCGTAGCCGATATCGCCCAGTGTGGCGCCGGGCTTGACCACCTCGATGCCGCGCATCAGCGATTCGTAGGTGACCTCGACCAGCTTGCGCGCCTTCACCCCCACCTTGCCCACGTAGTACATGCGCGAGGAATCGCCGTGCCAGCCCTCGACGATGGGCGTCACGTCGATATTGACGATGTCGCCGTCCTCCAGGCGCTTCTCGCCGGGAATGCCGTGGCAGACCACGTGATTGACCGAGGTGCAGATGGACTTGGGGAAGCCCCGGTAGTTCATGGGCGCGTTGACGGCGCCGCGCGAGATGACGAACTCGGCGCACAGGCGGTCCAGCTCGGCGGTGGTCACCCCCGGAACGACATGGGGCGCGATGAAGTCCAGCGCCTCGGCGGCCATGCGGCCGGCCTTGCGCATGCCTTCGAAATCGGCGGGAGTGTGACGGCGGATGCGGGAGTATTCCCTGTCTTCGTGTACCATCGATCCTTCAGGTCCGTTCGCTCAAATCCATTGCCAGCGGTTCGGCCAGCTCGATGCCGTCCCGGGACAGGCGGCAGGTATAACAGATAGCCTCGACGCCGTCCCGTGTCGCCTGGGCCAGGGCCGCGGCATAGGTAGGGTCGATGTCGGAGGCGGGGCGAAAGCCGGTGCAATCGGCCCGTTGGACCAGATAGACCATCACCGCCCGCTCGCCCGCGCCGACCCGGCCGATCAGTTCGGCCAGATGCTTGGTGCCCCGCGTGGTGACCGCGTCGGGGAATTCGGCCCAGTCGCCCCGCTTCAGGTGGACGTTCTTGACCTCCACCCAGCATTTAGGACGTTCGGGGCTTTCCAGCAACAGGTCGATGCGGGAATTGACGCCGTACTTCACCTCGCGGCGGATGGATTCATAGCCGGCCAGTTCGGGAATCCGCCCGGCGGCCACGCTTTCCGCGACGATGCCATTGGGATGGGCGGTGTTGACGCCGACCAGATGGCCGTCCACCGTCACCAGCTCCCAGTTCCACTTCAGCTTGCGCTCGGGGTTGGAGGCCGGCGACAGCCACACCTCCATGCCCGGCTCGGCGGTACCCAGCATGGCGCCGGAATTGGCCACGTGGGCGGTGACCTCGGTGCCGTCGTCGAAGCGCACATCGGCCAGGAAGCGCTTGTAGCGCTTGATCAGGGTGGCGCGGATCAGAGGCGAGGCGAAGCGCATCAGTGGGTCTCGGGGCTCATGCGCCCGCCGGGACCGGCAAGGTCGCCCAGGCCGGGCACGGCGCAGCCCTGGGGAGCCGGAGCCGGCTGGCAGGGATGGGGCGTCCAGCCGGTCATGGTCAACACCTGGAAGGTGGCGGGCAGGCGGCCGTCGGGCCCGGCGAAGCGCTCCTGGTAAAGGGCCACGGCGCGCAGCAGGGTGGCGCGCCGGGTCAGCCCCTTGCGCTGCCCCGCCACGGCATTGGTCTCGCCCATGCCGCGCAGATCGGCCATCAGCCGCAGGGGATCGCCATAGCTGACCGGCACCGTATCCGCGTCGGCCACCGGCAGGGCGAAGCCGGCGCGCTGCAGCAGCGCGCCCAGATCCTTGACGTCGGCGAAGGGGGCGACGCGGGGGCTGACGCCCCCTTCCTCGGCCAGTTCGGCGTCCTGCAGGCATTGGCGCAGCTCGGCCAGGGTGCCGGCCCCCAGCAGGGCGGCGATGAACAGGCCGTCGGGCTTCAGGACCCGGCGGACCTGCAGCAGGGTACCGGGTAGGTCGTTGACCCAGTGGAGTGACAGGCACGACACCACCAGATCGAAGCTCGCGGGCGCGAAGGGCAGCCATTCCTCGTCGGCGGCCAGGGTCGGGTGACCATTGGCCGCCGCCCGGACGGCCATGGCCGGCGACAGGTCGCACTGCACCAGGGTCTCGATGCCGCCGCGCCCCTGCAGGGTCTCGGCCAGTTCGCCGGTGTGGCAGCCCAGGTCCAGCGCCATGGGAAAACGCCGTTTGACGTCGTCCAGGCGGTCGGCGAGGCGTTCGGCCACCTCGCGCACCAGGAAGTCGTGGGCGACGAAATTGCCGGCGGCGCGGTCGCGGTGCTTGCGCACCAGGCTGCGGTCGAAGATTCTCATGTCAGGCTGTATGGCATGTCCGTGCCGTTGCTGGGAAGGGGAGAAGATGCCGGTCAGACTTGCCCGTCTGGTGATTGACGCGCTGCTGCCGCCGCTTTGCCTGTCCTGCCAGACCGAGGTGGCCGAGCCGGGCAGCCTGTGTCCCAAGTGCTGGTCGGCCATGGTCTTTCTGGGCGATCCCGCCTGTTCCTGCTGTGGTCTGCCCTTCGAACTGGACCCGGGCGAGGGCGCGGTATGCGGCGCCTGCGCCCGCCGGACGCCAAGGTTTTCCCGCGCGCGGGCGGTATTGCGCTATGACGATGCCTCCAAGGCGCTGATCCTGCGCTTCAAGCACGCCGACCGGCTGGAAGGGGTGGGGGCCTTCGCCCGCTGGATGGCGCGGGCCGGCGGGACGATGCTGACGGAGGCCGACCTGCTGGTGCCGGTGCCGCTGCACCGCTGGCGTCTGCTGTCCCGGCGCTATAATCAGGCGGCTCTGCTGGCCGTGGCCATCGGGCGCCTCTCCGGCGTGGCGGTCGAGCCCGGCATGCTGATCCGCGCCCGGCGCACTCCTCCCCAGGGACATCTCGGCCACGACGCCCGCGCCCGTAACGTGGCCGGTGCCTTCAAGGTGGCGGAAGGGCGCCGTTCCCGCCTCGACGGGCGCCGGGTGGTGCTGGTGGACGACGTGATGACCAGCGGCGCCACCGTGGACGAATGCGCACGCGCACTGCTCAAGGCCGGAGCCGTCGCGGTGGATGTTCTCACCCTGGGGCGGGTGGTACGGGAAAGTTAGCTGCGCTATATAGGAGCGGTAACCAAACCTGGAGCCCAGTCATGGCCGAGATCGAGATCTACACCACCGACGTCTGCCCCTATTGCGTCAAGGCCAAGAAGCTGTTCGACAAGAAGGGCGTGACCTATTCCGAGATCAACGTCTCGACCGATGACGGCCTGCGCCAGTACATGATGAACCGGGCCGGCGGGCGCCGCTCGGTGCCGCAGATCTTCATCGGCGGGGTGCATGTGGGCGGCTGCGACGATCTCTATGCGCTGGACAAGGACGGCAAGCTCGATCCCATGCTGGCGGGCGCCCCGTGAGGGCGTTCAAGGCGGCCTGCCTGCAGGTCAACGCCTCCAATGACCTGATGGCCAATTGCGAGGCCGCCGCCGCTCTGGCCGTCGAGGCCCGCGCCGCCGGCGCCGAACTGATCCTGATGCCCGAGAACGTGGCGATGATGGAGTGGGGACGCTCCAACATCGTGCTGAAGGCCCAGCCGGAAGAGGACCATCAGGCCCTCAGGTTCTTCCGCGATCTGGCGCGCGAGATCGGCGCCTGGCTGCATATCGGCAGCCTGCACATTCTGCTGGACGGCGGCATGGTCGCCAACCGCACCTATGTGCTCGGCCCCGACGGCGAGATCGCGGCGCGTTATTCCAAGATCCATATGTTCGACGTGGATCTGGGCCTGGGCGAGGTCTACAAGGAATCTGCCACCTTCGCCCCCGGCGACGAGGCGGTCTGCGTCGATCTGCCCTGGGGGCGGCTGGGGCTGTCCATCTGCTACGACCTGCGTTTCCCCCATCTTTACCGGGCGCTGGCCCATTCCGGCTCGTCCTTCCTGGCGGTGCCGGCGGCCTTCACGCGGACCACCGGCAAGGCCCACTGGCATGTGCTGCTGCGCGCCCGCGCCATCGAGACCGGCTGCTACGTCTTCGCTCCCGCCCAGTGCGGCGAGCATGTCAACGATCGCCAGACCTATGGTCATGCGTTGATCGTCAGCCCGTGGGGCGAGGTGCTGGCCGACGCGCTCGAGCGGCCCGGCTGGGTGATGGCCGATATCGATCCCGAGAAGGTCAAGGACGCCCGGCGCAAGATTCCCTGCCTCGACCACGACCGGCCGTTCGGCGTGCCCAAGCGGTAAGCCATTTTTCCGTCGAGTATTTTCACCACGAAGGCGCGAAGGCACGAAGGAGGAAGAGGGAGTTTTCACCTTCCCTTCGTGTTCCTTCCCTACCTTCGAGCCTTCGTGGTTGATCGGCGGCCGTTTCAGGTCAGCGCAGCCGGCCCCGGCCCATTAACCGCGCATATTCGCTGTACCACCTTGGTGCCGCCCTCGATGCCGTCCTCGTAGGCGATGACGGTGAGGCCCCCGGCCAGTTCCAGCAGCTCGCCCCGCTTCAGCAGGTGGTCGGGATTGGCCGGGCGGCCGAACGCCTCGTTGCCGGCGGCGAAGGTCTCGTAGAGCAGGGCGCCGCCGGGCTTCAGGGCGGCCAGGATCGACGGGAACAGCGGCCGCCACAGGTAATTGGTCACCACCACCGCGTCGAAGGAGCGGCCGGCCAGCGGCCAGGGCGAGCCGTCCTCCAGATCGGCGGCGATCAGCTCCGCCCCTTCGGCGAGGCGGGCCTGGGCCACGTCGCGGTCCATGGCGGTCACCGGATGGCCGCGCTCCAGAAACAGCCGGGAATGCCGCCCGCCGCCGCAGGCGAGGTCGAGCACCGTGCCTCCCGCCGGCACCAGGGCGGCGAAGCGGGCGATCCAGGGGGAGGGGGCAACGCGGAACGGGTCGGTACCCATGGGCTTATCCGTGCGGTGGAGGCTGTAATAACTCTGAGATATCTGTTAGGAAGGTTTCCAGGTAACGGATATCAGCGACCATGATCCTGTTCGAATTGCGCTGCTCTGGCGAGCATCATTTTGAGGCTTGGTTCAAGGACGGCGCCACCTACGACAGGCAGGCGGCGGCCGGCGGGATTTCCTGCCCGGTGTGCGGCGATGCCCGGATCGAGAAGGCTCCCATGGCGCCGCGTCTGGCCAAGGCGCGCGGCGCGGCCCTGGATGCCCAGGCGGCGGCGGGGGAATTGCGCAAGATGCTGGTGGGACTCAAGCACAAGGTCCAGGCCAACTGCGACTATGTGGGGGAGAAGTTCCCCGACGAGGCCCGCAAGATTCATTACGGCGACGCCGAGGCCCGGCCCATCTATGGCGAGGCCACCCCCGAGCAGGCGCGGGAGCTTGAGGACGAGGGCGTTGCCGTCGCCCGCGTTCCCTGGGTGCCCGAGGGGAATTAGACTTCCAATCGCCGTGGCGGAAGGCCTATGCTGCGCCGCAGCAAGGGCTCATTTCTGGTGCGGTATGCCTATCTTCTACCTGCGCAGGCTTTCGGGCGATCGGCGCACATCCTCCGCCAACAAGCATCTCGGCTATTCCCTGGCCTTCATCGCGGGCGCCATCAACGCCGGCGGTTTCCTGGCCGTTGAGCGCTATACCTCGCACATGACCGGCATCGTCTCGTCCCTGGCCGACAATCTGGTCACCAACGAACTGGGCGCCGTGCTGGTCGGCCTGGGCTCGCTGGCGGCCTTCATCGCCGGTTCGGCCTATTCGGCGATCCTGATCAACTGGGGGCGTCACCACCGCATGCACAGCAAATACGCCTATCCCCTGCTGTGGGAGGCGATCCTGCTGCTGTGCTTCGGGTTGATGGGCGGTTCGCTCGAACTGCATCAGAGCGCCTTCATCCCGGTCACCGTGATGCTGCTGTGCTTCATCATGGGATTGCAGAACGCCATCATCTCCAAGATTTCCAACTCGGAAATCCGCACCACCCACATGACCGGCATCGTCACCGATATCGGCATCGAGCTGGGCAAGGCCTTCTATATCAATTCCCAGTCGGAATCCGAGCATTACCAGCCGGTGCGGGCCAACAAGGCCCGGCTTGCCGTGCTGTCATGCCTGCTGCTGTCGTTCCTGGCGGGCGGGGTGGCGGGCGCCATCGGCTTCAAGGTCGTGGGCTACGCCTCGACCATTCCCCTGGCGGTGTTCCTGGTCTTCCTGGCCATCGTGCCCCTGGTCGACGATGCCCGCACCCGGTTCCGGGTGTTCACCCGTCACCGGCTGCACTGATGTCCGTCCCTGGGGCACGGGGCGAAGCTACCCCTTTACCCCGAACAGCATGTAGTTGATGTCGAGATTGTCGGTTTCGCGCCAGGAATCCGACAGGGGGTTGTAGGCCATGCCGGCCATCTGGCGCACGGTGACGCCCCGGTCGCGCAGCATGGCGGCGAATTCCGAGGGGCGGACGAATTTCTGCCAGTCGTGGGTGCCCTTGGGCAGCCAGCCCAGCACGTATTCGGCGCCGACCACCGCCAGGGCCCAGGCCTTGGCGGTACGGTTCAGGGTGGCGCCCATGAATACGCCGCCGGGCTTCAGGCGGGCGGTGGCGTGGCCGAGGAAGGCGGCGACGTCGGGGACGTGCTCGACCACCTCCATGGACAGCACCACGTCGAAGCTTTGGGCGGGGTCCAGTTGCTCGGGGGTCGACATCCGGTAGTCCACCGGCACTCCCGATTGCTCGGCGTGCAGGCGGGCGACGGCCACGTTCTTATCGCCCGCGTCGATTCCGGTGACGGCGAAGCCCATGCGGGCCAGGGGCTCGGACAGCAGCCCGCCGCCGCAGCCGACGTCCAGCAGGGAAAGGCCCTCGAACGGGCGCATCAGGCTTTCGTCACGGCCGAAATGAGCGGCGAAATGGCGACGCATGAAGGCCAGACGTACGGGATTGAAGCGGTGCAGCGGCTTGAACTTGCCGGTCGGGTCCCACCAGGCCTCGGCCATGGCGGTGAACCGGGCGATTTCGTCGGGCGATGCCGTGCCCAGTTGATCCATGTATTTCCACTCCGCCGTCAACATTTCGTCAGGGGGCCGCGCTTGCGTCCCGCTGGGCGACAGAGTATGAATACGCGCCCTTCCGGCGGCAACCGCGCAAATGAGAGTTTTTGGCGGCCGACGGCGAGGGAGGATATGGATCAGCCCGGGGCTGGGACAACAAGGGTTTTCTCATGGCTCGCATCGTAATGAAATTCGGCGGCACCTCGGTCGCCGACATCGAGCGCATCAAGAATGTCGCCAACCGCGTCAAGCGGGAATTCGACGCCGGCAACGAGGTTGCGGTGGTGGTCTCGGCCATGTCGGGCGCCACCAACCAGCTGGTCGCCTGGTGCAACCAGATCGCGCCGCTGCACGACGCCCGCGAATACGACGCGGTGGTCGCCACCGGCGAGCAGGTGACCATCGGCCTGCTGGCCATCGCGCTGCAGGAACTGGGTGTCGAGGCCCGTTCGTGGTGCGGCTGGCAACTGCCGATTCACACCGACGGCGTGCACGGCAAGGCGCGTATCATGTCCATCGAGACGGACGAGATGATCGCCCGCATGGGCAAGGGCGAGGTGGCGGTGGTCGCCGGCTTCCAGGGCCTGGGTCCGGACAAGCGGATTTCGACGCTCGGCCGCGGCGGCTCGGACACCTCGGCGGTGGCGCTGGCGGCGGCCTTGCATGCCGATCGCTGCGACATCTACACCGACGTGGACGGCGTCTACACCACCGACCCGCGCATCGTCTCCGTGGCCAGGAAGCTCGACAAGATCACCTATGAGGAGATGCTCGAGCTGGCCTCTGTCGGCGCCAAGGTGCTGCAGACCCGCTCGGTCGAAATGGCCATGAAGCACCGCGTGCGCGTTCAGGTGCTTTCCAGCTTCGAAGACAAGCCCGGTACTCTCGTTTGCGATGAGGATGAGATCGTGGAAAAGGAATTGGTGAGCGGCATCGCCTACAGCCGCGACGAGGCGAAGATCACCCTGGTGCGCGTGGCCGACCGGCCGGGCGTTGCGGCCTCCATCTTCGGCCCGCTGGCCGATGCGGCGGTCAACGTGGACATGATCGTGCAGAACGTGTCCGAGGACGGCAAGTCCACCGACCTGACCTTCACCGTCGGCAACGCCGATCTGGAGCGGGCCAAGAAGGTGCTGGAGGAGGCCAAGGCCTCCCTGGGCTTCGAGAAGCTGCTGGCCGACCCCAACGTGGTCAAGGTCTCGGTGATCGGCGTCGGCATGCGCTCGCACGCCGGCATCGCCCAGAAGATGTTCCAGACCCTGGCGTCCGAGGGTATCAATATCCAGGTGATCTCCACCTCGGAGATCAAGATCAGCGTGCTGATCGAGGAAAAGTACACCGAACTGGCCCTGCGCGCGCTTCATACCGCCTACGGTCTGGACGCCGCGTAAGCGGGGCTATTGCCAGAGGGCCTGATGGATAAGGCGAGGCAGCGGCTCGAACACCTGTGGCGGCGCGGACGGGAATTTCTCGGCACCGAATACGCCATCATGGGTGGGGCGATGTCGTGGATTTCCGAACGCCGGCTGGTCGCCGCCATCTCCAATGGCGGCGGTTTCGGCGTGCTTGCCTGCGGCTCCATGCCGCCCGGCCTGCTGCGCGAGGAAATTCGCGCCACCCAGGAACTGACCGCCAAGCCGTTCGGCGTCAACCTGATCACGCTGCATCCCGACCTGGATGCCCTGATCGACGTCTGCGGCGAGATGCAGGTGGGCCATATCGTGCTGGCCGGCGGCCTGCCGTCCGCCGCCGCCATCAAGCGGGCCAAGGATACCGGCGCCAGGGTGATCTGCTTCGCCCCCGCCGTGGTGCTGGCCAAGAAGCTGCTGCGGGCCGGCGTCGACGCCCTGGTGATCGAGGGTGCCGAGGCCGGCGGCCATGTGGGGCCGGTCGCCACCAGCGTGCTGGCCCAGGAAATCCTCCCGGTGGTCGAGCAGGTGCCGGTCTTCGTGGCCGGCGGCATCGGTCGCGGCGAGGCCATCGTCTCCTACCTGGAGATGGGGGCGTCGGGCTGCCAGCTGGGCACCCGCTTCGTCTGCGCCGATGAATGCATCGCGCATCCCAATTTCAAGAAGGCCTTCATCCGCGCCGCCGCCCGCGACGCCCTTCCCTCGGTGCAGGTGGACCCGCAATTCCCGGTGATTCCGGTGCGCGCGCTCAGCAACAACGCCACGCGGCGCTTCATCCTGTTCCAGATGGAGGTGATCTCCCGCTTCAAGTCGGGCGAGATCGAGCACAAGGACGCCCAACTGGAGATCGAGCATTTCTGGGCCGGGGCGCTCAAGCGCGCCGTCATCGACGGCGACGTGGAGAACGGCTCGCTGATGGCCGGTCAGAGCGTCGGCATGGTGACGCGCGAGCAGCCCACCGCCGACATCTTGAAGGAATTGCTGGATCAGGCCCTGGCCGCCTTGGCCGACCGCCACGGCCCCATTCCGGTGCAGGCATAATATGCAGAGCGCGGGAATGACCTCGGTGTCTCGGCGGCTGCTGGGGCGGCTGCGCGACGTCATGGCGGGCAGCGGCTCGGCTCAGGAACGCCTCGACAAGGTGGTCAAGCTGATCGCCGTCGACATGGTCGCCGAGGTGTGCTCGTGCTACATCATGCGGGCCGGCGAGGTGCTGGAACTGTTCTCCACCGAGGGCCTGAAGAAGGAATCGGTGCACCAGACCCGCCTGCGGGTCGGCGAGGGCCTGGTCGGCGACATCGCGGCCCATGCGCGGCCGCTGGCCCTGGCCGACGCCCAGTCGCATCCCAACTTCGTGTTCCGCCCGGAAACCGGTGAAGAGATCTTCCACTCGCTGATGGGCGTGCCCATCATCCGCGGCTCGCGCGTGGTCGGCGTCGTGGTGGTGCAGAACCGCACCATGCGCCACTACACCGACGAGGAGATCGAGACCCTCGAGACCGTGGCCATGGTGCTGGCCGAACTGGTGGTCTCGGGCGAGCTGGTCAACCGCGCCGAACTGGTGCCGGTGGACGGCAACGCCCTGCTGCCGCTGCGCATGGAGGGCGTCAAGCTCAACGGCGGCGTCGGCGTGGGCGTGGCGGTGCTGCACCGGCCGCGCATCACCATCCAGCGGCTGGTGGCCGAGGACCCCGATGCCGAGCTGGAGCGCCTGAAGAAGGCGCTGACCGGCATCAAGATGGCGCTGGAGGAATTGTTCTCGCGTCCAGAGATGCGCGACGGCGAGCACCGCGACGTGCTCGAGACCTACCGCATGTTCGCCGAGGACAAGGGCTGGCTGAACCGCATCAACGAGGCGATCCGCACCGGCCTGACCGCCGAGGCGGCGGTGCAGAAGGTCCACGACGACACCCGCGCCCGCATGAGTCAGATCACCGATCCGTACCTGCGCGAGCGCATGCACGATTTCGAGGATCTGGCCAACCGCCTGCTGCAGCATCTGGCCGGTGGCGACGGCGACCAGCGCCCCGGCGGGACCGATCTGCCCGACGGCGCCATCCTGATCGGCCGCAACCTGGGGCCGATGGAGCTGTTCGACTACGACCCCAAGCGGCTGCGCGGTCTGGTGCTGGAGGAAGGCTCCGCCACCTCGCACGTGGCCATCGTGGCGCGTGCGCTCGATATTCCGGTGGTCGGCCGCGTCAAGGACGTGCTCGACAAGATCGAGCCCCTCGACCCGGTGATCTGCGACGGCGACAACGGCCAGGTGTTCATTCGCCCGCCGGACGATATCCGCGAGACCTATATCGACGCCATCGGCCAGCGCCAGTTGCGTCAGGCCGTCTATGCCCGGCTGCGCGAATTGCCGGCCGTCACCCGCCAGGGGGTGCGCATCGGCATCCACATGAATGCCGGCCTGCTGCTCGACATGCAGCATCTGCACGATTCGGGGGCCGACGGCATCGGGCTGTACCGTACCGAACTGCCCTTCATGGCGCGTTCCAGCCTGCCCGACGTGGCGGCCCAGACCCTGCTCTACAAGAAGATCCTCGATCAGGCCGAGGGCAAGCCGGTGGTGTTCCGCACCCTGGATGTGGGCGGCGACAAGGTGCTGCCCTACTGGAATCCCTACGAGGAGGACAATCCGGCCCTGGGCTGGCGGTCCATCCGCATAACCCTGGACCGTCCGGCGGTGATGCGTGCGCAGTTGCGCGCCCTGCTGCGTGCCGCCCAGGGGCGCGAATTGTCGGTGATGTTCCCCATGGTCGCCGAGGTGTCCGAATTCGTTCAGGCCAAGCGCATCCTGGACAAGGAGCTGGAGCACGAGCGTCAGGCCGGCTCGCCGCTGCCCACCAAGGTGCTGGTCGGCACCATGCTGGAGGTGCCCGCCCTGGCCCTGCAGCTGGACGCGCTGCTGCCCATGGTGGATTTCGTCTCCATCGGCTCCAACGATCTGACCCAGTTCCTGTTCGCGGTGGATCGCGGCAATCCGCGCATCGCCGAACGCTACGATCCGCTGGCCCCGGCCATGATCCGCTTCATGCGCTATGTCGCGGTGAAGTGCGGCCAGTACCGCGTCTCGCTGTCGGTGTGCGGCGAAATGGCCGGGCGTCCGCTGGAGGCCATGACCCTGATCGGCGCCGGCATCCGCAACCTGTCGCTGTCGGCTCCCAATATCGGCCCGGTGAAGACCATGATCCGCAGCCTGGATATCCCCGCGCTGGAAGCCTATCTCAACACGCTTCTCAAATCGCCCGACCACAGCCTGCGGAACAAGCTCAAGACGTTCGCGCTCGATCACGGCGTGGTCCTGTGATGTTGCCACCCCTCATGGGGTTTTGCTAAACAAGGTCGCCACACGCATAGCGAAAAGGCTCGCCCGACGTGGATAGCACAGCTTCTGATCCCCAGACCGAGACTCCCGCCGCCGCCCCCGAGCCGGTGGTTGTCCCCGAAGCCATACCGCCCGTCCCCGAGCCTGTCGTCGAGGCCGCGGCTCCCGCCGCCGCCCTGGCGGTCAATGCCGGAGTGGGGGCCACCCTGCGGGCGGCCCGTGAAGGCATGGGCAAGGCCCTGCCCGAATGCGCCAAGCTGCTGCGCATCCGCCAGCCCTTCCTGGAGGCGCTGGAAGAGGGGCGCCACCGTGACCTGCCGGGCGGCACCTATGCCGCCGGCTTCCTGCGCACCTACGCCGAGTTCCTTGGCCTGGACAGCGAGGAGATGGTTCGCCGCTTCCGCGAGGAAGGGGCCGGCGGCTTCAAGAACCGCACCGAGCTGACCTTCCCTTCGCCGGTGTCCGAGGGACGCATCCCCGGCGGCGCCGTCATCTTCCTGGGACTGATCCTGGCGGCGGTGGCCTATGGCGGCTGGTATCTGCTGTCCTCGGCCGAGACCAAGGTCACCGAGATGGTTCCGCCGCTGCCCGACCGTCTGGCCGGCGTGCTCAACCGTCAGGCCAGCCTGACCGGCGAGAGCAAGCCGGCGGCCGATGCCGCCCAGGAGCCCGTGAAGGCCAAGGAAGAGGTGGTTCCGCCGCCGGAGACGGAGGACGAGAAGCCCGTCGCCATCCAATCCCCGGCGCTGCCGCAGAATGCCGCCGCTCCCGAGCCCGCCAAGGTCGAGCCCCCCAAGGTGGAACCGGCCAAGGTGGAGCCGGCCAAGGTCGAGGCTCCCAAGATCGAGCCGGTCAAGGTGGAACCGCCCAAGGTCGAACCGGCCAAGGTCGAGCCGGCCAAGGTCGAACCTCCCAAGACGGACGCGCCCAAGGCCGAGCCCGCCAAGGTTGATCCGCCCAAGGTCGAGGTGCCCAAGGCTGAGACGGCCGCCACCACCGCCGTTCCCGACGGCAAGGTCTATGGCGCCGAGTACGCCGATGCCCGCGTGGTGCTGAAGGCCACCGGCGACGATTGCTGGATTCAGGTGCGCGAGGTGGACGGTTCCCTGCTGATGAGCCGCCTGCTGCGCCGGGGCGACAGTTTCCGGGTTCCCAACCGTTCCGGCCTCAACCTGATGGTGGGCAATGCCGGATCGCTGGAGGTCAGCATCGACGGCCGCAAGGTTCCGGCTCTGGGCGCCACGGGGCAGGTGCGGCGCGACATCCGCCTCGATCCCGACAAGCTGGCGACCGGGGGCTGATAACCATAAATAGGTTGTCGCTTTCGGAGCTTGGCCCGAATGCGTTATAACGCCTCGCCCCGCTCGGCCCATCGGCCGGCCGGGGCGAGGCCCCTTTTGTCAGCGAGAGTGTCCCATGAGTCTGCGGCCCTACCGTGAAATCGCCCGGCGCAAGTCGCGGCAAATCCATGTCGGTTCCGTGGCGGTCGGCGGCGACGCCCCCATTTCGGTCCAGACCATGACCAACACGCTGACCACCGACATCAAGGGAACGCTGGAGCAGATTCGCCGCGCCGCCGATGCCGGTGCCGATCTGGTGCGCGTCTCGTGCCCGGACGAGGAGTCCACGGCGGCGTTCAAGACCATCGCCAGGGAATCGCCGGTTCCGCTGATCGCCGACATCCATTTCCACTACAAGCGCGGCATCGAGGCCGCCGAGGCCGGCGCCGCCTGCCTGCGCATCAATCCCGGCAACATCGGCTCGCACGAGCGGGTGCGCGAAGTGGTGAAGGCCGCCAAGGATCATGGCTGCTCCATGCGCATCGGCGTCAATGCCGGCTCGCTGGACAAGCACCTTTTGGACAAGTACGGCGAGCCCTGCCCGGAAGCCCTGGTGGAAAGCGCGCTGGAACATGCCAAGCTGCTCGAGGACAACGACTTCTTCGAGTTCAAGATCGCCGTGAAGGCCTCCGACGTATTCCTGGCCGTCGCCGCCTATCAGGGGCTGGCCAAGGCCTGCGACTATCCCCTGCACCTGGGCATCACCGAGGCCGGCGGCCTGATCGGCGGCACGGTGAAGTCGTCCATCGGCATCGGCTCGCTGCTGTGGCAGGGGATCGGCGACACGTTGCGCGTCTCGCTGTCCGCCGACGTGACCGAGGAGGTCAAGGTCGGCTTCGAGATGCTGAAGGCGCTGGACCTGCGTCATCGCGGCGTGCGCATCGTCTCGTGCCCGTCCTGCGCCCGCCAGGGCTTCGACGTCATCAAGACGGTGGAGACCCTGGAAAACCGCCTGTCCCATATCCGCGCCCCGGTGACCCTGTCCATCCTGGGCTGCGTGGTCAACGGCCCCGGCGAGGCCCGCGAGACCATGGTGGGCATTACCGGCGGCGGCAGCGACAATCACAAGGTCTATATCGGCGGCTCGCCCGACCATAACGTCGACGGCAAGTCCATGGTCGACCACATCGTCGAACTGGTCGAGGCGCGCGCCGCCGCCATCGAGGCCGCCAAGCAGAAGGAAAGCTGATTTTGTCCAGCCTGCAACCGGTTCGCGGCACCCACGATCTGCTGCCCGACGAGGCCCGCCGCCACCGCTGGGTGGAGGAAACCGCTTTCACCGCCGCGCGCCGTTACGGCTTCGGCGAGATCATGACCCCCATCTTCGAGTTCACCGACGTGTTCGCCCGTACCCTGGGCGAGACCTCGGACGTGGTGACCAAGGAGATGTACACCTTCGCCGACCGTTCGGGCGAATCCATCACGCTGCGCCCCGAGGGCACCGCCGGCGTGGCGCGCGCCTTCATCTCGGGCGGTCTGGCCCAGTCGCTGCCGCTGAAGCTGTTCTACCGCGGCCCCATGTTCCGGCACGAGCGGCCCCAGAAGGGCCGGCTGCGCCAGTTCCATCAGGTGGGCGTCGAACTGCTGGGCGTGGAATCGCCCCTGGCCGACGTGGAAGTCATCGCCGTGGCCTGGCGGGTGCTGTCCGAGCTGGGTCTGGCCTCCAAGGTGCGCCTGGAGATCAACACCCTGGGCGATGCCGAAAGCCGCGAGACCTACCGCAACACCCTGGTGGCCTATCTCTCCCAGTTCCGCGATTCGCTGTCCGAGGACAGCCGCAACCGGCTGGAGCGCAATCCCCTGCGCGTCCTGGATTCCAAGGACGAGGGCGATCGCCGTATCGTCGAGAACGCGCCGCTGATGACCGAATCCCTGTCGCCGGCCGCCCGCGAGTTCTTCACCCAGGTGACCGACGGGCTGCACGCGCTGGGCATCCCGTTCCTGCTCAACTCCCGGCTGGTGCGCGGTCTGGACTACTACTGCCACACCGCCTTCGAGTTCACCACCACCGAGCTGGGCGCCCAGGGCACCGTGCTGGCCGGCGGCCGCTATGACGAGCTGATCGCCACCATGGGCGGCCAGCGGACTCCGGGCATCGGCTGGGCCGCCGGGGTGGAGCGCCTGTCCATGCTGGTGGGCGAGGTCGCCGATGCCGTGCGGCCGATCAGCGTCATCCCCATGGGCGACACCATGGCCGCCCTGGTGGTCGCCGAGCGGCTGCGCCGCACGGGCCGCAGCGTCGAGATGGGCTTTTCCGGCAACATGAAGAAGCGCATGGCCCGCGCCAACAAGATCAATGCCCGCTTCGCCGTGATCCTGGGCGAGGAAGAGGCGGCCAGGGCCGCCGTCACCATCCGCGACCTGGATACTTCCACCCAGGACGAGGTGCCGCTGGCGCAGCTGGAGGATTACCTCGGCCGCCAGTCGTAGCGAGGCTTTGGGGGTGAGTGGGTCCTCGCATCGTCTG
>Ga0265320_10001088_pt1 | contig 20029 bp, 13 predicted proteins | sample 4827metaG_FD_202087 | JGI IMG/M metagenome (GOLD analysis project Ga0265320, IMG submission 202087) | Rhizosphere microbial communities from Carex aquatilis grown in University of Washington, Seatle, WA, United States - 4-8-27 metaG | ecosystem: Host-associated > Plants > Roots > Rhizosphere >...
GAGCACGGCACCGATGAACGCGCCGAGACCGCTTTGCCAGCCGTGCGCGCGGAGGGCGTCACGCACCGGTGAAGGCGTTTCGTCGCGAGGCGGCGCGACCCATTCGACGCTCACGCCGGAAATCACCGAGAAGAGCGAGACGGTGTGGGCCGCCATGAACATCGGCGCGGTCAGCACCGAAACCACCCACTCGACGGCCGCGCTCGCGATCAGGCCGGCGGCGCCGCCGTGCAGCGCTCGCCGTCGCGGATCGAGGAGCACCAGACCGACGCCGAGCAGTTTTCCGGCGAGCAAGAGCACCAGCGTCGTGACGAGCAGACCGAGCGACGCTCGCGCCAGCTGCGGATCGAGCGGCGACGTCGCGCCCGAATAGTGGAGCGCGAAGAGCACCAGGTAGACCGCCCACAACGCCGACATCAGATAGTAGAAGATGCCGATCGCGAAGTGGACGCGGCTCTTCAACGGAAACGTCGACGAGAAACAGAGCCGCAAGTGTTGCAGGTTGCCCTCGCACCAGCGGCGATCGCGGCGGGCCGACTCGCCGAGAGACACCGGGCACTGCTCGTAGCTCCCTTCGAGGAGATCCCATGCGAGTCGAACCTCGTAGCCGGCGCGCTGCATGAGCGCGGCTTCGACGAAATCGTGGCTCAGGATCGGGCCACCGAACGGCGGCCTTCCGGGAAGCCCGGGAAGCCCGCAATGATCGATGAACGCCTGCGAACGGATGATCGCGTTGTGCCCCCAAAATCCGGCGTGCCCCTCGAGGAGGTACGAGAGGCCGGCAAAGATCGACGGACCGTAAACGGACGCGGCGAACTGCTGCGCCCGGGCGTAGAGGGAATGGCGCATCGCGGGAACGGCGGGCGCTTGCAGGATGCCGAGCTGCGGCACCGCCTCCATGCGCCGGACCAGCTCCACCATCGTTTTGCCGTCCATGACGCTATCGGCGTCGAGGACGAGCAAGTAACGGTAAAGGCCGCCCCACCGTTCGCAGAAGTCGGTGACGTTTCCGCTCTTTCTGCGGAACTTGTTCCCCCTCCTTCGATAGTAGAGGAACGGAGCGCCGGCTCGCGAGCTGCGGACCTGCGTCCACTCGAGCTCTTCGCGGAGCCAGAGATCGGGATCGGTCGTGTCGCTCAGGACGTAAAAGTCGAACGAAGCCCCGCTCCCTGTCGCGGCCACCGACTCCAGCATCGCCTGGATTCGTGCGAACACGCTCTCCGGGTGCTCGTTGTGAATGGGGACGAGGACCGCCGTGGCCGGCAGCGGCTCGCTGTTCGACCGGAGCGGGTATTCGAGCGCGAGCGCGCGACGTGCTCGGAACACGTGCACCGCGCCGATCGCCGTCACCCAGAACCAGAACGCGATCCATCCGAAGATGGCGACGAAGACGACCGTGGTGACGATCTCGAGAACGGTGACGCCGCCTCGAAACAACGTCGCGGCGAACACCCCGGTGCCGAGCGCGGTCGTCGTCCCCACCGCCGCGGAGAGCCATGTCGTCCGACGCGATGGCTCCGCCTTCATGTTCATGAAGATTGGCCCACCCAGCCGCCGCTACGATCCCGCGCTCGCTCGGTGGTATTTTCGATGGCGCGCCGGATGACCGCAAACGGCTGGTCGATGCGCTGCTGTCGCATGGCGCGATGCTCGGGCTTCGGCAGCAACGCGAAGCCGTGGGCTTCGGTGCGCGCTCCGAGCACGGGCAGCGGTGTTTCCATGAAAGCGTGAGGAAAACGCCCGAGAAGCTCTCGCGCTTTCCAGAACCAATCGGGCGAATCGTCGAGGCTGCTCCGCGCGAAATCTTCGACCCAGCTTCTCGCCGTCGCGACGAGGAGGCCTCTCGTGTTTCTGTCGGAAGACGACGTGGCGGTCGCGACGTGCGCCAGGACCGCCGTCACGATCCGGCGTGCCGCGGTTTCTTGGGCGCCTTCGTCGAGGAGGCCGCAGCTGTTCAAGTAAGAGCGCGTCAACCGAAGCAGAGGTTCCGAAGTTGATGGTTCGCCGAAAGAGTCTGTGGGGCTCTCGCCACCAACCAGCTCTGCACGATTCGATCGCATGGGCCTCACTCCGAATTTCTCTCGAACTTTGCGGCGCCTGCTCGAACGCCTGCGGGGACCTTAGCTCTGCATGCAGTGCGCCAAAAACCCCCTACGTGAAGAAGCATCGAGGCTTCCCGGCAATCGTGCTTTTCTCAATTGTTTCCGGCCTTCGCGGTGGCACTTCTCGACCGCACGGCCGCGGCAAAGTGCCTCGAAACAAATGTGCGCGCCGCGACGATTCGCGACAGGTTTCAGCGGGTTACGAAGCGCCCGCGACTCGAATCCTCGGCCTGGGCCCTGTCGGACAAACCCGACGGGCTCCTATCGCGGGGTAAGCGAAGCGACGAAACGTTCGAACGCCGCTCGCGCGTCCTTCGGGCCGACTCGGTCCCACCAATCGCTCGGGTAGCGAACCTGATGGGTGATCAGGCACGCGATGTCCGCGTCGTAGTGGTCGAGGTCGACTTTCGAGGGGTCCCGACCGACGTCGATCGTCGACGTCGTCAGGGTTTCGCAGATGCCCTTCGGTGTCGCGACCACGACGGGCGCGGCGTTCGGGCAACACCGTTGCCTCACGAGGCTCGTCGCGGCGAGATCGAACCGGCCGAGGTGCGCCCACAGCACCATGCCCTCGCCGACGCCGTGCTGCGCGACCGTCATGTTCAACCGTCGCGCGAGCTTCCAGAGATCGGTCTCTCCGCACAGAAACGCGACGTCGGGAACTTTGCCGAACGTGCCTTCAGCGAGCGTCGTGGCCACGCATTCGTTCGGACTTGCCGTCGCGGCCGCGGCCGATGTCGCTGCAGAAGGATCCGGCGCGGCTGACGGTTCGGCAGACGCGGACGCCGTCGCTGCACCAGCGGCCGATGCCGCTGCCGTCGCCAGGGCCGCGGCAGACGCCGAAGCCAGGGCCGTCGTGGGTTCGATTTCTTGGGGGGCAAGCTCGACCGGCGCGGCGCTCGCGGGTGCGTTCGGTGCGGCGCTCGCGGCGCTCGGCGTCGTCGGGTCGACGTGTCGCGAGCCATGTCGGAGCTTTGCGCCGAACATGCCGGCCGCGGCGGAGACGACGACGATCCCCACCAGGGCGACCGCGGTGAGCGGCGATCGCGACCTCCGTTTGGGCGGTGTCGTCATCATCAGCCCGATATTCTTCGGGATGGTCGAGCGCACCACGACAGGTTCGAATTTCGGCGCCGGGTCGTCGTGATCGTCGCGAGCCGCCTTGCTGTCGTCCGCGTTCAGACGATGCACGACGAGCGGCGCGCGCGACTCGGGACTGTCCGGGCGCGCGAGCGCCGCGACGAGCGATAGATCTCCGACGTCCGGCGCGGACTCGGACACGGTAGGGATGGCCTGCACCGGAACGAAGGGGCCGAGGCTTCGCCGATCGGTGTCGCCGAGCCATTCTTCGAGAACCGCGCGGAGCGCCGCGGCCGTCGCGAAGCGCTTTTCGGCTCTCGCCGAAAGCCCCTGCTCGATCGAGGCGTAGAGCTCCGGATCGACCGTCTCGATCGCGGGGGGCGACCCACGAACGATCGCGCGGGCGAGCTCCGTGCGTGATGCCCCTTGGAACGGCGGACGCCGCGCGAGCGCGGAGTACAAGGTGGCCGTCAACGCCCAGACGTCGTCCGCGACGGACGGGCCGCCACCCGTGACTCGCTCCGGCGAGCAATACGCGCCGCTCGGCGGGACGACCAGATGAGTGAGGAGCGGGACCGGGCCGCGATCGAATCGCGTCGCGATCAACGCTCGCGTCGAGATCGCGCCGTGTACGCCGCCTGCCTCGTGCAGCGCCCCGACCGCGGCGGCGACGGACGACAGCCATTGAACGGCGTCCTCGACGGAGATCGGACTCGTGTCGAGTCGCTCCTGCAGACTGCGACCCGGGACGTATTCCGCGACGGCCACGCGCGCGTCCTCGGCGAGCGGCTCTTCGCCCGGCACTTCTTCGCGCGCCGGATTTTCGAGGACGTCGAGCAAGGTCGCCGCGTGCTCATGGGTCACGCCGATGAGCGGCGTGAGCCCGATCGCGCGGGGCGGCGGCACGACGCTGGCGATCACGTCGCGACCGGTCTTCGAGTCACGCGCGAGCCAGATGATCGTGCGCGCCGTTCCGCGGAAGCGCTTCGCGAACGTATAGCGACCTGCTAGCGGACGAGGGGCGTCCATGGGCTCACGACTCCGAGGGGGTCCGGCTATGGCGCTGCGCGAAGGCCCGGAAACACAGGGTCGCCGGTGCGCCTTTGTCCACGCACGCGAGGAGCTCGCGATCGTACGGTGTCGTCAAGCATTCCGTGGTGGCTTCGAGGACGTCGTCTTCGGGCACGTTCGGATCGGTGATGACGATGGGAATGCCGCGCCGCGATCCCACGATCCGGGGCCGCCCCTGTACGAGTCGCGTCGCGAAGTCGTGGCACTCGTCGGGGCCCGGAGCCCGGCGCGCGCACCCCGAAAGCGCGCCGATTCCGGCGAGGACCGCGACCACTGTGACGGCCGAGCTCGAACGGCGTTCGGCTTTGCTCCGCCGCCGAGTGAGCGCCGGATTCGTACCCCCTCGGCCGCGATGGTCGTCCGGTGCGCGCATCACCTGAAACCTTAACAGCGCTCTCTCTGCACGGTAAGCTCGAGGTTCGGTGGTTCGAGCGATCTTTTGGGTCGTAGCGGCCTCGGGGGGCGGCCTCTTCGGGTGCACGCATCCGTTCGAGCGCGCCGCGGAGACGGCGCCCGCACCGTTGCCGAGCGATCCGCGTGGTGGCCCGGGCGCGCCGCGTATTCCCTGGGCCCAGAAGACCCGCGCCGAACGCGTGGAGTTCATGGGGCTCTATTTTTTCCCAAAAATGAAGACGGTGTTTCGCGGGCAAACCCTCGCGCTGCCTTTTCGTTGTCAGACCTGTCACGGAGAGAACATGGAACAGGCGGATTTTCGGATGCCCAATGGGCTCCATCCGCTGCCGCCCGACGACCCCGTGAAGGCCGCGCTCGCCGAGGACGAAGCAGGGGCCCGGTTCATGGTCGAACAGGTCGTGCCGACGATGAACGAGCTGCTCGGCAAGGACGACGCGCAAGACTCCGCTCGCGTCGCTTGCCTCGATTGTCACGCCCCCCGCGTCGCTCCGTGAACGGAGTCGCGCGGCGCTCGAATGACGTGTCGCAAGGTGAGGCTCACGCGTTCACCGACGCTGCCGGGTTCCTTTGGAATCGCGTGGCGGTAGTGGCCTTGACAGGGTGCATGCATGACGAGGAGGGTGCCATGCTCCAGAAGGACATCGATGCGCTCGTCGTTTCCGCGCCGCGGCCGAAGCACGAAGCGCCGCGTGACGCCGAGCGAGACGGACGCGATCGTCGGCGCTTCGCCGAGCTCCGGCTCGTCGTCGGCGTGAAACCCCATGCTGTCGTTGCCGTCGCGATAGCGGTTCAAGAGCACGTGGTTGAACGGAACGCCGGCGTGCGACGAGACGCGCGCCGTCACGCTCCGAAGGACGTCGGGGAACGCGCGCGGCTCCAGGGTTTGACCGGAATAGCGATACGGCACGTCGCCCGCCCACGCGACGAGGCGCGGTTGCAAGATGCGTTTGCCGAACAGGACGATCTCGCGCGCTTCCCAGGTCACGTCGCGAATGAGTTCGCTGAGGAGCGCGCTCGCCTCCGCAGGCGAAAGCCACTCCGCGTCGAGCTCGAGGGCTCCGCCGCGCTCGAGTTCTCGCCGGAGATGCGTGCTCACGCGCGCGAGCGTACGCGGTGAGCGCGGCTCGTGCCTGTACCTCGCGCGACGCGCGTCGTGGCGTGTGACTCGATGAATGCAGGCAGACCGGACCGACGCGACGGAAAACGCGAGAGCCGCTCTGATCCGTCCGAGGTTTTCTCGGTCAGCGCTTGGTTTTTCTGGACAGGCCGGAGCACGGTCAGGCTGTAATGCCGCGATGACGAAGGCGCGCGGTTCCCGTCGGTTCACGAATCTGCTCGCGCTCTCGATCCTGCCGGCGCTCGCGTCGTGTGGTTCGAGCAGCACGAAGACGAACGCCTCGCCGGGAAGCACCACCGACGCCGGCATGAAGCAACCCGCCGGTCCGACGTTGCCGGCTTGCAAGAACGCGACGCCGCGTCTCGATCAGAACAAACAGGCGAGCGGCTACGTCATCTGCGACGACATCGGATTGCACCGCGCCGAAAAGACGAGTTGCGTGTCGACCTTGCCGCGTCCGTACCCCTGCGGAGTGAGCGTGCCCGACTCCGGCAACTTCGACAACTGTCACTCGGACGGCGATTGCACGACCAAGCCGAACGGGTACTGCGGCACCACCGCGGCCAGTGCGAGTTGCTTCTGTCAGTACGGTTGTGTCACCGACGCCGATTGCGACTCGGGGTACATCTGCCTCTGCGGAAGCCCCGCCGGCACCTGCGTGCAGGCCAAGTGCACCTCCGACGCCGACTGCGGAAGCGGCCTCTGCATCCAAACCGCGTCCGGCCCGTGCACGAACGTCTTCGCGTGTCAGAAGGACGGAGACCAGTGCGTCACCGACAAGGACTGCGCAGCGTTCGCCAGCGAACGCTGCATCCTCCAGGGAGACCAGCACGTCTGCATGGTGGCCCCCTCGTGCGAGACGATCGGTCCCTGACGTCTCAGTTGATGGCGAGCTTCGTCGCGCAGCCGAGCAGAATGTCGACGCGCGCGTCGGGGGCATTCGCGACGGTCGTCGTTCCGCCGTCGCCGGTCGCGGCCTTGATGTCGTTGCACGTGTCCGCGCACACGAGGATCTCCGTCGGATTGCTCGGATTATCGTAGTACCAGCCCTCGTTACCGGCCGCCGCGCAAGCGCTGGCCGAGTTCACTCGGAGGTAGTCGTGCTGGGCGCCGTTCACCGTGAGCCGGACGTTGACCTGATCGCGGTTGAAGGTCTGACCCGCGGGAACGGGCGGGATCTGGTACTGGCAGTTGAGCTGGGCCGTTTTCACGACGGTCGTCGTCGTCGTCACCGTGCCGCGGATGGTGTTCAGCGCGGCGACGAAGGCTTGCGTGCCCGCGCGCACGTCACAGGCCTGATCCGCGGCGCCCATCGTCATCGGCGTGCAGTCGGTGCCGCCCGCCTGCGCGATCGAATTGAGCATGTTGAAATCCGCGCCGTCCATGCCGACCGTGAACGTCTTCACGCCCTTGGCCAGCGCATCGGCGGCGATTTGAGAAAGATCGGTGACGTTGCCGTCGCAGAAATCCGGCTGTCCGTCGGTGATGAGCACCGCGACGCACTTCTCGCCGGTCGTGCTGTTCGCCTGGTAGTTCAGGCAGAAGTTCGTCGCGCCCCGGAGCGCGGGCTCGATCGGCGTCACCGACGACGGACCGTGTGCGGTCACCGAGTTGTTGATCGCCGTCGCGTTCTGAGGGAGCGGTCCCATCGGCGCGTCCGGCTTGTCGTAACCGGTCCCCGTGCAATCGAGGATGTTCACGCTCGCGTCGGCGAAGAACTTGATCGCGACGTCGATGCCCGCCGAATTCGGATCGGTCGTGAACGCCTGGATCGCTTGCTGTACCGACGTCCATTTCGCGCCGAGCATGCTGAGCGATTGGTCTTGCATCAGGTAGACGGCGACCGGCGCCGGCACTTGCGTCGTTTGGGTCGTCACGACCTTCTCGCCCGTCGACGACGTTTCGGCGCACGAGCCGTCCGCTTGGACGCCGGTGCTCCCGCCGGACGTATCGAAGAGACCACCGCCCATGCCCCCGCTACCGGCGACCGAGACGTTTCCACTTCCGCCCAGGCCAACCGAACCGCTGGCTCCTCCGCCTGAAATGGCGAAACTCGAGCCGGCTCCTGGAGGGGCGCCCGTCGCACCACCCGAGCTCGACGAGCACGCCGTAGCGGCGACGCCGAGGATCCCGATGAGGGACAGCCACCCGACTCTGCGATCGTGAATACGCATCCTCAATTTTACTCCTCGCAGCGGTTTTCGCCGGTCCGATCCTGACCTTCCAGCCGGAACAAGTCGGCTGGCCGGTCTATTTTTCAGAAAGACGAGCGCCGGCTCCGCCTCGGTTTCAATGAGTCACTCCGAGCTCGAGCGTTGTTGAAAGGGCGGAAAAATCGGAGCAGCGCGTCATTTACGGGCGCTGCACGGGTCGAATCCGCCAGGGTTGACGACGTCGAGCAAACGTCCCTCGCCGCAGGCGCGAGGGACGCGGGCTCAGGGCCTCACTTGTTCGCGCTCAGGGCGGGCAGGCGCCGGTCTGCGGTAGCGGCATCGTCGTCGCCAGCGGGTTCACGCACGGTGCGCAAAGCTCGCCCATCTGGCAGGTGTCCTGGAGGAGCGATCCCGCGGGCGGCGCGGGCATCACGTTGGCGGTGAGATACGCGGGTACGCACCCTCCCTTTTGACCGGTCGAGTTCGGCTTATCCAGACCGAGCGGGTCGAGGAAGCTCGGGACGCACGTGGGGAAGTTGTAGTTGAGGTCCTTCACCTTCTCGGTCGGCGCGCAGACGAACTTGTTGCCGCCGTCGCCGCCGCCCGTGCACGTGTCGACCGGCACTGCCGCCTTGAGATCGGCGGGCACCAGGTTTTCGGGGACGCAGAGTCCCTTGCTCATGCCGCACGCGGCGAACGTGACGGGCGTCTTGTTCGCGGGCCCGGTGTCGCAACCTTGGGTGCACGCCTTCGTGTCCGTCCCGTCGATCGGATTGAAGCACGGCGCGCAACGCTCGGTCTTGTCGCACACGTCTTGCGGTAGCTGGTCGATCTGCTGATTCACCTCGGTAACGCACGAGGAGATACACCGGCCCTCGGCGCCGAGAAGCGAGGTGCACTTCTTCGCGAGGAACTGATCGTCCGTGGCGATGAAGTCGTCCGGCGTGCAGAAGCTGCCGTCCGGGCACTTCGAGAGGAGTGACGTCGAGGACATCTCGTTCGCGGGAACGTCTGCAAGCGGAACGCAGTGCGCGTTCGAACAGCCCATGAGGTTGCACGACGCGAGCGAGCCTTGCGGCAACATCGGCGTCGTCCCCGGGCATTGCGTGACCGTGCCGACGATGTGAATGTCGTTGACGTTGGTGTCGCCGCCGACGTTGACCATCGACGTGCCACCGGTGTTCGACGTGCCGCCCGAACCGGGAGGAGTGCCTCCGCCGCCGACGGGGGTGCCCCCGTTACCGTTGATGGGAGTGCCTCCACCGCCGACGACGCCGCCGGCTGCGGGAGTGCCGCCGCTGCCTCCGTTGAATCCGCCGAATCCACCGGTCGCCGAGGTTTCGCCGCCGGCGCCCGACGAGTCCGGGCTCTTCGAGCTGCAGGCCATCATCGTCGTGATACCGGCCAGTACACCAACACCCACACTCACGTAACCGAAGCGAATCTTATTCATGATCGAGAAGCCTCCTGTGGGCCCGCTTGAACCCAGACATGCGCATCAGCTTATCGGACGCTCGACACTTCCGGAATGCGTCGCCCCCGGCGCTAATGGGCTACAGAGGCTACCAAGAACCGGTCCAACCACCTACACGTTTTGATGGCTTTTCGTTGCCACGCTGCGTCGGGACCGGTGGCTTCTCGGGGAGCCGCAAGCGGCGTCGTTTGTGCGCAAAGGTAGGAAAAATCACCGGCTTTGCTCAGCAGGCTCGCGGAACGGGCGCGTGTTAGTTTGTCGGATTCGTTCGACGCGATCGTCGCGTCCTCGAGTCCATCGTGTCCGAGCCCTCCCCCGAGATCCAACAGGGCGCTCGTATCGCCAACCGCTACAAAGTGGAGCGCCTGCTCGGCAAAGGCGGCATGGCGGCCGTGTACGAAGTGCTCGACGAAAGTCGCGGCATTCACGTCGCGTTGAAACGCCTGCTCCCCGCCGGCGACCGCCGGAAGAGCGTCGAGGTGCTGTTCCAGCGCGAATACAGCACCCTGGCGCAGCTCCAGCACCCGCTGATCATTCGCGCGTTCGACTACGGCAAAGACGGAAGTTTCCCGTTTTACACGATGGAGCTCATCCGCGGCGAGAACCTACGCGCGCTGGCTCCGCTGCCGTTTCGCGAGGCGTGCTCACTCGTTCGTGACGTCGCGCTCGCGCTCGCCATCGTCCATTCCCGTCGTCTCGTCCACCGTGACGTAACGCCACGGAACGTCTGTCGCACCGAGAGCGGGCGAGCGAAGCTCCTCGACTTCGGCACTCTGGCGCCGATGGGTGAACCGCGCGACGTCGCCGGAACGCCGCCGTTCTTGCCGCCCGAGAACCTCGACTCGCAACCGCTCGGCGCGCGCTCGGACCTGTTCTCCCTCGGAGCCGTCCTCTACTTCTTGCTGACGGCTCGCCACGCTTACCCGGCGGCGCGACTCTCCGAGCTTCGGCAGGTGTGGAATCGGGTCGTCGACCCCCCGTCGGCGTTCGCCCCCGACGTCCCGCCGGCGCTCGACTCGCTCGTGCTGTCGATGCTCGGCTTGAACCCACTCGCGCGACCGGCGACCGCGACCGAGGTGATCGATCGGCTCACTTCCGTCGCGAGCTTGTCGTCCGTCGAGACGCCCGAGGCGGCGCAAGCTTACCTGACGACGCCGTTTTTGGTCGCGCGCGATGCGGCGCTTCAGCGATTCCGCCGCCGACTCTTGCGAACCGAACGCCGTCGCGGCGGCGCGCTCGTCATCGAGGGTCCGAGTGGGTCAGGCCGGTCGCGTCTGCTCGCGAGCTTTCTTCGAGAGGCGAAGCTGCGCGGCATGTTCACGGTGCGCGCCGAGGGACGAGAAGGGAAGGCCGGGCCCCTCGGCGTCGTGCGAGCGCTCGCCGCGAGCGTCGTCGAGAGCGAGAACTCCGGCGGCGTCGACCTTTCGGCCAAGGAATTCCTCGCGCGATTCGAAATCGACGCCGGTCTCGTCGGCGACGAGGTCACCGATGGCGACGCGCTCCTCTCGGAGAAAATCGGCGTGTTCGTCGAGTGGTTTCTCTCCATCGCCGAAAAGAACAACGTCGTCATCGGCGTCGACGACATGGACGACTGCGACGAATACTCGGCCGCCGCGCTCCAGCGCCTCTGCGAAGAAGCTCGCTCGCGTCATCTCTACGTCGTCCTCACGGGCGAACCGGCGTCGCCCGGCTCGCTCCTCGATCACGTGAAGGAAGCCGGCACGTCGGTGACGCTCTGGCCCTTTCGCCCCTCGGAGACGCGCGCCCTCGTGACGTCGCTCTTCGGAGACGTGCCCCAGGTGGAAGCCCTCGCGAACTGGGTTCACGAGCTGTCGGCGGGGAACGCGCGCACCGCGCTCGAGCTCGCGCAACACCTCGTCGACATCGGCGTTGCGACGTACGAGCAGGGCACTTGGGTCCTTCCGGATTCGCTCGACAAGCTCGAGCTTCCGTCGAACCTCGAGCAGGCGCTCGCCAAACGGATCGACGCGCTCGGCCCAGGCGCGCGCCGCCTCGTCGAGGCCCTCTCGCTCACCGCGGAGCACGGACCTCTCACGCTCCCCGAGTATCCGGCGCTGGTCGACGGAACCGATTTGTCCGCCGTCTTCGCGTCGCTGAACGAGCTCGTCGCGGCGCAGGTGCTCGTCCAAGTCGACGACGACACGTACGCCTTCGTCCACGACACGATGAAGGACGTCGTTCGTCGCGGCATCGACGAGAGCCGCCGCGCGGCGATCCACGCGCGCATCGCGCACGCTTACGACTCGGGCCCCGAGCCGTCGCAAGTGCTGTCGGGCTATCACCTCTTCCAGTCCGGCGACGTCGCCGGCGCCTTCGCCAAGCTCACGAGGTTCATCTCGGAGCGCATCGACCATTTCGTGCGCGGCGGCGGGTTCATTCGCTCGCGTGAAGGGGCCGCATTTTATTCGAGTCTCTTCGAATGGGGCGAAGCACACGGCGCAGGTCCCGAAGACATGGCCTTGATCGGTCGCGGCGTGCTTCAGCTCGCCGCCGTATCCGACGCGTCGCTCGCGCGGCACGCTCCGAAAATTCTGTCGCGCCTCCAGAGGGACGCCGGCCTCGACTTCTGGAGCGCCTTCGAGAGCATCACCGATCCGGCTCTGCGGGTTCAGCGTGCCATCGCCGAGGCCTACCAACGTCACGAATCGTCGCGAGAACCGGACCGCGGTTTGCCGCCGGGCAGGGCGATTCAAGAGCTCGCCGTGTCGACCGCATTACTCGCCGGCTTGTACGGAAGAACCCACAACGCGCTCGCCGCGAAGTCGCTCACGTCGGTCATGGACCCGCTCCGTCCGCTCGCGCCCGCGGTCGACGTAGTGGCGAACACCATCCAATTCGCCGCCGACGCGATGAGCGGCAAAGTGACCCGCGATCTCAAGCTCCGAGTCATCGATCAGGTGAAGAACCCGGTCGCCGGCATCGACGAAGTCTCGCGCGTCGGCATCGGCCTCATCACGCGCTACTTCCTCGGTCTAGAGGAAGCGACGCTCGGACTCTCGTCGGCGTTTTCGCGGGTCGCGCCGCTCGAGGCTCACGCGTACTACGCGCCGCTCGCGTGGCAGGTCAAAGTCGTCGCGAGCCTTTTTCACGGCGCGCAGAAGCAAGCCGAAATGTATCGCCGCAAGCGCGACCTCGCGATGACGGCGCGCTTCGACGTGGACCAGCACCTCGAGACGAGCGTGCTCTACGAGGCCGCCGCCCAGGGCTTTCTCGGCGATCTCCTTGCGTTGAAACGGCTCCTCCCGATTCTCGAGGATCGAGCGAAACGGTGGCCGGGCTGGGCGCCTCACTGCGAGCTCGCGCGCGGCAACTGCGCGCTCTTGCGCGGCAACCCCGACGAGGCGCTCGCGATTTTCGAGCGCGCTCTCGGCGCCTTCTCCGGTCCCGGGGAACACGTGACTTGGGGGTCGCTCACGTTGCGGACCATTCGCATCCTGTCGGACAGCGGCCGTTCCGACGAGGCGTGCTGGCGAGGGCGCGAAGCGCTGGCAAAATGCAAGGCTTACCCCCTCGTGCCTTTTTACGTCGATATGCTCGAATCGACGTTGGCCGTCGCCGAAGCACGCGCGGGGTTCAAGGACACCGCGACCGAGCGCGCCGGCAGCGTGCTCGCCCGCGCCGAGATGCTCGGAACCGCGGGCGCCTTCCTCGTCGAGGTCCTCGAAGCGCAGGCGCGCGTCGCGTTCGAAACCGGTGACCGCGTCACGTTCGACGGCGCGGCGCGGCGCATCGCATCGATGTGCGCGAACACCGAGAGCGCCGCGTTCGCGAAGAAGCACTCGTCGCTGCTTCAACTCATGCAGACGACGACGTTCGACGGCGTGCACCTGGCGCCGGGCGCACTCCAGAACATCCAGAGCATTCCGACCACGCTCGCCCCCGACGTTCTCTCCGAGATCGAGCGTTGCGCCGGCTCGCCCGAGCGCGCTCGGCGCGTCCTTCGGGAGCTACTCGAGCGTTCGCTCGCGGATATGGGCTTTCTGTATCTGCAAGGACCGCAGGGGCTGTCGCTCGTCGCGTCGAGCCACGACCTCCCGGCGCCCCCGGACGTGGACCGGCGCGTGAGCGAGTGGATGCGTACGTCGCTGCAGATGATGGAGACGACGACCGCGAGCTCGCACTCGGTGGCCGTGACGCCCGGACGCACGGCGCAATCCGGCTTCGAGTTGATCGGCATCTTCGCCGATCGCGATCACGAAGCGGTCATCGCCGGCCTCGCGGCCCTGGGCGCGAGCGGTCGACGCCCGCGCCCCATCCCGCCAGGGATCCTGGTCGCACTCGGCCAGGCCCTGGTCGATGCCGGCGATGCTGGCGCACCCGCTCGTTGAACTGCGCTCAGTCCTTCGAAGCGTCCGAAGAGCTCGCGTCCTTGCCCGCGTCCGGCGGCGGAGGCGGCGGGGGCGGCACGCACATCGGCCACGTGGCGCCATCGCTCGGGCTTTCGACCGCAGGAAGGTGAGTGATGTACTCCGCGATGTCGTGGACGTCGGCGGTCTTCAAGCCCGCGAAGGCGCCCCTCGGTCCGAACGGCATCGGCGGACAGAGCGGCGTCTTGTCCTTGTCGATTCCCTTCTGGATCACCTGGGCGACGTCGTCGGCGGTCCAGCCTTTGATGCCGTTCGTCGACTGCGTGATGTTCAGTGAGGTCACCGTTCCGAAGGGGTCACCGATGACGAAGGTCTCGCCGCCCGCGAAGAGGTTCGACGAGTCGACCTGCTGATTTTGCAAACGCGGCGAATGGCAGTCGATGCACGGGCCGAGCTGGCCCGCGAGGTACTTGCCGAACTCCGCCGACGTCTTGACGTCCGCCGAATCGGTCGCCGTGAATACCGGATCGGGGACCTTCGCACCGTCGAGCACGGCCACCGGGAGCGGAAGCTGTGAAATCGGCGACGGGAGCGGCTGGCGAACCGGTGTGTCCGGATCGATCGGCGTGAGCGACAGGATGTACGCGGCGATCGCGTCCGCGTCGACCTGAGCCATGTTGTGGAAGAGCTGATACGGCATGATCGGGAAGAGACCGAGGCCGGCCTTGTCCACGCCGGTCAGGATCGCGGTCGTGATGTCCTTGGCCGTCCAGCCCTTCTTGCCGAGCTGCGTGAGGTTCGGCGTGGGGATGTTGCCGATCGTCGGGCTCGCGGGGTCGAGATCCGCGAAGCTCGGATTTCCGGCGAGGATCTTCGTGGTGTCCGGCGCGCCGCTCGGGAGCCGCGGCGTGTGGCAATCGCCGCACGCGTCGAGCGACGTCACGATGTAAGCGCCGCACGCGATCTGATCCGCGCCGGTCTTGCCGCCGCAGTACGACGTGACCGCCGGGCCTGCGTCGCCGCCGTCGGTCGTCGTTCCACCCGTGCCGGGCTTGCCGCCGGTGCCGGTCGTCGTTCCGCCCGTGGCTTTGCCGCCGGTACCGGTCGTCGTTCCGCCCGTGGCCTTGCCGCCGGTGCTCGTCGTTCCGCCGGTGCTCGTCGTTCCGCCCGTTCCGCCGTCGGTAGAGCCCGAGGAGCTGTTGTCGCTACTGCACGCCGCTGCGAACCCCACGGCGATGCCGCTGCAAAGAACCGATACCCAAATGCTCCTCAATGCCATGTCCCTGTCCTCCTCCTGGTCGTCAGACTCAACGGAACCCGCCTCGTAGCACACGTGTCTTTATTGGGTAAGAGTCTGCGCGAGCGGCATCACGCGTTTCTCTCACTCCTCTCCGCCGGTGCCCACTCGAGTGGTCAGACGCTCGCGTTCCGATTTGCTTCGCCCCTCCAAAATATTGCGCTGCTCGCCTCGAAAGGAGACCCATGGCCGCCTCTTCCACCATGCTCGAACTCGGAACTCCGCTTCCTGCGTTTTCGCTCCTGGACACCATCAGCGGAAACACTGTTTCGTCGGCGAGCCTCGCCGGTGCACCGTCGCTGATCGCGGTGCTCTGCAACCACTGCCCCTACGTGAAACATCTCTCGGCGGATCTGACGCGATTTGCCTCGGACGCCATCGCGAAGGGCTTCAAAGTCCTCGGGATCAGTGCCAACGACGTCGGCAGTCACCCCGAAGACGGGCCTGCCGCCATGGCCGCGGAAGCGCGCCGGAACGGGTACCCTTTTCCTTATCTGTACGACGAGAGCCAGGAAGTGGTGAAAGCCCTTCGCGCCGCGTGCACCCCGGAGTTCTACGTCTTCGATAACCGCGGTCTCCTCGCTTATCGCGGTCGATTCGACGACTCGACGCCGCGCAACGGCCTCGCCCCGACGGGCCGCGACCTCACCGCGGCGATGGACGCGGTTGCTGCCGGTCGCGCGCCGAACGCCGATCAGAAGCCGTCGATTGGCTGCAGCATCAAATGGAAGCCGGGGAACGAGCCCGACTATTTCGGCTAACGGCGGACTCGGTTCCCGGCGTGAGGTTCACGCTCCGATGGCCGCGCTCGGCGACGCGGCGAGTCCGGCTCGCGTGAGCAAGGCGTCGAGCGACGGATCGCGACCCATGAACGAGCGGTAGAGCTCGAGCGGATCCTCGCTGTCGCCGCGCTCCAGGATCTTGCGACGAAAATCGTCGCCGACCGTGCGGCTGAACACGCCGCCCTTCTGGAAGCGCGTGAACGCGTCGGCGTCGAGCACCTCCGCCCATTTGTACGAGTAGTACCCGGCCGCGTATCCGACCGCGCTCGAGAAGAGGTGCGTGAACCCGGCGATCATCGCGTAGTCGTCGCTGAACGGCGCTGGCGCGTAAGACTGCATGACGCGACGGGCGTAGGCGAGGACGCCGCCGTCGCGCTCCGGTCGATAGTCGACGTGGAGCGCGAGATCCGTCGCAGCGAAGCCGAGCTGCCGCATGGTCGCCGAGGCTTCCCGGTAGTTGCGGGCGCGCTGCATCTTGCCGAACAGATCTTCGGGGATGGTCTGGTTCGTTTCGACGTGCCGCGCGAATGTGTCGAGGGCCGCTCGCTCCCAGCACCAGTTCTCCATGATCTGCGACGGAAGCTCCACGAAGTCCCACGCGACGTTGGTGCCGGCGAGGCTCCGCACTTCGACGCGGCTCAGGAGGTGGTGCAACAAGTGACCGAACTCGTGAAAGAGGGTCGTGACCTCCTGGTGGGTGAGGAGCGCCGGTTGTCCGGCGAGCGGCGTCGTGACGTTCGCACAGATGAGCCCGAGGTGCGGCGTTCGCCGAGCGCCGTCCGAAACGCCGGTCACGAGCCCGTTCATCCAGGCGCCGCCGCGCTTTTCTTCGCGCGGGAAAAAGTCCGCGTAAAACGAGCCGAGGAACGCGCCGTCTTCGTCGCGAAGGTCGTAGCCGCGCACGTCGGGATGCCACGCGCGCAGCGACGGGTTCGGTTCGACTTTGACGCCGTAGAGCCGGTGCGTCGTCTCGAACAGGCCTTCGACGACGCGGTCGAGCGAAAAGTACGGGCGCAGCGCTTCTTCGTCGAAGTCGTAGAGCGCGCGCTGCTGTTTCTCCGCGTAGTACGCGACGTCCCACGGCTCGATGGAGCTCGCTTCGTCGCCCTCGAGTGTCCGGCGAAACGCGGCCAGCTCGGCCGTCTCGCGCTCGAACGCGGGTCGGCTTCGCGCCGTCAGATCTTCGACGAAGGCGCGCGCCCGGGCGCCGCTCTTCGCCATCCGATCTTCGAGCACGAAGTTCGCGAAGTCTTCGTAACCGAGGATCTTCGCTTGCTCGCGCCGGAGCTCGAGGATCTTCGAAATCAGCGGCGCGTTGTCGGCCTTGCCCTGGGTCGCGCGCGAGTTGTACGCGCGATACGCCGCCTCGCGAATCTTGCGATCGTCCAGGTAGGTGACCAGCGGGATGTAACTCGGCGCCTGCAAGGTGAACCGATACCCCGCCTTTCCTTTTTGTTCTGCGCTCTGCCGAGCCGACGACGTCGCGGACTCGGGGAGGCCGGCGAGGGCCGAGGCATCGGCAATGACGAGCTCCCACTCCGCCGTCGAGTCGAGGACGTTCTGCGCGAATTTGACCGTGAGCTCGGCGAGCTCGCGGCTGATGTCCTCGAGGCGCTGCTTGGCATCGGGCGCGAGCTCGGCGCCTTGCCGACGAAAGTCGTCGAGGGTCTTCTTCAGAAATCGCTTCCGTGCACCGGTGAGCGAGCGCGCGTCGGGGGTCGCGGCGTACTCGCGGAGCACCTTCCAGAGCCCGGCGCGGAGCGGAATGCTCGCGAAGAAAGCGTTCACCTCGGGGCGGACCGTGTTGTACGCCGTTCGCAGCGCCGGCGTGCTGGCCACCGATTCCAGGTGTCCGACCACCGTCATGGCCACTTCGATGCGCTCGGTGGACCGATCGAGGGCGCCGAGGACCTCGTCGTAGGTCGACGGTGAAGCGACGGCTTCGATGGCCTCGAGCTTCGCCTTGGCGTCGGCCGTGAGCTCCGCGATCGCCGGCACGACGTGTTCGGCGGTAATGCGGTCGAACGGGATCTGGATGCCGAGAGCGAGCAGCGGGTTATCGGAGGTGGCTATCGTCATTTTCAGTAATGCCTAAAGCAAGACGCCGATCCCCGCCAGGACGTTCCACGACGTACCGAGCTCGGGAAAGCCCCCGACGGTGACCAGACTCCCCGATTTCCCCGGCGTATTTTCCGGTGTGAAGAGCGCGCCGCTTTGATTCGAGAGGACGCCGAGGGTCGCCGACAAAGTGAGCTCGACCCAGTTTGGCAAGACTTCGATGCGGCCGCCCACCGAGAACGGCACTTCGAGGAACACCCCGCTTCGGATCGGGAGCGACACCGTCTGAGGGCCGCTGGTCTGGAGCTCCTGGGCCGTCGAGCGACCCCAGGCGATCCCGCAACCGGCGAAGAGCTCGAGCCGCTTCACGGGCGACCACGTCGGTTCGAGCTCTGCGCCGAGCAAGATGCGCGAGAGATCCGACTGCTCGTACGCCGTGTGCTCGGGGAGTCCGAGCGCGCCGTCGTCGAACGACACCGAGTTTTGTTCGAGCTGCACGAGGGCGCGCGCGCCGAGCCATCGAAGGATCTCGATGCGCGCGTGCATCCCCCAAACACTAGAAAGCCCGTAGTGCACCTTGCCTGCGTCGCCAGGACGCCGGCCGAGCCCTCCGTCGAAGCCGATCTCGACGTGTCGCCATCGCTCTTCCTCGATCGGCGGCTCGACGACCTCGGGCTCTGGGCCGAGCACCAGATCCGGGGTCGGCGCGGGCGCGGGCGCGGGCGCCCCTGCAGGGCTCTCCGCCGCAAGCGCTGCCGGCGCGGTGACGATGAGAACGACGCCGAGGCGTCCGACGATCGCAGCGCGCATGCCGCGCCCTAGCTCCGGAGCTCGCCGAGGTGGAGGGCGGCCTCGCGCACGCGCGCGTGCTGTCGTTCCACTTCGTCATCGGTCAAGGTTCGCGCAGCATCCGGATCCGTCGTGGCTTTCGGGTCGCGATACACGACGCGGTAGGCGAGCGAGCGACGTCCTTCGCCGACCGCGCCGCCCGTGAAGACGTCGAAGAGCTCGACCGACTCGCAGAGCTCGCCGGCCGCCTTGCGGAGCTCGCGCTCGACGTCGCCGGCGAGCACCGACTCCGGCACGATCAGCGCGACGTCGCGGGTGACCGCCGGAAGCCGTGGGATCGGGTGGAACACGGGCGTCGGATGGCCGAGCCGCGCGAGCGCGACGAGATCGAGCTCGACGACGACCGCCGGTCCGCCCAGGTCGAGCGCCTCGGCAACGTCGGGGTGGAGCGGCCCGAGCGAACCGAGCTGGATCGGGCCGACGGCGATGACGGCTGCGCCGCGCGGGTGCAAATGAGACGGTCGCTCGGTGGGTGAAAACAGCGCCACCTCCGGTGTGCGCCCGGTGAGTCGCTCGACGAGCTCGACCGCGAGACCCTTGGCGTCCCAGACGTCGACGTCCTTCGGCGGCTCGAGATAACCCACGCGCGGGCCGGCGAGCACCGCCGCGAACGACGGTCGCTCCTCGGGAAGCACGCCCCGGTCTTCGTCGCCCTTCGAGAGCGCGAGCGCGTGCTCGGAAAATTCGCGCTCCGGAGCGAGAAACCGCGCGCCGATCGAGAAGAGCTGGACCGCCTGCTCGCCGCGACGGCGAGCGCGCCGGAGTGAATCGAACAAGCCGGGGAGCAGGCTCGTGCGCATCACTTGCCGATCCTCGGTTTGCGGATTTCTGAGCGCCACGAACGCCGGCTCGGCATGGACTAGCGCGAGGTCCTTCTCCGAGACGAAGCTGTACGTGATGGCCTCGGAGAGTCCGAGACTCACCGCTTCGCGCGCCAGGTGGCGCTCGAGCCGGAGCGCGGGCCGCGGCTCCTCCGGCTTCGTCGCCGGGAGCACCGTCGGGATCTGGTCGAGGCCGCGCACCCGTGCGACTTCTTCGATCAGGTCCACTTCGCGCGATACGTCGGGGCGCCACGACGGCACGACGGCGTCGAGCGCGCCGGGCTCCTTCGCCGCGCTCACCGCGAATCCGAGCCGGCCGAGGATCGCGCTCGCTTCGGCGAACGGCACGGGCGTGCCGAGGAGCGCGTCGAGCCGCGACGATCGGAGGCGCACCGTCGGCGCCGGAATCGGCGGCCCTTGCACGACGATCGATCCCGGGACGATCGCGCCGCCCGAGAGCTCGGCGAGGAGCGCCTTGGCCCG
>Ga0265320_10001089_pt1 | contig 20022 bp, 16 predicted proteins | sample 4827metaG_FD_202087 | JGI IMG/M metagenome (GOLD analysis project Ga0265320, IMG submission 202087) | Rhizosphere microbial communities from Carex aquatilis grown in University of Washington, Seatle, WA, United States - 4-8-27 metaG | ecosystem: Host-associated > Plants > Roots > Rhizosphere >...
GCTTTCGCGGCGGCCTCGGCGGCTTCGCGTTCGCGCTTTTCGCGATCAAGAATTTCGGGCGTCTTCACCACACCCACCGGCGGGGCTGTCGGCTTGGGCGCGGCAACCGGGGGCGGCGCCTCCGCGACGGGCGCGGTGGGCGTAATCCGGTCCTTGAACTTTTCCAGAATCGCGTCCGCCGTGATATTATCAACCGTCGAAGAAGGACTTTTTACGTCGTAATTAAAGTCGCGCTTGAGGATGTCCATCAGGTCCTTGTTCTCCATGTTCAACTGTTTGGAGAGTATGTGGACGCGGACGCTCATATCGGGGATTGGGTGACGGAAAAACTACGACGGAAGGGGTTGAAGTAAATTATAAGGGAAGGGTCAAAAAGCAAATCGGCAGGGCTTAAGCGCCTTCCTTGCCGGAGGCAGCGGTGGTGGTTTCGCGCGCGGAGACCAGGCGGCCGGCCACTTCCTGCGCTTCTTCCGCGGTAAAGCCCGCGCCGACCAAGTCGTCCACCGAGACGCCTTCCGCGGCGTCCAGCGAATTGATGCCCATGGCGACCAGTTTGCCCGCCTGCTCCTCGGTGATGCCTTCGACGTGGCCGATGCCCGCGATGGCCTTCTGCTTGCGCTCCTCAAAGCCCAGGGCTTCCTGCTTCTCGCGCGAAATGTCGAGCTTCCACCCGATCAGGCGCGAGGTGAGCTTCGCGTTTTGCCCGCCACGCCCAATGGCGATGGCGAGGTCCTTTTCGGCGACTTCAAAGTAAATGCGGCGGTTGCGCTCGTCCACGCGGACATTTTTCGGCAGGGCGGGCTTGATGGCCTCCTCCAGCATGCGCTGGGGGTCGGGATAAAAGCGGATGATGTCGATCTTCTCGCCGCCCAGTTCGCGGACGATGCTCTTCACCCGCGCACCGCGCGCGCCCACGCAAGCGCCCACTGGGTCGACCTTCTGGTCGGTCGTGTTGACGGAAATCTTTGTACGGTAGCCCGGCTCGCGCGCCATCGCCTCGATGCTCACCGTGCCGTCGGAAATCTCGGCCACTTCGAGTTCGAACAGACGGCGGACGAACTTCGCACTCGCACGCGAGAGGATAATCTCCGGCCCGCGCGCGGTGTTCTCGATGTTGAGCAACAGGCAGCGGATGCGCTCGCCCGGCGCGTAATTTTCCCCGGGAATGGATTCGCGCGGCGGCAGTGTCGCCTCGGTCTTGCCCAACTCGATCATCAAGTCCCCGCGCTCGCGGCGACGGACGGTGCCGGTGACGATGTCGCCGACCATGTCCTTGTATTCCTCGTAAATGCGATCCTTCTCGAACTGGCGCACGCGCTGCATGATGGCCTGGCGGGCCGTCTGCGCGGCGATGCGGCCCAGCAGCGCGGGGTCGATTTCCTTGGCGATTACGTCGCCCAGCTTGGGGGCGGAGGAATAGAGGTGCGCCTTTTCGATGTGAATTTCGGTGGACGGGTCGGAAATCGAGTCCACGACCTTGAAGGACGCCCAGGCTTTGAGCGCGCCGGTCTTGGGGTTGATTTCAACGCGCAAGTCCTGGCCGAAGCCCACGCCCTTGGCGGCGGCGCCCCGGATGGCCTGGGTGATCGCCGCGATCATGTCGTCGCGGCTGATGCCCTTTTCCTTTTCCATGTATTCCAGAACGGTGAGGATTTCGTTGCTCATGGCGGCGGGAGGTCGGTGAAAAATGGGATAAAAAAAAGCGGGTGCAGAACACCCACTTCTTTTGATGGAAGTGTCGTAGAATCCTGACCAATACCACCCCCGCCGGGGGCGTGTCAAGGATTACGCGGGCAGGGGGAGCGGCCTAATTTGAAAGCCTTGGTCTTCTACTCCCATTAGGGCCGACTCCTAATAATCCCTATGCCGGTGGTTGATGTCCATGCTGGTCGCCATCAAGGGCTTTTAGTATTTCTTCGACAGAAGCCAATAGGATATGGTCAAGCCCGCTTTGGAATAGATGTAGCCCAATGTTTTCAATACCCAACATTTCTGGCTGATTGGTGACAAAAATTGTTGCTCCAAGCTGAGATGCTTCAGCGATGCACAAGCCATCAGAATAGTGCTCTTCCTCCAAAACGTCTTTCGCAATTAACTTTCTTGCAAAAATATCTGCTATTCCATGTTGAACTGCTTCCAGTGTGCGCTGAATCATTAGATTATTTACCGTGTGGCAAATTGCACCTTCGGCAACTTTTGCATCCACTTCAACTTCATTTCTAGCAATGTCCCCCAATTCGTGCATGACAGTATCTGTAACAATAAAATAACACCCCGCACGCGTGAAAATATCATAAACTTCTTGCGCCTCCTCGTCTCCGGCTTGAAGTTGAAGTATAAATTGGGTATCTGCCGCTATATAAGTAACCCCACGCGACTCAGCGGCGGCGTGAGGAGGTTGCGCAGGCTGGGGCATGAGCTTTTAAAAGAGATTGAGCATATTCTCCCGCTGCCTCGCGCTGCTCATCAGTATAACAAGCCATACGCGTCCGGCATTTTCTAACGACATTAAGAAGATGCTCGGACGTTGGCCGCGTGCGGTCATTCTTCGTGTTAGGCTTCATCGGTTTTTGGTTTTTGGTTTTGACACAAGCTAGTTTGAGATGTTCCACGCAAAACTCTCTGTGAGACAAGCCGTTCGGTATAACCACGTCAACCTTAATTCACCGGATATTTTTCTGAGGTCAATTCCTCAGGATTAAATGCCTATGAACAAAGATTCACTCATCTCAGGCCCCACTCTAGCATAGTATCCTCACCACAGTCCAGTCAGAAACGTCCCGTCCTCTAAACACATCCGCCGATTAAGAATGCCTCTGATCACGTTGTGGCTGCGCTGGTGACAGAGGATAAGCGCGCGCCGAGCAACTAAATGTCCAACCCGCTAAAGCCTTTGTGCCGCAAGGCGGCTTCAAAACTAATACAACGCCGTAGCCATGGGTCCCTCCCTCAGGGTCGCGGTTTATCGTACGGGTTGACGATGGGGCATTTGTCCAACTCGGGGATCTGGTCGGTGCAACGACGCCAGGCCAGCGCGGACTCCCGGGGTTTGGTTTGGCCATCCGGCAGCACCCAGTGAAGGCAGTCGCCCTGATTAGCGAGGCGGCATCTCCGGGGTCTCCCCTCCCCTCGCCCGTTGTCTTGCGGGAAAATCACCCACAGTTCCTCCTCCATCGGCGGCAGCATGTCCGAGGATTTGATGAATCGCGCCGTCGATCTTGCATCGGTGAGCCGCTTGATGGTCAGCCGAAAGCAAAACAAAAAGAGGATGAACGCCGCCAGTGCCGCAAGGGTGGTCATAAATCCTACGATTTATAGGACTCCTATAATAAATCAAGTACTTTGTAGCCCGACTGAGCGCGCGGACTAAGCTGGGCGCATGAGCAAAATCGCCAAGGGGAAGACGATGCTGGGCCTGACCGTCCCCGACCCGTTGCGCGCCGAGATTGACCGCCGTGCGGGATCACTGAATCTCTCCCGGTCCGCCTACGCGGCCCTGATCATGTTGGATTGGCAAAAAAAGGGCTACCCTCCCGTCACGGAGGCCGACCGCTTGGTTCAATTGGCCGCCAAGCGCTGAGAAGCACCCGACTCGAGTTAAAATTTCAATTGGTTTTGCGTGGAAACCGGCCCCGCCAAAGCCAGACAAACCCGACGGCCCAGCCGAGCCAGGCGAGGGCGGAAATCAGCAGGCCGTGCCAAAACGAGGGCGGCGCATATTCGACGACGAGGTGGTGGTGGCCGGCCCCCAGGGGTATCGCGCGAACGAAATAATCCGCGGGCAAAATATCGTAATGTTCCTGCCCGCTGCCGGGCAGGGCACGGGCGCGCCAATCCCGACTGTAGGCATCAGTAATAAGTAACAGCTCCGGCGCAGGTGTGTCCGCTTCGATGGTCAGGGTATCACTGTTGTCATGGGTAACTTTCACCGTGCCGGGGGCGGCACCCGGCGACGGCCGGGGCAAGGGCTCCGTTTCGAGATAGACGGTTTTGGCCGGGTCGAAATCAGGTTTCTTCAACTCGGCGAAAATGGCGTCGCGCCCTGGTAACACTTGGTAATTGGACACCAGCAGCGCCTGGGGCAAGGGATGTGGATTATAGGCGATTTGAAAATTGCCCGGGCGCGCCGGCAGCGGCACAAAGACCACCCCAAAGCGCATCAGGCCAAACGCCGTCGGCACCAAAGTGAATGGCGCATACTGGCCCGCCCGATCGGGGTTCCCGCCCTGCGAGAAGCGGATATATTCCGCATAGCGCCGCAGCACCGCCGCGTCATTGCCCCAGAGATTGGCCACCCCGAGGAAGTAACTTTGGTCAGGTTCGGCGGGCGTAAGAATGCGGTAGTCGCCCGGATGGGAGGCGATAAATTCATGGATGCGCGGTGGCACCAAATCCGCCATCCGCGCGGTGTCCAGGTTTGAAATCGCAAAACAAACCATCTCCACCGGCAAAATGGCCAGCGGCACCCAGCGCCAGCCTGCCCGCGACCGCGCCCTCAGCAACGCCCAGCCCACGATGGCCAGCAATACTCCGCCCAGCGCCAGCGATAGCCCGGCCTGTTTTCCCGCTGCCGCAATAAAACTTGGGTCGGCCACCTCACTCGCCGACCGAATACTGTCCGAATCCCTTTGCAGGGCGGCCATCACACCGCTGAGACATTCCGGCTGAAACCATATCATAATCCCCGCGCCCGTTGCTAATGCCCCCCCTGCGAGTAACAGCGCCGAGAAACGTTGGGGTGCCACGGCACCGCGGATGAGCACATCCGCCCCCGCTGCGATGGACAGTGCGATAAAGAGCGTCATCGGAAAAGTGAATTTTGCCAGGGCGCGAAACTTGTCGAATTCCGGGACATGGTCATAAAGCAGGCGCAGGAGCGGGGTGTGGCCGCCCAAGGCCAGCACCAGCAACAACAAGGCGACCAGCCAGTCGCACCGCACCCGCCGCCCATGTTGGCGGCTAAAGGCCGCCAACGCCGCCAGCACCAAGCCCGCCACGCCGATAAATGGCACCGCTTCCCAATAATTGCACCGCCCCCAATAGGGCTGCCCCGCCAAGTTGCCGAAGAATCCGGGGGCCAGCAGCGTCAACAAATTTTCCGGCGGAAGGGAAAAAATGCGCACAAAGGCAAAATTAAGCCCCACCTGCCGCACGCTCTCCGCCGCCGCCGCGAAACCCGGCAGCAATTGCGCCGCCGCCAGCACCGCCCCGCCCGCATACGCCGCCGCCAGCATCGGCAATGCCCGCCACCGCACGGATGGGTCATCCACCGATTGCACCACGGCATGCAGGGCCGCCGCAATCGCTGTGTAAAACACATACTGCGGGTGGCCGGCGAAAATTTGCAGGGCCACTGTCGCCGCCGCCAGCAGCAACGGCCGCAGCGCCGGCCCGCGCCACGCCGCCTCAAGCGCAACCAGCATCCACGGCGCCCACGCCATCGTGCAAACATTGGCGATGTGCCCGGCATATAAACGCGGAAACACCGCCCCGCTCAGCGCGAGGGCGATTCCCGCCAGCGCGGCGGCGAGCGGGTGGTTGCCCCGGCGCGCCGCCCAATACCCCACGCCCCAACCCAAAATCAGCAAATGCAGCAAAAACGACAGGTTCATCGCCCGCGCCAGCGGTAAAAATAAAAAGATGACGTTGGGCGGATACAATTCCGCCGACTGGAAATCTCCCAAAAACGGATGCCCGCCATACACCCACGGATTCCACAACGCCAAATGCCCCGTCCGCAGACTGTCCGCCGCGAACACCCGCAACGACGCCAGTTGCCGCAAGTCCGCGCCGGACGACGAGAGAAACAAATCGCCGGGCAGCAGCAAGGCCAAAACCACCACCGCGACGACGCTCAGCCAGGCCCAGAGCCAAATCTGTCGGCGCGTGAAAACAGGAACGGGCATGGGCGCAAGAAAGTCTCCTCCAGCGAAACGCAAAACTCTTCCCCGCGCGATATAAAATCACCGTGCGGCTTGAGCAACCAAAGCGGCGGAAGCATCGGTCGCCGGTTTTGCAGGAGAAGCGCCAACCGCGCCATTGCCCAAGCCAGGCCAGCCGGATTGCTTCATCGCCCATTGCATTCGCTCAAGCGCGGCAACCCGCTCTTCCCAATTCGAGCCAGGCACCGTTGAATCAATGGTGTTTTGCTGTCGAATGATTTCCGCCATGGGGACGAGGTGGCGCATGGAGAGGATAGGGGCAAAGATTTTTTTAAGGGCGCGATTCAGGCTCGGCGGGACGGAATTGTAATACAAATTTTCTCCACTTATCGATCAACGAATGATGCTTGAGTATTTTTTGGAATTTTTTGTCATCAAGCTTCTGTCCAGTCCAAAAACTGGCCAAACGCACCAAATCTTTCGTCCGACCAACCTGCAACATTATCGCCGCAAGATGCTCCGCCGTCAATACCCGGGTGGGCGTTTGCCCGAAAAGCACTTCGCGGGATTGCTCCAAGGCCTCCTGCGTCAAGGAGTTGCTGACCGGCAAAAACTGGACCAGCCATTTCCCCACCCGATACCCCACCAACTCAATGGGGTGACCATGCTCCTTCATAAATCGACTGATTGGCTCCAAATCCACCAACCCGCCTTTGAGATGAATGGGGATGAGTACGTCCAAGTCCTCGGTGAAAGTGGGCTGCACATAATAGGCCGCGCCGACAGCTCCCGCGATGGCGTATATTTCAATCACACCCTCGCTGACCATCAAATTAAGCACCCTTAAGGTATCTTCCATTGCCGACAAAGAACCACCCCCAACCGGGGCGTGTCAAGGACAGGACAGAATAAACGCAGGCGCAGGGAGACCCGGAGAACCTACCGCAGCGTCAAAATCAAGTCCTTGGGTTCGACGCGTTCGCCGACTTGCGCGGAAATTTCCTCGACCACGCCGTCCGCCTGCGCGTAGAGCGTCGTCTGCATTTTCATCGCCTCGAGGACGCAGAGCTTGTCGCCGTTGGCGACTTTCTGGCCGACGGAGACGGAGAGGCTGCTGACCATCGCCGGGATGGGCGCGCCGACTTGCTTCGCGTTGGCGGGGTCGGCCTTGCGGCGGGGCTTGCCGCGCGGCTGCACGGACTTGTCGCGCACGCGGGCCTCGCGCGCGCGGCCGTTCAACTCGAACGTCAGCGTGCGAATGCCCTCGGCGTCGGCGTCACCGACGGAAATCAATTTCACGTAGAGGCGCTTGCCCTCCTCGATATCGATGGCCGTTTCCTCGTTTTGCTTCAGTCCGTAGAAAAACACCGGCGTGGGAATGACACCCACATTGTCATACTCCTCGGCAAACTTGACCATTTCCTCAAACACCTTCGGATACATCAGGTAATTGTAAAGATCATCGTCGGTGCTCTCGGGGCCGCGCAGTTTGCGCACCTGCTCGCGCGCGGCATCCATGTCCACTGCGGGTGCCTTGGGCCGGCCGGTGATGGGCTTCTTGCTGCCCAGCACAACCTGCTGCACCGCCTTGGGCCAGCCGCCGACCGGCTGCCCCAGCCCGCCCGCCAGCATGTCCACCACCGACTCGGGGAACGCCGTGCCCGGCGGCAGGTTGACCAAATTCTCCGGCTCGATGCCGCGGGTGAGCAGGAAAATCGCCAGATCGCCGACGACCTTGCTGCTGGGCGTGACCTTCACGATGTCGCCCAGAAGCTTGTTGACCTCCTCGTAAAAGCGGACGACTTCGGGCCAGCGCGCACCCAGGCCAAGCGCCGTCGCCTGCTCGCGCAAGTTCGTGTATTGCCCGCCGGGCATCTCGTGCTTGTAAACCTCGGCGCTGCCAAAGCGCGGGCTGGTGTCGAACGGCTCGTAAGCCTGCCGCACCGCCTCCCAGTAAATGGAAAGCTCGTTGAAGAAATCCACGTCGAGACCCGTGGCCCGCGGATGAAAGCGCAGCGCGTGGGCAACGGAGTTGAGATTCGGCTGGCTCGTTAGGCCCGACATCGAGGACACCGCCAAGTCGGCCACATCCACGCCCGCCTCCGCCGCCGCGATGACCGAGGCCGAGGCGATGCCGCTCGAATCATGCGTGTGGAAATGTATCGGGATGCTCAACTCATCCTTGAGCGCCTTGACCAGCTTTGCCACCGCGAGCGGATGGCACAGCCCGGCCATGTCCTTGATCGCGAGCATGTGCGCGCCGCGCTTTTCGAGTTCCTTGGCCAGCTTGACGTAATACTTGAGCGTGTATTTCGCGCGGTCCGGGTCGGTGATGTCCCCCGTGTAGCAAATCGCCGCCTCGCAAATCGACGTGGTGTGATCGCGGATGGCGTCCATCGCCGGCTCAAGGTTCGGCAAATAATTCAGCGAATCGAACACGCGGAAAATATCCATGCCCGCCTCGGCACAGTGCTTCACAAAACCCTGGATCACCTTGTCGGGATAATTCGAGTAGCCGACGCCGTTCGCGCCGCGCAGGAGCATTTGGAAGCAGATGTTGGGGATTTTTTCGCGCAGGAGCCGCAGGCGCTCAAACGGGTCCTCGCGCAAGAAACGCAAGCTCGTGTCGAACGTCGCCCCGCCCCACATCTCCATCGAGAAAAGTTGCGGCGCCCGGCGCGCGATGGCCTCGGCGCAAGCCGCCATGTCGGCGGTGCGCACACGCGCGGCGAGGAGCGACTGGTGCGCGTCGCGGAATGTGGTGTCGGTCACAAACAGCCGCTTTTCCTTCAGCACCCATTGGGCGAATTTTTCCGGCCCCAGCTCGCGCAATTTGTCACGCGTACCCGGCGGCGGCGTCTGCCGTCGATCCCATTTCGGCAGGATGAGCGGCAGGGTGAGTTTCGGCACCGGTCGGCCCTTGACCTGCTCGTTCCCATTGACGATGACATCACCCAGATACTTGAGCAACTTCGTCGCGCGATCCTGGCGGCGCGAAAAGCGGAAAAGCTCCGGCGTGTGCTCGATCATCCCGGTCGTCGCCTGGCCGCTGCGGAACGTCGGGTGGTTGATGACGTTTTCGAGGAAGGGCAGGTTCGTCTTCACGCCGCGGATGCGCATCTCGCGCAGGGCGCGGTCCATCCGCTGGCAGGCGATTTCAAACGTCGGGGCCGACGCCGTGACTTTCACCAACAGCGAATCGTAGAACGGCGTGATGACTGCGCCGGTGTCGCCCATCGCGCCGTCGAGGCGGATGCCAAAGCCCGCCGCGCTGCGGTAGTTGACGATCTTGCCGTAATCGGGCGTGAAATTCTTTTCCGGATCTTCCGTCGTGATGCGGCACTGGAGCGCCCAACCCAGGCGTTGGATTTTGTCCTGTGTCGGCAGCGCCATGACCTCGTCGTGCAACGAGCGGCCCTCGGCCACCTGAATTTGCGCGCGCACCAAATCGATGTCGGTGATGACTTCCGTGACCGTGTGCTCGACCTGGATGCGCGGGTTCATCTCGATGAAGAACCACTCTTTCGAATCCATGTCGTAGAGGAATTCGCAGGTGCCGGCGTTCTGGTAATTCACCGACTTGGCGATGCGCACCGCCGCCGCGCACAAATCGCGCGTGATGGCCGGGTCCAACGCGACCGACGGCGCAATTTCGACGACCTTCTGGTGGCGGCGCTGCACTGAGCAGTCGCGCTCGTGCAGGTGCAGCATATTGCCATGGGTGTCGCCGAGGATCTGCACCTCAATGTGCTTGGCCCGTTTAATATAGCGTTCGAGAAAAACTTCGTCATTACCAAAGGCCCGCTCGGCCTCGCCCTGCGCCTCGGCCAGACGCGCGCCGAGGTCCTTGGCCTCAAGGACGACGCGCATCCCGCGCCCGCCGCCGCCGTGCGCCGCCTTAATGATGAGCGGAAAGCCGATTTTCTTGGCCCAAGCCGCGGCATCTTTCGGGTCCTTCACCGGATGCGGCGTGCCGGGTAGCGTGGGCACGCCCGCCAGGTCGGCGATTTCGCGCGCCGCCGTCTTGTCGCCCATCTTTTGTAAAATTTCCGACGTCGGGCCGACGAACACCAGACCCGCATCCCGGCACGCCTTCGCAAAGCGCGCGTTTTCACTCAAGAACCCGTAGCCCGGGTGCACGCCCCAGACGCCCTTGGCCTTGGCCAACGCCACAATGCCCTCAATATCCAGGTAGGCCGCGACCGGCCCCTTGCCCTCGCCGATGAGGTAGGCCTCGTCCGCCTTGAACCGATGCATGCAAAAGCGGTCCTCGTGCGCGTAAATGGCGACCGTGCGGTAGCCGAGTTCCGTGGCGCTGCGGAAGACGCGGACGGCGATCTCGCTGCGGTTGGCGACAAGCAGTTTTTTCATCAGGGCGGCTGGGCGTGAAGCAACGCGCGTGCCCATTTGAAACCAAAGCCCGCGCGCCCGCGAGTTATAACACCCCCCGAGGCGGCGTCAATTCTCTCCCATCATCATTTTGCGCCATCAGGATTGCGCTGCGCCGAGGTCTTCCTTTAGCTGGCGCGATGCCTTTGCCGCCAAAAATCGCCTCCCTCGCCGAGCGCGCCCGCCCGTGGGTGCAGATGAAATACTTCACTTACCACCCGCAGGTCTACTCGCGGATGCTCGGCGCGGCCTCGGACGATGCCAAGGCCGGCGACCTCGTCACCGTCTACGACAAGGACGGCCAGCGTTTCGGCGCGGGGTTCTTCAACCCCAGCGCGCACGTGCCCCTGCGGATGCTCCACCACGGCCAGGAAACCGTTGACGAGGCGTTTCTCGAAAGCCTGCTCGACCGGGCCTGCGACTTGCGCGAGAAAATCCCCGGCCTCCGCGACCCGGCGCAGACGGACGCCTGGCGCGCCATCCATTCCGACGCCGATTCGCTTTCCGGCTTGGTGGTGGACAAATATGCGGATGTGCTGTGCGTGGAAATCCATAGCCTCGGCGTTTACCGGCGCATCGGAAAGTGGCTGCCGCGCCTGCTTGCGCGCCTCAACGCCAAAAAGGCCACCGTGCGCGTCGACCCCGCCATCGCCCGCATTGAACGCATCACCGGCCCGGCGGTGTCCGGCGACGCCCCGCCGGTGGTGAAAATCCGCGAACACGGCGTGCGCTACGAGGTGGATTTCGCGTCCGGGCATAAGACGGGCTTTTTCTGCGACCAGCGCGAAAACCGCAAAATGCTCGGCGAATTGGTGCGGCAACTCGGCCCGAATACCCGCGTGGCGGACTTGTGCTGCTACACCGGCGGCTTTTCGCTCGCGGCGCATCAACTCGGCGGCGCGCAGGACATCACCGGCGTGGACTTGGATGAAAAAGCCATCGAGCAGGCCAAGCGCAACGCGAACCTCAACCAGGCGCGCATCAACTGGGTGCACACCGACGCCTTCATGTGGATCCGCCAGATGCTCCTGAACAAGGAAAAGTGGGATGTCATCATCCTCGACCCGCCCAAGTTCGTCTTCGACAAGGACGATACGGAAGGGCGGCTCAAATACCGCGACTTGAACGGCCTCGCCATCCAGCTCGCCAAACCCGGCGCGCTGCTCGTGACGTGCTCGTGCTCCGGGCAGATCGCCGAAGAGGAGTTCACCGACATCGTCATCGCCGCCGCGCACCACCGCGGGCGCCGCTTGCAATTTCTGGCCCGCACCGGCGCCGGCCCGGACCACCCGGTCATGTCCAACTGCCCCGAAAGCCGCTACTTAAAACTGCTCTGGGCGCGGGTGTGGTGACGCGCCGTTGCCGGTGGCCGGTTGCAAGTTTCAGATTGGAAACAACCGGATTATCGCGCATATTGTTTGCTCCTCTCACCGCAACTTTCCATTCGCAACCCCGCACCCTCATGGCCGGCCTTGGCAAATTCCTCAAACAGGCGCAAAAGGCGCAAAAACAAGTCGAACTCGCGCAACAACAGCTTGCCGCGCGCGAATTGGAAATCTCCGCCGCTGGCGGCGCGGTGCGCGTGAAGATTAATGGCGCGGGCGAGTTTCTCGCCCTCACCCTCGACCCGGAGTTCCTCAAGGAGGACGCCGCCATCGTCGCCTCGACCATTCTCGATGCCGTCCAGCAGGCCGCCGCGCAAGCCAAGGCCCTCGGCGAAACGGAGATGAGCAAGGTCACCGCGCAATTCCAAATGCCGGGATTGTTTTAAAACACTTTCACCGCCAAGACGCCAAGCGCGCAAAGTTATATTTTTTAAGCAATTCCTTTGCGTCCTTAGTGCCTTGGCGGTGAAACTTAACGTCCATGCCCTCCGCCTTCGACCACGCCCAAAAGCTCCTGCGCCAGTTGCCCGGCCTGGGCTTTCGCTCGGCGGAGCGCGTGGCGCTGCACCTGCTGGTCGAGCATCCCGATAAATTGGACCCGCTGCTCATCGCCCTGCGCGACGCCGCCGCGCGCCTGCGCCGCTGCACCCAATGCGGCAACATGACCGAGACCGCCGACGCCACCGGGCCGGTGCTCTGCGAAATCTGCCGCGACCCGACCCGCCGCGCCGAGCAGCTTTGCTTCGTCGAAACCGTTGTTGATTTGCTAGCCATGGAACGCGCCGGGGCTTATCGCGGTCTGTATCACGTCCTGCATGGCAAACTCTCCCCGCTGCATCAGGTTGGCCCCGAGAACCTCAACCTCGCCACGCTGGTGGCGCGGCTGGATGACGGCGTGGTCAAGGAAGTCGTCCTCGCGCTCTCGAACGACATTGAGGGTGAAGCGACGTGCCACTACCTTCAGGAAACTTACTTCGCCGTCCGCAAACTTGCCGTCTCGCGCATCGGCTTCGGTCTGCCGAGCGGCAGCGGCCTGACCTACGCCGACGCCGACACCCTGCGCAGCTCGCTCGCCGCCCGACGCGAATACCAATAATCCCCTCATGCCCACCGCCAAGTTCATCCCCTTTGCCCGCCCGACCATCACGCGCGGGGAACTCAAGGAAGTCGCCGACTGCCTGAAATCCGGCTGGCTCGCCACCGGCCCGCGCTCCGCGAAATTCGAGGAAATGCTGCGCGATTATTTTGGCGCGCCGCACGCCCAATGCTGCATTTCCGCCACGATGGGCCTGTGGATGGCGCTGAAGGCGCTCAAATTAAAACCCGGCGACGAGGTCATCACCTCGCCGATGACATTTGTCGCGACGCTGAACACCATCGTGCTCGCGGGCGGCAAGCCCGTGCTCGTGGATGTCGAACCCGGCACCTACAACATTGACCCGAAAAAAATCGCCGCGGCCATCACGAAAAAGACGCGCGTGCTGATGCCGGTGCATTTCGCCGGCTGCCCGTGCGACCTCGACGCCATCTACGCCCTCGCCAAAAAACACCACCTGCGCGTCGTCGAAGACTGCGCGCACGCCATGGGCGCGGTTTATAAAGGCCGCCGTCTCGGCAGCTTCGGCGACATCCAGGTCTTTTCCTTCCACCCGAACAAAAACATGACGACCGGGGAGGGTGGCTGTGTTGTCACCCGCGACGACGAAATCGCGCACAGCATTGAAATTCAGCGCTTCCACGGCATCGACCGCGCGGGCTGGACGCGCCATAGCCGCACCGCCGGCCTCGGCCACTACGATGTCGTCGAGCCGGGCTTGAAATCGAATTTCATGGATTTGCAGGCCGCCCTCGGCCTCCACCAACTCCCCGCGCTCGAAGGCTTCAATAAAAAGCGCCGCGCCCTCGCTGGCTCCTATTTCAAAAAACTCCGCGGCGTGCCCGGCCTCACCCTCCCCACCCCACCCGCCTACGCGCACACGCACGCCTGGCACTTGTTCGCCCCCGTCGTCGAACGCGGCGCGAAGGTGGACCGCGACACCCTGATGGTCGAATTGAAAAAACGCCAGATCGGCACCGGCCTGCACTACACCGCCTGCCACCTGCACTCCTATTATCAAAAAAACTTCGGTTGGAAACGCGGCGACTTCCCCCACGCCGAACGCATCTCCGACGGCATCCTCAGCCTGCCCCTCTTCCCCCTCCTCGCGGCGCGCGACCAGGACCGTGTCATCCGCGCCGTGCGGGAGATTCTGCAATAGCAATTCACCGCAAAGCCGCCAAGAAACCAAACAAATCTTTGCTTTGCGCTCGTCGCGCCTTTGCGGTAAGCATCCCTCACCCATGCCCGCACCGGAAATATCCGTCGTCGTGCCGGTTTACAACGAGGAGGCCAACCTCGAACCGCTCTTCACGCGCCTGACCGCCACGCTCGACCGGCTGGGCCGCTCGTGGGAAATTCTCTTCACCAACGACGGCAGCAAGGATCGCTCATTCGAGTTGCTCACCCGCTTCCACTCGCAACGCCCGAAACAAGTGCGCGTGATTGATTTCAACGGCAACTACGGCCAGCACACCGCCATCATCGCCGCCTTCGAGCGCGCCCGCGGCGAAATCATCGTCACCCTCGACGCCGACCTGCAAAACCCACCGGAGGAAATCCCGAAACTCCTCGCTAAAATTGACGAAGGCTGCGACGCCGTCGGCGGCGTCCGCGCCCAGCGCGAGGACAGTTTTGCGCGCAAATCCCTCTCGCGCCTCATCAACCTCGTGCGCGAGCGCACGACCGACATCCGCATGACCGACCAGGGCTGCATGCTGCGCGCTTACCGCCGCCGCGTGGTCGACGCCATCGTGCGCAGCGGCGAGCGCGCCACTTTCATCCCCGCGCTGGCCTACAAATTCGCCAGCAAAAACGGCGAGGTCGAAGTCGCCCACGCCGCCCGCGCCGCGGGCGAATCGAAATACAGTTACTACAAGCTCGTGCGCCTGAATTTCGACCTCATCACCGGCTTCACCCTCGTCCCCCTGCAACTCTTCACTCTGCTGAGCATGGCCTGCGCGACCGGGAGCTTTTTGCTCGTGCTCGTGCTCGTTTACATGCGGATTTTTCTCCAGGACAACACCAACGGCGTGTTCACGCTCTTTGCGATTTTGTTCTTCCTCGTCAGCGTCTGCATGATCGGCATCGGGCTGATTGGCGAATACGTCGGTCGCACCTACCAATGCGTGCAGCAGCGCCCGCGCTATGTTGTGCGCGAAATTTTGGAAGCCACCCCTTGAAATATTTTCATGCCTCCGCCCCGCGTTTTGTTTTTCGGCTATAGCGAGGTCGGTTACGCCACGCTCGAATTGCTGCTGGCGCGCGGCGTGGCGGTCGCCGGCGTCTTCACCCACACGGACGACGGACAGGAAACGGCTTGGTTTCGCTCCGTGCCCAAACTCGCCGCCGAGCGCGGCCTGCCGGTCTTCACGCCTGATTCTCTAAAAGACCCGGCGTGGGTGGACAAAATTCGCGCGCTGCGGCCCGACCTCATGCTTTCGATGTATTATCGGAACATGATTCCGACGCGGTTGCTCGACCTCGCCCCGCTCGGCGCATTCAACCTGCACGGCTCCTTTCTGCCGCGCTACCGCGGGCGCGCGCCGCTTAACTGGGCCATCATCCAAGGCGAAGACCACACCGGCGTCTCGCTGCACGTCATGGTCAAGGAGGCCGATGCTGGCGACCTCGTGGACCAGGAAAAAATTCCCATCGGCCCGGATGAACCGGTCTCGGCGATTCTGCCCCGCATCCGCGAAGCCGCCGTCAAAGTGCTGGACCGCCAACTCGACGCCCTCCTGGCTGGACACGCCCCGCGCACCCCGCAAAACCACGCCCTCGCCACCTACTTCGGCAAACGCACCCCGGAAGATGGCCGCATCAATTGGAACCTCCCCGCCCGCGAGATTTATAACCTAATTCGCGCGGTCACCCGTCCCTTTCCCGGTGCTTTTTGCGAGGTCCATCGCGGGGGAGAGGACTTTCGGCTCATGGTATGGTGGGCGAAGATAATCCACGCTTCCGCGCCCGCGCTGCCACCCGGTCACATCGTCAAACTTAACCCCTTGACTATCTCTTGCGGAGGTGATTCGATGCTGGAACTTACTGATTTTGAATGGGTTATTGACACCTCCCCCTCTACCCCCATCACCCCGCCTCCCCTGCATGCAGGCGAATCACTTTCCAGTTAATTCAGCCTGCTTCCCGTCGGTCGTCTCCCACAATTGGCATATGGGCCGCCGCCTCAGCCCCCGGCCCCGATTTTTATTAAATTCTTGTGAATTTTTTCCTTAACTCCCCGGCCCAAACGCCGATGCCGAAAGGTGGATGTGTTGGGCTGTTGCTCAATGCTCATTAGTTTCACCACCCCAATTCATGTATAACGTGACTACCACTACCCCCGACATGAAAGGGATCAGCCGCATTGATTCCGGCTCGACCCATGGCTGGTTTGTCCGTGCCTATAAAAACGGCAAAACCTATTCGAAGCTGTTCAGCGACGGCAAATGGAAAGGCTCCGACGCCGCGTTGGCCGCCGCCCGCCAGTATCGCGAATCGCTCCTCGACCGCGTGGCGAAAATCCCCGCCAAGCCCCGCGGCCGTCGCATCGTCTTTCGCGACTCCCGCAACACCACCGGCGTGCTCGGCGTCTCGCGCAGCGTCAAGCGCACCCCCGCCGGCGTCGTCAGCGAATCCTACGCCGTCACCTGGCGCCCCGAGCCGGGTATGCAGAAGTGCACCTCTTTCTCGATCAACAAATACGGCGAAGACCGCGCGTTCAAACTCGCCGTCGCGTTCCGCCTGAAAAAGCTGCGGGAAATCCACGGCCAATCCGTCGCCCGCAAACTCAAAGACCTGCTCGAAGAAAAAGGCATCGCGGTTTAGGGCGAGCGAAATTCGCGCAACTGCTTCCGGCTGCTAGACCAAATGCTGGCGCAGCTTTTGCACCAGACTGTCGTCATTGACCACCGTCGATTCGCCGCCGGATTTCATGTGCTTGATTTTGACTTCGCCCCGGGCCACTTCATCCGGGCCAAGGATAACCGCCAGGCGCGCACCGCATTGGTCAGCGGCCTTAAATTGTTTGCCAAATTTTTCATCCTTGAGCGGATAGTCCACGGCCAGCCCCGCCGCGCGTAAATGGGCCGCCAAGGCCAGCGCCGGGCCGCGCTCCTTTTCGCCGCCGATGACCAGGTAGACGTCCGGCTTGTCCACTTCGCCCAGCGGACGTTTCAATTCCTGGAGTAAATCCGTGACCGTCACATCGCCGATGGCGAAACCCACCGCTGGCAGATCCACGCCGCCGAGCTTTTGCAAAAGATTATCATAGCGCCCGCCCCCCGCCAGCGCCCGCGCCGTGCCACCAACTTGAAAGGCCTCGAAGCTAAAACCGGTATAATAAGCTAATCCCCTTACAATACGCGGATCAAACTTAACAAAGTCCCTAATGCCCAATGATCTTAGCCTGGCCCAAAGTTCGCCAAATGTATCTATTGCTCCACTCGATGCCACTTGTGCCCAATTGGCTACATCTGGTGAATCACCAGATTTTGCTCTATCAAATACGCCTTGAATATTATCCCGGGTCGACTTTGCCCAAAAAGTATCGCCCCCAAGACAGTGAGCTAATTTTTCTTCAATACTCTCGGGTCGATCACGCTCCCATTTATCAATGATCGGAAGCATGCTTGAAATTTTATCTTCAGGTATTCCAAAATGCTGAAGAACAAATTGCCAAAACCTTCGGTCGCAAACTCGCACCTCAAATTCATTTTTTTTCAAACCACAGCTCAGCAAGGCATCCACCAACAACGCAATGCACTCCGCATCGGCGCCGGGGCCAGGTTCGCCGAGGATGTCGGCGTTGAATTGGTAGAACGAGCGCAGGCGGCCTTTCTGCGGTTTTTCGTAACGGAATTGCTCGCCGATGCTGAACCACTTCACCGGTTTGCGCAGCGAGCCGGCCTTGGCGGCGACGAGGCGGGCAAGCGACGGCGTCATCTCCGGCCTCAGAGCGACTGGGCGCCCACCTTTGTCCACGAACTCAAACAGTTGCGCGCGGATTTCCTCGCCGGATTTTTCGGTGAACAGTTCCAGCGGCTCGAGCACCGGGGCGTCGTATTCGACGAAACCCTGCCGCCGCGCCGCGCCGCGCCAGGCCGTGAACAGGGCATTACGGGCCGCGCATTCCTCCGGGTAAAATTCCCGAAAACCCGGCAGGCTCTGAAAAGTGCTCATGGGTCAATAACACCTCACGGTAGGGGCGGCTCGCCGAGCCGACCGCGGACGCCTCGGCGAGGCGTCCCTACCTAAAAGTCATTTTACGCGGTTGGCGGGCTGAGCACGTTCAGGTCGAGCTTCTTGAGCTCCGCCTTCAACTCCTTGCCCGACTTGAACTTGATGACCGCGCGCTTGGGGATGACGACATCCTTCTCCGGCTTGTTCGGGTTGCGGCCGATGCGGCTCTTGCGCACCTGCACCTCGAACACGCCGAAATTGCGCAGCTCCACGTTTCGCCCTTGCGCCAAGGCCCGGGCAATGACATCCAGCGTCATATGCACCGTGTCGCGGACTTCCTTTTGCGGAAAGCCCGTTTTCTCGTATATTTCCAGAACTATGTCGCGTTTGGTGAGATTGCCTGCCATGGTGGCCTCCGGTCGGGGCGCCCGGTGAGGGCGCGTTGAAAGTTATTTGTCGTGAGATACTTCCGCATAATGCCCAGCCTGTCAAAGCGTTTTTTCCAATGACTCCCGACGAGCCTCGCACCCCCTTGGACGACCTGCAGAAGCAACTGCAGGAGTGGCTCCGCACGCATCACCCCGCCGGCACCGCCCCGGGGACGCCCCACCCTTTCAGCGCGCCCGGCCCGGAGACGCCCCCGCCCGCCCCCGATAACGAGGCCGATCAGGAAGCCCTCCGCCGCATCCGCGATTTCTCCTTCAAACCCAAGGAAATCCGCGACTACCTCAACCGCTTCGTCGTCAAGCAGGTCGAGGCCAAGAAAGTGCTCTCCGTCGCCATCTGCGACCATTTCAACCACGTGCGCCTCTGCCTCGACAAGCCCGAGCGCCGCGAGCGTGAATACAACAAGCAGAACATCCTCCTCCTCGGGCCGACGGGCGTGGGCAAGACCTACCTGATGCGCACTGTTGCGCGCCTCATCGGCGTCCCGTTCGTCAAGGCCGACGCCACCAAGTTCTCCGAAACCGGCTACGTCGGCGGCGATGTCGAGGACCTTGTGCGCGACCTCGTCAAAGTCGCCAATGGCAACCTCGAACTTGCCCAATACGGCATCATCTACATCGACGAGATTGACAAAATCGCCTCCGACGCCGGCCACGGGCGCGATGTCTCCGGCCGCGGCGTGCAAATCAATCTCCTCAAACTGATGGAGGACACGGAGGTCAACCTAGTCTCGCCGACAGACATGATGGGCCAGATGCAGGCCATGATGGAATTCTCCCGCGGCGGAAAGAAACCCCGCAAGCGCACCCTCAGCACGCGGCACATCCTCTTCATCGTCTCCGGCGCGTTTGACAAACTCGCCGAAACCGTGAAAAAACGCCTCGACCACGGGCGCATCGGCTTCGGCGGCGAAAACCTCTCCGACCGCGAGCCGCACGAATACCTCCGCCACACCGAAACCGCCGACTTCATCAAATACGGCTTCGAGCCGGAATTCATCGGCCGCCTCCCGGTGCGCGTCGCCTGCGAAGCCCTCGGCCCGGACGACCTCGCGCAAATCCTCGTCTCCTCCGAAGGCTCCATCCTCCAGCAATATCGCGAGGATTTTCAGGGCTATAAGGTGGATTTCCGCATCACCGCCGAAGCCATCCGCGAAGTCGCCCGCCGTGCCCATGCCGAAAAAACCGGCGCGCGCGGCCTGCTTACGGTGCTCGAACGCGTCTTCCGCGACTTCAAATTCCACCTGCCCTCGACCGGCATCAGCGCCTTTGAAGTCACCGACGCCACCATCAAAGACCCCCACGCCGCGCTCGCGTTGCTCCTCGCCGAGCATGCTCACCTCCAGCACGGCGCGCTCATGGCCGACCTCGACCGCTTTGCCGAAGACTTCCTGCGCGAGCACGGCCTGCGCCTCGTTTTCGACGACGGCGCGCGCGAAGTCCTGGCCGCCGCCGCATTGGAAAAAGACCAGTCCATCCGCGCCCTCTGCCAGCAACGCTTCCGCGACTTCCAACATGGCCTGAAAATCGTCGCCCGCAATTCGCACCGCGACACCTTCACCATCACCCGCGCCGCCGCCGAAAACCCCGACGCCGAATTGTCCAAATGGGTCGTGGAGAGTTTCGGCCAATCCGGCCAAACG
>Ga0265320_10001090_pt1 | contig 20019 bp, 15 predicted proteins | sample 4827metaG_FD_202087 | JGI IMG/M metagenome (GOLD analysis project Ga0265320, IMG submission 202087) | Rhizosphere microbial communities from Carex aquatilis grown in University of Washington, Seatle, WA, United States - 4-8-27 metaG | ecosystem: Host-associated > Plants > Roots > Rhizosphere >...
CCGCGGAGACGGGATGGACGGGAGGCGCCAGGTTCACGATAAGCAAGAGGATCCCGTCCGGCGCCGGGCTGGGAGGGGCGAGCAGCGACGCCGCCACCGCGCTGGAGGCGCTCAACGACCTGGCCGGCCGACCCCTCGACGCCGCGGGCCTCTCCAGGGTGGCATCGGCCGTAGGATCCGACTGCCCGCTCTTCCTCTCGAAGGGGCCCGTGGTCATGCGCGGGAGGGGGGAGCGCGTCGAGCCGCTCCCGCGCGAGCCTTACAGCCGGGTCCGCGGCACGAGGGTCCTCGTCTTCAAGCCGGGCTTCGCGATCTCGACCCCCTGGGCCTACGCGCGGCTGGCGGAGGGGGGGGGCCGGGCCTACGTCCCGCCGCAGAGGGCCGACGCGCAGCTCGGGTCGTGGATCCAGAACCAGGGGGCGCCGGCGAAGGACCTCTATTTCAATTCGTTTGAGCGGCCCGTGTTCGCAAAGTTCGGCGCGCTCCCCATCGTGCTCGAGCGGCTGAGGGACCGGTTTGGGATCGAGGCGCGCATGAGCGGAAGCGGCAGCGCCTGCTTCGCGCTGATCAACGAGAGCGGGGATGCGGCGCCGGTCGTGGCCGCAATCCGCGAGGCCTGGGGGGCCTCGGCCTTTGTCGTCGAGACGCGCATCGCCTGATCGGCCCGGATTCTCGGGCCCCGCGCGGTAAATCGCATTGACCGATTCGCCTGACGGGCCCGTTATCGCTCCTAGCCCACGGAACCCCTTCCAGACGGCGACTTTGGCATGGCTACGGAATCGAGCCCTAAGGAAGAAACTGTAGTGCAAGGCATATCCGCCTCGCAGGGCATAGCCTATGGCCAGATCTTCGTCTACCTGCAGAGCGAGGTGGAGATCCCCTCGTACCAGGTGGATCCCGACAAGCGCATCGACGAGATCGCGAGGTTCGACCAGGCGCTGCTCGTGACGCGCCAGCAGATATCGAAGATCCAGAACGAGGTGGAGAAGAACCTGGGCAAGAACGAGGCCCTGATCTTCGACGCCCACCTGCTCGTCCTCGAGGACCAGGCCCTCATCTCGGAGACGATACGCGAGTTTGAGACCAGCGGCAGGAACATCGAGATATGCTTCGACAACGTGTCGAGGAAGTACATCGCGGCGTTCTCCGAGATAGACGACGAGTACCTTCGCGAACGGGCGGGGGACATACGCGACGTCGCCCAGAGGGTTCTTCAGAACCTCCTCGGGCAGGCCGAGACCAGCATCAGCCGGCTCGTGGAGAGGCGCATCGTGGTCGCGAACGACCTTTCCCCCTCGGATTCCGCCGGCATAGACCGGGGATCGGGCCTGGCGATCGTCACCGATTCGGGAAGCAGGACGAGCCATGCCGTCATCGTGGCCCGCTCGATGCAGATCCCGGCGGTCGTCGGCGTCCGCGACCTGACCCGGCGGGTCAGGACGGGAGACTGGGCCCTTGTGGACGGCTACGACGGCCTCGTCATCCTCAATCCGTCCGAGCAGACCCTCTTTCGCTACGGCAAGATCCAGTCGCAGAAGAAGTCGTTCGAGAGCCGCCTCCTCGCGGCGAACCGCCAGAAGGCCGTCACCCTCGACGGCGTCAGCGTCACGCTGATGGCCAACATCGAGAAGGTGGAGGAGATCGAGCAGGTGAAGCAGTTCTTCGCCGAGGGCGTGGGCCTCTTCCGCACCGAGTACCTCTTCCTGAACGCCTCGAGGATACCCAACGAGCAGGAGCAGTTCCTGGCGTACAAGGCCGTCGTCGAGGGAGTGGCCCCGAGCCCCGTCATCATCCGCACGCTCGACCTCGGAGGCGACAAGCCGATGACGTCGGATCCGGACCTGTTCCCTAAGGAGGACAATCCCTTCATGGGCTACCGGGCGATCCGCTTCTGCCTGGACAACCAGCAGCTCTTCAAGGACCAGCTGCGCGCCGTCCTGCTCGCGAGCCACCTGGGCAAGGTGAAGCTGATGTACCCGATGATAAGCGGCGCCGACGAGATGGCCCGGGCGAACCAGATGCTCGAGGAGTGCAAGACGGAGCTGCGCTCGCGCGGCCAGGCGTTCGACGAGGCGCTCGAGGTCGGCGCGATGATCGAGATCCCGAGCGCCGCCGCGACGATCGACCTCCTGGAGAAGCAGTCCGATTTCTTCAGCGTCGGAACGAACGACCTGATCCAGTACATGCTGGCGATCGACAGGGGGAACGACCGGATCGCGCACCTCTACGAGCCGGCGCACCCGGCGGTCCTGCGCACGCTGAAGCGCATCGTCGAGGACGCGCACCGCCTGGACGTGCCTGTCGGCGTGTGCGGCGAGATGGCGGGCGATCCCATCTATGCGCCTCTGCTCCTTGGGCTCGGCGTCGACTCCCTCAGCATGGCGCCGCCGTCGATCCCCGCCGTCAAGTTCCTGGTGAGGGCGATGACGATGGCCGACGCGCGGACGCTGGCGGCCGCGGCGCTCGCCATGACCAACGCGAAGGACATCTACGCCATGTGCCAGCAGTTCGCCAAGAAGCGGGTGACGATCGAGTAGGGGCCCGGCCCGGGCGCCGGCCTGCGGCGCCGCCGTAGATCAGGGCTTGGTCCCCGTGGCGAGCAGCGTCTCGAAATGGGGCTCCACGGCCTCCTTGGCCACGGGCGCCACCTCGATCTTGGTGAACTTCGCCTTCTTCAGGAACTGCTCGAGGGCGGCCTCCTTGAATCCCAGCCACAGGTCCGCGTAAAGCTCGCGGGCCTTCTCAAAGTCGTGCTCCGCCAGCTCGAGGATGAGCAGCTGGCCGCCCGGCCTGAGTATGCGGAACGCCTCGTCGACGGCCTTCTGCGGATGGCGCGCGTGGTGGAGCGCCTGGCTAAGGATCGCCAGGTCCACCGATTCGTCGGCAAGGGGCACCCGCTCGATGTCGCCCAGCTTGTAGGTGAGGTTGGTGAGGTCGTTCTTGCGCGCGAGCTCGGTGCCCACCTCGACCATCCGCGGCGAGTTGTCGATGCACCAGACCTGCTTGGCGTTGCGGGCGAGGAGCTGCGATATCAGGCCCTCGCCGGCGCCCAGATCCGCGACGACGACCTGGGGAACGAGCCTGAGCGCCAGCCGGCCGATCGCCTCCCAGGAGCGGCCGGGGCAGTGGTTGCGGCCGAGGCGCCCGGCTATCATGTTGAAGTACTGCTCGGAGACCCGCCGGCGCTTCACGAGGACCCGGTCCAGATGCCGCCCGTCCTCCTCGATCACCTCGAGGCCCGCGACGCTGCCGACGGCCGCCTTCAGGAGCGCGATCTGAGCGTGCGGCAGGTTGGTCCGCAGCGAGTAGAACGCCTTCTTCCCGTCCCTGCGGTCCACCACGAGGCTCGCCTGGCGCAGGAGCGCCAGCTGCGAGGATATCCGCGACTGGCCCATGCCGAGGATCTCCTGGAGCTCGGCCACCGACAGCTCCTCCTGCATCACGAGCGCGATCAGGCGCAGGCGCGTGGGGTCGGACAGGATCTTGAGGGTGTCCCAGGAGGTGTTCACGGCGTCGTGCAAGGGTGCCGATTTCGCGCGCCAACGCAACGCCGTAACCCCTGCGCCCGGGGCCGGTCAGGCGTAGCGCGCGATGCTGACGATCGAGTAGGAATCCTCGGAGCTGCCCGTCTTGACCTTGACGGTCTCCCCGGCGCGCTTGCCCATCAGGGCGGCCCCGAGCGGCGTCTTGTAGGAGATGACGTGGCGCTCGGGATCGCCGTCCCAGACGCCGAGGATCGTGTAGCGCATGCTGGCGCCGTCGCGGACGCGGACCTCCACGATGCTGCCCACGCTGACCTGCTCGATCGTGGCGTCCTTGAAGTCCGTGATGCGGGCCCTCGCGAGCTCGCGCTCGAGCTGGCCCTTCTGCGCCATCAGGACCTGCTGGTCCTGCTTCGCCATCTTGTACTCGGCGTTCTCCCGGAGGTCGCCGTGCTCGCGCGCGGCCGCGATCGCCTTGGAGTTCTCGGGAATCCTCTTCGAGACGATCGCCTCGTACTCCTCGCGCTTGCGCTCGAAGCTCTCGCGGGAGACGAGAAGCTGCTCCTCCTTGCCCTCCGCCTCGGATGCCACGAGCGACTGGATGTTCGGGAAGATCTTGATGAAGCGCGCGAGCAGGGACTTCTTGGTGAGCTCCTCAAAGCCCTGGTTCAGGAGAAGGGTGTTCGCGAGGTCGCGGGCCGTCTCGGGATCGGCGGTCGACAGCAGGTCCGCGATGAGCTCGGTGTCGTCGCTCAGGATGTCGCCGAGGGGGATCCTGCGCGCGCTGGCCGCCTGGAGCGCCTCGTAGTCGATCGCGAAGAAGATCGCGCTCAGCAGCCGCGGGGTGATCAGGTCGTTCAGGAGCTTCGCGAACTTCTTGGAATGCCTGTTCTTGACGATCCAGAGGAGCACGGGCGCCCGGAGGTTCTGCTCCGTCTGCCAGCGCTTCAGGGTGGACGCCAGGTCGTCCGCGTAGCCGTTCTCGACGAGGAAATTGATGCACTCGGTCGTGAACTTGCCCTGCGAGACCTTCAGCAGGTTGAAGACGATGTCGCGGCACTCGATCGGGTGGGTCTCCTTGATCAGGTCGAGGAAGTGGCTCTGGAACTGGACGGGGATCTTCTCGGCGATCGCCGCAAGGTCCCTCAGGTTGGCGACGAGGAAGGCCTGGGACGGCTCGTAGGTGGCGGGATCGACCCCGGCGACCTTGGCGATCCTGTCGCGGACGGCGGCGCCATAGAGGCGCTCGGCCGAGTCGAGCTGGTTGCTGTCCTTGACGGCGTCGGCTACCCCCTTGAGGACGTCCGTCAGGTTGGCCTGCACCGCCTTGTGGGCGGCGGCCGAGGCGTACTCCTCGGCAAGGGCGATGCGCCGGCGGGCCGACCGGGTTGAATTGAACTGGTCAAAGATCTCGTCCTCGGCGGAGACGGGCGTCTCGCGCAGGACGTAGCACTCGGTCTTCTTCTCGGGAACGGAGACCCGGGGGTCCTTTGCCACGGCCTTCCTGGCGTCCGCCCACCATTTCTTGAACTTCTCCTCGCCGACCACCTGGCAGAGCGTGATCTCGAGGTCGATGGCGGTGGTCGCCTTGTTGGGGTAGGACTCAAGGGCCTCGACGATGAGCTGGGCCGGATTCTCGGCGATCAGCTCGAGGACCTTCTTCGGCTCGGTCTCCTTGCGCACCAGAAGATGGTTCTCCGGAAGGACTTCCATCGTGTTGATGCAGAAGGCCGGATCCATCGCGTGGGCCTTCTTGCCCTTGAAGTCGATCACCAGCCGGTGGGTTGCGTCATCGTAGCTCTTGATCTGTCCGAAACCCCAGCTCCGGTGGATCACGTAAGCGCCTGATTTCATGGACTCCAGTTTGGACTTGGAGGCCTTGAGGGAGGGATTCTTGGCTAGGAGCGCGGAAACGGCTTCGGAATTCATAGTTGCGCAAATGAGCGCGTGAACCGGAGATTAAAAAGCATTATGGCGAAGCATGTCAAACCGAGTCTCCAGAGCGCATGGGTGCCCGCCGTGCGCCTTGTGGCCCGCTGGCTTGACCTCCGGGAGCGCATGGACGTGCTCATGGACTCGCTGCCGGGAGCGATGGACGGCACCGAGCGAAGCCGCTGCCAGCACCTGTTCTTTGGCGTGGTCCGCCACTTCGGGCGCATAGAGTCGGTGCTCGGCCGCCTCGTCGCCCACCAGCCCAGGTTCATCACCCGCGCGGCCCTCTACGTAGCGGGATTCGAGTTGATCGAGGCCTCCGCCGAAGGGGCCGACATGGGCCAGACGGCGAAGATCGTCCACCACGCGGTGGAGAGGACCAAGGAGCTGGCGAGCCCCGCCGAGGCCCGGCTCGTCAACGCCGTCGTCCGCAAGATGGCGGCGGTCCTCGCGGAGCAGAAGGCGCCGGGTCCGATCGCGCCGGCCGACGTCCTTTCGGATTACTTCTCACACCCGGAATGGCTTGTCAGAAGGTGGCTTGCGTCGTTCGGTGCCGGCCCGACGAGGAAGCTGCTCGAGTGGAACAACACGCCGGCGCCTCTCCATGCCAGGTGGCGGGACCCGTCCAGGCCGGCGCCCGAGTGGCTCAAGCCCACCGAATGGAAGGGCTTCTACTCGGTCACGTCGGGGCACTGGCAGGAGATCGGGCCGCTCCTGAACGCCGGCTCGCTCTACCTGCAGGACCCGGGGACGCGCCTGGCGGTGGAGGCGCTCGACCCGAGAGCCGGCGAGACAGTGCTCGACCTCTGCGCGGCGCCCGGCGGCAAGAGCCTGCTCATCGTGGACGCCCTGGTGTCGGGGCGGATCGTCTCCATGGACCTGCCCGCGGCGAGAATCGACCGCCTGCGCGACAACCTTTCCCGCACGGCAGGCGTCGGGGCCGCGCTTGTCCAGGCCGACCTGCTCGAGGGCGGCGCATCGGTCCTGAAGGAGCACGGGCTGCCGGTCCAGTACCCGGCCGTGCTGATCGACGTGCCCTGCTCGAACACGGGCGTCATGCGCCACCGCGTGGACGTGAAGTGGAGGATCCAGGAGGCGGATTTCCCGAAGCACGCGCGCCAGCAGGGCGCGCTCCTCGGGGCGGCCGCACGGCTCGTCGGGCCGGGCGGCCGGCTGGTGTATTCGACGTGCAGCGTCGACGCCGTCGAGAATGAGGGGGTTGTGGACGCCTTCCTCGACCGCAACCGCGCCTTCGGCCTCAAGAAAAGCGTCATTGCCGTCCCCTGGATTGATCGCCACGACGGTGCTGCGGCCTTTCTGCTGCAGAGGGCCTGAACCCCCATCCCAACCAAGCATGATTTCCCGAACCGCGGCTCTGGCCATGCTCACGGGTGCATTGTCAGCGGCTCCCGCGGCCCGGGGGGCGGCCGACAGGGACTGGCCCGAGTACCTGGGCGGCCCCGACCGCAGCCACTACTCCGACCTGCGCCAGATCAACGCCTCCAACGTCGGGAGGCTGACGACGGCGTGGGTGTACCACACCGGCCAATTCGGGCAGATGCAGTGCAATCCGATCGTGGTCAAGGGCGTCCTCTACGGCGCCACCGGCACAAGCGAGGTGTTCGCGCTGGACGCCGCCACGGGCAGGCAGATATGGCGCTTCAATGTCCCGGGAAACCTGGACGCCGTGCTCGCGAACGACAGGGGCGTCGCGTACTGGACGGACGGCAGGAGCGAGCGCATCCTGTGCACCGTCGACTCGTGGCTGTACGCCCTCGACGCGCGCAGCGGGGCCCCGATCAAGGATTTCGGGGCGTCGGGCAGAGTGAGCCTGAAGGCCGGCCTCGGGCCGCAGGCGCAGCAGAAGTGGGTCATGTCCACCACGCCGGGCACGGTGTTCGGCGACCTGATCGTCATGCCGACGCGGGTGAGCGAGGACCAGGACGCCGCGCCGGGCACCGTGCAGGCCTTCAACGTGAGGACGGGCACCCTCGCGTGGACGTTCGTCACGATCCCCTACCCGGAGACCCCGGGATACGACACATGGTCCAGGGACACCTACAAGAACATCGATGTCGGAAGCGCAAACTGCTGGGCCGGGATGGCGATCGACCGGCGCCGGGGAATCCTGTACGTGCCGACCGGGTCCGCTGCGCCCGACTTCTGGGGAGGCCACAGGCTGGGCAAGAACCTCTACGCGGACAGCCTGCTGGCCCTCGACGCCGCTACGGGCAAGCTTCTCTGGTGCCAGCAGACGGTCCACCACGACATGTGGGACCGCGACCTGCCCTCGCCTCCCGTGCTGGTGAGCCTGCGCCGCGGCGGGCGCAGGGTCGACGCGGTCGCTCAGACGACGAAGACCGGCTTCGTCTTCGTGTTCGACCGGGTCACGGGGGAGCCCCTCTTTCCGATCGAGGAGCGGGCGTTCCCGAGGTCGACGCTCGACGGCGAGGAGGCGTGGCCGACGCAGCCCGTCCCGGCGAAGCCCGCGCCCTACGCGAGGCAGAGCCTGACCGAGGCCGACATAAGCCCCTACGCGGAGGACCGGGAGGCGCTCCTTGCGCAGTTCCGCTCGGCCCGCACGGGACTCTTCCAGCCGTTCGGGAAGTTTCCGACGATCCTCTTCCCGGGGTTCGACGGGGGGGGGGTGGGGGGGGGGCCGGCGGTCGACCCCGATGGCATCCTCTATGTGAACAGCACGAACATGGCCTGGCTGGTCTCCATGAGCGACGCGCCGAAGGAGGCCGACCTTGCGCTCATGAGCGCGGGCCGCAGGCGCTACACCCAATACTGCGTCTCCTGCCACGGCCCGGAGCGCAAGGGCCTGCCGGCGGGCGGGATTCCGTCGCTCGTGGACGTCGGCGCCCGCCTCAGGCGCGACGAGGTCCTCGGCCTGATCGGTACCGGACGCAAGATGATGCCCGGCTTCACGACGCTCTCGGGCGAGGACAGGAGCGCGATCGTGGGCTACCTCTTCGGAGACGAGCAGCCGGCGACCGGGGCGCCCGCGCCGGCCCCCTCCGAGGGGCCGCCCCGCATGCCCTACCGGTTCGACGGCTACAACAGATGGGTGGACAGCAAGGGCTATCCCGCGATCACCCCGCCCTGGGGCACCCTCTCCGCCATCGACCTGAACACGGGCGAGTACCTCTGGACGGCCACGCTCGGCGAGTTCAAGGAGCTGAGCGCAAGGGGAATCCCGCCGACGGGGGCCGAGAACTACGGGGGGCCCGTGGCCACGGCCGGCAACCTCCTGTTCATCGCCGCGACGAAGGACGGGATGATGCGGGCCTTCGACAGGCGCACCGGGAAGGTCCTCTGGGAGACCGCGCTGCCCGCCGCGGCGTTCGCGACCCCGTGCACCTACGAGGTCGAAGGGCGGCAGTATGTCGTCGTCGCATGCGGCGGCACGAAGCTGGGAACCGCGCCCGGCGACAGCTACGTCGCCTTCGCGCTGCCCTGATACCCGCGCGGCCCCCGGGCCTTCGCTTAGGGGACCAGGCTGACGACGCTCAGGTCCCTTGTGGACTCGCTCGCGCCGTTGATGAACGTGAACTCGACGTGGCCCGCCGACGAGATGAGCTGGTCGTAGCGGGACGGGTCCCAGGCGCCGACCGCCTCGCCGTCTATCCGCGACACCAGGTCGCCGTCCCTAACCCCGGCCGCCGAGGCCGGTGACCCCGGCACGACGCCTGCGACCTTCCAGTAGGCGGGCGTCTTCCTGAAGCTGAGGCCCGTCCCGCGCAGCGGGGGGATCGCCAGGACGTCGGCCGCGTCGCGCTGGAAGATCACGACGTTGTGGGGCTGGTCGAATGTGACCGTAAAGTGGCTCAGGATCCCCCCGCCCAGGGACGACAGCTCGTCCGTAAGCTCCGCGACCGGCTGGGGAACGTCGAAGGAGCCGAACCGCACGACGCCGGAAAGGCGCCCGACCCGGGTGGCCTTGTCGCCGGCAAGGGTGCTGACCGCGGGGCCGGTGACCGGCCCGAATGAGAAGCCCGGGGTCAGGCCGGCCGGGTTTATGGCGATCGCGGCGGCGCTTCCCGAGTCGATCAGCGCCGCGAATTCCTTGTCGCCCAGCCGGATCGGGATCAGGGGGATCTTGTCCACGTTGTTGAAAAGGATGACCTCCCCGGGCAGGCCGTCGTCGGGGACGTTCGAGCGCAGCACGATGCGCTCGTTCGGGTAGTCCAGGGTGAGGACGGCGTTCCTGAAGAGGGGGAATCCGAGGATTCCGTCGATCCTCACGCCGAACTGCGCGGAAAGGTCGGCGCAGTCGTAGATCAGGGCCGGCACGTAGTCAAAGCGGGCGCCCCCGAGCTCGAGCCTCTTCAACGTCACCGGGCTGAGCAGGGCGGTGCCGCCGCCCGCCGACTTGACGCGGACCTGGGGCTCGTCGACCGGCGGCGATCCCGGGGCCCTGTAGCGCCTCGCCAGGTCGGGCGAGACAAGGGTCACCGACGAGCCCGTGTCGATTATGAAGTGGTACGGACCGGACTTGTCCCACTTGTCCTCGACCACGAGCACGTTGCCGATGAGGTGGCCGGGAAGGGTGACGGCCCTCGGGCCCACGGTCGTCAGGGCCGGCTTGGGGGCGGTGCGCTGGACGCTGAAGCAACCGGCGGCGAGGAGGCCCCCCAGCGCTGCGAGAGCGACGAGCAGGCGCTTCATCAGCGGGCGGGCTTGGTGAGCCTTGCGCTCAGCGCGAGCGCGGCCACCACGAGCACCGCCGCCCCCACGAACACCGACTTGGAATCGAACATGAAGTACACCGCTCCGGCCAGCATGGGGGTGAACGCGCGGGCCAGGGATCCGAGGGAGCGGAATATCCCGAGGACCCGTCCCTGCTCGTCCTGGGAGGTGTAGAGCGAGATGAGCCCGGTGGTCGAGGGATTGACCAGTCCGGAGCCCGTCGCGAGGAAGACGATGCCGGCGTACATCATCCAGGGCCGCGAGCTGAGCCCAACGACGAGGAGGCCGAAGCAGGTGGAGACGAGGCCCCCGGCCAGGACGGGGATCTCGTCCGCCTTCTTCAGCAGGATGCGGACGATGAAGCCCTGGGTCACGATCGAGCAGAATCCGAGGAATCCGAGCATGATCCCGTTCTGGCCGACCGTGTAGCCGAACCTGTCGGCCGCCAGGTAGGTCAGCGTCGCCTCCATGGCGACGAACGCGACCGCGTAGACGAAGGCCACGACGTTCGCGCGGCGCACGTCCGCATTGGCGAGGTTGACGATGGCGCGGATCGGATTGCGAAGGCGGGTTTCCCGGGCGCCGGAGCGGGCGCTCTCGGGAAGGGTCTCCCTGAAGCTGCGGTTGACCCACGCCAGGTTCGCGACGCAGAAGCCCAGGGAGACGAGCGCCGGGACCGAATAGGGGTTGACGCCGAACCTCGCGAGCGAGGGGTGCGCCGCCAGGAGGTTGACCTGCGCGCAGATGGCGCCGAGCACCGGCCCGGTGACGAGCCCGAGCCCGAAGGCCGCGCCCACGATGCCCATCGCCCGTGAGCGCTCCTTGCGCGTCGTCACGTCGGCGACGGCTGCCGTCGCCACCGAGAGGTTCCCGCTGAAGGCCCCGCCGACGATGCGCGAGAGCAGGAAGAGCCAGAACGAGCCGCTCACCACCCACATGGCGTAGCCGATCACGCTTCCGGCCACGGTCATGAGGAGGACGCCCCGGCGCCCGCGCCTGTCCGAGAGCGTGCCCCAGAAGGGCGCGAAGATGAACTGGAGGATCGAGTAGAACGACGTGAGCACGCCGCCGAAGAGGACGGCCGCGAAAGCGTGGTCGCGGCCCATCGCGTGCGCGACGGCCTCGCTCCTCGAGAGGAGCCAGCCGAGGATGCCCGAGTTCCCGTCTATCCGGAGGTAGTAGTCGACGAGGCTCGGGCCGAGCGGGAAGATGATCGAGAAGCCGATCAGGTCGATCAGCAGCGTGAGGAAGATGACGCCAAGCGACAGCGGGCGTTTGGGCGCGGGGGAATCCGCGGGCGTCGTCGTGCTCACGGTCGGGGCCGTCAGGCGCGGTACGGGAGCGGGAATCGGGCGGTCAGCTTCCCGGCGCGGGCCTTCACGGAGGCGATGGTCTCGGACTCGGAAGGCGTGCCGATCGAGCGCAGCACCGCGTCGATCAGGCCGGCGATCTCCTCCATCTCCGGCTCCCCGAAGCCGCGGGTCGTGACGGCGGGCGTCCCGAGCCTTATGCCGGAGGCCTGGAACGGGGAGCGCGTCTCGAAGGGGACCGTGTTCTTGTTGCACGTGATGTTTGCCAGGTCGAGCGTCTCCTGCGCCTTCTTCGCCGTCAGGTCGGGCAGGTTCGTGCGCAGGTCGGCGAGGATGAGGTGATTGTCGGTGCCGCCGGAGACGATCCGGTATCCGTGCGCCGACATGGCCGCGGAGAGGGCCCGCGCGTTTCGGATGACCTGGCCCGAGTACTCCTTGAACTCGGGCTTGAGGCATTCGCTGAAGCAGACGGCCTTGGCGGCGATGACATGCATGAGAGGGCCGCCCTGGGCGCCGGGAAACACCGCCGAGTCGAGGGCCTTGGCAAGGGACGCCCGGCACAGGATCAGGCCGCCGCGCGGCCCGCGCAGCGTCTTGTGGGTCGTGGTCGTGACGAAATCGGCGTGGGGGATGGGGGAGGGGTGGTGCCCGGTCACGATCAGGCCCGCGATGTGGGCCACGTCGGCGAAGAGGAGGGCTCCCGACGCCCGCGCGATCTCGCCCATGCGCGCGAAATCGATCACCCGCGAGTACGCGCTGGCGCCCACCGTGATCATCTTCGGCTTCTCCCTCAGGGCCACCTCGGCCAGCTGGTCGTAGTCGATCAGCTGGTTGTCCTCCCGGACGCCGTAGGCCACGACCTGGTACAGCTTCCCCGAGAAGTTCGCGGGGTTCCCGTGCGTCAGGTGGCCGCCGTGGCTCAGGTTCATGGCCAGGATCTTGTCGCCCGGCTGCAGCGAGGACGTGTAGACGGCGAAGTTGGCCTGCGAGCCCGAGTGGGGCTGGACGTTGGCGTGCTCCGCGCCGAAAAGGCGCTTCGCGCGGTCGATCGCGAGCTGCTCGACCTTGTCGACGAATTCGCATCCGCCGTACCAGCGCCTTCCGGGATATCCCTCGGCGTACTTGTTCGTCAGGACGCTCCCCTGCGCCTCGAGCACGGCGGGGTACGTGAAGTTCTCGGAGGCGATCAGCTCGATGTGGCTCTGCTGGCGGCCAAGCTCGGCCGTGATGGCCGAGTGGATTTCGGGATCGAGTTCCTTTAGCGGCGCGGTGTTCAGCATGGGGGGAAACGCAACGCTCGCGCAAAGCGCCCCGGAGGCAAAACTTTTTCGCGTCCTACGAGGGGGCGCAGCCGCCCCGCCTACCGGCCTGCGATGACCTGGGCCGGGATCGTCTGAAGGTACGCGACGATGGACGGGATCGCGGCGACCATCTCGTCCCGGCTCGCCTCGTAGGCCGGCAGGTGCAGCCCGTAGGGATCGGGAATCTCCATGTTGTCCTTCGTCCCGGTGAACTCCCTGAACAGGTGGAGGCGCGGCGGGACCGGGTCCGCCATCAGATCGATCATGTCCCGGTGGGATTCGGTCATGCAAAGCACGAGAAAGGACTGATCCAGCAGATCCTGGGTCAGCGGCCGGCTGACATGGCCGTTCAGGTCGATCCCGACCTTCTTGAGGGCCGTCACCGCATGGGGGCTGGCGGGCTGGCCCGTTCGGCTGGCCACGCCTGCCGAGGCGACCTTGACCGAGCGAAGCGGCTCAGCCTGCGCCGAGAGCGCGTGCTGGAGGAGCGCCGCGCCCATCGGGCTTCGGCAGATGTTGCCCGTGCATACGACAAGGATGTGTCCCGGTTCGGGCATCGGTCGGGAAAATGGACACGGATCGCCTAAAAAGGCAAAACCGTAAGTTCTCGTCCACAGCGATTGTTAGACCTTTTTGAGGGCGAGCAGGCCCCTGTGCAGCTGCACCGCCCGCTGGAGAACGGCGTCGACCAGGGGCTTCGGGGGCAGCGGCTTGTCCGCCGGAATGTCGGGCGCGTCGCCGTCCGAGATGTGCTCCTTCTCGAGGTAGGCCTCGTCGATCCGGGGCTTTTCCGGGTAGTCGCTCAGGAGCGACTCGACCGTGGCTCCCGACTCGAGGGCGTCGTACGCGCGCCGGTCCTCCTCGGGCGACACCCGCACCGCGATGTCGGGCGCCGTCCTGGCCGACTGGGGCGCGAGGACAATGAGGCCGGGCGGGCCGTTGCCTGGAAGCGCGGCGAGGAGCGGGGGCGCCGTCATGGAATTCTCAAGGACGAAGATCGGCGCATGGGTGGAGACGTTGAACGTCACCCAGGCCCTGAGCGCCGAGGCCTCCGCCTCGCCGGCCTTTGCGAAGCGCAGGTCAAGGACGCAGGCTCCGGGGCGCCCGGACGGCGGGGAGGGCAGGTCCCGGGGGAGCTCGCGCACCCTGTAGTAGGCAAGGCCCTGCCCCAAGTCCCTCGCGGGCGTCGCGCCGGCGGCCGCGGGCGCAAGGGCGCAGGCGGCCAGGAGGAGGGTGCTGAGGCGCGCGGTGTGATTCAAAGGCGTTGCAACTGCCGGGCCCCGATGTCCCGACGGTAATACTTTGAGGCGCATGCGATCGATTCGCAAGCGGCGTAGGCCCCTGCGGCCGCGGTTCTAAGCGAGGCGCCCGTCGCGGTGACCCCAAGGACCCGGCCCCCCGAAGTGACAAGGCGGCCCGAGGCGTCGCGGGAGGTGCCCGCATGAAGGATGGTGACGCCGGGTGGAAGGCTCGCGGGGAGGTCGATGGCGTCGCCGGAGGCGTAGGCGCCGGGATACCCCTTTGCGCTTATCACCACGCAGATCGCATGCTCGGGTCGCAGCTCGAGCTTGTACCCGCGGAGCCTTCCCCTCGTCGCGGCCCAGAGGAGGTCAAGGGGATCGGTGGCGAGCCTCGGAAGCACCGCCTGCGTCTCGGGGTCCCCGAAGCGGGTGTTGAACTCAAGCACCTTCGGACCGTCCGCCGTCAGCATGATCCCGACGAAGAGCGTGCCGCAGAAGCCCAGGCCCTCGGACGCGATCGCCTCCACCGACGGCCTCACGATGCGCTGCTCGATCTGCGCCATGAGCGCGGGAGTGACGACTTCCGCCGGGGAGTAGGCGCCCATGCCGCCGGTGTTCGGGCCCGTGTCGGCGTCGCCGATGCGCTTGTGGTCCTGGGAGGTCGGCAGGATCACATAGTCGCGGCCGGAGACGACGACCAGGATCGACGTCTCCTCGCCCTGCAGGCAGTCCTCGACCAGGATCTGCCGGCCGCCCGAGCCGAATTTCCCCTGCTCGAGCATGGCCACCACGGCGGCCTCGGCCTCGGCAAGCGTCGTGGCGACGACCACTCCCTTTCCGGCCGCGAGCCCGTCCGCCTTCACGACGATCGGGATCGGCCTGGAGCGGAGGTAGCCGAGGGCGGGCGCGGTCTCGCTGAAGAGCCCCGCCTCGGCCGTAGGGATCCCGTACCTGACCAGGATCTGCTTGGTGTACGTCTTCGAGGCCTCGAGCCGCGCCCCCGCGGCGGTGGGCCCGTAGACGGGGATCCGCGCCTCGGCGAGGCGGTCCGCGAGCCCCATCACCAGCGGGACCTCGGGCCCCACGACCACGAGCCCGACCGCTTCGCGGCGGGCGAGCTCCACGAGGCCGGCCACGTCGTCGGCCTTCACCGGGAAGCACGCGGCGTCCGCGGCGATGCCCGCGTTGCCCGGCGCGCAGAGCATCCTCGGCCTGGCGGGCGACGCCGCGAGGGCCCGGACAAGGGCGTGCTCGCGCCCGCCGGAGCCGACGACGAGGACGGAGCGGGGAAGGTCTGCCGGATTCAAAGGACCTGGAGCTTCTTCCTGTAGAACGCCACCACCTCGGTCGGGTCGTCCGAGAAGAGGATGTAGTCGGCCATCCACGCGGGGGCCCGCCCGGTCCGGATCATTTCACGGATCTGGCGCCGCAGGTCGGACCAATACTTGGAATTGAAGAAGACGTAGGGCACCCTAGGCCGTATCCCCAGCTTCAGGTTGCACAGCTCGATCCCGATCTCCTCCAGGGTGCCGACGCCGCCGACGTTGAAGATGCAAAAATCCGCGACCTCGAACCATTTCTGCCGGAAGTGCCTCGACACCTCCTGGAACGTGTTGAAGAAATCGACGCCGAGCTCGGGCGGCTGCGCCTCGAGCTCGAGGAAGCAGGCGCCCGTGAGCGCCCCGTTGCTTCGCGCCTGGTCGGTGGCCAGGCGCATGACGCCGCCCCCGCCGCCCGTCAGGACGCCCAGGTTCGGGCCGATGAACGACGAAAGCTGCTCCACCAGCCCCGAGATGCGGTCGGTGTCGGGCTTGTCGAGGCCGACCGCGGAGCCGTAGAAGGCAAGGATCGTGGTCTCCTGGAACCTCCGGCCTATCTCCTCGCGGACGAAGAAGCCGTGCTCCTTCTTGTAGATGTGCAGGTACAGGTCGTTGGTCAGCTCGTCGTACCAGTACGCCTGGACGTTGATGGCCTCGAAGATGTCCAGGCGCGCGTGGGCGTTGCTTGAAAGGAAGTAGCCGTGGGTGCGGGAAGCCTTCCGGAATATGACGCGCCTCAGCCTCATGTCGGGTATACGGGTCAGCAGCTCGATGTGCTCGAGGAGGTCGGGAAAATAGTCCAGGACCAGGGTGTCAGCGTCCTTCGGCGCCGCATCCATCGCCTGGATCATGGTCCGGTGGCCGCAGGTTCCGCTGTTCTCGGCGTAGAGCCTCTTCACGTCCTCGGCGGTGCCCCCCTTCAGGCATATGGAGCGGTTCTCCATGGTGGCGCTCTGCCCCTTGACGGAGATGCCGGTCTTCGGGCGCGCCTCCGCCAGGTCCCGCGGCGGCCGCTCGTCCAGGTTGCGGTAGATCTCCGCCGCCGCCCCGAGGAGGCGCTGGCGCCTGCGCGACAGCGCGTTGAATTCGGGATCCTTGGCCTCGGGCGCGCGAAAGATCTCGACCGACACCATGGGATTCACGACCGGGTGGTCGCCCGTGTTGTAGATCTCGAGCATGATGTTCGTTCCGAACGTCTTCACGGGGTCGAGGAGCACGGCGCTCGTGTGGATCCCGAAATTGCCCGCGCCCTGGTTGAGGACGACGTAGTGCTCCTTGAGGTACATCGAGCAGCTCGTTATGATTCCGGAGCGGGGCGGGATCGCCAGGGGCGACGCATCATGGCGGATCTGGACCTTGTCCAGGAAGCCGCGCCCGGCCGCGCCGCTGACGATGAGCTCGAAGTTGAGGCGCTGGAGACGGGAGCTCAGGGTGTAGCTGACCTGGTGGGGGGTCAGGAAGACCGATCCCTGCCGGTCGATGCTGATCGTGTTGGGGAGCTTGAGCTTGTTCTCCTTGATCGCGGCCCAGATCTCGTCGGACGACAGCTTGGCCACCGCGGGCGCCAGGAAGAGCCGGCCCACCGGCACGCCCGAGCGCAGCAGCTTCTTCCAGTAGCCGGAGTTCGGGAAGCTCGCGTCGAACATGAACGCCTCGACGACAAGGACCAGCCGGTTGCCGTCCACCTCGAGCGCGCCCTGCGCCTGCATCTCGACCCCGATTCGGGCCAGGGAGCTGCGCTCGGTGAACTTGAGCTCGCCCTTGAACGACTTCATGAAGTCGAACTCGGCCGGGTTGCGCGGCCAGAAAGCGAGCGCAAGGGTCACGGTCAGCTCGTCCTTGCTCCTCACGGTCAGGATTTGGCCGTCCTGACTGGTCCAGAATTGCTCGGGGCTCATGTTGGGAACCGCAAAGGCTGGCGGATCGCGCCCCGGGACTCAAGCGGCTAACGGCGCTAAACAATTGCAAAGGGCGCGGGGCGATGCCATGTGTCCTGACCTCATTGCATGAAAATCCACACCTCGCCAGCGGCCCTGGTCTTCACCCTTCTTGCGGCGGCGTCGGCGGCTTTCGCCGACGATGCCAAGGTCGTGGCCCCGGTGCCGGCGGCCGCCGCCGCGGCGGCCCAGCCGGCTGCCGCCGCTCCCGCGGCGCCCGCCTACACGAACGCCCAGCTCCTTGAGGAGTTCGGCTGGTTCATCGGCAAGCGCACCGGCCTCTCCGAGCTCGGGCTCAACCCCAAGGAGTCCGAGCAGCTTGTGAAGGGCATACTTGCCTCCCTCAACGGCCTGGAGTCCCCCTACGAGATCCAGAAGATCGGGTCCGAGATGACGGAATTCATCCAGAAGAAGCAGGCCGCGATACTTGAGAACCTGAGAAACAAGAACCTCGGCCAGGCGGCCGCTTTCTTCGCGAAGCTCAAGGAGGACAAGAACGTCGTGGAGCTGCCGAGCGGCCTGAGGTACGAGATCGTGAGTCCCGGCCTGGGCGCCGTGCCGAAGCCGGTCGACACCGTCAAGGTCAACTACACCGGCACCCTGATCGACGGGACCGTGTTCGACAGCTCGGAGCGCCAGGGGAAGCCGATCGAGTTCGCATTGGACAAGGTGATCCCCGGCTGGACAGAGGGGCTGCAGAAGATCGGCAAGGGCGGGAAGATCAAGCTCTTCGTCCCCCCGCAGCTCGCCTATGGGGACGACGGCCGCCCGGGGATTCCCCCAGGCTCGGTCCTGGTCTTCGACGTGGAGCTCCTCGATGTGACGCCCGCCCCGGCCGCTGCGGCGCCAACCCCGGCTAAGTAGGGGCGAATCTGCAGGCCCGAATCACCTGAATCCTGCGGATGTAAACCTGTACCTTGTCGGCTTCATGGGCACCGGCAAGACGACCATTGGGCGCCACGTAGCCCAACGGCTGTGCTTCAAGTGCGCGGACAGCGACCATGTGATCGAGCGCAGGGCGGGAAAGCCCGTCGCGCGGATATTCTCCGAGGACGGCGAGGCCGCCTTCAGGGCGCTCGAGGAATGGTTCGTCGAGGAGGGCCATTCCCCCGAGAGGCTGGTGGTGGCCTGCGGCGGGGGCCTGGTCGTGCAGCCCGGCATGCTTGCGAAGCTCGCGGCACGGGGTGTCGTCGTCTGCCTCCACGCCTCGATCGAGACCATCCTTTTGCGCACCAAGCGCCTGCGCTCCGAGCGGCCGCTGCTCGACGTGGAGGATCCCGACGCCCGGGCACGCGCGCTGTACGCCGAGAGGGAGGCCACCTACAGGTCGGCGGGCACCGTGATCCTGACCGACGCCCGGCCGCTGGCGGAGATCTCGGCGCACGTGATCAGGGTGTGGCGCCGCGAGGCGGAGGACTTCGTCCGCAGAAACGCTCACGGCGGGGGGTGAGGCCATGGCAGCCCGCCAGGAGGAACTGCGAGAGCGGCTGAGGGGTCTCGGCTTCGAGGAGATTCGGTTCGTCGGGCTCTCCCCCGGTCCCGAGGGCGACGCCCTCCGCGCGTGGCTCGATTCCGGCTACCACGCGGACATGATCTGGATGGAGCGGACGGCGGCGAAGCGGATGGACCCGGGGCTCGTCCTGGACGGGGCGCGCTCCGCCATCGTCCTGGGCGTGAACTATCTTCAGGGCTCCGGCAACGGGGGGACTCCGGCCGGCGCCGCGCGGACGGGGACCTGGGCGAGGTACAGCCTCTACCGGGACTACCATGATGCGCTCAGGCCCGCGCTGGCGCGGGCCGGGCGGATGCTTGAGGAGACCTGCGGCGCCGCCGCCTCGGACTACCGCTACTACGTGGACACGGGCCCGGTGCTGGAGCGCGCCTGGGCCGCCCGCTCCGGCGCCGGCTTCATCGGGAAGAACTCGATGCTCATCTCGCGCACGCACGGGAACTGGATGTTCATCGCGTCGATCCTGACGCGACTTGAACTCGAGCCCGATCCGCCGCTTCGCGGGCGCGGCGACCCCGGGGCAGTCGGGCTGCTCTGCGGCAAGTGCACGCGGTGCATGGACGCGTGCCCGACGGGCGCGTTTCCCTCCCCGGGCGTCGTGGACTCCCGGCGCTGCATCTCGTACCAGACGATCGAGAACCGGGGCGTCATCCCCGCCGAGCTCCGGCCCGCGATCGGCAACCGGGTCTACGGATGCGACACCTGCCTCGAGGTCTGCCCGTGGAACCGGTTCGCCAGGGAGGGACGCAGGATGATCCTCTCGTCGAGGGGGGACATAGCGTCGATTCCCCTGAGCGAGCTCCTCGGGATGACGCCCGGGCGTTTTGCCGAGGTGTTTCGCGGCACCGCGATCAAGCGCGTGAGGCTGGCCGGCCTGCTGCGCAACGCGTGCGTCGCCGCCGGGAATTCGGGCGACGGGGCGCTGGTGGAGCCGTTGCTGCGCCTCGTGACGCACGAGTCGCCTGTCGTCCGCGCCCACGCGGTCTGGGCGGCGCGGAGGCTGGGAGCCGGCGACCGCCTGGCGAAGGCCAGGATTGCGGAGCGCGATCCGGCCGTCCTGGCCGAATACGGGTCCGCGCTGGGCCCGCCGGCGTGAGGGGCTGCAACCTGGCGATGAATTTCGACCGCACAGGCCCCGCGGCCGCAGACGCTTCCAGCCGGCAGCCGGCGGCCACGCACGCCCTGGCCCTGGCCGCGCTCTTCGCGGCCGAGCTGGCGCTGTTCTGGTCGGCGACAAGCCGCCACGTCTCGTGGGCCTACCCGAGGTGGTATGACCAGTTGCAGTACCTGGACGA
>Ga0265320_10001092_pt1 | contig 20013 bp, 13 predicted proteins | sample 4827metaG_FD_202087 | JGI IMG/M metagenome (GOLD analysis project Ga0265320, IMG submission 202087) | Rhizosphere microbial communities from Carex aquatilis grown in University of Washington, Seatle, WA, United States - 4-8-27 metaG | ecosystem: Host-associated > Plants > Roots > Rhizosphere >...
GGTCTTCGAGGTCGTGGCGCCGCTGTCGGATCCTATGTAGACTTGCTTTTGCGAGGTCATCTGGGGCGCAAGAAATCAGAACAGCCCGGGGAACAACTGCAAGTCCTCAGGCACCCTCGCGGCCAATCGGGTGAAACCATTTGCTAGGGATTCGTCCGTGGTGCACCCTCGGGACATCATGGTCCCGAAGGGAGTTCCGCAGCAGTTCGACCTGACGGTCCGCGTGGGCTGCAGCCTGGTCTACGAGGTCACCGGGACGGCCTCGCTGCTCCTCAACGTGAGGCCGAGGTCCGGCCACCACCACCACGTGATGGCCGAGGCGATAACGCTGGGGGACAACCTGCCCGCCGAGGATCTCGAGGACAGCCACGGCAACCGCTTCTATCGGGTGGCCCTGGCCCGGGGCAGCAACCTTATCAGGCACGATGCGATCGTAGCCGTGTCGTCGAAGCCGGACAACGAGGGCGTCGGCGACAGGACGGCGCTGGCGCCGGGCGACCTGCCTCCGGCCGTTCTGCGCTACACGCTGCCGAGCCGGTACTGCGACTCCGACAAGCTGGTGAACTTCGCGTGGGAGAAGTTCGGGTCCGTCGAGCACGGCTGGCCCCGGGTCCAGGCGATCAGCCAGTGGATTCACGACAACCTCGAGTACCGCTACCTTTCCGGCCGCCCGGACCTCTCCGCCTGGGACGTGCTCCAGCGCGGCTACGGGGTCTGCCGCGACTTCGCCCACCTCGCCATCGCCCTCAACCGCACCTTCAACCTTCCCGCCCGCTATGTCACCGGCCACCTTCCGGACATCGGCTTTCCGGATCCGGAGGGGCACATGGACTTCCACGCCTACGCCGAGGTGTATCTCGGGGGGGGCTGGCTGACGACCGACGCCCGATTCCACGTGCCGCGCATCGGCCGGATCATGGTCTCGTGCGGCCTCGACGCGGTGGACGGCGCCTTCTCGACCATCTACGGCGGCGCGAACCTCACGTACTTCGAGGTCTGGGCCTACCAGGTGGCCCGGGGCGCCGTGGGGGTGGGCGACCCCCTGGACCTCTCCCTTCGGCTCGACAACCAGTGGGCCGTGCAATTGGACCCGGCCCGCTGAGGATGTGCTGGTCTTTGTGCCGGCGGATCGCCAAGTGTGGCGGTGCGTGTATCCATATTCCCTGAGGCCCCCGATTGTCTCGATTGCATGAACATCGTCTATGGCGTCTCCGGCGAGGGGCTGGGCCACGTGTTCGAGGCCATCGAAATCACGATGCGGCTGCGGCGGGAGGGGCACAACGTGAAGGTGCTCACTTACGGGGACCGGGCGTGCAGGTGCCTCGGCGCCTTCAATCCCACCCGGATCGAGGGCATCCACCTGTACTTTGACGCCAGGGGGATGTCGCTCACCGCCACGGTCCTCAAGAACCTGCGCATCTTTCCCTACTATCTGAGGAACGGGCGCCGCCTGAGGCGAGAGCTGGTGGACTTCAGGCCGGACGTGTTCGTCACGGCCTACGAGCCCTTCAGCATGGTGGCCTCCCACATCCTGCGGAGGCCCCTCATCAGCATGGACAACCAGAACGAGCTTCTCCACGTCAAGGCGCCCCCGGGGACGAACCTGTTCGCCTTCTGGCTGGCGCAGCTGGCGACCCGGGTCTGCACCTACGGGGCAACCTTCTACGTGATCAAGTCCTTCAAGAAGCTTCGGGGGGCGGGAGACAGGGTGCGCTTCGTCTCTCCCATCATCCAGGACGAGATCAGAAGGGAGACACCCATCGTCGGCAGCCACGTCCTCGTGTACCTGACGAAGCCGAACCCGGAGCTCATCGGCGTCCTGAAGTCCATGGACGAGACCTTTGTCGTCTACTGCAACAACCGGGTGGGCGAGGACGGGAACATCAGCTACCGGGCGCAGGGGGCGACGTATGTGCGCGATCTGGCGACCTGCAAGGCCATCATCGGCACGACGGGGTTCTCGCTCATCGCCGACTCGATCTACCTGAACAAGCCCTACTACGGCGTGCCCCTGCGCAAGCAGTTTGAGCAGACGCACAACGCCCACTTCCTGGCCGAGTCCGGTCTCGGGGAGTACTCCGAGTCGGTCTCGAGGGCGCAGCTCGAGGGGTTCCTCGCCAAGCTGCCGGTCTACAGGGCCCGCCTGGCGGCGTACAGGCTCGACCCGGCGGAGCAGGAGGAGACGCTTCTGGCCCTCCTTCGCAGGATCGACTCCAGGTCGGGGGCGCCCGCCGGCGTCTCCTAGGCCGCGGGCGCGCGGGAAGGACAGCGGCCCGGGACCTAGCGCGGCCTCGCAAGAAGGCTGAGCTTGTAGGCCGTGCCCCACTTGCCCTCGGGGCCAGCCCTGAGGAGCAGCTCGAAGGATTCGGAATCCACGCTTGGGAGAACGGCGCTCACGCTTGGGCCCGCGAGGTTCCGTCCGGGCGCGACCCGCGGAAACGACCACCGCAGCAGGCCTGCCGAGGAACCGCCCGCCGAGAGGGTCACCTCCACCTCGCCCGCCGGGACCTCGTCGGGCGAGTCGTTCAGCAGCCAGATCTCCGCGGAGAACGTCTCGCCCGCGTTCCACTGGAACTTCGCGATGCGGGCGCTGGCCAGCACCGGCCTGCACGCCGCCTGGACCGCGAGGTAGGCGGCGGTCGGCCGCGCCGGCCAGCTGACGATTGCGTTGCCGGCGGCCGTGGGCCACGGCTCGTTGAAGCACCAGTTGAGCGCCATCGAGCAGTGGGGCTTCTGGCGGCGCGCCTCCTCGAAGATCGCCTGGTAGCCGGCGGACTGCAGCCAGGACCCCTGGGAGACCAGCGTCTCGAGGTCGCGCACGGGGCCGAAATAGTGCTCCTGGGTCCGGATGTAGAGGTGCGATTGGACGTCGGCCTCCCAGGCGCGCAGGGCGTGGTGGGTCTGCCAGCTGGTGCCCTCCCGGGGCGGCCAGAGCTCGGAGTCGGGGATGAAGGCCTTGAGGCATTCGAGGGGCGCGGGACCGGGGCAGCCGAACTCGGAGTACGCGGTGTTCCGGGCCCTCTGGAAGATTTCGAACACCTCGCGCCCCTTGTCGTCGCGGAAGCGGTAGTCGCCGTGTCCCATCCCCTCCACGGGCGCCGTGGGCAGGAACGGGGTGCCCGGGTCGAGGTCGTAGCAGTTGCGGTTCAGGAGCCGCAACGCCAGGGACTGGTCCGTCATGCCCGACCATGCGTTGAAGAGCTCGTTTCCCCCGCCCCAGATGCCGAGGCAGGGGTGCTGGCGCAGCCGGCGGATGATGGAGCGCGACTCCTGGTCGAGCACGCGCAGGTAGGCCGGGTCGTCCGGGTAGTTGTTGCAGGCGAGCGGGAATTCCTGCCACACGAGCAGGCCCAGCTCGTCGCACTGGTCGAAGAAGCACTCCGGGTTCACGATCGCGCCGCCCCAGCCGCGCAGGAGGTTGAAGTTGGCCTCCCGCGCCAGGCGCAGGAGCGGCCTCACGGACTCGGCCGTGACCCTCGCCGGGAAGAGATCCGCGCTCACCCAGTTCGACCCCTTTGCGAAGATGACCCTGCCGTTGAGCTCGACCGTGACGGGGGGATGGCTGCGCGTCGTGGGAAAGCCCTGCGGGTAGCCCCATCCGTCCTCGGCCATCACGAGCCGCACCTTCCTGAACCCGACCTGCCGGCGGAGCACGTCGCCCCCGGCGAGCGCGACCTCGAGGGTGTACAGGGCCGGCTCCCCGTGGTCGTGGGTCCACCAGAGCCGGGGGTTGGGGAGCGAGGCCCGGGACGAGGCGCTCTCGACCACGGGCCTCCCCCGGGCGTCCAGAAGGCGCCAGCTCGGCTCGCCGGCCCCGGGTGCCTCGGCGCGGACGGTGATGTCGGCGCGCGAGAAATCGCCGCTGAGCTCGTAGGCGAAATCCACGTGCCGAAGGTGCGCCCGTGGCCTGACGACGAAGCCGGCCTCGGCCCAGAGCCCCAGCGGGATGATGCGGGGGTGCCAGTCCCACCCGTAGCTGACGGCCGGCTTGCAGACGTTGCTGGCCTGGGTGCGGTCCGCGGGGGCGCCCTCGCGCTTTGGCGCCGGCAGGACCAGGACATCGAGCTCCGTGCCGGCGGGGCAGTCCGAAAGGTCGACCTCAAAACCCGAGAACAGGCCCTCGTGCCGCAGGACCCGCCTGCCGCCGAGGCGCACCTCGCACGCGTAGTCGACGCCCGCGCAAGCGAAGACCAGCTGCTCGCCCCCGGTCCTCGGCGCCGCGGGCACCCGCGCGCGGTACAGCCAGTGGCTGTCCTCCAGGCCGTCGTACGCGCGGACATTCTGGCCGAAGGCGATGTCGGGCAGCCCGCGGGCGCGCGCCCAGTCGAGCTGGACGGCCCCCGGGACGGTCGCGGGAACCCAAGCCTCCGGGGCCTCGTCCGGCCGCCCGAGCCGGGCCAGCTCCCACGGTGCCGCGACACGGCGCCAGAGCGGGTTCCGCGCGATAGCGCCGGCGCCTTTCACGGGAGGGAGGCGAACCCCCTGTCGCGCCCGAAGGCCAGGCAGTCCTCGTGGGGCCGCAGCCCCTCCGAGCAGGTGGGGTGGAGGAGGGAGGCGGCCGCGGCGCACGCGCCCAGCTCGAGCGAGCGCTCCATGGGCCAGTCCTCGTGCACGCCGAAGAGGACTCCGGCCGCAAGGGCGTCGCCGGCCCCTGCGGATCCCGAGACAAGCTCGGCCGCCAGGCGGACCGCGGGCTGCCAGACGACCGCCCCCTTGGCGGAGCAGGCGCACGCGCCCTCCGGGAAATGCACGACGGCCCAGCCGCGGACGCCCAGGCCGACAAGGGCGCGTCCCGCGTCCTCGACCGCCCTGCGGTCGATCGAGGCGCCCCGGCCCAGGCCGAGCCCGGTGATCTGCTCGGCCTCGTAGTCGTTTGCGAAGAGCACGTCGACCTCCGGCAGGACCGGCGCGACCGTGGTGCGGAAGCGGTCGCTCGCGGCGCTGACGCAGTCGATCGCGGTCATCAGGCCCGCGGAGCGCGCCCTCCTGAGGACGTCGCGGGCGTGCGGGGCGCCGTCCGCGGCGGGCGCGTCGAGTGCGTCCAGGAGCAGCATGTAGCCGAGGTAGAAGATGCGCTCGCGCGACTCGCTGAAGTCGAAGTGCTGCGGCCCGAGGCGGGCGTTCGCCCCGCGGTCATGGAAGAACGTCCGCCGGCCCGATCCCCGCACCGTCATCACGTCGGTGTAGCTGGTCCAGAGCCCGTCCACGGTCCAGAGGTGGTCCGTGCCGATGCCGTGGACATGGCAGTCGGCCAGTATCGAGCGCCCGTCGTCGTCGTCGCCCACGAGCCCGATGCCGGCGAGCGGGAAGGGGGCGTGCATCTTCGCGAGGTCCTTGAGCAGGTTGTAGGGGCCGCCGCCGTTGCCCTCGGCGTGCTCGAGGATGTCGGCGAGCGCCTCCTCCGCGGGCCAGGCGTCGACGGTCTTGACGTGGTCCCGTATCCAGTTGCCGGCCGCCAGGATTCCGGAGCGCATGGGGATTCAGTCGCTCAAGAGCCGGACGGCCGCGGGCTCGTCCTCCTCGATTCCCGGGAACCTGCCGACGGCGGGGTCGAGGAAGAAATTGTCGCGGGCGTCGTCGTTCGCCGTGGACACCTCCCCGAGGACGCACTCGCCGGTGGCCGGCCAGAACGAGTGCCAGACACCCGGCTCGATCGTCACCCGCGAGCCGGCTGCGAGGACAAAGGGCTCGCCGGTGCGGATCTCGGCGGGTTCGCCGTCGACCCGCGCGGCAAGCGTGTCCGGCAGGGCGGCGCCCGGGCCCGGCTTCGCCGGCCACAGCACGAGCGTCAGCCCGCCCGCGCGGCAGATGATGTCCTCCTTCTTCCGGGCGTGGCAGTGGCACGGCGTCGCCTGGCCCAGCCGTGCGTACATGAGCTTCTCGCTGTACTCGGGCTCGGTCGCCAGGTTGACGAGCGCCAGCCCGACGCGCTCGAAGTCCCCGAGCCCGAAGTCCGTGATGTCCCACCTCGGGTTGGGCGGCAGCGCCCACCGGTGGCGGGCGAAGCACGCGAGCGCGTCGCGGTAGGCCTGGTTGACTTGGGAGCGCTTCATCCGGGCAACGGGTGTTTCAGAGCTCGACCACGCGCTGCGAGCGCTGGCTCTCGAGCGCGGCGGCCCAGAGCTCGTGCTGGGCCACGGCCTCGTCGGGCGTCGCGCAGCCGAAGCGGCCCCCGAGGGCCCCGGCCCGCTCGGCGAGGAACGCCGCCCACATCTGCATGATCAGGTCGGGGAAGCCCGGCTCGAAGATCGAGCCGGTGACGGTCCTGAAGGGCGTGTCGAACCCGAGGTCGGTCCTCTCCCATGACTGCTCCTTGTCCCTGCGGAAGGTCCAGAGGGTCTTGGGTTCCTTGGTCGAATAGCGCACGCCGCGGTCCGTCCCCACCGCCTCGAAAAGCCACGTGTTGGTCTCGCCGGGCGCCATGCGCTTCATCTCGAGGGTCATGGGAACCGGCTCTCCCGAAAGGTCAACGGTCGTGTGGAGCACGGCGTTGTCCCACGTGTCGCAGGGCGCCGTCCCGCCCCGGCCGTCGGGGCGCGTGCGGTAGACCTTCTGGAGCTGCGCGTGGACCCGCGAGGGCCTCCAGCCCAGCCGAAGCGGGACGTGGGCCACGTGCAGGCCGAGGTCGTTCATGACCCCGGCCTCTCCGCAGTGGGCGCCCTGGCGCTTCCAGCTGACGGGCTTGGCGGGGTCGAGGTCGCTTGAGTGCAGGAAGGCCGAGCGGATGTCGATGATGCGGCCGAGCGCGCCGGAGGCGGCGAGCCGGTACGCGCGCTGCGCCCCGGGGAGGAACGGGAACTCGGAGGACACGCGAACGAACCGCCGCTGGCGCGAGGCCTCGTCGCGCACCCGCCGGGCCGCGGCGAGGTCGATGCCGAAGGGCTTCTCGGCGAGCAGGTCCTTGCCGGCCCTCAGCGCGTCGACGTAGAGGGCCTCGTGCAGGTCGTGCGGTACCGCGACATAGACGACGTCGATGTCCGGGCGCGCAAGCAGCGCCCGGTAGTCGGTCTCGAAGTGCCTCACGGTGGGCACCCGGCGGAACCAGTCGAGGGCGGCCGGATTCACGTCGCACACGGCGGTGAGCTCGGGGCGCACCGGGCTGTCGAGGAGCGCGAACCACCGGCCGAACGCGCTTGCGACCTCGCGCCCCATGAGGCCCGCGCCTATGACGCCGACGCGCGCGCGGTCCTGGGCGGGCGGGGCCGGGGCGCTCATTTGAGGAGGAGGAGGGCGTCCTCGGCGCCCAGGCCTTCGTGGACGACGGCCATCAGGGCGCGCGTGATCGCCGCGGGGTTGGGGTGCTGGATGATGTTGCGGCCGTACACGATGCCGCTGGCGCCCTGCCTCATGAGGGCCGCAGTGCGGGAGAGGATCTCGGCCTCCGGGGCCCTGCCGCCGCCCCGCACGAGGACCGGGACGCCGCCCGCGGTCTCGATGACCCTGCGGTAGGCCGAGACGTCGTCGGTCGGGTCGGCCTTGATGATGTCGGCCCCGAGCTCCACCGCCTGGCGGACGAGGGGGATGATCTTCGCGGGGTCCCCGTCCACCATGTAGCCGCCCGCCCTTGCGTTCGGCTGGAACACGAGGGGCTCTACCATGAGCGGCATGGCGTAGCGGTCGCAGGCCGGCTTCAGGAGCATGATGTTCCGGAGGCACTGGTCGGCCAGCTCCGGCTGGTCGGGGAGGCACAGCAGGTTCACGACGACGCAGGCGGCGTCGAGGCGCAGGGCCTGCCCGACCGGGTCGTCGATCATGCGCGAGAAGAGGGTCCGCGGCAGGCGGGTCCCGTAGACGTTCGCGACGTCCGTGCGCAGGACGAGGGCGGGCTTTCCGCGCACGGGGATCCTCTGGAGGTGGGGCGCCTGGCCGACGGTGAGCTGCAGGGCGTCGGGCGCCGCGGCGACAAGGGTCGCGACGGCCTTCGGCAGGTCCTCAATGCCGGCGAGGAACGAGCCCTCGTTGAAGAAGCCGTGGTCGATGGCGACGTCGAAGCAGCGGCCGGTGCGCGGGTTGAACAGGCGGTTGAGGCGGGCGGTCTTCATCGGCTGGGGGCTGGGTGGAGGCGCACGCGGGCCGCGGTGAGCGCGGCCCGCTCGTCGCGCGAGAGGATCCTGTCGGTCACGAGGTCGGTGAAGGCCCCCCACGGGGCGAAGCGCACCGCGGCCGGCCGGCCCCATTTCTCGGCGTGCGCCACCAGGATCCGGCGGCGGGACCGGCGCAGCGCCTCGGTCTTCACCGCGGCCTCGGCGACCTCGGTCGTCGAGGCGCCGGCCGGGCCGTCGAGCCCGGACGCGCCCACCACGGCGGCGTCGAATCGCAGGTTCTCGAGCCAGCTCTGGGCCAGCGCCCCCGTCAGGGCGAGGGATACGGGCCGCGCCTCCCCGCCGATCGAGCTCAGGATGGCCCTCGATTCCCCGGCGAGGGCGAGGAGGGGGACCGAGTTGGTGAAGATGCGCAGCCCGGCGCGCTCCAGGAGCGCGCGGCCGACCTCCAGGCAGGTCGTGCCGGCGTCGACAAAGACGGTTCCCTGCTCGGGCACGAGCGCCGCGGCCGCCCGGCCGAGGCGCACCTTCGCGTTCACGGCCCGCTCGCTCTTGCGCGGGTAGGGCGGCTCGACGAGGGAGAAGTCGTGCGGAAGGAGCGCGCCGTGCGCCCTCGTCGCAAGCCCGGCGCCGGCGATGGCCTCGAAGTCGCGCCTGGCGGTGGCCGCGCAGACGCCCAGGCGCGACCGCGCCTCGGCGGACGTCAGGCGCCCCCTTTCGGCGAGGAGGCGCAGGATCTGGCGGCGGCGTTCGGGGCCGAGCATCCCTAGGGCCTAGCGCCGCGCGCACGGGGGACGCAATTACAATGATCCCAATCGCTCAAATCGCTCACATTCGCCACTACGCGTCCCCGCGGGCCGGGACATAGCGGATGTCCCTCACGGCGATCTTGCCCGAGACGGCCTGGACGAAGGGCTTGCCGTCGGTCACCCCGACCGTGCCGTACCCGGTGGCCGTGGAGAGGAAGCAGCGGAAGTCGCCGCGCAGGGCGGGCTCAAGGTGGAGGACCTGGTCGACGGCGTCGTAGCGGGCGCCGCCGAGCGCCTGGAGCAGCGCGTAGGAGGCCATGGCCCTCGCGTACCAGTGCCCCCATTCGTATTCGTCAAAGGGGTTGCGGGTCTTCCCGTCGTAGCGGGCGCGGCAGGCGCCGACGACCTGCAGGCCCTCGGTCACCAGCCCCATCATGATCATGTGCGACGCGGCCTGGTACTCGATCCCGGTCCACACCTCGTTCGAGTACACGAAGGGCAGGGACGGCATCCCGCCCCTTGGCCAGGAGCAGAGGAGCAGGCCCCCCTCGCTGCCGTTGGCGTAGGTCGGGCGCTGGGGGTTCGTGTGCGCCGTGAGGTCGGCCTTGAAGTTGTGCCGGTGCACGGCCGCCAGGTGGCTGCGGACCTTGTCGGGGTCGAGCACCTGGCCCAGGCCGCTGGCGAGCGCGAGCCAGGAGCCGAGGACGCCGTCGGACAGGCAGCCGCTCCCGTACTGGTACTTCGGGCCCTCCTTCTCCAGGAGCTCCCTCGCCTCCCGGGAGTAGTCCCCGCCGTAGGACCTGCCGTCCTCCCCGACCCTGGCCCGGAGGCTCTTCCACTCGACGCGCTGGAAGTAGTACTCGCCGTTGAAGAGCTCCGCGTCCAGGCGGGCCCTTGCCTTGCCGAGCAGCTCCTCGTAGGGGGCGACGTCGTCGCCGAGCGCGCGCCCCATGGCGGCGGCGGCCGCGAGGGCGCCCGCGTAGAAGCTCGAGATCATCCCGCCCGGCCCCCAGAACTCGATGTCGTAGGTGTTGTGCTGCGGCTCCTCGGGCAGCCCCTTGCGCCCCGGGTCCCAGGTCGCGATGCAGTAGTCAAGGCTCGCGCGGACCCTGGGCCAGAGCCCCCGCAGCCATCCCAGGTCTCCGCTGATGCGCCATTCGCGGTGGACCTTCATGATGCCGCCGAGCTGGCCGTCGGCCGCCGCGTGGAAGTCATGGGCCGACGGCTGGATCGGCAGCGCGACGCGGAAGTTCTGGTGGCCGCGCTCGTCCTGCCCCGCGGTGAACTCGGTCTCGCGCAGCGTGCGCTCGAGCGAGGGGAAGAGGTGGGCGACCGCCTGGGCGTAGTTCCAGACGTGCGTGCACGTCCCCGGCCCCTGGGCGTTCTCCTCGTCGCATCCCTCCCAGCCCCAGAGGCGCCCGTCGGACTGGCGCAGCACCGTCGGCGACTTCAGGATGCTCAGGTTTGCGGCAACCGCCTCGACCGCCCCCGGGGGGAGGGTGGTGTCGAAGAAGCAGTCCGAGAAGCGCTTCGTGCGGCGCAGGAGATCCGGGTACTGCTCGCCCCAGTAGGCGGTCAGCTCGTCGATGCTGGAGAAGCGGCTGCCGTACCAGGGACGGTAGTAGTCGGACGGCGATCCCTCCTTCTCCAGGGCCGGAACGACGTCGCGCAGCCTCGTCCGTGGCGAGTACCACGCGAGCCTGAGGCGGATGGTCTTGCTGGCGCCCGGGACAAGGTGGAACGGCACGAACAGCGAGGCGCCGGTCGGAAGCTTGCCGTCGGCGGGAACCGGCCGGTCAAAGGCGGCGCCCTGCTCCACGTCGCGCCAGAGCATCGTCAGCGGGTCGAACCAGCTGCCGCGGAACCACGCCAGGTTCACCTTGACCGCGGGGTCGTCGACCGCCGCCGAGAACCACGCCTCCTCCTGCTTCGCCGCGGGCCATGCCCCGCCGTAGAGGATGAAGCCGCCGGGCGTCCCGCGGGTCCCGCGCTCGGGCTCCGGGCCTCCCTCCCACTCGTCCATGCGCGCGGGCAGGAAGTTCCTCACGTTGAACGAGAAGACGGCATCGAGCTCCTCGTGCCCGTTGTGCGTGAAGGTGTATTCAAGGCCGGCGACCGGCAGGCTGGAGTTGTCGGCGTCGCCCGGCTCGAACGGGCTCCATCCGGTGATGCGGGCCGTCACCGGCAGGGCGTCGTCCTCCAGCTCGACCCGCGCGAACGGGAAATGGGCGCGGAACGTCGCGCGCTCGAAGCGGGGCAGGCCGGACCCCAGCGGGGCGCCCCCGGTGGCCGCGTGCCTGCGCTCGTAGAGCTTCCACTTCGGCACCTGGCCCTCGACCACCCGCGCCAGCTTCCCGGGGCCGCCGAGCGAGATCGCCGCGAAGAGCCCCGGCTGGTTCTGGACCATGGGCTGGTTGCGGATGGAGACGTGCGTGAGGGCGCCTGCGCCCTCGAGGCAGATCATGCCGGCGCCGATCCCCCCCATCGGGAACGCCACCTGGTCGAGGTGCTCCCCGGAGAGCTTGGAGTCGGGCCCCCTCGGGGCCGCGGGCTCCGGCGCGGGCGGCCGGGCGTCGGCGGCCTTCGAGAGGGAGGCGGCCGCGGCAAGGGCGCCCAGCGTCCCGACCGAGGCGCGGACGAATTCACGGCGGGCAATGAGTCGCTCGGGCACGGGGAAGGGGTTCGGTTGTCCTTTGGCAGGTGGGCGTGTCAGCCCGCGCGGGGAGCCTAGGGCGACTTTGAGAGGATGAAGGCGTCGACCCCGACGTCGAAGCCCTTGGACTGCGGGTTCATCCCGGTGGCCGTTATGGAAAAGGGCACCGGGCCCGCCTTGAGATCGACGGTCCCGAGGGGAACCTCCCTGGGGGCGACCTGGGGCGCATAGAGGTCGACGGGCTCTCCCGCCGGCTTGCCGCCGACCGAGAACTTGACGACCCCGAAGCCCGGGCCCGACACCATCCGCGCGACGACCCGGTAGGGCCCGTCGGCCGCGCAGGGAACCTGGAGGCTCAGCTCCGAGCCCTCCCTTCCCGCCTGCCAGAAGAGCGCGCCGCGGTTCGACCATGCCTCGCCGTACTCCCACTGCCCCATGTCCTGCGCCCAGATCCCCCCCGCGCTCGCCTTTGCGGTCGAGACCAGGCCCTCCGCTTCGACCGCGCCGGGGATCGAGAACCCGGTCATCGGGGGCAGGGCCGAGGGAAGCAGGTCGGAGGGAAGCGGATGCGGGGCGGGGGAGGGGCCGGCCAGGTAGTAGTACGCGACAGAGGAATAGTCGGCGGTGGTGGAGTTCCCCGTGCCGTGCTCGATCGTGAAGCGTATCGACGTGGTGAACGGAATCGCGTCCTCGACGTGCCAGCGGTAGGCGGACACGCGCGACCGCTTCTCGTCCTTTATGATCACCCCGTGGTAGGGGGCGGAATAGACCCCCCTGTCGAAATACCATCCCGAGCAGAAATAGTCCTCGGTGCCGGTGCCCTCGATGGCCGGCTTGGCCCCGCCGTCGACGTAGACCATCTCGTTCCCCTCGAGGAAGTACAGGGCCCTGCCGGCCATGAAGAGCGCCGTGCCGACGTAGTGGCCCTCGCCGGCCGTCTCCAGGATCGTGTAGTTCGTCCCCGGGGTTGTCGGGTTCTCCCTGCGGAACTGGGCGTGGAAGTGGCGCGTGCCGGCGGGAAGCGAGTCCAGGGCTGTGAAGTCGATGTTGTAGTAGAACGCGTCGATCGACCGGCCCGAGCCGTTGGTCAGGGTCCACCGCGCGGACTTGTGAAACGGCATCGGCCAGAAGCAGTTGTACCCTCCCGATGTCTCGTTCAGGGGAAGCGAGACATAGTCCTTCTGCTCCCCGAATCCGACGCCGAAGAACGCCCCGATCGGGCATTCGACGCTCGGGTTCGCGTCCCCGTCCCAGTACATCCGGATGATGGCCTGGCTCAGGACGGCGACGTCCTCCCTGGGCGCGATCGTGACCCAGAACCGGCGGACGCAGCCCGCGCCCTCGTGCGAGAACAGGGTCACCGTCTCGCCCGCCTTCAGGTGGAGCGCGTCGTCGTTCTGGCGCTTCCTGTCCCACGAGCCCTCGTGCACGGCCCTCCCCGCCCTGGGGGCGGCGAGGCCCGAGAGGGGCGAGGAATAGGAGTCCGCCTGGGCCCGGGCCAGCGCCGGCAGGGCAAGGGCCGCGGCGAGGATCAGCCGCAGGCTGCTGAGGAGCGGGCCCGACGCAATCGCGGGCCAGGTCGATCGGGGTTTCATCGAGGCGTCAATATCCCCCTTTCGGTTGGCCTAGCCAAGCAAAAGAACCGGAGGTTCCCTCCCCGGGCCCGCGGATTCCCGTCGCCGGGCCGGCCGCCGCCGCCCGCGGGCGGAACTACTGGCGCGGAACCTCCATGTGGTAATGGTACGTGCCGTCGACGAACTTCCCGTGGTCGACCGCCGGAACAAAGAGGCAGCCCCTCCTGAAGCCGTCCTCGAACTGCTTCAGCTGGCTCTTCGTCATCTCGGCGGACTTGACCTCGACGCTCATGATCCGGCCGTCCGCGGCGACCTGGAACGTGGCGTCCACCTGGAAGATGTTCATCGCCCGCAGCGTGGATTCGACAAGCGGGTTGCCCATCAGCAGGGGGTCGCACTTCCCTGCGGCGAATTCCACCGGCTGGACCACCCGGAAGTAATGGGCCCGCGCCGCCCACACCTTCGTGTCGGTTGGCCGCATGTGCGAGAGCATCGCGCTGAACTTGTCAAAGGCGTCCTTCACCTGCTCGTCCGTGGTCGAGTCGGGGGGCGCGAACAGGACCACGCCGTCGCGCGTCATGATGACGATCCCGTAGAGATTGGTCGGGATCCTGTGCTGGAGCGTCCGCATCTTGTTCTCGTCGGCGAACAGCGCGTACATCCACTCCCCCTTCGTATTCACGGCGTTGTCGTAATGGTCCTGCGCGGAGTTCTCACCGACGCCGAACACGACGCCCTGCACGAGGCCGGGATAGTCGCTGTCCAGCTTTGCGTAGAGCGCGGGGGTGGACCGCCTCAGCAGGTCCCACGAATGGTTCTTGTCGCTGGTCGTGTAGAAGATGATGAAGAACTCGGGCTCCGGGCGCCCCGTCTCGTCGTCGGCGGCAAGCGCGTGGCTGTTGGAGTCCCCCTCGTAGCGCATGAGCCGGCCGAAGAGCTCCGAGCTCACCTTGCTTGTCGCGTTCTTCCAGTCGCCCGCCCTGGCGGGCTGGTCCTTCAGTCCCTTCTGGAACCGGACGCAATCCTCGTCGGAGAGCGAGGCGAGCGGCACCAGGGTGCTGTCGTCGAAGAGGGCCCAGGGGCCGATGATGTCGGACGGTTCCGCCTCGAACGTCTCGCCTTTCGCGTTCTTCCACTGCTCGGACCTCGCGGAGGCCGAATTGGCGAGGGCGCAAAACGCGGCTGCCGCTGCGGCGCAGAAAACCAGTCGGGGTAGTATTCGGTTCATTGCCGGATTAGACAGCCAAAGTCTGGGAACGGCACGCGCCTCAGGCAAGAGGCAACAATGGCTCAGGGCGCCCCCCCCGGCCGCGGGCGCGGCCCCCGGCCTAGGCGACCTCGGCCACGGGGACCGGGCGCAGGAGGTGGCCCACGGCCTCCAGCAGGGCCTGGACCGTGAACGGCTTGAACAGGATCGTTCCGCCGAAGTTCTCGATCTTCACGTTGCGGCCGGCGCTCGAAAGTCCGCTGATGGCGAGGATCTTCACGCTGGGATTGAGGCGCCGCACGATTCCGGCAAGGGCGACGCCGTCGAGGTTGGGCATGACCAGGTCCGTGACGACCAGCCTGACCTCGGCGCTGCGGGCCGAGAAGAGGGGCACGGCCTCCGAGCCGTCGCAGGCGGTGAGGACCCGGTAGCCGTGGCGCGACAGCATCGCGGCGGTCATTTCGCGAATCTGGGCGTCGTCGTCCACGACCAGTATGAGTTCCCCGTCGCCGCGAGCGCCCTTGGGCGGGGCGGCGGGGATGACGCACCCGATGGAGGGGAGCTCGGCCGCCGGCAGGTAGACCCGGAACGTGGTGCCGCGGCCCTCTTGGGTCTTCAGGCTGATGAATCCGCTGTGGTTCTGGACGACGCTCTTCACCGTCGAGAGGCCGAGCCCCGTCCCCTTTCCCGCCTCCTTCGTGGTGAAGAATGGCTCCCAGATGCGCGCGAGCAGGTCGCGGGGTATGCCGGTGCCCGAGTCCTCGACCTGAAGGACGATCCACGCGCCCGGGCGCCCGCCGTCGATCTTGCGGGCCGTCACCTCGTCAAGGAGGGCGTTCTCAGCGGTGAGGCGGAGCGTGCCCCCCGCCGGCATGGCGTCGCGGGCGTTGACGCAGAGGTTGAGGAGCACCTGGTGAATCTGCGTCGGGTCGGCCATGATGGGCCAGAGGTTGCTCGGAAAGCTGTCCACGATCCGGATGTTCTTCGGGAAGGTCTCGGCGGCCACGACCACCGTCTCCTGCAGGAGCTTCCCGAGGTCGACGAGCTGCGGGGCGCTCGCCGCACCGTGGGCAAACGAGAGGATCTGGCGCACGAGGTCCACCCCGCGCTCGGCGCTCTTCTCGAGCGAGGCGATGATGCGCACGTCGTCGGGGTTGCTCGCGTGCTCGCGAAGGATCGGCGCCGCGAGGATTATCGGCGACAGGATGTTGTTGAGGTCATGGGCGATTCCGGACGCGAGCATGCCCAGGCTTTCGAGGCGGCTGCTGCGCTGGGAGTGCTCGTCCATGCGCCCCCTTGGCGCGGACTCCCGCCCGTTCTGCGTTCCAGCCTGCGGCTGGCCGGCCCCGTCCCATAATAGCGTTCCGCTCATCGCATTGCGCAGGCGGCCGTCCGCGGGACGGACCCGGTTTCCGGCACGCTGCGCACCGCCAGGCGATCATCCCGAGGCCCAGCCTGATGCCCGAAGTCTTCCATATATACAGGCAAACTGGGTGCACGGACTGTATTATCGACTATGTTTTCTACGTCTTTTTACGTAATTCCGACGATCGGTCTCGCGGTTGGGCCGCGGTCAGAAGCAAGCTTGAGGTTGACCGCCTTTCAACCCAACGTCCCCCCCGTGAAGATCGTAATCGTCGAAGACCATTTGATGATTCGTGATGTGATCAGGAAGGTCTGCAGCACGGAATTCGGTTATACCGTTGTCGGTGAGACAGATTCGGGCGTGCAGGCCGTGGAGCTGATTCTGAAGCACAGGCCGGACGCGGTGATCCTGGACCTTTCGCTTCCCGACATGGATGGATTCAACGTGGCGGACCGCGTGCTGAAGGTGATCCCGAGCCTGCGGATCCTCATGCTCTCCTCGCACTGCGACGATTACACGCTCTTCAGGGTCGAGAAGTCGGGCGTGCACGGCTTCATCGACAAGAACTCGAACACGATCGAGACCCTGCGCGACGCCCTGAAGGCCATCGCGGAGGGGAGGATCTACTTCTCGCAGGCCTTCCAGACCGCGCGGATGGCCAGGCGGTCGGACCCGCGGTCGTTCGTGAAGGTGCTTTCCGACTGGGAGCGCGCGATCCTGTCGCTGATCGGCCAGGGCCTGAGCGACGAGGAGATCGGCGAGCGGCTGAACCTGTCGCCGCGAACCGTGCAGACCCATCGCAGCAACATCCTGCGAAAGCTGGACCTGAAGGGCACCCCGAAGCTCATCGCCTTCGCGGTGGAGCACGGGTTCACGCAGGTCCAGTCGAAGCACGGATCGATTCCAGTTTATACCTGAACGCGGCGAACTCGCGCTCGAACTCGGCGAAGATGCCCTGAAGCTTGTCGGCGCTGGCGGTCGCGGAACTCCGCTGCAGCTCCGAAGCCAGCCTGGTGAGCCGCTCATACTTCACGACGCTGCAATGCGAGAGGAGCCGGTGGGCGATCCGGTGAATCTCCTCCCGCTCGCCCGTCTCGAGGATCCGGTGGGCGCTGATTCGGTCGCTGTCGAACGAGGCCAGGAAGCGGTCGATCTGGCTGGCGAGCCCCTCCAGGGTCTCGTTGCCCAGGAAATTGAGCATCTCGAGATCGATCTCGCCCGGCGGCTCGAACGTTATGTGCTGGGAGCGCACCTCGATGGACGCCGCGGTGCGCAGCGGGCCGCCCAGGTCGCGCAGAGCGTCCGCGATCTTGGCCGGGGTGATGGGCTTGGATATGAAGGCGTCCATCCCGGCCTGGAGGCAGGCCTCCTTGTTGAAGTCCGAGGAGTGCGCGGTCGTGGCGATGATGATCGTCCGGCGCGTCGACGGCTCGACGGCGCGGTAGCGGGACGCGACCTCGGTCCCGATCATTCCCGGAAGGTTCCAGTCGAGGAACGCCACGTCGTAGTAGGAGTTCTGCAGCCGGGCGAGCGCGGCTATCCCGTCGGTCACCACGTCCGACTGGATGTCGAGCCTGCGCAGCACCGCCTGCATCGCGACGACGTTGTAGTCGATATCCTCGACGATGAGGGCGCGCAGGGGCGCCGCGCGCGGCGACTGCGCCGGCTTTCCCGCGGCGTTGGCGCTCATTGCGACAAAGGGTATCTCGGCCCAGAAGCACGATCCCTCGCCGAGCTTGGACTCGACGCCGACCCTTCCCCCCATCTTGCCGGCGAGCAGCCGGCAGACCGCGAGCCCGAGGCCCGTGCCGCGGATATTGCCCGCGCGGGCCGACTCGAGGCGGGTGAACTTCGTGAAGAGGGTCGCCATCTCCGCATCGGTCATGCCGGCGCCCTGGTCGCGCACGAAGAACCTCACGCGGTCGTGGAATCCGGGCGCCGCTCCGACGACAACGGGCTTGCCGGCGCCGAACTTCAGCGCGTTGGTGAGGTAGTTGAGGATGATCTGCTGCACGCGGGCCGAGTCGCCCACGAGCTGCTCGGGAAGCTTGGGATCAATCGAGACGCTGATTGTGGCCCCTGACGCGCGGGCGCTCTCGGTCATCATGGCGACGCACTGCTCCAGCAGGACACGGAGCGAGAACGGCGCCGACCGGAGCTCGATCTTTCCGGCCTCGATCTTCGAGAAGTCGAGCACGTCGTCGACCAGGGTCGCGAGGAGGGTGGCGCAGCTGTTGATGGAGTCCGCTATGTCGCGCTGCCTCTTGTCGAGCGATGTCTCCTCGAATGCGAGCGAGAGCCCGAGGATGCCCGAGATCGGGTTTCGGATCTCGTGGCTCATGTTGGCGAGGAACTCGGACTTCGCCTCGTTGGCCTTTTCCAGCTGCTCCGTCTTCTTTCGGACGAGCGCCTCGAGGCGGATGTTCTGCCTGCGGAGGAATGCGACCCGCCATTGGAAGGCCCCGAAGACGGTGGCGGCGAGGAGAAGGCCGAACGCGGCGAGGGCGGGCAGCGTCTTGTACCAGGGGGGGAGGACCGTGAATCCCCAGGTGGTGGAGGGGCCCGCCATGCCGGAATCGTTCACGACGCGCACCGAGAACTCATAGCTCGCATCCCGGAGCCCGGCGAGGCCGAGGTGGTTGCTGTTGCTTGGCGGGGACCAATCGCGGCTCCCTCCGGAAATCCTTGTCTGGAACCGGACGGACTCGCGGCGCCCGTATTCCAGCGCCGAGAAGTCAAAGTTAACGGAGTTGTTCTCCGCGGACAGCCTCTCGCCCAGGTTCACGCTCGCGCGGATCAGGGGAGCATGCGGCGCCTCGACCGCCTTGAGATCGCCGGGGTCAAGGCGCAGCATCCCGTCCATTCCGCCGAGCCATATGATCCCGCGGCTGTCGACAAAGATGGACCGGATCTCCCCAACCAGCGCGAGGCCTGGAACGGCAAAGGGTTCCCAGGCGGCGGAGCCGGAGGCCCGTGCGGAAAGGCGCCCTATGACGGGAACCCTTGGTCCGTCGGGAAACGGGCTCTCGAACGCGACCCATACGACGCCGGATCGGTCGCGGTTGGAGATTGCGGTCGCGATCGTCTTCGGGGCCGCAGGGAGCGGGCTGGAGGGGCCCGTGGGCGAGCGGTACAGCTGCACCCCCTTGGTCGTGAACACCGCGACCGCATCATTGACCGACGCAACGCCAACCCTGCCTGTGTCCGGCAGTCCGTCCGGGGACTTCAGGCGAACCAGCCCCGAAGGCCTGTCGGCTGGCCGGGGTATGAAGAACGCGCCGCGGGACGCCGTGCCCACCCAGACGTTTCCCTCCCCGTCCTCGGTCAGCGTGAGGGGCAGGTCGGGCATGTGGGCGAGGGTGACCGCCGCATTCCCTTTTCCGGCGGACGTGTCCAGCCGGACGATGTCGAAGCCGTCGGTGATGAAAAACTGGTTCGGGGCCTTTGACGACAGGCGCAGGAGCTGGATGTCCGTCTTTGAGGAGAATATCTCCGTGGTGTCGTCCTGGTCGATGCGGACCACATGCTTGAAACCCGAGGCGAAGGCCGTCTCGCCGGGGCCGGTCTCGACGTCGGTATAGTATCCCGAAAGCTTGGCGATCGGGCGAAACCTGGCGGGGAGGGGGCCCCCGATAGGAAGGCCGTAGATGCCCTCCTCGGTCGCCACGAGAATCTCGGATCCGCGCTGGGCCGTGCTGGAGCATAACTTGCCGGCAAATCCCTGCTTGGCGTCAAAGAGCGTGGTGCCCGAATTCAACGCGATCCGCGCAATGCCGACCCTTGAGGTTGTCCAAAGCTGCCCGTCGCCCGAGAAGAAGAGCGACAGGACTGCGCGCGCGGGCAACCCGTCGTCCTGGGTTATGACGCGCTCGACAGCCCCTGACGCGTCAAGAATCGCCAGGCCGCCGTATAGAGTGCCGACACATAACTTGCCTTGGGGAGAGAGGCTGACGCATGTGAGCACGTTCTCTCGGATGAATTTCGTCGCCTCGGGCGCGAACATGGAAACCTTGCCGTCATCGAATCGGCGCAGGCCTTCTGAGGTGCAGAGCAGCCACCCTTTGGCATCTTTTTGGACCCAGAACACTCCGGATTCATCCAATGCGTCCGCGGATATGAGTTTGTGCGGGCCGTCGGCTTCAAGCGACCAGAGGCCCGTCGGCCGGTGAGAGACAAAGATGCTCCCTTCGGCCTGCGCGGCTATCAGCCGGCGCGCCCCCGGCATCGAATAAACGCGAAAACCATCCCCGTCCCAGACGAGCACGGACGCCTCGGTCACGAACACCGCCCCGTTGTCGGTCGCAAACACATGCCAGACGTCCCCCAGCTTGCGTGAGCTTTCAGGCAGGTATCGTACGAGGGAACGGTAGGCGGAAAGGCCCTTGTCAGTCTTGTCGAAATAGCCGACCTCGTTAACGGCAC
>Ga0265320_10001093_pt1 | contig 20012 bp, 18 predicted proteins | sample 4827metaG_FD_202087 | JGI IMG/M metagenome (GOLD analysis project Ga0265320, IMG submission 202087) | Rhizosphere microbial communities from Carex aquatilis grown in University of Washington, Seatle, WA, United States - 4-8-27 metaG | ecosystem: Host-associated > Plants > Roots > Rhizosphere >...
TGCCAGTAGTAGCGCGGCTTGATCTGGTCCGCGAGGGGCCCGAACCGGGAGTTCAGGTCTGCGTTGTCCCTGGGCAGCCATAGGACGTACTTCACGTTGTTGTGGAGGAGCCACCCAAGCGGGTCCGGGAGGGTTCCCGCGTAGAGCGCGTTTATCTGGGTGAACCGCTGGTTGACCTCAAGGAATGAGCCGCGCCAGGCCTCCTCGAGCCAGGGCCAGCCTAGGAAGCTCTGCTTGCCGGAAAAGAGGGTCACCGCGGGCGACTCGGTGTTCATCATGGCGAGCCCGCTTTCGATCGTCACGCCATCGGGGCGCGATGAAAGCTCGACAATCATGTCCCGGATCACGACGTCCTTCTCGATCCACATGGACCCGGACAGGTGCCCGACGGACGCCTTGGAGTTCTCGTAGGCCCCTGCGAACTGCCTGCTAAGGTCATAGGCGAAGGCCAGGTTCGGAAGCAGCAGGACCAGGGTGCCGTACCTGCACACCCGCGACCTGGATCCGAGATTGAGCGCGCCGAGCGTGACGATGATCCCGGCGTACACCCACGGCCACCATTTGAGCGTCGAATTGAACCGGCTCCAGGGCCCGCCGTAGAGGTCGTGGTTGTAGAGGAACTCGGTGGCAAGGAGGGCCACGCTCCAGATCGCGACGAGGAAGAGCGCGAGCGGACGCCGCTCGCGGTTGAACGGGCCGAGCACGAGTATCCCGAGCACCGGCCAGAACGTGAGCAGCCATCCGAGCCACGGTGTGTGGTCCTCGGCGCCGGTCAGCCCGATCGCCGCGTTGTTGCCGATCGCCTGCTGGGTGAATTGCAGGAGAAACGGGAACTCGAGCGCCGTCGCGACGGCGGCGCCGGCCAGCCCCGGAACCAGGTAGCCCTCCTCCCCGCGCAGGGCGGTGAACAGGAACCATCCGCCGACCAGCAGGCATTGCAGCGGCAGGATCCACGCGTTTGAGATCAGCGCCAGGGGCAAGGTCGCCGCAAGGAGCGCGTTGTTGACGGCCCGGCTTCGTCCGGACGCGCCCGTCTCCTGGGCCGCGATCAGGACGGCCGCGAAGGCGAGGAGGAGGAATCCGGAGAGCGGCGGATGGTAGTCGCCTTTGATCAGGAAGTAGCTGAGCGGCTCCATGGGAAGGTCGCGCGGCTCGACGCCCGGGGTCGTCATCCACGAGGCGACGTGCCGGCCGAGCGGAGTCTGGACGTTGCGCACGATGGATCCCCCGACAAACCGCACGACGTCCAGCACATAGGCCTCCTTGAGGAGCAGATGGGCCGCGACGGCCACCCCGCTTCCCCCGATGAGAAGGGAGAGCAGCCCGGTCCAGCGCCCGGGTGACCATTCGCAGAGCCTGCAGATGCAGCTGCCCGCCAGAAGCGTCAGGAATCCCACCAGGGTGCAGAAGGCCAGGTGATAGCTGACGCCCGGGCCGACCCCGAGCAGCCTGCCCAGCAGGGCCGCGCCATAGTGCTGGAAGCTGTAGTAGCAGTTCGCGCGGAAGGGCGACAGCCAGAGGTCCGGGGGCGGGAGCTGCGTGCCCCTCATGTAGGATTCGATCAGCCCGAAGTTCGGCATCTTGTCCTCGCTGGCGTCGATGTCCGGGAACGTGTAGCGCCAGAGCAGGCAGTAGAGGAAGCCGATCGCGAACAGGGCCTCATTCCCAAGGTTCCTGCGGATGAGCGGCCGGTCGCGCCAAATCAGCCACACGGACAGCGCCGTGGTGAGCGGCAGGAGAGGCAGGCGCGGGCCAAAGCCCGCAAAGTGCTCCAAGCAGAAGAAGACCAGGCAGACCGCCAGCACCCCGGCCGCCCTCGCGATCACGTAGTCGTCAATGAAACGCCGCGCGGCCAATCCGGCGCCCAGGAGGTTTATCCAAAGCCCGGCGATCGCCAAACTTAGAAATACCAGCGACATCCCCACAAAAGTTGCCCGCCAGGATGGCTCCAAGCGAGCCTGGATTTGGCCGCGGAAGCCGGCCCTGCCCGGCCGTCCGGCGGGAGCCGCGGCCCGCCATGTCCCGGGCGCCTGAACTCCGCGAATACAAACTTTGCAAACGCGCCTTCCGCCCTATGGGCTTCCGGCTGCGTGCCAACCAACCGCAAGAACCGGATTCCCCGAAGGCGCTGGGGAATCGGCGTGCTCCTTGGCTCGGGCATCCTGGTCAGCTTCCTGGACCGGATAAACCTCTCGATCGCCGGGCCCCAGCTGCAGAAGGCGCTCAACATCGGGCCCGACGGGCTGGGGTTCCTCCTCAGCGCGTACCTGTGGACCTACACCGCCCTCCAGATCCCCGTCGGCCTGGTCGTCGACCGCCTCGGCGTGACACGGGTCGGCCGCTGGGGCGCGCTCCTCTGGACGATGACCTCGGCAATCACCGCGGTCGCGGGGGGCTTCTGGGGGATCGTCGCCGCGAGGTTTCTCCTCGGGATCGCCGAGGCCCCCTCGTTCCCCGCGGTGTCCAAGGCCACGGGGCACTGGTTTCCGCGGTCCGAGCGGGCCCGGGCGACGTCGATCTTCGACGCCGCCGCGAAGTTCTCGAACGTGCTCGGGATTCCCGTGATCGCGTTTGCCGTCGTGCGGTTCGGCTGGCGCTGGGGGTTCGCGATTTCCGCCGCGATCAGCCTCGTGTACTTCGTGGCGTTCTACTTCCTCTACAGGGACCCGAGCGCCGACCCCCGGCTGAGCCGGATCGAGCATGAGCACATCCTCGCCGGCGGCGGCGTCCCCGAGGGCCCCTCGGGCGAGGGCTCCCTCGACATGCTGGGCTACCTGCTCAGCCAGCCAAAGATCTGGGGCCTTGCGATCGGCTTCGGCGCCTACGGCTACTCGTTCTACCTCTTCCTGACGTGGCTGCCGTCCTACCTCGTCAGCACGAGCGGGATGAGCGTGCTCAGGTCGGCCACCTACACGGTGACGCCCTGGGCGATCGCGACCTTCACGGATCTCTTCGTCGGCGGGTGGCTGATCGACGCCCTGATCGCGCGCGGCGCCGACGAGACCCGCGTGCGCAAGACGGTCCTCATCTGGGGGATGCTTCTCGGCCTCGCGGTGATCGGCGCCACCCGGACATCCAGCCCGGCCTGGGCGATCTTCTGGATCTCGATCTCGCTCGGCGGCCTCGCCGCCGCCGCCCCGGTCGGCTGGTCTCTCCCCTCGCTGATCGCCCCCAAGGGAGGCGTCGGGGCCGTCGGCGGAATCATGAACTTTGCGGTGAACTCCATGGGGATCGCCGCCCCGATCGCGACGGGCCTGATCGTCAAGGCCACCCATTCCTTCGTCGGCGCGTTCCTGGCGGCCGCCGCGATACTCGTCGTCGGCATCCTCGCGTTCATCTTCCTGCTCGGGAGGATCGAGACCATGCCCGGCCCGGCAAAGGCGGCGGCCGGCCGAGCGCCGGGTTGACCTCGCGCCTGGGAATATCAAAACCTTGGCCCTGCCGATGAAGAAGACGCTCATCCATCCGCCAGACCATCCCGACCCGCGCGGCGCCTACAGCCCCGGCCTCCTCGTAGAGGCGGGGGGCTCGAAGACGCTCTACGTCACGGGGCAGCTCGCCGTCGACCCCGACGGGAAGGTCGTCGCCCCCTACGACGCGGCGGCGCAGACCGAATACGTCTTCGGGCTCATCGGATCCATACTCGGGGCCGCTGGGATGGGTTTCGGCGACGTGGTGAAGGTGCAGACCTTCCTGACTCACATGCCCGACTTCGAGAAGTTCTCCCCGGTGCGGAACCGGTTCTTCGCGGATACGCGTCCGGTGAGCACGCTTCTCGAGGTGAAGGGCCTGGCTCGAGAGGGCTGCTGCGTGGAAATCGAGGTCGTCGCAGTAAAGTGAACCCGTGACGCCTCCCGCCACTCCCCCGTCAGGCACCCCGGCGCTCTGCGTGGCCGACGACGCCACGTTTTGGCCGTGGCTTTCCTGGCCGAGGTTCGCATCCCTGCCGAGCCGCGAGTCGACCGTGGTCGTCGTCCCGCTTGGCGGGATGGCCGACTGGGGCCTGGGCCATCCCCTCGATGCCGAGGAGATGGTGCTCACCCATGTCATCCGCGACGCGTGCCGGCAGGTCGCCAATGACAGGAAGCCGCTGGTCGTGCCCCCCCTCCGCTTCGCCTTCGGCGCCGACCCCTCGTGCGCCTTCTCCGTAGACCAGCCCGCGGCGCACGCCCTGATCGCCGAGGTTGCCGCCTCAATCGCCGCGGCAGGGTTCAGGAAGATCGCCGTTGTGAACGCGAGCCCGTGGAGCGAGGAGCTCTGCAGCGCGTCGGCCCGGGACCTGCGCGTCTCGCGCGGGCTCCACATGTTCCTCGTGCACCTGAGCGCGATCGGCCTGGATTTCCATCCCGTCCGGAGCGGGAGCCGCCGGAAGCTCCAGACGCTTCTCACCTCCCTTTACGGCGCCGAGCCCGAGGCGCCCGGGCCGGAGGCGCCCGGCCGGCCGGCGGCGCTCTGGGGGGACGAGTCCGTGGTCCCGCTTCAGGGCCCGGCCGTGGGCCTCGAGGAGGCGCGAGCCGAGGGCGCCTCAATCCTCGCCGCGGCCGCCGGCCGCCTCGCAAAGCTCCTGTCGGACATCCACGACCGCGCGCCTCTCAGAGCGAAGATAACGCCCGCATGAACTTCCCGTCCTATCGCGACAGGTACCTTCCCGCGATGACCCTGCGGCGCATCAGGGCGCTTCCCGACAGGGCGTGGGCGCCCGTCATCCTTGCCACGGGTGCGATCGAGCAGCACGGGCCGCACCTGCCCGTGGCCGTGGACGCCCTGATGGGCCAGGTGTGGCTGTCGCTCGCCCTGGCCCGGCTTCCCGCCGGCGCGTCGTGCTACGTCGCGCCGCCGATCACGATAGGCAAGAGCAACGAGCACACCGGGTTTCCGGGGACGCTCATGATCTCCCGGGAAACCCTCCGTTCGCAGATCCTCGCCGTCGCCCGCCAGATCGGCACCTGGGGCTTCCGTTCCCTGGCGGTCATCAACACCCACGGGGGCAACGTGCCGGTCCTTATCCCGACTCTTCGGGAGATTCGGACGCTCTACGGCATGAGGGCGGGACTCCTCCAGTCGAAGCCGGTGCAGGGACTCTCGGCCCAGGAGGCCACTTTTGGAATCCACGCGGGCGAGGTGGAGACGTCGTGGATGATGGCGGCGGCAGGCCAGCACACGGACCCGTCGAAAGCGGTGTGCGAATTCCCCGCTCGGATCGGGGACCCGGGGGAGGTCAGGCCGGTCGCGGCGCCCGCGCTGGTCGCCTGGGCGTCGAAGGACGTCTCGAAGTCCGGGGTCATGGGAGATGCCACCGCAGCCACCGCGCAGAAGGGCGAGCGCTGGCTTGAACAGGGCGCGGACGGCTACGCGGCGGCGATCTCGGAGCTCTGCCGCATCGCCAAGGCAGCCGCATCCTGATGGCCGCCGGCCCGCCAGGGCCACGGCCGCGCAACGCCCGGCACCCCGCGTGCGTCTTGCGTGGTAGGATGCAATTCTACACCATTTGCCCATGACCTCCCCCAAGGCGCCATTCCCCCTGATGTGCGTCGCAGCATGCCTGCTCGCGCAGGCCTGCGTCGAGTACACCCCCGAGACGGCATATCCGCCGCCGCCGCCTACTCCGCCGCAGTACGTTGAGGCGCCGCCGGCGCAGCCCGCGGCCCCGCCCCAGGCGCTCAGCGGGGTTGATGCGCTCGTGGCGCCAATCGCCCTGTATCCCGATCCGCTGATCGCGATCATGCTGGCGGCGTCCACCGTGCCCTGGGAGATCACCGCGGCTTCCTCCTACCTGGTCCAGTACGGCGACGTGTCCCGGATCGACGGCCAGCCATGGGATCCGAGCGTGCGGGCGCTCGCCCACTATCCCACGGTGGTCGCTTGGATGGCGCAGAACATCGCCTGGACCGAGGCGCTCGGCTCCGAGTTCTCCGTCTCGCCGGCCGGGGTCATGGAAGCGGTCCAGAGACTCCGGTCCCGGGCGCTGGCCGCCGGCACCCTCGTGTCGACGCCGCAGCAGCAGGTGTTCTCGGAGGACGGCGAGGTCGAGATTCTCCCGGCGCAGGCCGATGCCGTCTACATCCCGGTCTACGACCCCAACGTCGTATACGCGGACGAGCCCTACACCGGCTACGGCGGCCCGTTCATCTACTTCGGCACCCCGTTCTTTGCGGGCATGTGGCTGGACTACTCCCTTGACTGGCGCCACCACCGGGTCTGGTCCGGCGACAGGGATTCATGGCGCGACCACGGCGCCTGGCACCCGCGGCATTTTGACGGCGACCGGGCGCCGCCCGGGGCCCACCAGTGGAATCCCAGGAAGGGCGAACCCGGCAATCACCAGCCAGGCAGAGGCGAGCACGGCACCTCCGCGCCAGTGCCTCGCCCGATGACGGGCGCCCCGAAACCCCCTCCTTCCCGCGACAGGGTCACCGGCACGCGGCCGGATAGGGCCCCGGCCCCCCGGAGGGCGCCGGCTCCTCCCATGGACAGGCCGAGGATCGGCGCCCCTATTGCCCCCTCGAGTCCTGAAAGGCCGGGCAAGCCGGCTTCGAAACCGCCGGCAGAAGCGGTGCCGCGGTCCCCGGAGCCCCAACCGAAGGAAGCCCCCCCGCAGAGCCCGACACGTACCGTGCATGACGCCCCGTTTCAGCAGACGCGGCAGGCGAACCTACCGCCTGGCGTCGGGGTTCGCTCAACCCAGCCGCCGGCAACGGCGCCCGCGAGAGCCCCGGCACCGGCAGCCCACGCCTCGTCGGCCCCGGTGTCGGCACCGGTGTCCGCCCCCGCACCCTCCTCCTCCTCCAATCTCTCGACCGACCCAGGCAACCGCCAGCCGCAGAAGTAGCATGGAGCTTCCGATCTACTGGGTCGACGCGTTCACGGAGAGGGCATTCGGAGGGAACCCGGCCGCGGTGATCCCGCTCGACTCCTGGCTCGACGACGCGCTCATGCAGCGCATCGCCAATGAGAACGGCCTCTCGGAAACAGCGTTCTTCGTCCGCACGGGCCCGGCCCGGGCCGGGCTCCGATGGTTCACGCCCGCAACCGAGGTCGACCTCTGCGGGCACGCGACGCTGGCGACCGCGCAGGTGCTGTTCAACCAGCTCGGCCAGGCAGAATCCCCGGTCGTGTTCGACACCAAGTCCGGGCCCCTGTCCGTCGCCCGGCGCGGGCCCCTGATCGAGCTCGATTTCCCCGCCCGCCCGGCGGAACAGGCCGAGCCGCCCGAGAGCCTGCTGCGGGGCCTGCGCCTCAGGCCCGCGGAGGTCCTGCGTTCGGAGCGGATGTGGCTGTGCGTCTACGCAACCGCGGAGGAGGTCTCGGCGCTCGCCCCGGACTTCGGCGCTCTCGGGTCCGTCGTCCCCGGCAGGATAATACCGACGGCGCCCGGAAGGGACTGCGACTTCGTCTCCCGCTTCTTCGCACCCGACGCGGGGATCCCGGAGGACCCCGTCACCGGATCGGCTCACTGCACTCTTGTGCCGTATTGGGCCCGGCGGCTTGGAAAGGCCAAGTTCCACGCCCGCCAGGTTTCCAGGCGCGGCGGCGAGCTCTGGTGCGAGCTCGCCGGCGACCGGGTGAGGATGGCAGGCCACGGGGTGGCGTACCTCAAGGGCTCAATCCGCGTCTAGGGGCGGCCCCTTACTTCTCCTTCATCACATAGACGCCGTCCCAGCCTGGGGGAGGCGGCTCGGCCCTGTAGCCCTCGGCAATCGCGATGTAGACGAGCGAGGGATTGGTCTTCGCTCCCGTGGTCCGCCCGGGTCCATTGATCTCCAGCGCCTCCGAGCGCCGGAAGCACTCGATCGCGCCGTCCCAGTCGCGCGCATAGTATTTCGCCAGCCCCTCCTCGAAAATCGCGACGCATTCCCGCGTGGAATCGGTCACGTTCTCAGTCAAGGCCACCAGCTCGAAGATCGGCACGGGCTGGGCGCGTCCCTTTACGACTATCCGACCCAGCGCCCTGAATTGGATGCGCCCCTTTTCGACCTTCTCGCATTCGGCCCGGGTCGCCTCCGTGCACATGGTGTAGACCCCCCAGGACTTGGCCCCGCTCTCCATCCGCGCCGCCAGGTTCACGTCGTCGCTCATCATCGTGTAGCTGAAGCGCGTGTGGCTTCCCATGTTGCCGACGACCGCCGGGCCCGTATTGAGCCCGATGCGCGCCTGGAGCCTGTGGACGATCTGCGGCCACTTGTCCCCCTCGCTCGTCCACTTTGCGCGCAGCTCGCCGATGCGGCTCTGGACAAGGAGCGCCGCCACGCACGCCTTATGCGCGTGGCCCGGCAGCGCGAGCGGCGCCCCGTAGATCATGACGACGGCGTCGCCGATGTATTTGTCCAGGGTGCCGCCCTCCGCCTGGAGGATGTCCGTGCAGGCGGTGAGGTATTCGTTCATCAGCTCGACGAGCCCCGACGGCGAAAGCTTCTCCGACATGGTCGAGAACGACTCGATGTCGCTGAAATAAGCGGTGATGTGCTCGACGACCCCTCCGAGCTTGGGCTCCTCGCCGGAATCCACCATCTGGTTGACAAGTGCGGGCGAGACGTAGGTCCCGAACATCCCCTTGATCCGGCCCTTCTGCTTCTGCTCCTCGACGATCTGCCAGAGCAGGCCGACGCCGCTCGTTGTGATCGCGGCGCCGATCGGCGCGACGACGGGGATCATGAAATGGCCCGTCTTGAAGAGCTGGAATGCGATCGCCACGTAGAGCACCGCCGAAAGAACGGCCATCACCTTTGCGAACATGGCGCGGCCCCCGCCCGCGAGCGCCAGTGAGGACACGAGTAACGAGAGGCCGAAAATGATCGCATAGGAGCCCCACGACGGGATCCGTCGGATATACATCCCCGCTACGATGGTCTTCAGCAGGTTCCCATGGACCCCCACCTTCGGCTCAGCCACGTCGTCGACGGGCGTGGGGGCGACGTCCTGCAGCAGCCGGTCCACGGGGCCTATCAGGACCACCGAACCCTTGAACTGGGCGAAGAACTCCTCGGCCTTCTTGCGCTCGTCCGCCGTCCCCGAGTCCAGGATCTGCGCGTACTCGTAGACGTCGGCAATGCTCACCCGCGGGTTGTGGGCGGCGTCAAACCAGGGCGAGAACCAATTGATCTCGACCTGCTGCCTGTTCCTGAGCGGGATGCGCGCGGCAAGCGACCCGTCGGGCCGGACAAGGTCCATGTGGTCGCCCTCGACCTTGATCCCGTCCTCCTCGACACCGTAGAAGAGCCGGGCGAGCTCGACGGCCATCGCGTAGTAGGTCTTCACGGAGGTCGGGGCGTAGACCATCACCCAGCGCGTCGCCCCGTTGACCGTGTCGATTATCCCCACGAGCGGCGCACCCACGGTCCTCTTCGGGGCGATGCTCAACGAGGGCGTCTCCGGGGGCTCGATCTGGCGCAGCGACGGAAGGTCGCTCCGGCTCACGTCCGGGAACTCCCGAATCGTGCGCTTGCCGTTGCTGTCGCGAAAATCGCCGGCCGAGTATGAGGCCCCGACCACGACGGGGGGCGTGGGATTCTGCCAAAGGTACCTGCCCAGGGCGCGGTTTCCCGCGACAAGCTTCGACTGGTCGACCGACTCCGCGACCCCGGCGTCGGAGAAGACGAAGTCCATTCCGATCGCCTTGACCCCGGCGTGCTCCACCAGGGTCTTCGCGACCGTCGCAAAGTACACCCGGCTCCAGGGCATGTTTCCGATCTCCTGCAAGGCGATCGAATCCACGTCCACATAGACCAGGTTTATGGGCGCGGCAATGGGACCCCGATACCGGAACCGCAGGTCGACCACCTTGTTCTCGGCAAACTCGAGATGTCCGAGGTGGGCCAGCACGCACCACAGAAGCGGGATCGGCGCAAGAAATAGCCAGCGCAGCCGGTAGAGCGCGGACTTTTTCAGGGATGCCACGGGCCCGCACGCTATTCAGCGCGGGCCCGCAATGAAAGCAGATTTGCTGTCAGGCGCCGCTGCCGGCGCCCGGCGTGGTCGGGGGAGGCACGACTATCGGTCCCGGCGGAGTGTTGTTCGTCCCGGTGCCACCCGTGGTGCCCGTGCTCCCTGTCGCACCCGTGGTGCCCGTGGATGTGAATACCGTGGGACTGGTCGCCGCGACAATCTGCTGCGTGCTTGTCTGGATCTGCGCCGACTCCTCCGCGGACACGTCGGTTGTGCCGGTGATGGTCACCCCCGTCGCGGTTCCTTGTCCACCGGCCGTGGTCGGCGGCGTATAGTCGAACGTCGCCGTGACCGTCTTGCCGGCCGGAATGCTCACCGGGCCGGATGTCTCGCCCGTGAACAAGACCCTGCCGTCAGCCGTCGTCACGACAAAGAAGGCCTTTCCCGTGGCCGGGTCCGGGCGAAAGACGATGCGAAAGGTCGTGCCGCGGATACCGGCCGCGCCGACCGGGGTCTGCACCGTGAATTCGGAACCCCGGTCTACATTGAGGTGGACCACCTTGCCGACCAGTTCGCCCTTCGTGAGGCTCAGCCTCGTCGTGGACGTGCCCGGCTCCTCCTTCAATTCGGACATCTTGACGTCGGCCCCGAAGGGATCCTGCTCGAACTGTTCGATATCGAGACTTGAATCGGCGGCCACGTTGACCGTCGCGCCGTTTGAAAAGGCGAGGATGATGGTCGCCCCTTGGGCCGTCACGACCGTGGTCTGGTCCGATACCATGTCCCCGTCATGAAGGACTCGCTTCTGGCCGTCCGTTTTGGAGACCGCATCCACATGGCCCTGGACACGGGCGGCAACTATCTTGCCCTTGATCCTAGCGGGAGCAGTCGGTGCCGTTTGGGCGCCGGCGGCCGTAAACCCAACAAAAACACCCAAGATAATTACTGATAGGATCTTATTGAGCATGGAAGTAGCGTTTAGGGTGGTTGTTAGAGCCTGGCCCCCAATCGTTGACGCAATACTTGTGCAAGAAGGAAGCTGGGGTCAAGACGCAAGCAGAAGTCGGAAGCCGCCATTGCGGGGCCAACCTCGGTCGAGGCGAGGCTGAGGTGATAAGCTTGGTAGTACCATACATCTGCCCGTGCCGGCGCAAGTTGCAGTGCCCGCACAAAGCAGCTCCCACCATCGATCCAGCGGCGCTGCATGTCGAGACCCGTGCCCTTGCGAATCCAGAATTCGGCGACAACGGGGCAGAGGTCCACGGCTCGGCCCGCCTCGCCCTCCACCTTCACGCCGAGCTCCACGGTCCGCCCTGGATACACCAGGGCCAGAAGCGAATCGACGTACGCCCTGTCGGACCAGGCCTGGGCGTTCATCGGGTCGAGGCTCGTCGCGCGCGCCAGCGCGCCCCCGATCGTCACCAGGGCGTCGCGTTCGCCGGACACGTCGGTTCCCGCCTCGGCCATCTTGTCTATCCTTGCGCGCGCAACCCTCCTGGTCTCCTCGGACCGGTATTTCGGAACGACCCAGAACACCGCCAGCCCCAGCGCGCCAACTGCGGCCAAGAGCGCGGAAGCCCTCGCCAGGCGGCGGCCGTACCCAGCCCCCGCAGGCGGGTCCCGCCGGGCATGCCAGGCATCGGCCGTCACGAGAGCGCCCAAGGTTGCGACAACCATGGCGAGCGCCGGAATCTTGAGGTGGAAGTCGACGAGCAGGTGGAGCGCGAAGGCGATGAGCCCGGTGAAGGCCGCGCCGGCGAGCCCCCGGGCCCGCGTGCATCTCCAGGCGACGACCCCCGCGGCGCCAAACAGCAGGACAAACCCGACGGCCCCGTAGTCGGAGAGCGTGTTCAGGTAGTCGCAGTGCGCATACACGGGCTGATCGCGGTAACCCTCGGGCCGGTAGGCCTCGAAGAGCGCATCGAAGCTCCCGGCGCCGCCGCCGAACAGCTTGTGCCCCTCGAATATCCTCAGCGCGCCGCGCCAGAGTATCGGCCGCGTCTGCTCTCCGGCGTCCTTCACCAGCTGGTCCGCCCGCATGCGCATCAGCGGGAACGAGAAGTACAGGACGGCGATGGCCGCGGCCGCGGCGGCGACGGCGACCGAGGCGCCCGCGACCCTGCGGCCAAGGCTCCGGCCCCGGGAAAGGAGCGGCTTCAGCGCGAATGCCGCGGCAAGCGCGAGCCAGGCGCCGCGGCTGACCGCGAGCACGAAGCCGACGGCCAGCGCCGCGAGCGCCAAGGCGCAGAGCACGCGCACGGCGCGGGTCCTGCCGGGCCCGAATGCCTGCGCGCCGACGGGCGGGATCAGCAGCGCCATGAACACGCCCAGGCTGTTCGGGATCCCAAAGGGCCCGGAGGAGCGTCCGACGAACTGCCCCGCCTGGGTCCGCCCGAGCATGAGCCAGGTCGGGCTGATGAAATGCTGGTATCCCGCCAGGGCAGCGGCCGCGACGCCGAGCGCCACCAGGACGATCCAGAGGAGACGCCGGCAGGAGCGCGCCTCCACTCCGTTCAGCACGATCCAGAATATCGCCGCGGCCTGCGCCCAGTTCAGCCAGTCGAACCATCCCAGCCAGCGGACCGGCGTCACCCAGGCGACGTTGGCTGCCGCATAGGCGATGAAGGGCACGAAGAGCCACCCGGCCGGATGCGCGCGCGTGCCGCGACGGGGATCGGCAAGGTGGACCGCGACGAGCGCGGCGGTGAGCGCCGCCATCGCGATCCTCGTGCCCGGCAGGAAGCCCCCCAGGCAGAGCGTCGTCCAGAGGATGTTCGCCGAAAGGAGGACCACCCGGGCCCACTCCCAGGCCGAGGCTCGGACGGGTGATGAAGAGTCGGGCATGCGGGGCGGGCGGGCGCTGCCGCCGCCCGGCAAGACTGCGCGCCCGCCGTCCCGCACCGCGAACAAAAAAAACGGCGCCATCCCCGAGGATGGCGCCGTTGAGGGATCGAGCGGGCCTGTCCTCAGGCCGTGGGAACAAAATGACGTCCCTATAACACATGGTGGAGACCCATTTTTGATCCCTATTTTGAGGCCTAGATGGGGACGATAATCCGGCACCTTGCCCGACACTTTGTTTCGAGGGACTTTCGGAACTATGAAGGTCGTGCGCCAGCAATAAGAGTTGCCTTTACGCAGATTCGGTAAGACAGTAAGATATGGAAACGACACTATCCAGCAAGGGACAAATCGTATTGCCGCATCGAGCCAGGCAGCGACTGGCGCTGCGTCCCGGGACAAAGTTCGCATGCCAAATTACGAATGGGTCGATCGTCCTTACACCCCGGAATGCTCCCACGGGGAAACCTAAACTGGTCCGCGACCCGTCCACCGGGCTCACAATCACAATGGGGCCAGCCAACAGCCCGAAGGTCACCAGCGAAGACGTGAGAGCCATTTTGGCAGATTTCCCGTGAAGATTCTCTTGGACATAAATGCGCTTATCGCGCTCGCCCATGCTTCTCACGTTCATCACGCCCGCGCCGCCGCATGGTATCGCTCGGTGCCGGGAGCTGGCTCGGCACTCTGCACCTGCGCCATAACCGAACTTGGTTTTGTTCGGGTAACGGTGCTAGCAGGGCTTCAGATCGACGTGGCGGCGGCACGTAAAGCCCTCGCTGCACTCAAATCAACGAGCGCCGTCCCTTTTGAATTCCTAGGCGATTCCATGGGTGTTGACAGGCTTCCGTCCTTTTCAAAGACGCCGGCTAAACTAACCGATGGACATCTACTTGAGCTTGCAAGGGAACATCACGCTCAATTCGCCACGCTGGATGCGGGAATTCCTGGTGCCGTGCTCCTCCCATAAAAGCACGAAATCGAGGACTTTTGATCCTCGATTCGTGTCATTGAACCACTTCTTCCGAAGAGGTTAATGGGCTTCAGCCCAAGCCGAAACTTATGTTATAGGTAACTCAGGTCGTCGGCACCAGCTGGATCGTCTTCACGATCCGGCCGGCCACGAGGTACGGGTCGGCGGCCGAATTCGGACGGCGGTCCTCGAGGTAGCCCTTGTAGCCGTTGTTCATAAAGCTGTGCGGGATGCGCACCGATGCGCCGCGGTCCGCCAGCCCGTAGTTGAACTTGTCGATCGACTGGGTCTCGTGCAGGCCGGTGAGCCGCAGGTGGTTCTCCGGGCCGTACACGGCGATGTGCTCGTCGCGGTACTGGTTGAACGCCGCCATAAGCTTGTCGAAGTAGGCCTTTCCGCCGACCTCGCGCATGTATTTGGTCGAGAAGTTGCAATGCATGCCGGAGCCGTTCCAGTCCAGGGGCTGGCTGAACGGCGCGAGCACCGGCTTGCACCGCCACTCGATGTCGACGCCATACGGTTCGCAGAGGCGGGTGAGGATGTAGCGCGCAACCCACATCTGGTCGGCCGCGCTCTTGGAGCCCTTTCCGAAGATCTGGAACTCCCACTGGCCCTTTGCGACCTCGGCGTTGATGCCTTCCAGGTTGATGCCTGCCGACAGGCAGGTGTCGATGTGCTCCTCGACGAGCTTGCGGGCGATGGGCCCGACGTTCTTGTAGCCCACGCCCGTGTAGTACGGGCCCTGCGGCGCCGGGAAGCCGCCCCCGGGGAAGCCGAGGGGGGCGCCGTCCTTCCAGAAGAAATACTCCTGCTCGAATCCAAACCAGGTGTCCGGGTCGTCCGGAATCGTCGCGCGCGAGTTCGAGGGATGGGGCGTCTTGCCGTCCGGCATCAGGACCTCGCTCATCACAAGCACGCCGTCCTTCCTCGTGACGTCGGGGTAGACGGCCACCGGCTTGAGCAGGCAGTCGGAGTTCTTCCCCTCCGCCTGCTGCGTCGAGCTCCCGTCAAAGCCCCACATTGGGAGCTGCTCGAGCTTCGGAAAGCTGGCAAATTCCTTGATCTGAGTCTTGCTGCGCAGGCTGGCCAGCGGGGTGTACCCGTCGAGCCAGATATATTCGAGTTTGTATTTGGGCATGGTTAAACGGTTTGGAGCGGGGATTTGATTGAGGTTTTCGCGCTGCGTGCGCAAGGATTTTGAGGACCCTCAGCGAACGAAGACAAAGAACCCGGATTCCAATTCAGCACCTTGCATGCCAGATGTCGGACGGACGTTAATACTTCCTTAATATGACAGTCATGGAACTTATTGGAGGGGAGTACAATTGGGAAGGCGGCCGCGCTTTCCAGCGCAGAATTCCCCCAATGCTGTTACAATCATTCCTCTAATGCATGAGATGAAAGACACTCCCCGCGCGCTGGTGCGGATCAGCTTCGACGGGCTCGTGCACAAGACCTTCCGCGGGCACCTCGCAAGGGAGAGATTCGAGCAGGAGGTCCGCGTGCTGCAGCACCTCGAGAAGACGGGCTGCACCTTCGTGCCGCGGCTTCTGGAATCCGACCCCGGGCAGATGAAGATCATCACCACGAACTGCGGCAACCGCGTCGACCGGATCAACCCGCAGAGGCAGAAGGAGCTGTTCGCCGAGCTGGAGGCCTACGGCGTGCGCCACGAGGACGCCGAGCTGCGCAACATCACCTACCGCGCCTCAGACGGGCGCTTCTGCATCATCGACTTCGAGTTCGCTACGCTCCTGGACGGAGGCGCCAACTCGGTCTCGCTCAAGCCGTCGGCCGCCCAATGAGCCCCGCCGGACCCGACCAGCCCGCCCCCAGGCCCGCGGACCCGACGCCCCAGCTCCGCTGGTCCGGCCTCACCCATGTCGGGCGCTTCCGGGCCAACAATGAGGACTCCTTCCTCGCGCTCAGGTTCGACGGACGCGACGTCAGCTACCTCGGCAAGACCGGACAGTCCTCGCTCGAGAGGGCGGACTTCGTGTTCGCCGTCAGCGACGGAATGGGCGGCGCAAGGTCCGGGGAATTCGCCAGCCGCATCGCCGTGGACCGGATCACGCGCCTGCTTCCGCGGAGCTTCCGCCTCTCGGCCGCGGGAATCGCGAGCGGATTCAGCGACATCCTCTCGGAGCTTTTCTCGGCGATCCACTCCGACATGCTGCGCCTTGGCTTCTCCTATGCTGAGTGTGCCGGCATGGGTGCCACGCTCAGCATCTGCTGGCTCAGGCCGGAGTGGATGTACTTCGGCCACCTGGGCGACAGTCGCATCTACTACCTTCCAAGGGAGGGCGGGCTCACCCAGGTCACCCACGACCACACCCACGTGGGTTGGCTGCGGCGCAAGGGCGAGCTGAACGAGCGGCAGGCGCGCGGCCACCCGCGCCGAAACGCGCTTCAGCAGTCCCTCGGGGCCGGCAACCAGTTCATCGAGCCCCACATCGGCGCGGTCGGCTTCCAGACGGGCGACCGGTTCCTCATCTGCTCGGACGGCCTTGTCGACGGCCTTTGGGACCGACGCATTGAGGAAATAATCCGCACGCAACCGGCGGATGCCGGCGGGCCGACGGTCGCGCAGAGGCTGGTCGAGGAGTCGGTCCGGGAGTCCGGCCGCGACAACACGACGGCCCTGGTCATCGAGATCCCCGCGCCGTGAAGCTGATCTTCGTCTACGGGACCTTGAAGCGTGGTTGCATCAACCACTTCCGCATGGAGGGACAGGAATTCGCCGGGGACGCTCAAACGGGACCAGGCTATGTGTTGCACGACGTCGGGGGCTATCCCGGGATGGTGCCCGACCCTGCGGCGCGTGACGGCGTAAGCGGCGAGGTGTGGTCCGTCGACGCTGAATGCCTCGCGGGCCTCGACGTCCTCGAGGGCATCGCGGAGGGACTCTACGGCCGCAGGGCGGTGGAGCTAAAGGAACCCTTCGCCGGGAGACACGTCGAGGCCTACTTCTTCCTGGAGAGCGTGGAGGGCCGCAGGCGGCTCGGCGGCGCCTGGTCCGAATAGGCCGGGGATCTCGCCCGCCTCATCCCTGCGCGCCCCGGGAGCCGCCCGAAGGCGGGGTGGGCTCGGCGGCGGCGGCCGGCACCGCGAACTTCCGGACTCCCGTGAACTTCGCCCTGAAGAGGTCGTCCAGGAGGCCGAGCACCTCGGCGGGCACCTTCCCCACGAGCTCGTCCAGAGGGGGGAGCTTGTCGCCGATGACCAGGGCCGCGCTCCCGTCCGAGGCGGGGGCCGGGGCGTCCCCGCGCTCCGCCGACTCCGACAGGAAGGAGGCCTCGTCGGACTCGTCCGGCCACTCGGTCTCGTCGCCGGCCGCCTCCGCCGGCGCGCCCGCCGCGAACGCGGCGAGCCGCGCCTCAAGGCGCTCCATCAGGCCTTTTTTTTTTCGCCGCCCTCCTGGGCCGCGCCTGCGTCTCCGGCAAGGGAGGCGAGCTCCTTGATGAGGCTGTCGATCGCCCGCGCGCGGCTTGCCTCCACGGCCTTCAGGAGCGTGACCTCGAAATTGATCTTCTCGGCAAGGCCCAGCTTGACGCTCCCCTCCCCCTCGCGCAGCCCGTCAAGGAGGCGCGTCAGCTGCTCGGTGGTCATCGCGCCGCCGAGCCGCCCGCTCTTTCCGCCGGCCGCGATCGAGTCGAGGAGCGCCGAGCGCACGAGCGCCTGCAGGTCGGTCAGGAGCCGGACGAGGTCGCGGCCCGCGGAGTCGCACTCGTCCACGATCGCGACGATCCTCCGGTGGTCGCCGGCCGCGAGCGCCGAGGCGAGCTCGGCCACCTTCGCCTCGGCGACGAGCCCGTAGACGTCGAGGACGTCGGCCTCCGCGATCTCGCCCCCGCAGAACGCGATCATCTGCTCCAGGATCGACTGGGCGTCGCGCATCCCTCCGTCGGCGAGCCTCGCGATGCAGGCGAGCGCCGCGGCGTCCACCTTGACCTTCTCCGCCTCGGAGATCGCCTTGAGCCGCTCGGAGATCAGTCCGGTCGAAATGGGCTTCAGGTCAAAGCGCTGGCAGCGCGAGAGGATCGTGGGGAGCACCTTCTGAACCTCGGTCGTCGCGAACACGAACTTCACGTGGGGGGGCGGCTCCTCGAGCGTCTTCAGAAGCGCGTTGAACGCCTGCGTCGAGAGCATGTGCACCTCGTCGATGATGTAGATCTTGTACCGTCCCTGGGCCGGCGCGTAGCGCGACGTTTCGCGCAGGTCCCGCACCTGCTCGACGCTGTTGTTCGACGCGCCGTCGATCTCGATCACGTCGAGGTGGCTTCCCTCTGCGATCGCCGTCACCGCCGGGTCGTTCTCGTCAAAGTCCGCCTTCGGCCCGCCCGTGCAGTTGAGCGCCTTCGCGAATATCCGGGCGATCGACGTCTTGCCCGTGCCCCTCGGCCCGACGAGCAGGTAGGCGTGGGCGATGCGGCCGCGGCCGATGGCGTTGCGCAGCGTGCGCACTACGTGGTCCTGGCCGACGACGTCGGCAAACGTCTGCGGCCGCCATTTTCGCGCGATGACCTGATATCCTGTTGCGGACAAGGGATGTATCGATGGGAAGATGAAGTGGCCAGGCACTCCACGGCACTGGTAGAACGTCGGTACCGTTGCTGCCTTCCGGCCCTGGCGGGGTTCGCGCGCCTGCCCATGCATGGCACCTGGCCGAGGCGCAACATGCGCCGCCGCGCAGGGTGCGCAACACCTATTTCGGCGCGCCGGGCTCCGCGGGCCGGTCTGCCTGCGCGGGCGGCTGCTGGAGGCTCCGCCTGAGCTGCTGGAACCTGGCCCGCTGCTGGGCGACCATCTCCTCGAACTTCTCGCGCTGCGGGGGCGTCAGGGCCTCGGCCACGTCGTCCTGCATCTTCTCGATGGCGAGGGCGGTCCTAAGCTGGACCTCGCGGCGGTCGCGACCCAGCTCCTCGCCCGTGCGGTTCAGGATGGGTGCGATCCGGGCCCTCTGCTCGTCGGTCAGGTCGAGCTTGTTCTCGAGCCTGCGCAGCTGCAGCGGACCGAACTGCATCGGCTGGCCCGCGCGCGGCGATCCCTGGGCGAGCGCCCCGGGATTCAAGCCCCGGTGGTGGCCGACCCACCGGACGATGCCGAAGGCCGTCGCGCCGCCGGTCACAAGGCCCGCGATGAAGATCACGACCGTTGCCAGGATGACTTGCCAGGTTCTTGCCATGACTTCAGGAGCCCAGGTTGACGACCTCCGCGACCGGGTCGTCGCCGAAGGCGACCGCCGAGTCCTCCTCGAACGCGCCCGTGATCGCCGTATAGTTCACACCCACCGCGACAAGGGCGAACAGGCAGGCGACGCCCGCCGCGCCGAACGCCATCCGGCCGAAGACCGCCTGCGGCCGGTCCCGGTCGAACGCAAGCGCGGCGACGCGCGCGGAGAACCCGAACGGGGCGGACTCGTCCCCGGCGGGGGGCGCCCTGCGGGCGGCCTCCACGAGGCGCTGCCAGGATTCTTCACGGGGGTTCATGCGCGCTCCTTCTCTGTAAGATCACGATAAAACTGTTGCAACTTCCGTCTGGCGCGGAAGGCCCGCACCTTCACGAGGATCTGGTTCCAGCCCGTGAGCTGGCTGATCTCGGCAATGGTCCTCTGCTCGAGGTCCAGGTACTGGATGACGAGCCTGTCCTCGGGCTTGAGCTGCTCGAGCAGCTTGTGGACGAGCTCGCGCGCCGCGAGCGCCTGGTCCGGGGCGACGTCGTTCTCGTTCGTGATCACCGAGTCGAGGACGTCGGTCTCGCGCTCGGACAGGTCGGCCCAGCGCAGCTCCGGCCGGCGCTTCTGGGCGCGAAGCTGGTCTATGCAGGTCGTCACTGCTATCCGGGACACCCAGTGGGTGAACGGGACCGTCCCCTTGTACTGGTCGATCCGGGTGAACATTTTCAGAAATATGTCCTGGGCAAGGTCTTCCTCGGCGACCCTCCTCGGCAGGTGGGCCCGGACGATGCGGATGACAAGGGGATGGAGGTGCTCAACGAGCTCCCTCGCAGCAGCCTGGTCGCGTCTGCGAACGCGATCAAGGCAGCCAGCCACATCAAACGACTGGTCGTCAGGCATATGCTTATGGAGGCATCATCGAACACACTCTGCAAGACGCCGATGGCAGCGCCGCGGTTACCGCGCGCCCCCTTCTTGACATTCTGAGACCGCCGCGGATGAATGGGCCCAAGAGATGGCACCCGCCTCCCAGGCCCTTCGACTTACCTTCGCGCACGACCTCTAGAGGACGCCGCCTAGCGGCGGGTCGTGCGCAGGCCTGTTCTCCCTTTTTCGCCGCGGTCCCCGACCGTCCGGGAC
>Ga0265320_10001095_pt1 | contig 19995 bp, 12 predicted proteins | sample 4827metaG_FD_202087 | JGI IMG/M metagenome (GOLD analysis project Ga0265320, IMG submission 202087) | Rhizosphere microbial communities from Carex aquatilis grown in University of Washington, Seatle, WA, United States - 4-8-27 metaG | ecosystem: Host-associated > Plants > Roots > Rhizosphere >...
TGAAATCCAAGGGCAAAGAGCATTGTTATTAATTAACCGAGGCGACGGGTTTGCCGGTAAACGTTTGATTCTCGTCGAGCTCAAGTCGCAGGTAATCGTACACCACGCCGGAGGTGAGTTCCCCGGCGGGGACGGTGAGCTGGATTTCATTTTCGCCGGCCTTCAGCTGCGAGGCGTCGAAGGTCTGACGGTACTCCCGCCAGACGCCCGTGTTGGTATTGTAACGCAGGCCATTGGTGGAAATGAAGTGGATGGAGCCGACGCCCTGGCCGTTGACGCCCACAGCGAGTCCGCCGGGTGCACCGGGATTGGCGAGTCCGGACGTGCCATCGGAGCCGGCCAGTGCCACGCGCAGGGTCGCCTGGCCCTTGGGCGCGCTGGCCAGGTTGAACTTGATGGTCCAGGTGGTCGCGCGGCCGTTGCCGTAGATCTTCCATGGGCCGGCCTCATTGGTGTGCGGGTATTGCGCGACCGACTCCGTCTTGACCCAGCCGAAGCGCTGGTTGGCGGGATCCTTGGCCGCGGGATTCAGCCACGCCAGGGACTCGCTGTGCGGGGTCTGCTGGAAGAACCAGTCCTTGTGATAGTCGCTCTTGCCGATCGTATACGTGATGTCGTTGGGGAAGAGCAGCGGGTAACGCAGGCACCAGCCCCAGAGCCAGTAGTTGGCACCGTCACCTTTGAAGAACTTGCCACCGGTGCGGTCGGGGTAGCCGATCTCCCAGACCTGCTTCCCGTAGCGCACCGGTTTCCAATCGAGTTTGCCAAGGTCGAGGGCCTTGCCGGCCTCGACGGTGATGTCGGTCTGCGCGAACTCGCCGAGGACGCCATCGGCGAACGCGTGCAACGTGTATTTGCCGGCGCGCACGTTCGTCAGGGTGAACTTGCCGTCGTCGGTGCCGTCATTCCAGAACTGGTAGTAATTGCCGTCGTGCGGCCAGGTCACGACCCCGTTGTTGCCCGCGCGCGGGCTGCCGCCGGGGTAATCCGGATGGGCCAGACCGACCGTGAGGTGAGGGAGCTTGGTCGAGGCGGCCTGCGGGTCCTTCAACACGAGCTGGCCGGTGACACTGGCGCGCTCGTTCTTGTGCGGGTAGTCGACGCCGTTGACCCAGTCGTAGGGCCAGCGGGACTTTTCGGTTTTTGCCTGCGACAGTGCGTCGTTGAAGAGCGCGTTCGCATTGGCCGTCCAGGCGGGTGGCACGGTCGGGTTGCCGGCGGTGGCCTCGAGGGTGGCGAGGTCGGCGGGCGACGCGGTCTTGGGGGTGGCGAGCGCGTTGCAGTAAACCAGCATCGGGCCGACGACCTTGTTCCATTCCTCGCCAGCCGGAATGTTGCAGCTCGCGCCACCGGCGTAGTGGCCCGCGGACCAGTAGTTCAGGATGATCGGGTCGGGATTGTCGTTGGCGTCGTAGTGGGCGACCAGCTCGATCTTGGACGCGCCGCCGCCGAGGTATTCGGTGGTCGGGTTGATGAACCAGACGCCGACGTGGTCCTTGGTGCTGGACCAGCCGTAGGCGGGGATCTTGTACTGGACGGCGTTGTAGCTGTATTTGTGTTCGACGGTGTTCCGGTAGTAGCCGGTGCTGAGGATGCGCTGCTCCTTGGCGTGGATGACAACGCCGGCGCCCCAGTCCTCCGGGGTGCATTCGAGCAGGTTCCGGTCGGCATCCACCGAGAGCCAGTTGAACGAGTGGTTCAGCTTCGTGATGTAGCGACTCTCGCCCTCACCCATGCGGCCGTAGGAGGCGGGGTGCGTGTAAATTCCGTAGACGTAGATGCCGCTGGTGCCGCGGGTCAGCGTGTAGCGGAACTCCATGTCGAAGCTTTTGCCTCCGCTCACCCCCTTGACCGACACCTCGCCGCGCTCACCGCCGTTGGCCGCGGGGTCGATGGTGATGGTGTTGGTCAACGTGGGATAGTTCTGCGGCGTCTGCTCCCAGTAGCCTCCGCCGCCCATGGTGTTGACGCCGCGATAGACCAGCGAGCTCATGCGGCCGCTGCCCTTGTCGACCGTCGCCTTGACGATGCCGTTGTCGAGTGTCCACGAGCGGCCGTTGTCGGTGATGGTGACTGGCGCGTTGGAGGTGGTCTTCTCTAGGACCGGGGCGGAGTCCGCGGCGAGGAGCGATGAAGCCGTGGCAATCATGGCAAATGCGACAAGACGGCGGAGGCGGAAGGCGGGCATAGGGAGGGGTTTCAGCATGGCGGGTGGAGTCGTTTTAGACTGGAGATCTACCGTTCAGCAAGACGCGTCGTCCGGGATTTCGGACCGCGGGTCTTGGTGCGGGCTGGACCGTAGGCAGCCTGCTCGCAGGCGCTTTGAGTCCTGATCGTGCAGTTGCATCGAGGTGGACCGTGACCTCCGGGCACGGTTGTCTTACGCACGGCCTCAATCCGCCGCCCGGAGGTCGGCGGCCACCTTTCAGAATTCTCGCGGGATCGAAATTGGCAGGAGCCGAGCATAGGGCGGTGCTTGGCGCCGCCCGAGGGCGTCCGCCAGGGACGCCCCTGCGACGAGAAATACTCAGTTGGCGAACGCGACGGGCTTGCTTTCGAATTTCTGGTTCTCGTCGAGTTCGAGTCGGAGGTAATCGTAGACCACACCGGAGGTGAGCTCCCCGGCGGGGACCGTGAGCTGGATTTCGTTTTCGCCCGCCTTCAACAGCGTGGCGTCGAACTTAACGGGCAGTTCCTGCCACACGCCCTTGTTGGTGTTGTAGCGGAGGGCGTTGGTGGACGCCGGCCGGATCGTCCCGACGCCCTGGCCGTTGACCGCCACGGCCAACCCGCCGTTGGCATCGGCGCCGGCCAATGCAATGCGGAGGGCGGCCTGGCCCTGCGCGGCCTTGTCCATGTTGAACTTGATCGTCCAGGTGGTCGCGCGGCCACGGCCGTAGATCTTCCACGGACCGGTGGTGTTGGTCTGGGGATATTCCGTGAGCGACTCCGCCTTGACCCAGCCGAAGCGCTGGTTGGCGGGATCCTTCGCCTCGGGATTCAGCCAGGCCAGGGATTCGCTGTGCGGGGTCTGCTGGAAGAACCAGTCCTTGTGGTAATCGCTTTTGCCGACGGTGTAGGTGATGTCGTTGGGGAACAAGAGGGGATAACGCAGGCCCCAGCCCCAGAGCCAGTAGTTCTCGCGATCGCCCTTGAAGAATTTTCCGCCGGTGCGGTCCGGGTAGCCGATCTCCCAGACCTGCCTGCCGTAGCGCACGGGTTTCCACTCGAGCTGGCCGAGGTCGAGCGGCTTGCCGGCCACGACGGTGATGTTGGTCTGCGCGAATTCGCCCAGCACGCCGTCGGCAAACGCATGCAGCGTGTAGGTGCCGGGGCGGATGTTGGTGATCGTGAATTTGCCGTCCTCGGTACCGTCATTCCAGAACTGGTAGTGCTTGGCGTCGTGGACCCAGTCGATGGTGCGGGGCCCGCCGAAGCCGCCGCGGCCGCGACCGCCCCGGGGCGCGCCACCGGGTCCGCCGGGAGCTGCCGCGGGAGAGGGGGCTTCGTCCGGTGCGGGAGCGGGTGCGACGTTGCCGCCGCCTGTGACGTAATCCGGATAAGCGAGGCCCACGGTGAGATGGGGCAGCTTGGTCGAGGCGGCCTGCGGGTCGTTGAGCACCAGCCGGCCGGTCACGCTGCCCCGCTCATTCTTGTGCGGGTAGTCCACGCCATTGACCCAGTCGTAGGGCCATTTCGCGGTTTCCTTTTTCGCCTGCTGGAGCGCTTCCTGCCACAAGGCCGTCTGGTTGTCCTTCCAGGCCTGCGGCAGAGTCGGGTTGCCTGCCGTGGCGGCCAGCGTGTCGAGGTCGGCCGGGGTGGGCGTCTTGAAGGCGGACAGCGAGTTGACGTAGATGAAGATCGGGCCGACGACCTTGTTCCAGCTTTCGCCCGCGGCGACGCTGGCGGTGGCGCCGCCGCCGTAGTGGGTGCCGCGCCAGTAATCGAGGATGATGGGGTCCGGATTGCCGTTGTCGCCGAAGTGGCAGACCAGCTCCTGCTTCGTCGCGCCGCCGCTCAGGTACTCGATGGTCGGGTTGATGAACCAGATGCCGATGTGGTCCTTGGTGCTGGACCAGCCGTAGGCGGGGATTTTGTACTGGACGGCGTTGTAGCTGTACTTGTGCTCGACGGAGTTTTTGTAGACGCCCTTGCTCATGATGCGCTGCTCCTTGGCGTGGACGACGACGCCGGTACCCCAGTCGGTCGGCGCGGCCTCGAGCATGTTGCGGTCCGCGTCCACCGAGATCCAGTCGAAGGTCTGGTTGAGAAACGCGACGTAACGGCTCTCCGGCACATTGAGCGGCCCGTAGGAATCGGGATGCGAAAAGATCGCGTAGGTATAGACACCGCTCTCGCTGCGGCCCAGTGCGTAACGGATTTCGAGGTCCAGGTTCATGGTGCCGCCGGCCGCGCCGCCGGGGGAGCCGGGGGTCAGGCCCGCCTTGCCGCCGGTGACGCCCTTGATGGAAACCTCAGCGCGCGCGCCGCCATTTTTCGCCGGGTCGATGGTGAGGGATTGGGTCAGGCCGCCGACCTTCGCCGCCGCGGAGGGGTCCTGCTCCCAGACCCCGGAGTGGCCCTGGTCGTGCCCCATCGTGTTGATGCCCTGGTAGATCAGCCCCTGCAATTCGCCGGTGCGCTTGTTGACGCGGGCCGTGACGATCCCGTTGGCGAGGGTGAAGACATTATCGTCCTCGGTGACCGTGACGGCCGAGGTCGAGGCCGGTTTGGCAACGACCGGCGCGGAGTCGGCGGCACGGAGCGCCAGGGCAGTGGTCATGACGGCAAACGCAATTAATTGGAGCAGGCGGTGTGACCGGAGAGCGGGCAGGGGGATGGTTTTCGGCATGACGGGCGGAATTCTTGAGGCAGGGAGTTTACTCCCCAGCAAGACGCGTGAACCGGGATTTTGGACCGCACGTCGTGGTACGGTTTGGGATCGATCATTCCAAGCGGGTTTCGCGCAGAGGCGCAAAGCCGCGGAGTAAGGCAGGGTGTCGGGCTCGGAACCTGGAATTTCACGCGGAGGCGCAGAGAACGCAGAGTAGTTCGCCGATGATTCCTGGCGTGATTCACGTCCGAGTCCGGACTCTGCAGATTATAATTCTGGCGGCCTGACCCTCTCGGCTCGGTCGTCACCCTCTCGGCTCGGTCTCAACTGGCGGCCGGGGGAGGTCTGACCTGTTTGCTCAAAGTCTTACGCAGCCGGGAAGAGCGGCCATCTTGCGATCCAGTGTCAGTACCGTGGCGGGCTGGCTCGCGTAATCGAGCGCGATGAGCCGGTCGGTCAGGCCGGGTTCCTTGGTGGAATGCAGCGCATCGAGCACGGCATCGCCATGCGCGGGCTCGACCAGGCCGCTAGTGAGCACGGAGAGGATGGCCGCCCGGGCGTCGGCCTTGTCCAGGCCATAGTGGTGCTGCAACACGGCGTAGGCCTCCGCGATGACGATGTTGGCCACCGTGATGTGCTCCGGCTGCGCCGCGCGAATGGCCGCCAGCCGCTTGACGCCGGCCTGATAGTCCGCGACGGGCAGCCCAGTGAGCAGGCGGACGAAGATCGACGTATCAATCCCGTAGGCGGGCATGGTCCTTCGGGGTGTCGCGCCACTTCGCCAGGTCGAACGGCGGATGGCCGGCGGCGATCTTGGGTCGGAGGATCCCGAGCTTGCGGAAATCGACGCCCGCGGGCGCCAGCCGCCAGTCATCCTTGTCCTGGGTCAGCTCCAGATAGTCGCCGGGCTTGACGCGCAGCGCCTTGAGCGCCGCCGCCGGAAACGTGGCCTGCCGCTTGGCGGTGATCTTAATGCGTAGCTTCGTGGGCATGGAGGGAAAAAGCCGCCGCCTTACCCAAATGTCAAACGAGTAAGGCTGCGGCAAGTTGGCCGGGCGCCTACCAAGTCGACTATCACAGAATGAGATTCCCGGGCCAACGTCCGCAGGTGCAACAGACCGACCGCTGGCCAAAAATCTAACGATCTGCGCCTGCCCCCCTGGATCAGGCCGTGCAGATTATAGTTCTGGCGGCCTGACCCCCTCGGCTCGGCCCAACTAAACTAACCCGATCTCGTGTCCGAGAAATCGGGGCAAGCCCAGCCTGACCCTTTCGGCGCAGCCGCAGAGTTAGGACAGGCGAATGTTGGTGACCGAACGCGCAACTCTAGCCTAAAAAGTCAAATGCTCGAATACCGACTCGACGATCTTGGGTGGCTTGAATTTGAGCAACTCATCCAGACGCTGCTGAAGGTTCGACTTGGAATGGGAATTGAAGCTTGGGGAGGTCGCGGAGATTGGGGCCGCGATGCATATTTTGAAGGCCAGTTAAGATACCCGGCCAAGGAACTGGAATCCGGTCCATTCCTTTTCCAATGCAAGTTTGTCGAGGGAGCAAACGCAGCGGGAGCGAGTGCTGACGCACTCGTTCTTGCTGCTGTTCGAAAGGAATGCGGATTAGTCAAAACCCGCCTTAAGATATGGAAAGTCGCCCCAACACACCTAACGCTATTTACGAATGCTCCCGCAGATCCTATTTTGAGGACTAAGATAAAAGCCGCATTTCACGGAGTGCTGCCATCTGCGGAGGTTATCATATCCGATGGCGAGGATGTATGTGCGTGGCTTCGATCCGCGCGTGATGTTGTTCTTGGATTCCCGCAACTTCTGTCAATTCGAGATCTCCAAACGCTATTATCTGAGGCCGTTAATTCTGAGACCATAACTAGAAGCAGCGCCGCAATCAAAAAGGCGCAATCATACGCGCGAGCATTCGTTCCGACGTCGGCATATCGTGAAGCTAGGGCGAAGCTGAACGAACATTTTTTCGTCGTTTTGGAAGGGCCGCCAGAAATGGGTAAGACGACTATTGGCCGAATAATCGCTCTCACTCAGGTATGTCAGGGTTGGGACGCTCTCGAGTGTCGCAGGCCGCAAGAAGTTCTCAGTAACTTTCACGCAACGAGGAAGCAGGTTTTTGTAGCAGACGATTTTTTTGGCCGGACCGAATATCAGCCAGAACGCGTCAGCAACTGGCAGGATGAACTCGCGCACATCATCCCTATGCTTGACCAATCCCACTGGTTGATTCTCACCAGCCGCGCTCACCTACTGACAATGGCCAAGGCAAACTTGGACATTGATGGGCAGAATCACCGGTTCCCCTCACTGAGTGAAGTCGTGGTCAACGCGGCTGAATTATCGGAAACCGAACAGGCGCGGATTCTCTATCGACATGCAAAGGCGGCCGACTTGTCGGTTGAGGCACGTTCATTGATACGAAAACATGCCATGGTCATCGCTAAAAACTCGCACTTCACGCCCGAACGAATCCGCCGCCTCGTTTATGAGGTAGTTCCCAAACTTAATGAGAGCAGCAACGTTGAGGAGCAAATTAAGAGCGCCCTTGTGAATCCCACCAAGCAGATGAGTGTCAGCTTCAAAGCTCTGCCAGTGGAGCATCGCTGGCTCCTATATTCACTCCTTGAAGTAGATTCCCTTTTTTTGGACGCCGACCAAGTCGCTGAAAGGTTCGATATTTTATGTCATGCAGCCAATCACCGGCCATTTGAAGCGGTGCTGGATGAACTATCAGAGGCATTTATCCGTAAGTCATCGGAAGTTACACTGAAGGATATCGATTGGATTCACCCCAGTTGCCGCGACTTGGCAATTGATGAACTCTCTGCGAATCGTGCTGATCGTGAACATTTTCTCTCCCTGTGCTCCACGGAAGGAATTCTCCTGGCCACTTCTGTAGGAGGTGGCTCGAAAGGACTGCGAGAGCTGCCGCTGTTGAACACCAAAGCGGATTGGGCAATTTTTGAAGCACGTGCCGAAATTCTCTCAGTTGAAGATGAATCGCTAGCGAGCTCCTTATGGAAAAATTGCGAAGAATTGAAGAAACTTGCTTCGACATCTGGTGTGCTCGCAAAGGCAGCCGACAGAATAACCGAATTTTTGCGCAAGCGTATTCTTCCGCATGCTATTTCAAACTTTGCGCATGATAGCAGACCGTTTTTTGATCGTAAAACCTTTCGGAAGCTCTGCGTTGTGTGCAATGGGGTCGGTATCCCTATCGAGGTTGATTTGGCTGAAAGCTGGCAATCGTGCGAAGAAGCGGTTGGTGATTGGGCGAACAGCGCTGATATCTTCTATGACCGTCGATCAACCCCTGCGGCAGTCGTAGATTTTATCGATATCGTGCAGGATTTCTTTCCTGAGCTGTATCAGACGAAGCAACAAAGCGGTGAGCTTAACAATATCGTCGAGCGAATAGCGTCCTGTGGCGAAGAAGAAACTAGGACGTGGTATGATTTTGGAAAAACTACCGATCCTGAAACTGAGGAACGGGCCGCCTCCTATCGCGAACTTGGGGAAACCTATAAGCGCTTCGCAAAACTTCCGAGCCTTGCTGGCGCAGTTGCATCGACATTACATGGCGCTGCAGCGTATTTCGCCCGGGAATCAGAAAGTATCTATGAAAACTTACCTGGCGAGCGCGAACCAGATGAGGACCGAGATTACAATTCGGGCGACGCCGAGAATGTCGACGTGAACGACATTTTCCGCGACCTGTAATTGGAAATAGGTGAGAGTTTTTCGGCGAATAATCACGATAGCTCACAAATTCTTATCCGTCACCGCACCTTCCGATGCGCTGGTGACGTGGGCCGCGTACTTGGCGAGGACGCCGCGGGTTTCCACGGACTTCTTCTGCTTCCACTTTTTGCGGCGGGCGGCGAGTTCCTTGGCGGGGACGTCCGTGCGGAGTTCGTTCTTCACGGCGTCGATCGTGATGGTGTCGCCGTTCTTCAGGAGCGCGATCGGGCCGCCGACGAAGGCCTCGGGGGTGACGTGGCCGACGACGAAGCCGTGCGTGCCGCCGGAGAAGCGGCCGTCGGTGATGAGTGCGACGGAGGAGCCGAGGCCGCGGCCCATGATGGCGCTGGTGGGCGCGAGCATCTCGGGCATGCCGGGCCCGCCCTTGGGGCCGGAGTTGCGGATGACCACGACGTGGCCGGCCTTGACCTTGCCCGCGAGGATGGCGTCGAGCGCCTTGAACTCGTCCTCGAACACGATCGCCGTGCCGGTGAAGGTGAGGCCTTCCTTGCCGGAGATCTTCGCGACCGCGCCCGTCGGGGCGAGGTTGCCGTAGAGGATGCGGAGATGGCTGTCCTTCTTGATCGGATTGTTGAACGGACGGACAACGTCCTGGTCGGTCGGGTAGGGCTTAACGTCGCGGAGGTTCTCGGCGATGGTCTTGCCGGTGACGGTGATGCAGTCGCCGTGGAGCAGGCCCTGGTCGAGGAGGACCTTCATCAGCGGCGGCAGGCCGCCGATGCGCGTGAGGTGGACCATGCCGTACTTGCCGGAGGGCTTGAGGTCGGCGAGGACGGGTACGCGCTTCCCGATGCGGGTGAAGTCGTCGATCGTGAGCTTCACGTTGGCGGAGTGGGCCATCGCGAGGAGGTGAAGTACGCAGTTGGTGGAGCCGCCGAGCGCGATGGCGACGGTGATGGCGTTCTCGAACGCCTTTTTCGTCATGATGTCGCGGGGCTTGATGCCGGCCTTGAGCAGGGCGACGGCGGCGGCGCCGGCGTTGCGGCAGTCGGCCTTCTTCTCCTCGCCGATGGCGATCTGGGCGGAGGAATTCGGGAGCGACATGCCGAGGGCCTCGATGGCGGAGGCCATGGTGTTGGCGGTGTACATGCCGCCGCAGGAGCCGGGGCCGGGGACGCCGGCCTTCTCGATCTGGGTGAGGCCGGAATCGTCGATCTTGCCGGCGGCGTGCTGGCCGATGGCCTCATAGACGGAGACGATGTCGCACTCCTTGTGGGAGCCGGGATGGATGCCGGGGAGAATGGTGCCGCCGTAAACGAAGACGCCGGGGCGGTTGAGGCGGGCGAGGGCCATGAGGCAGCCGGGCATGTTCTTGTCGCAGGCGCCGACGGTGACGACGGCGTCGAAGCCCTCGCAGGCGGAGACGGTCTCGATGGAGTCGGCGATGACCTCGCGGGAGACGAGCGAGTAGCGCATGCCGAGCGTGCCCATGCTGATGCCGTCGGAAATGGTGATGGTGCCGAAGACGATGGCCTTGCCGCCGGCGGCGTTGGCGCCGGCCTCGGCTTCAAGCGCGAGCTTGTCGAGGTGCATGTTGCACGGCGTGACCATGGACCAGAGGGACGCGATGCCGACGATGGGCTTCTTGAAATCGGCGTCGGAGAAGCCGACGGGCCGCAGCATCGAACGCGCACCGGCGCGGGCGGGGCCGTCGGTGAGGATGGAAGAGTGAGGACGCAGGGGATCGGGTTTGGAACTCATGAGGAAAGAAAGGCGCAGCAGACCAAAGGCGTCGGCGGCGGGCAAGCGTGCTTTCGCGGCGCCGCGGTACAGTGGGCGATGGGAAGGCCCGAACAGGTTTCGCGCAGAGGCGCAGGGGCGCAGAGCGGGGACGTAAATGCCTTGGGATTCGGGGGTCTTGATGGATCGTCCGATCCAGAAATTGCCAGCCCTATTTCTCTTCAGCTGGCTCGCTCTTCGCCACCGCGCCTCTGCGCGAAAACATCCCCGAATCTTACCGTCTGGCCGGAGGCGTTTTAGTGTTTGCTTCGGCTTGGACGCAACGCATTCACTGACCCAGCTTTTACCGCATGGCTTTCAACCTCAAACGGGTGCTCCGAGCACTGCTCTTCTCCTCCAACCAGCCGCTGGCGATCAAGGATATCCAGGCCGCTTTCACGCGTTTTCATGACGCAGACCAGTTGCCGCTCGCGGCTGCGCCGGAGGGCGAGGTCTCGGCTGCGCCGGGTGGCGAGGGCGAGGGGCGAGGGGCGAGTGAAATTACGGAAACTGCACCGGGCGCTGCGTCTCAGATGGAAGAGGCGGCGGAGTTGGTGGCGGAGCCGCCGGCGGATCCGGAGCTTTACAGCGACGTGCCGTCGCTGGTCACGGCCACGCAGATTCGCGAGGTGATGGATGAGATCGCGATCGAGCTGCGTCAGGCCGACCAGGGCCTGCTGCTGATCGATGGCGCGAGTGGCTACCGTCTCGTCACGGATCCCCGTTTCGCGCGCTGGGTGCGCATCCTGCGGTCGGAGCCGCCGCCCTTGAAGCTTTCGCCCTCGTCGCTCGAGACCCTGGCGGTGGTGGCCTACCGGCAGCCGGTCACCCGGGGCGAGATCGAGGCGATCCGCGGCGTGTCCGCCGAGGCGGGCATCAACAAGCTGATCGAGCGCGAGCTGATTTACATCACCGGCCGGGCCGACCTGCCGGGGCGGCCGCTGCAGTATGCGACGACCGACCACTTCCTTGAGTTCATCGGCATCAAGTCCGTGGATGAGCTGCCGGCCTCGGACGTGCTGTCCACGCGCCAGCTCGACGACTGGCTGCAGAACGCCATGAACCCGACCAAGCTGGGCGACGCCGAGATGGGCCTGCCCGGCGACGAGCAACTGTCGCTCGAGGCGGCGCCGGCAGAAGCCGCCGCACCTGCCGACGGCACGCCGACCGCCTGATCCCATGGACCTCGGGCCGATACGCGAAAAGATCGACGGGCTGGACCGCCGGATCGTGGAGCTGCTGAACGAGCGCCTCGCCCTCGCGGCGGAGATCGGCAAGCTCAAGCGGAGCGCGGGCGGGCAGATCTACGTGGCCGAGCGGGAGGACGCGGTCCTGCGCAAGGTGACGGAGCTCAACCAGGGACCGATCAAGCAGGAGGCGTTGCACGCCATCTACCGCGAGATCATGTCGGCTGCCATCGCGCTGGAGAAACCGCTGTCGATCGCCTACCTCGGCCCCGAGGCGAGCAACACGCATGCGGCCGCGATGAAGAAATTCGGGGCGAGCGTGCACTACGAGGCGCTGACGACGGTGAGCGACATCTTCACCGCGGTGGAAAAAGGCGAGGTCGACTACGCCGTGATCCCGATCGAGAACTCCACCGAGGGCTCGGTGCGCGAGGCGCTGGACAGCTTTGTCGAGAGCGACCTCAAGATCGTGGCTCAGATTCACCTGGAGATCGCGCACGCGCTGATCTCCGCGACGCCGCTGGAAAAGATCGAGAAGGTCTATTCCAAGGACCAGGCGCTGGCGCAGTGTCGCAACTGGCTGCAGCGCCACCTGCCGCACGCGCAGCTGATCGGTGCGACGAGTACTTCGCAGGCGGTGTTGACTACTTCTGCTGAGCCCGGTTCTGCGGCGATAGCTGGAGAGCTTGCTGCGCAATTTTACCATGTACCGGTCGTAGCGCGAAACATCCAGGACAAGGCGGACAACACCACCCGGTTCTTCGTGATCGGCAAGAAGCCGTCCGGGCCGGTGGGCAACGGACGCGACATGACCAGTTTCCTGATCTCGCTGGGTGACGAGGCGGCGGCGCATTCCGGCTCGCTGCTGAAGATGCTGATGCCGCTGGCCGAGCGGGGCATCAACCTGTCCAAGATCGAGTCGCGCCCGAGCAAGAAGCGCCCGTGGGACTACTATTTCTTCATCGACGTCACCGGCCATTACGAGGACGCCACGATGAAGGCGGCCCTGGCCGAGCTGAAGCAATTCTGCCCGATGGTGAAGTGGCTCGGGAGCTATCCGGCGGCGAGCTGAGGCGCGGATCTTCGGCGGAGGTAATACCAACGTCAGCTAGGTTTTGAACTTTAGCCTACTGGCCGATGCATGCCAGTAGACACAGGTGGCCGCCGACCTCCGGGCGGCAGTGTGGCGCGTCGCCACTCAGAATCCGCCGCCCGGAGGTCGGCAGCCACCCTGCAAGACATAATACCAAAAACCAACGGGACGTTGGTATAACCTATATGGTGACGAGTCTGGGGCCGCGCGATGACCGGTTGGAGATGCGACCTCCCGGTCGCGTCGGACGGCGACCGGGAGGTCGCCGCTCCAACGGACACTCGGCCTGGCATTTCTCGGCAGTTATATCCACGTGCAGGCGAAATCGGGATTTTAGGTGCAAAAAAGGGCCGGTCGGAGACCGGCCCTACGTGGATGGGATGGACGCGAAGTCAGTTCTTCCCGGCCTTCGCGGGCTTCTTCGACTTGTTCTCGATGAACTCGCGGATGACCTCCATGCGCTGGCGCACGCGGTCTCCTTCCTCGATTTCGTCGCGAGTCAGCTGGGCCTCATTCTTGGCGAGAGCCTTGCGCATCTTCGAGAGGGCGAGGTACTCGAGCTGGCGGATGCGCTCGCGGGTGACGTGGAAACGCTTGCCGACCTCCTCGAGCGTGAGCTCCTCGCGGCCCTCGAGGCCGAAGCGGAGCTTGATGATCTCGGCCTCGCGCTTGTCGAGGGAGTTGACCATCGAGCCGAGGTCGTCGTTGAGATTGCGCTCGCTGAGGCTCTCGTAGGGACTGACGGCGTTCTCGTCGCCGACGATCTCGCCGAAGGTGGACGAGTCACCGTCCTCGCCGATGGGGGCATCGAGCGACGTCGGGCGGACGCTCACCGACTTGAGGTGGGCGATCTTGCTGGTCGGAACCTGAAGCTCGATCGCCAACTCCTCGTCGGTGGGCTCGCGACCGAGCTGCTCGGTGAGGGCCATGGCGGTCCGCCGCATCTTGGAAATCTTGTCCACGAGGTGGACGGGCAGTCGGATGGTCTTGGACTGGTTGGCCAGCGCGCGCTTGATCGATTGCTTGATCCACCAGGCGGCGTAGGTGGATAGCTTGCCGCCCTTGCGGGGGTCGAAGCGCTCGACGGCCTTGATGAGGCCGATGTTGCCCTCGCTGATGAGGTCGAGGAGGGGCAGGCCGAAATCCTTGTAATCCATCGCGATCTTCACGACCAGCCGCAGGTTGGCGGAGATCATGTGATCGCGGGCGGCCTTGTCGCCGCGGCGGATGCGGCGGGCGAGGACGATCTCCTCCTCGATGGTCAGGAGGGGAGTCTTGCCGATCTCCTGCAGGTAAAGCTGGAGGTTGCTGCGCTCGCCGTGGGCGATGGTCTCGGCGGGAGCCCGGTCGGGCTTCTCGAGAAAGGAAGGCGGCGCGTCCATGGGCGCGGGAGCCAGCTCGGTCGTGGCCGCGCTGGAGGTGGATTCGGTGTCGTCGGCCTCGGCAAACACCCGGTTGCTCTTGAGTTTGGCGTGCATGTAAGTGCTTTCTATTGATGGGAACGATGGGAGCCGTGTTTTATTCCGAACGATGGGAGCGTAAAACGTTCCATTAATAGAACGGATCAACCCCAGAGGTGGTTGCGGAAATTCACCCGCCTGTGACGTGCAATAATGGCGCAAAGGGAGAGGGCCTGCCGGCCACGGTGGCTCAAAATCATGGTGGCAAGGACCACTTTTGACCTTGGCGACCGTGCCGCAGCAGCGATTCACAGACGCACGCCCGGCGCATCAAAATATGGGGTGCACCGCCCGTGATGCATCCGGTTGAAACCGCTCCAATGCAGTGAGTTGAGGTCGGCCCGCTCGACCATTTTGGGCGGCTTGCCGATTTCGCAGCGTCTGCTTCAAATCATTATCGTTCCCGGATTGGCGAAAGGAGGGAGAACGAGAAAGAGAGCGAAGAACGAGAACGATAAGATCGGAGCCGATGATGAATTAGGGCAGCTCCCGTTTTTGGGCCGCCCGAATTTAAAACTGTTCGGCCATGGAGACGGCCTTGAGCAGGGCGGAGGCCTTGCCGATCGTCTCCTGGTATTCCGAGGCGGGCACGGAGTCGGCCACGATGCCGGCGCCGGCCTGGATGTGGATCTGGCCGTCCTTGAGCAAGGACGTGCGCAGCATGATGCAGGAGTCGAGGTTCCCGTCGTAGCCGAAATAGCCGAGGGCGCCGGCGTAGAAGCCGCGCTGTGACGGTTCCTGGGTAGCAATGATCTGCATGGCGCGGATCTTGGGCGCGCCGCTGACGGTGCCGGCAGGGAAGGTGGCGCGCATCAGGTCGTAGGCGGTTTTGCCAGGAGCGATGGTGCCCTCGACCTGCGACACGATGTGCATGACGTGTGAGTAGCGTTCCACGACCATATACTCCGGAACCTTGATGGAACCGAACTCGCAGACCCGGCCGATGTCGTTGCGGGCGAGGTCGACCAGCATGAGGTGCTCGGCGCGCTCCTTGGCGTCGGCCAGGAGCTCCTTTTCGAGTGCGGCGTCCTCCGTGGCGGTGGCGCCGCGCTTGCGGGTGCCGGCGATCGGCCGGATTTCGACCCGGCCGTCGGTGAGGCGCACATGGACCTCGGGCGAGGCGCCGACGATCGCGTAGTCGCCAGTCTCCAGGATGAACATGTAAGGCGACGGATTGACCGTGCGGAGCGCCCGATAGAGATCGAGCGGCGAGCGGGAAAAAGGCCGGGAAAATCGCTGGGACGGCACGACCTGGATGATGTCGCCGGCCTTGATGAATTCCTTGCAGGCCTCGACGGTCTTCTCGAACTGCGGCTGGGTGAAGTTGCCCGCCGGCACGGTGAGGTTGCCCGGCTCGACCAGCGGGGCGGGTGCTAGCTCCCGGGGATGGCGGAGCATGGCGTAGAGCGCCAGCAATTCGGCCACGGCGGCATCGTAGGCTTCGCCGGCGGTTCGCCCCGCGTCGGTCGCAGCGGCCGGGCCGGGGCCGATATGGGCGTTGACGGAGAGCCGGAGGGTTTGCTTCGCGCGGTCGAAGATCAGCAGCGAGTCCGACAGCATGAAATAAATCAGGGGCAGGCCGAGCACGTCCTTCGGGGCCACCGGGACTGTAGGCTCGATCCGCGTGACGTACTCATAACCGATGAAGCCGACCGCGCCGCCGGTGAAGCGGGGCATGCCGGGCAGTTCGACGGGCTTGAAGCCGCGCATCTCGGCCTCGATCAGAGTCAGCGGGTCCGGTGGAGTGGGAATGGTCCGGGTCGGCTGGCCGGGGACGCGGATTTCGGTCGTTTTCGGGCCGCAGGCGAAGATCTTGCGCGGGCGGCAGCCGATGAAGCTGTAGCGCGAGAGATTTTCGCCGCCCTCGACAGACTCGAGCAGGTACGACGGCCCGGCCGCCTTGAGCTTGGCGTAGGCCGAGACGGGCGTCTCGAAGTCCGCCATCAGGTCAGTGTAGACGGGAATGACGTTGCCTTGCGCGGCGAGGCGCAGGAACGCCTCGCGGGTCGGGTGGATGTTCATCGGCGCGAAGAGTCGTTACTCAACGGTCACCGATTTGGCCAGATTGCGCGGTTTGTCGACGTCGCACTTGAGCTTGAGGGCGATATAGTAACTCAACAGCTGGACCGGCACAGTTGCGACGATAGGCAGGACGGCCTCGTGGCAGTCGGGGATCGGGATGACCTCGTCGGCCAGGCCGGCGGGCAGCTCGCAGCCCTCCGTGACAATGGCGATGATCTTTCCCTTGCGCGCCTTGATCTCCTGCATGCTGGACACGATCTTGTTGAAAATCTCGCCCTTGGGGACGAAGAACACGCTCGGGCATTTCTCGCTGATGAGGGCAATCGGGCCGTGCTTCATCTCGGCCGCGGGATAGCCCTCGGCGTGGATGTAGGAGATCTCCTTCAGCTTGAGCGCGCCCTCGAGCGCGATGGGGAAGAGCGAGAGGCGGCCGAGGAAGAGGATGTCGGAATAACCGGCGTAGCGATCGGCGATGGCCTTGATCTGCGGGGCCTGGAGGAGGGCCTTGCGCACGAGGTCGGGTGCGCCCTTGAGGGCGTTCACGTACTGCACGCCGTCGTTGAAGCTCATGTCGCGCAGCCGGGCGACATAGAGCGCCATCATGGCGCCGAGCAGGAGCTGCGAGGTGAAGGCCTTGGTCGAGGCGACGCCGATCTCGGGTCCAACGTGCTGGTAGACACCACCGTCGGCCTCGCGGGCGATGCTGGAGCCGACGACGTTGTTGATGGCGAGGACGCGGTAGCCCTTGCGCTTGGCCTCGCGCAGGGCGGCGAGCGTGTCGATGGTCTCGCCGGACTGGCTCATCACGAAGAACAGCGTGTTGCGGTCGAGCGGCGAGTTGCGGTACCGGAACTCGGAGGCGTAGTCGACCTCGACGGGCAGGCGGGCGTAGCGCTCGATGAGATGCTCGGCGACGAGGCAGGCGTGCCAGGCCGAGCCGCAGGCGCAGAACATGAAGCGGTCGATCTGGCGGAGTTCCGCGGCGTTGAGGTTGAGGCCGCCGAAGTTGGCCGTGCTGCCGTCCTCCGAGAAGCGTCCGCGCATGGTGTTCTCCAGTGCGAGCGGCTGCTCGAAGATCTCCTTCTCCATGAAATGGGCGTGGGCGCCGAGCTCGGCGTCGCTGATGGTCCACGTGATCTTGTCGACCACGGGCGAGACATCCGCCTGGTCGAGCGTCGTGATGGTGAAACCCGCCGCGGTGATGTGCACCAGTTCGCCATCCTTGAGGTAGACGACGTTCTGGGTGCGGCTGATGAGCGCGGAGGCGTCGCTGGCAATGATGTATTCGCCGTCGCCGACTCCCAGGAGGAGAGGGGAGGCCTTGCGGGCGGCGACGAGCTCGTCGGGAAAATCCACGCACAGCACGGCGATGCCGTAGGTGCCGTCGACGTGGTGGAGCGCCTTGCGCACGCATTCGAGGAACCGGCTGGCGCCGTTGTCGCCCGGCTCCTTGGCGTAATGGTAGGCGATGAGATTGCAGAGGACCTCGGTATCGGTCTCGGACTTGAAGGTGTAGCCCTTGGAAAGGAGGAAGGCCTTGATCTGGGCGTAGTTCTCGATGACGCCGTTGTGGATGAGGGCGAACTTGCCGTCGCTGCTGACGTGGGGATGGGCGTTGGCATCGGTCACGCCGCCGTGGGTGGCCCAGCGGGTGTGTCCGATGCCGGTCGTGCCGACGAAGCGGTGGCGGGCGACCTCCTTGACGAGGACCTCGACGCGGCCGGCCTTCTTCGCCACGTCAAGGCTCCCGCCCTGCAGAAGGCAGAGGCCGGCGGAGTCATAGCCGCGGTACTCAAGGCGTTTCAGGCCCTCGAGGATGATGGAAGCCGCCTTCTGTTTGCCGACGTAGCCGACGATGCCGCACATATTTTCTGGATTTTGTTTGGCCTAATTTTGGGCCTGCGTAAACCTTGGTCCGGCATCTAGGACAAAGAACGACCTCCGGTATGACGACTCAAAAACGCGTGTTGGCAGTAATCATGGGCGGTGGCCGCGGCACCCGCCTTTCCCCCCTCACGCTGGAGCGCTGCAAGCCCGCCGTACCGCTGGCGGGCAAGTACCGGCTCGTGGACATCCCGATCAGCAACTGCATCAACTCCGACATCAACCGGATCTTCATCCTGACGCAGTTCAACACGGCCTCGCTCCACCGGCACATCCAGGGCACCTTTCATTTCGACCCGTTTGGCGGCGGCTTCGTCGACATCCTGTCGGCGGAGCAGACGGAGACCCGCACGGACTGGTACCAGGGCACGGCGGATGCGGTGCGCCGCAATCTCGTTCATTTCCGCACCTTCCCGCACGATCTCGTGCTGATCCTCTCGGGCGACCAGCTGTACCGGATGGATTTCCGCGAGATCATCGAGGAGCACATCGCGAACCAGGCGGACGTGACGATCGCGGCGATCCCGTTTCCCGTCTCGAAGGTCGAGGGCCTCGGCCTGATGCGCGTGGGCAACGACCTGGCGATCCACCAGTTCGTGGAGAAGCCCAAGGATCCCGCGGTGATCGCGAGCCTGACGCTCAGCCCGGCGCTGGAGTCGAAGCTGAAGACGCCCTCCACCGAGAAGCGCTGCCTGGCGTCGATGGGCATCTACGTCTTCAACCGCTCGGTCCTGGCCGCGGCGCTGGACAACACGATGACCGATTTCGGCAAGGAGGTCATCCCGAGCCTGCTGGGCAAGAAGAAGCTCTTCGCCCACATCTTCGAGGGCTACTGGGAGGACATCGGCACGGTGCGCGCCTTCTTCGAGGCGAACCTCGCGCTGGCCCAACCGCTGCCGCCGTTCAATTTCTTCGAGCCCACCGCGCCGATCTACACGCAGGACCGCTATCTGCCGGCGTCGAAACTCAACAAGTGTTTCATCGACTACGCCGTGATCGGGGACGGCTCGATCCTGACCGACTCCACGATCAAGCACAGCGTGCTGGGCGTCCGCTGCTACATCGGCGAAGGCTCGGTGCTGGAGGACGCGGTGGTGATGGGCGCCGATTTCTACGAGACGGAGGACCAGCTCAAGGAGAACGCGTTGCACGGGAGGCCCCATCTGGGCGTGGGCAAGGGCTGCCGGATCAAGCGGGCCATCGTGGACAAGAACGCCCGCATTGGCGATGGCTGCATCCTGAACGGCGAGGGCAAGGCCGACGGCACGTATGCGAACGGCGCGGTGATCGTCCGCGACGGCGTGCTGGTCGTGCCCAAGGGCGCGGTGTTGCCGCCCGGCACGAAAGTCTGAGCGCGGCGCGGGCGGCAGCGACAACTTTGGCCGGTTTCACGCGTCTTGCCGGGAAGTCCCGCCATTGAGTGTTTCTTTGTTTTTTATGACCCCAACCTACCCTCGTTCGATTTTGTTTGGCCCCGTGATGCGCCGGTGCTTTGTCGCCGGCGGTCTTATCCTTGGCCTGGCCGCCCACGCCCAGCCTCCCGCGGCCGCCCCGGCCGGAGTGCCCGGAGGCAATCTCGGACCCGGCGGCAACCAACCCGCGTACATCACGCCTTACCGCAAGGCGACGGTCGAGGACACGGCCGCAGTGCTCGAGCGGATCCGCGGCTATCTCGACGCCGCCACGGTCGGCAAGATCGTCGACCGCCAGACCAACGCGGAGATCACGGATTTCTCCCAGCCCAATCCCAACGCCACGTTCGAGCGCGGCGAGGGCATCACCTACCAGCCCGTCGGCTACGAGTGGGGTGTGACCTATGCCGGCATGCTGCTGGCCGCCGAGGCCACGGGGGACGCCCGCTTCAACGAGTACACGGCGCGCCGCCTCAAAATGCTCTCGGATGCGCTGCCCATGGCGCGCGCGCTCCAGGCTGCCGCGCCCGCCGGAGCCCCTGCCGGCGGAGCGCCGGGAGGCCCGGGCGGCGGTGGCGCGCGGGGAGGCGGGCGCGGCGGCT
>Ga0265320_10001098_pt1 | contig 19983 bp, 17 predicted proteins | sample 4827metaG_FD_202087 | JGI IMG/M metagenome (GOLD analysis project Ga0265320, IMG submission 202087) | Rhizosphere microbial communities from Carex aquatilis grown in University of Washington, Seatle, WA, United States - 4-8-27 metaG | ecosystem: Host-associated > Plants > Roots > Rhizosphere >...
TGGTGCGAGCACCTCCAGGATTTCCGCCACCATGATGGGCCGGTGAGTGCCGGCCGGGGTTTTGCCGGATGCGAGAACCTTGGCGACCGTGTCGGCGTAACGATGCGGGTTGTGTTCCTTGTATTTCTCCTCGAAACGACGCGGATTCCTGCCGGCATAACGCTTGCGCCGCTGGTGCGGCACCGGCGTTGGGTTTGACGCGGAGTTGTCGTCCATGCGGTTAAAATGCGTCAATTTGGCAAACGCAGCGAGAAAGTTTTGGCCTTTACCTGGGAGCGCTGGCGTCTCACCGGCAATACGGGGAGCGCGGTTGCCCCAGCCGCAGCACGTTCGATCATCCAAGAGCCTGCGGCATTTCGTGGGTTTATTTGGCAGTTCAGGCCGCTGCGGGCGGGATACCCGCGGCCCGTTCCAATCGGGCGACTCGCCGGCGGGACGCCAGCGCTCCCAGGTTTTATCGCCGGCGGGAGCCTCGGGAGCGGCGGGAAAAATCCCCGCGCGGTCGCGATGAACCCCGTGGTGAAAATTTTCGGTCGGAGGTCTGTGGTTTTGCCGGATGTGCCGTCCCGGCGGTGCGGTCATTGGCCAGCCGAAAATCCACCTGTTTCTTGAACGAATCCACCTTGGCGATCTGTACCTCCACCTTGTCGCCGAGCCGGATGATGCGGCGCTGACGCCGGCCAACCAGGTGATTGCGTTCCGGGTCGAACACGTAAAAATCGTCCAGTACGCTGGAGAGATGCACCAACCCGCTCATTGCCAGGCCGGGCACATCCACGAAGAACCCGAAATTGCGCACGTCAATGACCAGCGCCGGGTACCGCGGCGGGTCGGCGGATTGCAGTTGCATCCTCAGGAAGGCATACAGTTTCACGTCCTTGCTGTCGCGCTCCGCGTCGGCGGAATTGCGTTCCGTCTCCGAAATGTGGTCGGCGGTTTCCTTGAGCGAGTGCGTCGGGCCGTGACTGCCTTGAAATAAGGCGCGATGCACCACCAAGTCGGCATAGCGGCGGATGGGCGACGTGAAATGCGCATATTCCTTCTTGGCCAGGCCGTAATGGCCGAGCGGTTCGACGGCGTAACGCGCGCGCATGAGTGAACGGAGAAAACCGATTTTGAGTGCCCCGCCAATGGGCAGGGCATCAAGTTTTTGCAGCAGCTTCTGGACTTCCGGCCGTTTGCTCAAATTGCCGCAGGGCACGTGGTGGCTGAGGATTTCCTCGCGGTATTCATTCAACCGCCGTTCGTCCGGCGGTTCATGCACGCGATAAATCGCCGGCACGTTCTGCCGCATCAACCGCCCGGCCACTGCCTCGTTGGCCAGCAGCATGTATTCCTCGATCAACTGATGCGAAACGTCATTTTCCAGTTTTTCGATGCGCAACACCCGGCCCTGGTCGTCGAGACGGATTTTCATTTCCGGAAAATCCAGCGCGAGCGAGCCGGCCTTGAACCGCAGCTTCCGGATCCGTTGCGCCAGCTCGTGCGCGTCGTGCAGCATCCGCTCGATGGGGTCGTTCGGCGCCCGCTGCAATATCTTCAGCACCTCGTGGTAGGTGAACCGGCGCTGCGAATGGATCACTGCCGGGTAAAATTTGGTGCCGAGCACGCGGCCATCATGGCTGACGAGAAATTCCACGCATTTGGTCAGCCGGTCCACGTCGGGTTTCAACGAACAAAGCTCGTTGCTTAACGCCTCGGGTAGCATGGGGATCACCCGGTCCACCAGATAGGTGGAGTTGCCACGTTTGCGCGCCTCGTCGTCCAACACCGTGCCGGGCTTCACGTAATGCGACACGTCGGCGATGTGCACCCACAATTTCCATTGGTCGGACGAAATCTGACGCAGGCAGATGGCGTCGTCGAAGTCCTTCGCGTCATCCGGGTCAATGGTGACGACGGCGTGTGAGCGGCAATCCTCGCGCCCGGCGAGTTCGTGGGGCACCACGCTGGTGCCGATGGCCCGCGCCTCGGCCAGCACGGGCTTCGGAAAATGCAGCGGCAGGTCATATTGCCGCAGCACCGACAGCATATCCACGCCTTCCTCGTCCGGTGAACCAAGCACCTCGATGATTTCGCCTTCGGGATTGGTGTTGCGGGAGGTCCATTCGCGCATTTCGACCACCACCTTGTCGCCGACGTTGGCCGGCCGGCCGGTGTCCCGTGGCGGCGGCACGTAGATGTCGTGCGGCATCCGCGGGTCGTCGGGAATGACGTAAAGAAACTGCCGGCCGCGTTGCAAGGTGCCGACGACTTGCGTCCGCCGCCGTTCCAGGATGCGGATGACGGTGCCGGTTTCCTGGGTCGGACGTTCCGGGCGAAGGCCCCGGGCGCGGACGTCGCGACGCACGAGCACGCGATCCTCATGCAGGGCCGTGGACGTGGCGTCCTCCGGGACCATGATTTCCTTTAACGCCGGGTCATCCGGCTGCAAAAAGCCCTTGCCCTGGCGGTTGATCCGGATGCGGCCGGGGATGAGGTCCGCCTCGCGCGACAGGATGTAGCGGTTGCCCTTGGTGCGGGTGATGCGGCCCGAGCGTTCCAATCCGGCGAGCACCTGCTGCAACTCCTGTTGGCGCGAGGGCGCCCAACGCAGGTGCCGGAGCAGTTCCGGGACGTTGGCTGGCACGTAACCGTGCTGGCCGAGTAACCGTAGAATTTGATCTTCCATTTTATTGGTGCGAACCGGGCGAAGCTCACCGCTATTCGAACGGGACCAGTCTGGAACGTTTTCCGCCGGAAAGCAATCCGCGTCCGCATCGGTAAAGGTGCGTATTATAATTTTTTGGCGGGGCGGGAATCCTCGCGAGCCGCGGCGCTGCGGTTGGACGCGCCCAGGCCGGCTCGCCAGCAGCCGCGCCCCACCCAATTGAGTCACGACTGTGTGTTTGGTGGTGGCACAGTTCAAATTGTGTTGCCGGATATTCCGGATATTCCAGTCCAAAAGGCGTGCTGCGCACAGCGCCCACTTTGGAAAAACGAGTCATCAACAAAAATTGTCATTCACCGAGCAAGATGCGGTGTGGAATATACTTAACGGTTCTTTGACTTCAGGTGGCATTTGCCGTTTGCTGCTTCCGGCTGGATTGCACCCGTCCGATCGTCCTCGATTTTGAGTTCCCGGGCCGTGATTTCACCGGCCTAGAAACCAAGTTCATGAGCAAAACAGTCTTGTTAACCAGTGTCTGCCGCCCGATGGGGCCGCAATACGGTGATGCGTCGTCCGTCGGCTACGAACTCCTCTACCGGCAGGTGACGCGGGCGCAGGGCATCTTCAGTCCGCGCACGGTGAACGTCCAATTCGGGCTGGACTACATCGCTGAGAATCTCGACGCGCCGACGGTGGTGTTGCAATACCCTTCCAAACGTGAACTGATCAAGGAGCTCAAGAAAGGTTACGACTACGTGGGGGTTTCGTTCATCATGGCGCTGATGCACAAGATGAAGGAGACGGTCGCGCTGATTCGTCAATACGCGCCGAAAAGCCAGATCGTGCTCGGCGGCTATGGCACAGTGTTGAAGGACGACGTGCTCAAGCCCTACGGCGATTTTTTCTGCCGCGAGGAAGGCGTGGCGTTTATGCGCCGGCTGCTGGGCGAGCCCGAAATCCCGATGCCCTACAAACATCCGTTGATTGTGAGCTGGCTCAAGGTTTTTGGGTGGAAAGTCTCGGGTACGGGGAAGATATTTGCCGGTCTGGGCTGTCCCAACGGCTGTGATTTTTGCTGCACATCGCATTTCTTTTCCCGCCAGCACATCAAGCTGCTGCCGAGCGGCCGCGACATCTACAATGTGGTGGAACGATACTTTGACCTCGATCCCAGCCTGGTGTTTCTGATCATCGACGAGGATTTCCTGCTCAATAAAAAGCGGGCGATGGAATTCCGCGACTGCGTTTTGCAGGGCGGCAAAAAGCCTTCGATTTTCGCCTTTTCCAGCATCAAGGCCATCAGCCAGTACACGGTGGAGGAAATCCTGGAGATGGGCATCGATGGCTTCTGGATCGGCTACGAGGGCACGCGGTCGAATTATGCCAAGCAACAGGGCCGGCCAGTGGACGAGATTCTCACCGAGTTTCGCGAGCACGGCATCACGGTGCTGACCTCGATGATCATCGGATTTGATTATCAGACCCCGGAAATTGTCGCGCAGGAGCTGGACGGGCTGATGAAGCTCAAGCCGGCGCTGGGGCAATACCTGATTTACGGGCCGGTGCCCGGCACGCCGTTCCACGAGCGGATCATCAAGGAAAATCTGTTGCAGGATGTCTATACCAGCGACAAGGATTTGTTTTACCGGCGCGCGGACGGGTTCCGGACGATGATCAAACATCCGACACTTTCGGCGGAGCAGATCGAGGACATCCAGCGCTGGTGTTTCGAGGAGGATTTTCAGCGGCTGGGCCCGAGCATTTATCGCGTGCTTGAAACGCGTTTCCTCGGCTACCTCAAGCTCAAAGATTCGCCGAACCCGGTTCTGCGGCAGAAGGCGGAATATTTCGCCCACGAGTTACGTTATGCCTATCCGGTGTTTCTCGCGGGCCGGCTGCTCGGCCCCAACGCGACGGTGCGGAAATGGATTGGCGATCTGGAACAGCGAATTCACGCGGAACTGGGCCGTCCGGCCTTCACCCAACGATTCCGGTCCGTCATGGCCGTGGGGGCGGCGTTGTGGACGGGTTTGACGTTGAAATTGGATTGGTTCCAGCATCCAAAATTGCAGCGAACCACGTATCGCCTGCCCGGCAAACGCTGGAGTGCGTTCGATTTGTGGCAGGAATTTCACGCCAAGATGGCCAGCCCGAACTTCTCCGTGAAGGTCGAGTTGCAACACGCGAAGCAGCAGGTCTGGATGCGGCTGGAGGGCCGGCTCACCAAGGCGGATGCCGAGGGATTGGGACAGCGCCTCCGGGATTCCCTGGCGCGGAGCCGGAGTCATCTGGTGTTGGATTTCAAGAAGCTGCACTGGGACAAGGTGGAAAACCTGGGCCCGTTGTGCGAAAAACTTGAGGCTTATCGTTCCCGTATCCGGGTGGTGCTGCCCAAATTGTCGGCCGCGCATCCCGAACTGCTGCTGCTGGCCAGCATGTTCCACCATTATTAGCTGAAGCTTTCCCGCGCGCCTTCGGAACCTCAGGCCTCCTGGCATTTTGGTTCGTCAGCCCGGGCGCTGGCGCGGGTGGATGAGCTTTAAAACCTCCGCGTGGGCCAACACCACGTCGGGATCGCGTTGCAAGGCGTCGAAGTAATGCCGCGAAAATCCTTCGCCGGCCTCGGACGCGGTCAGCAGCCGCCCGGTTTGTTTCACCAGCGCGTCGGCGCCGGCCGCTGTCAACAGTTCCTTCTCCTCGAGCGCTTCATCCACGGCGACGATGAACTGGGAAAAGGGCTGCAGCCAGGCGAACCACGGATCGCTGGTGAGCAGTTGCAGGAAATGGTTCGGTGACTGGATGGTGCCGACGGTTTGTTCGTAGCTCACGCGTTCCGAATCCACCAGCGCCTTGTGCAGAACGAGCAAAATGTTGCGCAGTCCGGTCAGGCGTTGTCGGATGTCTTCGTGCTCCGGTGCGGGTGGGGTTGGGTTTTTTCCTTTCATTCAATCCTCGCGTTTCGCCAGCAGGCGTTCGATGCGCCGGTCAGGGACAAGCCACAGGCAGGCGACGAAGACATACAAGCCGCTCGAAATCCACGGGCTCACGAACGCGAGCGGAATGGCGATGAAATAAAGCGCCGGCGAAAGTTTTCCTTTCCAGTCCTTCCCGATCGCCACCGCCAGCAGGGAGCGGGGGCCTTGCTGGGCGATGATGAGACGCTGCAAAATGTAATACGCAATGGCCGCCATCAGGAGCACAAAGCCATAGATGGCCGTCGGCAGGCACGTGAGATGGTTTTCGCCCACCCAGCCCGTGGTGAAGGGAAAAAGCGACAGCCAGAACAGCAGGTGCAGGTTGGCCCACAGGATGCCGCCGGTGACGTGTTTGGTGGAATGGAACATGTGGTGATGATTGTTCCAATAAATGCCGACGTAGATGAAACTCAACACGTAGCTCAGGAACACCGGCAGCAATTCTTTCAGCCGGTCTAGTTCCACGCCCGACGGCGGCCTCAATTCCAGCACCATGATGGTGATGATGATGGCGATCACGCCGTCACTGAACGCCTCCAACCGGTTCTTTTCCATGCGCGGAAGATAGCAAAGCCGGCAGTGATTGTCTCCTCCTCGCTCGCGCCCGCCGCCTCCAAAGTTCCGCGCGGCTGCTTTGCGCTTGTCCCGGCCGGGCGGAATCGTTAGATAAGCGTGCATGAAGCTCAGAATTATTCTGCCTTTGCTGGTCGTGGCGGTCGCCGTGTTTGCGGCGGAAACCAACAGCGTCAATCCAGCGAAATCCGCCGCGGCTGAGCCCGTCCAGCGTGGCAAATATCTGGTTGAGAATGTGGCGATGTGCGCGGAATGTCACACGCCCAAGACCGACCAGGGTGACTACGATCGGACACAATGGCTGCAGGGCGACGTGCTTGATTTCAAGCCGACCCAGTTGATGCCGTTTGCGGCGGTGGCTCCGCCGATTGCCGGTATGCCGGGGTTCACCGACGAGCAGGCGTTGAAATTCCTGGAAACGGGCATTGATATCGCCGGGAAACCGGCCATGTATCCCATGCCACGATATCGATTCAACCACGATGACGCCCTGGCCGTGCTGGCGTATTTGCGGTCGCTCAAACACTGACTTTCAATGCCGGCCCCTCCCAATTCCGATCCGATGGAACGCGGGCGACTGCTGATGGTGCTGGCGACGATTGTGATCAACATCGTCGCCGTTGGATTGCTTGTGTATTCACCGTGGTCGAATTGGCGGACCGGCCTGGCGCTGAACCTGTTTGACAACGTGCTGCTGTTCGGTTTCGTGATTTTGCAACGCGATGCTTTGTTGGCGCGGCTGCTGGTTTTCGGGCTGGCGGCGGGATTCGCCGAACTGGCGGCCGACGCATGGCTGGTGGATCATACGCGCACGCTGGACTATTCCATCGGCGGCGGGCCGATGCTGTGGCGTTCGCCGGTTTGGATGCCATTCGCGTGGGAGGTTGTGTCCGTGCAATTTGGCTATCTCGGCCTGCGATTGCATGAACGCTTTGGAGGCCGGGGACTGGCCGTCATCGGATTGCTCGGGGCGCTCAACATTCCGTATTACGAGGAGATGGCGCGGCGCATTCACTGGTGGCAATACAACGGCTGCCGCATGATTTCCAATACACCGTATTACATCATCCTCGGCGAGCTTGGGATCGCCATCGCACTTACGCTGCTGGCCAGACCGCTTCGGCGTGGCAACCTGGCCATGGCGGTGGGGCTGGGTATTGCCGGCGGCGTGGCGATTTTCATTTGTTACGCCCTCGCCTATGCCGTGACCGATGGTTTCGCACATCCTTGATTATGAGGCATCACGTTTTCATGACCGGGGGCACGGGTTTCATCGGCAGCCGGCTCATTCCCTTGCTCGTCCGGCGGGGACATGAGGTCAAGGCGCTGGTCCGGAAAGGTTCGGCAGGCAGGCTGCCGGCCGTTGTTTCGAGTGTGACGGGTGATGCGTTGCGGATGGATTCCTACACGGACGCAGCACGCGGGGCGGACGTGTTTGTGCATCTGATCGGCGTGCCGCACCCGAGCCCGGCCAAGGCGGCGCAATTCCGCGCGGTGGACCTGGTGTCGGCGCAAGTGGCGGTCAAAGCGGCTCGCGACGCGGGTGTCCGGCATTTTATTTATCTCAGCGTGGCGCAGCCCGCGCCGATGATGCAGGCCTATATTGAGGTGCGATCGGAGGGCGAGGCGATGCTGCGTGCCAGCGGCCAGGCGGCCACGTTCGTGCGTCCGTGGTATGTGCTCGGGCCGGGCCATCGCTGGCCGTATGCGTTGCTGCCGTTTTATTGGTTGTGTGAACGGCTGCCGTCCACGCGCGAAGGCGCGCGGCGATTGGGACTGGTGACCTTGTCGCAGATGCTCAACACGCTGGCCTGGGCGGTGGAAAATCCGCCGGATGAAGGCGTGCAGATTCTCGACGTGCCGAAGATCCGGGAGCTGGGTAAGATGCCGCCTGTTTAAATGGGCGCACAACAAATCATCGTGGTCGGCGGCGGCGCGGCGGGATTTTTTGCCGCCATTGCGGCGGCGGAGCTGGGCGCAGGGGTGACAATTCTGGAAAAGACCTCGCGGTTTCTCGACAAGGTGCGCATCTCCGGCGGCGGCCGGTGCAACGTCACGCACGCCGATTTCGATTCCCGTGATTTTGTCACTAGGTATCCCCGCGGGGAAAAGGAGCTGATCGGGCCGTTCCAGAAATTTTCCGCGCGCGACACCGTGGCCTGGTTCGAATCCCGCGGCGTAAAATTGAAGACCGAGGCCGATGGCCGGATGTTTCCCGTCACCGATTCCTCGCAAACCATCATGGATTGCCTGATGAATGCCGCGCGCAAGGCGGGCGTGAAGTTGCGGCTGAATTGCGGGGTGAAGCGCGTGGCGAAGCGTGCAGGTGGTGGATTTGAAGTGGTAGTCGTTAGTAAGATTTCATCTCCCTCGCCTTCCCCAAGGGAGGAGAGGGGCGGGGTGAGGAGGCCAATGCAAATTAGTGAACAAACCCCTCACCCCGGCCCTCTCCCCGATTGGCGGGGAGAGGGAGAACATACTGCACTAGAGACACTCACCTGCGACCGGCTGTTGCTGGCGACGGGTGGTTGTCGCGCGGCGGCGGCGGGCCAGCTGGCGGTGTCGCTCGGCCACACGTTGGAACCGCCGGTGCCGTCGCTGTTCACGTTTCACATCGAGTCGCCATGGCTGCGGTCGCTGGCGGGCATTTCTGTTGGGGTGGTCGAGGTGTCCGTGCCGGCAGCCAGGTTGCGCGAGCGCGGGCCGTTGCTGGTGACGCACTGGGGCCTGAGCGGCCCGGCGATTTTGCGGCTGTCGGCGTGGGGCGCGCGGACTTTGCACGAATTGAATTACCGGTTTCCGCTGTTCGTCAACTGGCTGCCGGAATTGAGCCCGGAAAAGATCATTCGGGAATTTCAGGTCCGGCGGAAGGCGGCGGGTGCGAAGCTGGTGATCAACGTGCCACTGGCGCCGTTGCCGGCGCGTTTGTGCGAACAACTGGTGCTGGCGGCGGGCATCCCGCGGGAAACGCGGTGGTCGGCGCTCACGCGACCGCAGACCTACGCTCTGGCGCAACAATTCGCGCACACGGAATTTTCTGTGATCGGAAAAACGCTGAACCAGGATGAGTTCGTGACCTGTGGCGGCGTGCGGCTGGCGGAGGTGAATTTCAAGACGATGGAGAGCAAGGTTCGTCCCGGACTGTTTTTCGCGGGTGAACTGCTGGACATCGATGGCGTGACCGGTGGCTTCAATTTCCAGGCCGCCTGGACGACCGGCTGGCTGGCCGGTCGCGCGATGGCGGTGTGCCGGATCAATGGTTGAGGTCGCGCTTCAAAAAAATGATCAAGCCGGCGCTGAAAGCGACGGCGGTGGACACGCCGGACAACATGACCATCCGCCACACTTCCGGCCGCCATTGATAATCCATTCCCTGGGCGAGCTGCAGGAAGTTCAGCCAGGAGTAAGTGATGTAGCGGGTGAAGAGGTAGGGATCGAGTCCCGCCAGGTGTTTGGTGAACTCGACGATGAACAAGGTGCTGATGCCCACCGTCACGGCCGCGCCCGGAGTACGAACCAGGGTGGAGATCAGGATCCCATACATGACGAGGGCGCTCAACGGTATCCAACTGAGCACGTAACTCACCAGAAGCTCGTGTAGCGCCTGATTCCGGCCATACACAACTCCGGCGGAATCAGCCACTGCGTCGAAGTGGTAATGGATCCCGGCCAGCATCGCGGAGAACAGCAGGGCGGCGGCAGAGAGGGCCATCATGTAAAGCAAACCGATAACCGCCTTGGCCAGATACAACTCCCAACGGTGCACCGGAGCGGCCAGCGCGCTGCGGATGGTGCCGGTGCCGGTTTCGTCCGCCACCAGCTTGGCTGCGAAGGTGATGATGAATATCGGGCCAATGTCCGTGAACACGATTTGCATCGAAAAGCCGACATAGCCCCAGGCATTCGCCGTGGCCGCGCTGCTGAGCTCGCCCGCTATGAAATAAACGATCACGCACGCCAGTCCCACCATGAAAATGCCAAACCAGGACAACTTGCGGCGCGCTGCCTTCGTGACCTCGTTTCGCAGCAAGGGGATGAATTGACTGGAAGTCATCCAACAAGGGCAGGGCGCGTCACTCCGTGCGCGCCGCGTTGGGTTAAGTAGCGATCGCCTGTACGTTTCATCATTTGAAGACGGCGCGCTCGGAGTGACGCGCCCTACGAGCTCATTTGTGGGATGGGTTCTAGGCATGGGATTTGTCGCCCGTGATGGAAAGGAAAAACTCCTTCAAAGTCTTTTGTTTGGGTGCCAGAGCGGAAACTTTGAACCCCGCCTGCTGCAGACATTGGTTCAACCACGCGGAATCGTCCCGAGCCAGCGTGATCTCCAGGGTTTCCGCCGTCAAGGGTTCCATTTTTCGGATCTGCTCGTGGCGCGAGCTGAAATCGTGGCCGGGAATGCTGCCCTGGAAGGTGACCCGCACAATCCGTTCATGCGGTTTTAACAATTCCTTCACGCTGCCGGAAGCCACCAGATGCCCGCGATTGATGACAAAGACCGAGTCGCAAAACTCCTCGATCTCGGACATCAAATGACTGGAGATGAATATCGTAAGCCCGTCGTTCCGGACCTTCTCGCGCAGGAACGAGAGAACTTCCTGGGTTCCCTCGGGATCCATCCCATTGGTCGGCTCATCCAGGATCAGGAGGCGTGGCCGGCCCAGCAACGCCCGGCCGATGCCCAGACGCTGTTTCATGCCGGTTGAATAAACCCGCACGCGATCATGCTGCCGCTCCGCCAATCCGATCCGTTCCAGGATTTCGTCGATCTCACGCGAGGAGACGTGGTCCAGCAACCGGGCGGCAAGCTCGAGGTTTTTCCGGCCCGACAGGTACTCATAAAAAGCCGGAGTCTCCACGGTGATGCCGACGGAGCGGATGGCTTTTTTGTAATCCTTCCAGATGTCCATGCCGAAAAGGCGGATATGCCCGTGGGTGGGCCGCACCAGCCGGGGGATCATGTAAAGCGTGGTGCTCTTTCCCGCCCCGTTTGGCCCGAGAAATCCGGCCAGATGGCCGGGTTCAATCTGAAGGGAAAGATGGTCCACCGCCTGCAGACGCCCAAATCGTTTGGACACATCTTCCAAAACCAGTGCTGGCGCGGATGCCATCATGGGTTTTTACCTTTTGCCGCGCGTGGCGGCGACATGAAAATGGAAATATTGGGCTTGTCCCACTCGTGCCAGATGATATCGGACAATCCATCGCCGTTCAGATCCTGGATTTCGATAAAACCATGCGGCGGCACGTCGAAGGTCATGGCGGGTTGCAGCGCAAACCAGTGTCCGTCGGTCGTGCTGCAAAGAATATTCCATTGAGTGTCCGAGCGTCTGATCAGAAGATCGAGGCGGCCGTCACCAATGAAATCTCCTTGAACCAGGATCGGCCATCCGGCCAAAACTTCCGATGGCAGGATCGCCGTTACCGGCACGGCCGCGTCGGGGCTGCGGGAAAAAGCGCCGTGTTGGAACGACCGGATCGTGAACGCCCAATCCAATTTGTGTGAGATCACCATTTCCAACAGTCCGCTCTCGGAGATAATGCGGGTTTTCATATCGAGCAGGGCGAGCTCACAAACACCATCGCCATCCAGATCATGAACGGGCGACCGACGCCACGTGGAACCGATGGGAATCGGGAACCCGCGGCAGTGCAGAATTTGCGTCGGCTGCTCGGGCAACTTTTGGTCCGCGCCGCGCAGGAAGATATAAATGTCGGTTTTGAAATCCAGCGTGCCGCCGGTCTGCCAGAGAACCAGATCTTCCCGGCCATCGCCACCCACGTCCATGCGGTCCAGTTGTGGCGAACTCGCGGCGATGTTTTTATTCATGTCGGCGATGATTTTTCGGATGGCTTCGTTCTCCGGCTCTTGGTCCGGCTCCGGCCTGGCGCGAAACGATTGTTCAATGTCCAGGCTGTGCGCGGGATTTGGTCCCAAAGCCCAAAGGTCGCGCCACGGGTAGGAGTTCAGGGACCAGGCCGTTTGTTTCACGTCGAGGGCCAGCGCCGGTCCGGGGCTCCATTCATAAGCACGATTTCGATGGTAGAGCACCGTTCGTCCTGCGGAAATTACCGGAATCAAATCGTTCGTTCCGGTTTTGTTCGTGCTCAGTAATGTCAGGGTGGGAAGATCACAGTTGGTGAATGCCTGGCTTGCCTCAATGAGCGGGTGTCGCTCCGATTCGAACCAGCCGGCGTTCTGCCGGCAATAAACCAGCCCGGTGGCGGTGGACATCAGTAATTCGAGGCCCGGATGCGCCTCCACGTCGCACGGGGCGACCCAGGCGGTTTGTGGCGGCAGGGGGATGACCTGATCAGGTGAGTTGGTGAAGCCGTCCGGGCGCTGGCGATAGTTTAGAAGTTTTTTCTCCACCGAATCAATGACGAGCAGATTGCAGCGTCCGTTCCTTTCAACATCAACAAAAAGTGGCTTGCCGGCACTGGCCGGGAGGGTGATCGCCTGACGCGACAGCACCACGGGTTCGGCCCGTCCCGCATTCACCGCGAGGAACAGCAACAGAATGGTGCAATGCGTCCGTATGTTCAGAGCCTGAGAGGCTGACCGGTCAATCAATTTGGCCAAAGGCGCGATCATTCGTTCTTGAGTTTCTTTCCCTCCCAATCCGGAAAATTCGCGCCGTGGAGGATCACTGCTGTCACTTCATGTTTGTCATTCCTCAGAAAGGTCCACTGGTTGCCAAAGTTGTCGAAAAATTTCGTTTCCGATTCAGGATAAACATCCACCGGGCCGTCGGTGTCGTCTTCAACCCAAGCTTGCGAGACCAACTGATCTCCTTGTCGCCAGAGCGCGAGTTTCATTCCATTCGTTGCAAACTCATAGTGGCCCACACAAGCATCCAGAAGCTTTGGGTCCAGCTTGATGGCGACGGGACGCCTTGGGGCGTCGGGAACTTTCGGCGGCTGATCCGAGGTTTTTGCACAATAAAACGTCTCGCCACCGAATTGCACGGTCAAGCCGGTTACCTTGCCCTCAGTATTCCTGGAAAAAGTCAAAGGTACGCCGCTTAACCTTCCAAAAAGACGGGTTTCCGATTCCGCCAACAATTCACCTTCAATACCGGGCAATAGCGCACGCATGGGCCATGATCTTGGTCCGGTGGCTTGGGCAATAATCCTGTTCCCTTCGCGGCGAATCCCGAGGCCGGGCGGGGAGGTCGTGTCAGTCACGGCGCTCCGCTGGTATTGCCCTACATACGAGTCTTTAACCTGACTGTTGATTTGTGTTTCCTTGGGCCGCTGGTCTTGCTGCCATTCGCTTTCGAGTAAAAGGCGGCTAATGCCGACCACGGTTTCACTCCCAAGCGAGGAAGACAATATCACCACGCCGCGCCGCCGCTTTTCGTCGAACCCGGCAAACGCGCTGTAGCTGCCCGAGTCTCCGTCGTGCATGACAAACTTTCTTCCTTGCGGATCAGACCCGACGCACCACGAACCGACGTTCTGGTCAGGAACCCCGGGTTGCGCATGAACCACCAGCGCCTTTTCGAAGAGCGACGTCAGACTGGTATGGGTCAAGCGAACGTAAGCCGACACATATTTCAGCAGGTCGTTGGCCGTCGAGCACAGCCCGCCCTGAGCAACCAGAACAGAAGAATGACCTTCAGTGGCAATCTGCGTGCTGTTCATTTTTAGCGGCCGAAAAATCCGGTCCTCCACGAGCGATTCGTAGTTCGTGCCCGCCTTCAAGGTGATCACATGTCCCAATAAAGAAACGCCGAGATTCGAATAGTGGAATCGCGTTCCGGGATCGTGCCTCAATTTGTAACCGGACAAAAACTCATACAATTGATCTGTGGTATAATCCGCAAAACCGCTTTTGGGGTCGAGGTTGCCTGGGTTGGCCGGAAGCCCGGAAGTGTGTATTGTCAGTTGGAGCAAGGTGATTTCCTTGCCGTTGCGGGTCGGCATCTTGACCGACATGGGCAGATACTTGGCCACGGGATCATCCAGCTTCATCTCGCCGCGCTGGATCATGTCCTGCAGCAGCAGTGCGGTGAACGTCTTCGTGATGGAACCGATTCCGAACAGCGTGTTGCCATCCACTTCCTGATCGGTGCCGTTATCCAACTTTCCGCAACTGACCACCCGGCTCCCGTGCTCGTCCACAATGCCCAGCACGATGCAGCTGTTTGGTCCTGCGGCCTTGACGATGTATTCCAGGTAGGCGTGGATGGCATTGGTGAAATCCTCCGCCGCAGCGCGGAAGGAAAACGCTGCTAACAACAGGTTGAAACAAATGACGCGGATGGCATTCATCACTTGGGAGTTATAGACAAGCTTGTCCTAAATTCATCATGGGAATATCACTGAGGGACACGGATAATGTCGCCATCGCGCCAGGATTTGAACAGGAGAGAACGGAGAGAACGGAGATTTTTCACTCCGTTTCCTCTGTTTGCTCCTGTTGGATTTTTCGCGCATCTTCTCATCGGTTCGCTCCCGGAAGCATCAGCCGGCTAATACCATCAGTGACCTTCATTTCGTGGAAATTGATCAGCAAGCCGAGCGGCACTCCAAGCAGTTTCATGTAGCTCAAGAGTTGCGCCTCGTGAATGGGGAGAATCTTTTCCACCGCTTTCGCCTCCACGAGCACGCATCCCTCGACCAGCACATCAAAACGCAACGGTTCCTCGCGCGTGAATCCCTTGTACTCGACCAGAATTGATTTCTGGTTGACGCATCCCAGCCCGCGCAATGCCAGTTCCTTGAGCAAGCACCACTCGTAAATGGACTCGATCAGCCCCGGCCCTTTGTCGCGGTGAACCTCGATCGCTCCTGAGATGATGGTTTCGGTCAGTCCGGTCGCTTTCTGGTATAAGGGATGCATGGCTAAAATATTAAACAGGAGGAAACAGAGGGCACAGAGAAAATCTCTCCGTTATCTCTGTTATCTCCTGTTCATAACGTTATTTCTGGCTGATGAATATTCGATAGCCCTTTTGTTTGGCCAGTTTCACGATCAGATCACTGACTCCATCATGGTTCAGGTCTGTGACCTGCCATTCATCAACCGGTTCCGGGCAACTGAATCGCAGGTCCGGTTCCGGGCTGAACCCTTTCGCCCGCGAAATAAAAGAGTAAACCGAGATGTCATCGCTGTGGTCCCGCACCAACAAATCTATTCTGCCATCCCCGTTGAAATCGCCGCCAAGCTGGACGTAACGTCTGAAATATTGAGGCAGATCCTCCTGCATCTCGGCTCGATCCAGATGGATGACCACGTCCCGTTGACCGTCCGCCTCTTTTGGGAAACCAATACCGGGCCGGTAAAAGTAAAACCGGAGGTTGTAATCCAGCTTTTTGGCGGTGATCATCTTGCGAACCCCCTCCTTGTCCTCGATTTGACTGTAGCCCAGAACCAGGTCTGGAAAACCATCGCCATCCAGGTCCAGCTCCGGGACCATGGGCGTCCAGTCGTTCTTGCGAAAGACTTGTTGCGGTTCGGCCGGAATCCGGCCGTGATGGTCGGCAATATAAGTGCTCACCAGCACTTTGCCGGAGGGAACCGCAGGTATGAATGAAGGCTCGTTGAACCAGAGGCCCTTGATCAGATCCACCTTGCCGTCGCGATTGAGGTCGGCCCAGCAAAGCCATGAGAACGGTTCCATCTTGTCCGCGTAGGTTAATGCGGGTTCAAGAGCGAACAGGCCATTGGTCTGCTGCAGGTAAAGGCTGTAAGTATTGGTCCAGCCATTGCTGCGTCTGACCATCAGATCATCGCGTCCGTCGCCATTGACGTCGCCCACGCTCAGGTCGAATCCCAGCGACGTGGTATATCCGGGATTGGCCACCGACGGCCGCAGATTGGTATCGATGGCCCGGCCGATGACTTGTGCCTGACGCCACTCGTCGCGATGTTGCCAGACCTGGAGTCCGTCCGCTGCCGGCACCAGCAGCAGTGGCCAGCCGCCGCCGGTCTCCACTGACAAAGGAAGATAAATCGCATTTGTGCCTTCGCTTGCTTCCGCCGCATTCGGAATGATGGTGGGTTGCCGGATGATTTGCCGGAGGGTTGGAGGACTGGTTTGATTGGTAAAACAGAGCTCGGTTATTCCGTCGCTGGTCATGACAAGCACCCTCGCGGCCGGCCCGCCCAGTTTGGCTGTCCAAACCAAACAGGGCCGGGGATCAAGAGGACAGCTTGGCTGCGGTTCGCGGTTGAAGCCCCGTTTGGGATCCTGGTAGAAGATGGATAGATTGGTGCCGTCCATCAGAACCAGATCCTTGAGGCCGTCGCCGTCCAGATCTCCGATCATCAATTGCTGGCCTGGGCTGGCGATTTCACTGGCGATAAACTTCGGTTTGGCTTGGGTCGGAAAGCCGGCCAGAAGGAAGAGGCCCAACAAGATTGGCAGGAGTGCTTTCAGCTGAACCTCGCAACGTTTTGGCTCATTTCGAGAATATTGGACCGAACCAGACTGAAACCGTCACGCGCCTGAATCGCTGCGAAGGTTGTTGAATGGGGACCGGGGTTTTGTCCAGCGTCGGAAACTGGACTTGATTTCGACCGCTGGCGGCGAATCAACACCGCCGGAGCGGGGGGGTGTCGGTCGTCCATAAAAAGTCAGACGCAGATACCGGCGGGTGCAGGAAACCGGCGCTCCTTTTTCCATGCCCACCAGAGGATGATGACCGCACCTGCTGACAGAACTGAGATACACAAAAGCGACACCCATTTTTTGGGGTCGGCATGCCCGAAATCCCGCCCTTGAATTGAGGTCCGATAAGCGGTTCCTTGTTCCGCCAGCGTCGCGAGCATGGACTCATCCACGGGAGCAACATAGCCGGAGCGAGGCTTGCTCCCGTTCAAGGTGATATACAATTCCTTGGTCCCGTTATTGTATTGGACCAGACCGCAATGGACGTCTTTATGTTCGGCTATGATTTGTCGCGCCTCGGTTCCGGAGATGGTATGGATTCCCCAGCGGGTCATCAAACCCAGCAGGATGGCCGTTGTGATTAGCGCTAGGGCAACGCTTGTGCCAAAAACCTTGTTCGCCGTTCTCTCCACCTGCTGCAGTTTTCTGGTCTGCTGTTCGTCCATTTGCTGTGGGTTAAATTTTCCCGGCCGGCGCAGGAGAACGACGCCGCCAATCGCGAGGATGAAAATGCAGAACACCGGCAAAAGCCGGCCCGGCCATCCAAATATCTCGAAATCCCGGCCTTGGACGTAGGTTGGGCACTTGATGCCCTGTTCCTTGAGCAGGGCCAGCGTGGCGTCATTCACTGGCGCGGAGAGGTAGGCCCGTTTGCCGTTTTCCCGCAGCGATATCCAAAAATTACTGCAGCCGTTCTGGTATTGCGTGATGCAAAAAGATTCAGCTTTCTTACCCTTACCATCCATGACCATTTTCTGAACCTCGGCAGTGGTTATATACTGAACCTTCTTGTTCGTGTCCGAGAGGACAAGGGCAAGCAGGCACGCTGTCCCAATCATTGCCAGGATTATCCACAGCACAAACCGTTTTTTCTTCCTGGGGTTCACCGCCATTTCCGGTTCCCAAGCCGGCTGCGACTGGAACTTTCGCCGACGCTGCCACGCCCACAGGATGAGAGCGGCCGGCACCACGGCATACATCAATCCCAGCCAAATGGTCATTCCGTCCAACACCCGCTGGCGGAAATCGCCGGAAAAATCCACGGGCAGGAAATTTAGTACAACAAGCAACAGGAATGGAAGCACGACAAATGCAACCAATGATCCGACCACAATGCGCCAGAATGTGGCGACCGACTCGCGTTGCTGCGACGATTGCCGGGCATCACCGCCCATCTTGAAGCCGAAAAAGCCGCCCAGCAGCAGGATGGGACTCAACGCGGCGATAGCTTGTAAAAACGCGCCCACTCCGGTCGCCTTCACCATTGCGCCACCCTTGGTCGCGGTGGTGGTCACCGTCGCCGCCTTGGCGGTGGTGGCCAGCAGCGGCAGGGCGGCCATCACGCCGAGCGTGAAGGTCTTGTCTGGACTGGTTTGTTTCAGCGCGCCGGCGACAAAGGCGAGAAATTGTTCCTGCAACAGTTTTCGTCCCCGTGACAGTCGTTGCTTCACCGTGTCCTCGCTCAACTCCAGGTCCTGCGCCACGGCCTCGATGGATTGGTGCTCGCGATAAAACAGGACCAGCGGTTCACGGTAGATTTCCGGAATGCGTTCGAGTGAACGCCAGAGAATTGCCTTTTCCTCGTCGCTGATGGCTTGGTCCGGCGGCAACGGGTCCGGCGAAATCCATTCATCCACGGCTTCCAGCGATTCGGCGGCATGGACCGGCTCGCGTCCGAGGCGCCGGAATTCCTTGCTGATGAGAAAACGGGTAATGCTGCACAACCAGGACCGCAATTTGGCCGGCTCACGCAGGTTCGCCAGTTGTTTCCAGGCAGACACAAAAGTTTCTTGGGCGAGGTCTTCGCTCCGGCTCACATTACCGGTGGCGCAATAGGCCAGTGAGGAAATCAAGTTTTGATACCGTTCGACAATCTGCCGGAAGGCATCCCGGTTTCCGCCCAGACTTTCAGCCACCAATTCGGCATCGTTGCATTCCGCCGTGTCCATTGCTTCAGTTGTTATCATATCATCCTTTAAGCACCCAAAGAAGGCTAATAGGTGACAAAGAAACGCAACAAAAGAATCTTAACCGCGGATGGACAAGGATTTCCGGCCATGTTCAACTTTACATGCTGGTGGATCAGCCATAATCTCGCTGGCATGGTTAACGCTACTTCTCTTCCCGTGCGTGTCATATTTTATCGGATTCTCGCGTGTTTTCTTGGCATATGGCTGTTCACCGGTTGTGGCAAGCAACCAGATACCGCCGGGAATCAATCCACTGTGACCACCAACGCGGCAGCGCCGGCGCCCGAGCCGGCGGCGGCCGGTCCCGGTCCAGGTGAGAAGGCCTGTTTCGCGTGCAAGGGGGAAGGCACCGTGGCGTGTCTCGTGCCTGGTTGCAAAGATGGCCTGGTGGATTGTCCCGGCCCCTGCCTCAAACTGTCGCGCGGCGTGTGGACCCACATGGTCGTGGCGGGACATCCGCCGAGCGATTTGTGGATTACTTTCACGACCGCAAACGGCGGGACGATGTCCTGGAATCAAAATCACGTCGGGGACGTCATCGCGTACCAAAATGGCGATCCGGTGGACACCGGCAAATGCAAGGTCTGCGGTGGCACCGGCAAGGTGAAATGCGATGTCTGCAAGGGAACAGGAAAAGTGACCTGCCCGATTTGCAGTGGGAAAAAATTCATCCCGGTTGCCTGGACCCCCATGGACAATCCGTGGTTCAATCATCAGCCTGATGTGATCCGGTTCGCGGACGGGCGGGTGGTCCTGGGCCGGGTGGCGGCGACGATGGGCGACGATTTGACGATTGTCACGCGCGACAAAAAAATCCTGCACGTGAAAGCCGCAGACATCCTGCCCAAGGCGGGTACCAATGCTCCTGCCGCTCAGGCTTTGCCGGCGAAATGACCGCGCCCGGGACGCCGTTGCTACGAACCGGCTTTCGAGCCGGCCAGAATTTCCTGTTCGGCCACGATGAGGGAGTTGCGCATGGCTTCGGCATCGGGCGCGGCGCGGAGCTGGTCAAGCAATCTGGTTTTCTGCGCGATGAGGCACAGGCGGGCCAGCGTGTGCAGATGCAACTGGTCATTTTGGCAGCAGATCAGGAAGAACAGATGGGTTGGCTCGCCGTCGGGCGCGCCGAAGTGGATTTCCTGGACCGGCCGTCCCACCACGAGGAAGGAAGTTTCAAACAAGTAAGGATCATGGGA
>Ga0265320_10001099_pt1 | contig 19970 bp, 15 predicted proteins | sample 4827metaG_FD_202087 | JGI IMG/M metagenome (GOLD analysis project Ga0265320, IMG submission 202087) | Rhizosphere microbial communities from Carex aquatilis grown in University of Washington, Seatle, WA, United States - 4-8-27 metaG | ecosystem: Host-associated > Plants > Roots > Rhizosphere >...
GAGCGCTTCGTTCTTTCCGAGCCCGATGGCGACCACCTGACCTACCTCCGGGTGGGGCAGGACTCCAGTCCTGTAGCGGGTCTCCAGACCCGCCATGGGAAGGTTGCCGAGGTCCTTTCCTGGTCCGCCCCGATTGGGCCGCTCGGCATGGCGCGCATCTCGGACGCTTACCGCCAGGCTCGCGATACGGTCCAGCGCGCCGGCGCGCTCGATCTGCGGCGCGGCTTCGTCTACACCTACGTCCTGATCGCGGCAGCGGTCTGGCTGGTCTCGCTCCTTCTGCTGGCTCTGATGGCGCACCACACCAGCCGTCCCATGCGCCTGTTGACCGCCGGCCTCGGCCGCCTCGCCGCAGGCGATCTCGGGGTGCGCCTGGACGCCCGCCGCTCGGACGAAACCGGACGCGCCATCCGCGCCTTCAACGACATGGCCGCACAGCTCGAGCACAGCCGCAGCCGCCTGGTCTACCTGACCCAGCTCGCCAGCTGGCAGCTGCTGGCCCGCAAGATGGCGCACGAGCTGAAGAACTCCCTCACCCCCATCCGCCTCACGCTGGAGGAAATCGTCGCTCGCAACCCCGGCGATGTCTTCATAGAGCAGGCTGCGCGCATTGTCATCGACGAGGTCGAAAGCCTGGAGCGCCGGGTGCGCGCCTTCTCCGACTTCGCCGCCGAACCGCCCGTTCGATCGGCTTCGGTTTCGGTCAACGCCATGCTCGAAGAACGCATCATTCTGCTCAAGGCCGCCCATCCGGAGGTGGCCTACAACGTGGTGCTGGCGGGTTCCGACCCCGCCGCCCTCGCCGACGAGGATCTGCTGAAGGGCATCCTCTCCAACCTGCTCGAGAACGCCGCCGAAGCTGCCGGGGCTGGCGGCACCGTGCTTGCCATCACCTCGACCGATGCCGCGGGCGTCGCCATCGAGGTGCACGACTCCGGGCCCGGCCTGAGCGCGGAAGCCCGCCAGACGCTGTTCGAGCCCGCTATCTCCTTCAAGAAGCGCGGCATGGGGCTTGGCCTCTCCATCGCCCGCAAGAACGCGCTGCTGATGGGCGGCGACATCTGCCTGGTGGAAGGCCGCCTCTCGGGCGCCGCTTTTCGCGTGACTCTCCTCCGTCAATCGGCCGCCAGCTATCAGCTATCGGTGGAACGCCAGTCGGGCGCCTCCGTCTCTCCCCAAAATTCGCAGTCGCCTGAGCGCCATCTGATAGCTGATAGCTGAGGGCCGATTGATCCCTCCATCCCCCGCCGGGCGGGTCTGGAGACCCGCTGCAGGCGTGGACGCCTGCCCCACTAAACGGAAACGGACGGCATCGCCGCGTCGTCCTGATACTGAATGTCCCGCATTGTAGTCCTCGACGACGAAGAGAATGTCGGGCGCTCCCTCCGGTTGGTCCTCGAGCGGGAAGGCTACGCCGTCACCGTCTGCCGCAGCGCCTCCGAATTCCGGGCCCACCCCGACGTCCTTCGCGCGGATGCCTTCCTGCTCGACATCATGCTGCCCGATGCCAACGGGATCGAGGTCCTTCGCTGGCTCCGGCAGAGCGATTGCCTGGCTCCCGCGGTCATGATCTCCGGCCACGGCACCATCGCCGACGCCGTCGAAGCCACGCGCGCCGGCGCCTTCGATTTCCTCGAAAAGCCGCTCACTCGCGACCGCGTCCTGCTGGCCCTCAAGAACGGCGTCGAGCAGTCTGCCCTGCGCCGCGAGAATGAACGCCTGCGCGAGCTGGTGGGCGACTCGCCCTGCATGATCGCCGCCAGCCCCGCATTCAAAGCGCTGGTTGAGCAGGCCACGCTGGTCGCCCGCTCCGACGCCCGCGTGTTGCTGGTTGGGGAATCCGGCACGGGCAAGGAGCTGCTGGCCGCGCACATTCACCGGGAGAGCCCGTTTGCGTCGGGCCCCTTCGTCAAGATGAACTGCGCCGCCATCCCGACCGAGCTGCTCGAGAGCGAACTGTTCGGCCACGAGAAAGGCGCCTTCACGGGAGCCTCCTCCGCCCGCCGCGGGAAATTCGAGCTCGCCGACGGAGGCACGCTTTTCCTGGACGAGATCGGCGACCTGCACGAGACCGCCCAGGCTAAGCTTCTGCGCGTTCTTCAGGAAGGCGAATTTCACCGCGTCGGCGGCGAGCAGCCGCTCCACGCCACGGTCCGTGTCATTTCCGCTACAAACCGCGAACTGCCCGCCCTGATCGCGCAGAAGCGCTTCCGGGAGGATCTCTACTATCGACTCTCGGTGGTTCCCCTGCGCGTGCCGCCGCTGCGCGAACGCCCCGAGGACGTACGCCCTCTGGCCGGATATTTCATGGAAGAGTTCTGCCGACGGAACAACTTCAAGGGCAAGACCATCGACGACGCCGTCTTTCCCGTGCTCGAGCGCCTGCCCTGGCCCGGCAATGCCCGCGAGCTGCGCAACGTGGTGGAGCGCATGGCGATTCTGACGCCCGGCGACCGCATCACGCTGGATTCCGTTCCGGTGGAACTACGCCTATCCCGCAATGGGGCCGCCCATTCTTCGGTGCAGGACGCCCGCGACGCCGCCGAGCGCGAGCACCTCCTGCGCGCCCTCGAATCCTCCGATTGGAATGTCTCTTCCGCCGCTCGCGCCCTGGGTGTGGAGCGCACCAACCTCCACAAACGCATCCGAGCCCTAGGTCTGACCCGCGCCTGAAGGGGGCGTATCTCCAGGTGCGCGAATCCCGTGGGACGGCATTTTCGGAGGACGCCGGGAGCTTTGGGAAGGCCCATCCCGAGCATCCCTTTCCCAGCCAATACTAGTCATTTGCCCAGTATCGTAGGCTAATTTGGAAGCTTAATATCGAATGTGGGTCTCCGACGAAGGAGTTCGATGACCGACCGGACGGAGGAGTCTGTCCCTCCGCTGGAGAGGACCGCAGTGGTCCCTGGAGTCAGTCCCCTGCCTGCCGAGCGCCTCCCGTTTGACGGCGCCGAAGTGCCTGCCTTCGAAACGGTAGCCCAGGTCCTATGGATCGCTAAGTCTTTTGTGTTGACGGCTATGCGGGATCGGTGTAGAATTCCAGACCAGGAAGGGTTGCCACATCGTGGCAAAAAGGATGGATTAGGCATGCGAAAACTCGCTGGTGTGTTCCTTTATGCGCTATTGCCTGTTTGCCTGGCAGCTCAAACGCTAGTTCCTCTTGGAACAGCCGCCAATTTCGGGGTTCTGGCTGGCTCTACGGTTACTAACACCGGCGCTACCTCGGTTAGTGGGTTTGGTGGTGGGGAGATTGGGCTGAGCCCAGGCAGCGCGGTGACAGGATTCCCGCCCGGGACATCGGGGGCGATACACGCCGCCGACGGTCCGGCCGGCATAGCCCAAGGCGACCTGACGATTGCCTATAACTTCGCCGCGGGAGAGCTCAGTACCGGCGTTCTAGCTGGAAACATAGGCGGGACCACCATAACCCCTGGCGTTTACACAAATGCGTCCTCGGTGGGGATAACAGGGACCGTCACCCTCAGCGGCGCTGGCGTGTACGTCTTCCAGATCGGCTCCACACTTACTACGGGGTCCGGCAGCAATGTCGTTCTTAGCGGAGGCGCCACGGCGGCCAACGTCTTCTGGCAGGTTGGCAGTTCAGCGACTCTTGGAACGGGCTCTACCTTTAATGGAAATATCCTGGCTCTAGTGTCCATCACGGCCACAAGCGGCGCGACGCTGAACGGCAGAGCATTGGCACGGAATGGCGCGGTTACGTTGGACACCAATACGATAACGGTCCCCCCCCTCGCCACGCCAACGCCGACGCCGACCCCAACGCCGACGCCAACGCCGACGCCAACGCCAACCCCAACACCAACACCGACTCCAACACCGACGCCGACCCCAACGCCGACGCCGACCCCAACCCCAACCCCAACACCGACACCGACACCGACCCCAACACCGACGCCAACACCGACGCCGACGCCGACGCCAACCCCGCCCCCCGGGACGCCCGCACCGTCTTCGGCGATTCTGGTCACGATAGGTCTGGTTTGCGTTGGGCTCTACGAGGCGAGACGGCGGTTCCGGCGCGCCAGAAAGGTGTAGGCGACGGGCATCCCGTCTGCCATGATCACGCACCAGTCATGAGAAGGACGCGGCTGGCCGTTGTCGTCCTGACCGCCGTGGTCCTTGTGTACTGCTACGCTCCCACGCTTCGAGGGATGTTCGAGCAGTGGTCGATCGACGAAGACATGTCGCACGGCTTCGTGGTGCCGGTGGTAGTCCTCTGGATCGTATGGAGAGAACGTGAGCGGTGGCGGGCGCTGCCGGCCGAACCGAGTTGGTGGGGTTTGGCGGCGCTGGCGGCAGGCGCGACCATGCAGTTCCTGGCGGTGCTTGGCCTGGGTCTGTTCGCCAGCTCGGTAGGGTTTCTGCTGTCGGTCGCCGGCGTGGTCCTTTCGCTCGGCGGCCTGGCGTGGCTGCGTGCGTGGGCGTTGCCCCTCCTGCTTACGCTCTTTATGTTGCCGAAACTGGCGCTCGTCTACACTCCGGCTACGCTGCCGCTCCAACTGCTTGCCAGCCGGATGGCCGCGGGTATCCTGACAGCCTTTGGGACCGGGGTGATCCGGGAGGGCAATATCCTGGATGTGGCCGGCCGCCGGGTTTCGGTGGTGGAAGCCTGCAACGGCATCCGGTATCTGCTTTCGCTCGGTTTCATGGCAGTGGTGTTTGCCTACCTGGCGGACACAAAACCTTGGATGCGAATCGCCCTGCTCCTGGCGGCCGTGCCGATCGCGATCGTCGCGAATGCCTTCAGGGTGGCGGCCGCCGCCTGGTTGCCGTCGCTCGCAGCCGGCACTCCCCATGCCATCTCCGGCATGCTCCTCTTTGTGGTTTGCCTTGCGACGCTGGCGCTGGTGCGACGACTGTTCAATAGGGTGTATGCGAGTTATCAGTCCTGAGTGGCGCGCTGCTCTCGTGCCGGTCTTCCTGGCTGCTCAAGCCCTGTTCATCCACGCCGCAGCCAGCCGCGAGCATCCGCCGGCGCCGCCGCCTCTCGCGCGGTTTCCAGTCGAATTCGACCGGTGGAAAGTGCTCCGCGAGGAGCCCGTAGGCGCGGATATCGCAAAGGCGATCGCAGCCGACGCCCTGTTGAGCCGGACCTACGTCGAGACCCCCGATGGCGCGCTTGCGAACCTGTTCGTGGCTTGGTTCCAGACACAGCGAGCAAGCGTCCGGCACTCGCCCAAAGTGTGTCTGCCGGCGTCGGGTTGGATGCCAGAGGTCAAAGACGAGGTTACGCTCGATACTGCTGCTGGCCCCATTACCGTGAACCGCTATCTGGTCGCCAATGGCGCCGGGCACGCCGTAGTTCTTTACTGGTTCGAGACCCCACGTCGCGTGATCGCCGACGACTGGGCGCTGGCGACCAAGCTCTGGCTGGTGGCCGACGCCTGGCGGGACAAGCGCACGGATACGGCCCTGGTTCGCGTTATGGCGTGGTCGGCCGACGGAAGGTACGAGGCGGCGACAACGGTGGCCACCGGGTTCGCGCGCGAATTGTATCCAAGGCTGCGCGAATACCTGCCGCGGTAGGCCGGGCGCCCTTCCCTTTGGCCACAAGGCCACAAGGCATCTTGCGCCCCCGGTGTTTCGAGCCTAGAATCGAGGCAGAGGAGGGCTGGTTTGATGGCAAACCCACAGAAATACAAGAGGAACCTGGTGTCTGAGTTCCTGGGAGACGACGACGCGGGTGAACCCGTGCAGCTCCGAAGCGTTCACTTGACCGGCGCCCAGGGCAAGGCCGCGAAGGCGGTTCCCCGCCGCTCCCGGCTACCTGTCGCCAATGGCAGCGCGCAGAAGCCGGACCCGGCGCTCGCCCGCGAGCCCGCTCCTCTCAAACTCGGGGACAAGACCTCGCAGGCCCATTCTCCCGAGCATCTTAGGAAGCTCCAGCGGCTTCCCAAGCTGCGCAAGCCCTACACGAATCCCGGCCGCCACGTTGGCTGACGGTCACCCGCAACTGCAGGCCTCAGCTCCGCTGTCGCCACGGCGTAGTGCGCCGATCACCGCCGCGGCGCAGCCGACGCCGGAGGAGACCGCGATTGCGTTCAGCGCGCAATTCATCCGGCAGGCGCCGCACTCCATGCACGCGTCGCGGTCTATGATCGCTGCTTTGCGACTGATCACGGAGAACACACCGTGTGGGCAGACCTCTTCGCAGCGGCCGCAGCCGTTGCATAGACTCGAATCCAGGGTCAGGGAATGGCCGTTCAAGAGGTATCTCATAAAGCTCCGGCGATACGCAGGATGGCGCCCGCTCCGGCCGCGATCAGGATCGGCGGCAGACCACGCCGCACCTCCAACCGCACCCCGGCCAGCGTGGTGAATGTGGTCGAGCCTGTGAAGGTCATGGCCATGTAGGAGGTGATCGCCACCACCAGAAGCGCCGCGCCCGCGCCTTCGATCAGCCCGACCGGCAGCCACCACAGCAAGGCAGCCGCCACCAGCGCTCCGGCTACTGCTCCCTTAAGAACGAATGCGCGGAACGGAAGCCACGGCAGGAGCCACGGAACCACCAGCCCGCCGGTCAGGACCGCGGCAAGAAAAGGCACCATGCCGGTGAGCGCGTGGACCGTGAGGCTGTGATGGCGGAGAACATCGAGCGCCGCCACGAAGGTCGCGATGGCCAGAAGCGGTCCCACCGCCGCCACAAGCTCGACCGGCGTAACGGCGAGCCGCTCTTTCCAGCCAAAGGTCACGCGGCGCATGGCGGGCATGGCCTTCATCCCCGCCGCGAGGTAGGCGGGAATATCGGCGGCGCGAACGGGACCGTAGTGCACCGAGAAGCCGGTGGCACGCTTCACCTCGTGCGCGGCGACACCGGTGGCGCCAAGCTGCGGCACAACCAGCTCGCGGTGCTTCACCACCTCACGCAGGCCGGCGGCCTGTATGCGGCGGACCAGTTCCGCGGTGCCGAATGTCCCCTTCCCCGCCGCGCACCAGACGTTCACGCCTTTCGTATCCAGCACCAGCAGCCACACGTCCAGTCCGACAAGCTGGCGGCGCACCGCATCGACGGTCAGCTTGTAGTTGGCCGTGACCAGGACGGGAGACGCCGAATCCGGCGCCCCTACGCGATACAGGCCCGGCGCCACCGTGTACTTCGCGCGGCCGAAGCCCCAGCGCACTTTCCAGCCGCCGAGGACGTCGCGCCATCCGATGTTTGTGCTGAGCGTCCGGGGCGGCCCCGCCAACAGCGTGCTGCATGCGCAACCGCAGCTACTTTGTCCCATTGCGAACCCCCTTGGGGCTGGTCGAAGCGCAGCAGGCTCCGCCACCTTCGGGCGCCGTCCGGTGGGCCCGCATGAGTTCCGCCAGCAGCTTGATCGCCTTGCCGACGCACTTGCGGTCACCGTCGCTCATGTCGTCGAACAGGGCTTGGTAGTAGCGGTCGCACATCCCATCGATCTCGGCCACCTTCTCGCGTCCCGCCGCCGTAAGAGTCAGGCAGACGGCGCGGCGGTCGGCGGGATCCTGTGTTCGCTCCACCCAGCCCGCCTTGACCAGCCCGTCAACGGTGCGGCTTAGAGTGCTGGCGTCGAGATCTAGCGCGGCTGAAAGGCCGGTGAGCGAGCAATCCGTGAACGAAAGCTCGAGGAGCGCGTGGCACTGCCCCAGCGTGACGCCGCAGCAGCTGGTCTCGCCCTCGAGATGGCGAACGGCTTCGCGCTCCAGAACGCGCAGGTCGCGGCGGAAGCCGTGGAGGAAGTTTGTTTGTGACACACAATATTTGTATTACACAACTATTGTGTGTGTCAAGGACTATTCGCTCCCTTTAGCCGTGATCCCGCGGATGAAGTCCACCTCCGCCTGGCGGTAGGGCTTCCCGTCCGAATAGAAAATGTCGTGGAACCAGACTTCTGGAGGATGCTCCACGTAAGGGTGCTGCCAGGAATCCCACGGCAGGTAGGTCTGAGTCTTGCCCTGAACGAAACCCCAGTTGATAGCGCCTACCTTGTACTTCTTCGCCACCGGCAGAATGCTCTGGAACGTGCTGCCGCGCGGCCGCGCCATGTACTCGGTGCAGAGGATCGGGCGGCCGTACGGCTCCAGCGATTTCACCCGGCGCTCGAACTCATCCGCCGGCTCGTAGCTGTGGAAGGAGAGGACGTCCGAGTTCTCGAGCTGGATCTTCGCCATCGGACTTCGTTTATCGGCCGGGGACCAATCGCCTTGCCACACGCCGCTGGTCAAAGGCTGCGAGGGATTGACGGATCGCGCCCAAGCGAACACCCGCTGCAGCAGCACCAGCACACGCTGCACCTTGTCGGCCGGGTCGGTGTAGCTGCCCGCGTTGGTGTTATCGGGCTCGTTCCACAGGTCCCATCCCAGAATCCGCTTGTCGTTCGCGAAGGCGCCCACCACGCCTTTGACCCAGGCCTCGAGGCGCGGGTACTCCGCCGGGTCGTCCAGAGCCCCGGCGCCCGGGCTCTGGACCCATCCGGAGTTGTGCACGCCCGGCGTGGGCGCGTGCTGTTTGCCGAGCCGCGGATTGGGGTCCCAGCAGGAATCGAACAGCACCAGGAGCGGGCGGATGTGGTGCCTGTCCGCGATCGCCAGAAACGTGTCCAGGCGCTTGCGGAAACCATCCGCGTCCTGCTGCCATAGCAGATCGTGCAGGAATACGCGCATGGTGTTCATGCCGATGCTCTCGGCCCAGCCGAGCTCGGTATCGATCCGTTGGGGATCGAACGAATCGGCCTGCCACATCTCCAGTTGGTTAATCGCGCCGGCGGGGATGTAGTTGCTCCCCACCAGCCAGGGCTGCTCGCGGTACCACGTGGCGGCCTTTTCCGTGGGCCAGGGGCCGGGCGCGGCGTTGAGCGCTGCTCCGGCCACCAGGGCCAACAGAATCCCGAAAGCTGCAGTTCTGCGCATGTTGTGATCGTACAGCAGCCGCGGTGAAGGGAACAAACGGTTTCGTCCAGCGCGCGCCCTCGGCCGTATCCGGTGGCAGCCCTGATCGCCGCGCGCCTGGTTGCGGTTGTCTGTGGCCCCACGGAGAGTCCGAAAGCGGCACGTCCGCGAAGCAGAATGTTCGATTTGCGGTCAAGAGGAACCGGCCGAGCGCCGCCGCCGTCGAAGCGATAGGATCGTTGTAAGCCTACATTATGGAACTTCAATGGTTGAATTCTGTGCAGCGGGCCACGCTGGGCGGCCTGCTCATCGCAGCCACGTCTCTGGCTGCCGGGCCGCCCTCCCGTATCCAGGCGGAGATTCAGAACCGGGAGACGTTCCGCCTCACCGGCAATGTCCACACGCAGATCGCATCGGCCGAGGACCAGGGTGACGTCGCGGAGTCCCTCGCTTTGCCTCGCATCACGATGCATTTCAAGATGACGGATGCCCAGCAGGCGGACCTGGACCGCTTGCAGAAAGCGCAGCAGGATCCTTCCAGCCCGCAGTTCCACCAGTGGCTTACCCCCGAGGAGTACGCCGACCGCTTCGGCCTCAGCACAACCGATCTCAACCGCGTCACGGGGTGGCTCGAGCGGATGGGATTCTCCAACGTGCAGGCCGCCCGGAGCCGCACCTTCGTGAACATGTCCGGGGTGGCGGCGGTGGTGCGCTACGCCTTCCAGACGCCGATTCACCACTATTTGGTCAACGGGATCCAGCATTACGCCAACGCCTCCGACCCGGCGCTTCCGGTCGAGCTCGAAGGCATGGTCGCCGGAATCCGCGGACTGAGCGATTTCCGGCCGCGGCCCCACGCCGTGGCCAAGCCGCGGTACACCTCGGCGGCTAGTGGCAATCATTTCATCGCGCCGGGCGATTTCGCGACTATTTACGACGTCCAGGCGCTCTACAACAGCGGCATCACGGGAAGCGGGGAGTCGATCGCGGTCGTCGGCCAGACCGGCCAGACTGGCCAGATGGATACCTCAACAAACCCGCCGCTTCCGGCCTGGATCCAGGTGTCCGACATGGAAGCGTTTGAGACAAACTCAGGCCTGCCCATAAAGGACCCGACGATCATTTCGGACGGGTATAACACCTTTGCCAGTTCGGGCGACGAGCAGGAGGCGGCCCTGGACCTGGAATGGGCGGGAGCGGTCGCCCGCGGCGCAACCATCATTTACGTGAACTCTTCGGACGCTTTCACGTCGGTGCAATACGCGATCGACAACAACGTGGCGCCGATCCTCTCCGTCACCTACGGCCTGTGCGAGGCCGGGCCGAATGGTCTTGATCGCCCAACGGTCGACAGCATGAACACCCTTTTTCAGCAGGCGAATGCGCAGGGAATCACGGTCGTGGCGGCAGCGGGAGACCTTGGCGCCGCCGATTGCGAAGCCGCGCAGTCGCCCACCATCGCCACGGGTGGGCTGGGGGTCGATTTCCCCGCCAGCAGCCCGTACGTGACCGGCATGGGGGGGACCGAGTTCAACGAAGGCACCGCAACCTACTGGAGCCCTACCAATGGCGCCAACAGCGGGTCGGCGCTTTCTTACATCCCGGAGATGGTTTGGAACGACACAGCCAATCCCGACAACGGCGGAGTCTTCTCGGCCACCGGTGGCGGCGTGAGCGTAATCTTCGCGAAGCCCACCTGGCAACAAGGGACCGGAGTACCCAACGACGGTTTCCGCGACGTTCCCGATGTCTCATTGAACGCTTCGAATCTCCACGATGGCTACCTGGTGTGCGACGCCGGTTGGTGCACCAACGGCTATCGGAACTCCCAACTCCTACACGACGTGATTGGCGGCACCTCCGCCGGCGCGCCGACCTTTGCCGGGATCGTGGCGCTGATCGACCAGAAGACACACAGCCGGCAGGGCAACGTGAATCCGACGCTCTACTCGCTGGCCCGGAGCTCCCCTAGCGCCTTTCACGACATCACGGTTGGAAACAACATCGTGCCGTGCCAGTTCGGAACGCCGAACTGCGCCACCGGCAGCTTCGGCTATTCGGCCGGTCCGGGGTACGACCAGACGACGGGCCTCGGAACGGTGGACGCATTCAACCTGGTGAACGCCTGGCCCTCGGCCCAGGGGCCATCGGCCCCGGTCCTCACCTCGCCGGCCAATGGCGCCACTGGTGTGACCGCGCCCACCTTGACCTGGCAAGCTGCGACGGGAGCCACGTCCTACAACGTCTTCCTCGGTACCGCCTCTACGCCGCCGCAGGTCACGACAACGACCGGGACGACCTACACCCCGAGCGGCTTGAGCGCGGGAGTCAAGTACTACTGGAGCATCACGGCCGTGAACGCTACGGGCTCGGCCAGCTCCGCGATCTGGTCGTTTACCACCGCGCAGGTGCTTCCGCCCTCCGCGCCGGTCCTGGTCTCGCCGGCCAGCGGCGCCACGAACGTTGCTTTGGCGCCCTCCCTGACCTGGCAAGCGTCGGCCCGCGCCATGGCCTATAACGTCTTCTTCGGCACCGTCTCTCCGCCGCCGCTGGTCGCGCAAACGAGCGCGACGGCTTACGATACCGGCGCGTTGAGCCCGGGCGTCACGTATTACTGGAGCGTAACGGCGGTGAATCCGGGGGGCTCCGCCAGCTCCGCCGTCTGGTCGTTTACCACGCAGGTGGGAGGCAGCTCAGGCGCTCTCCTGTTTGTTCCTGTGACCCCCTGCCGCGTTGCGGACACCCGTGGCGGACAGGGACCGTTCGGAGGTCCCGCGATGGCGGGCGCTACCAGCCGGTCCTTCGTCATTCCGGATAGCTCCTGCGGCATTCCCGCCACCGCCAAGGCGTATTCCTTGAACGTTACGGTGGTTCCGCAAGGCCCGCTCTCGTTCCTGACCCTGTGGCCCACGGGCCAGGCGAAGCCGCTGGTCTCCACGTTGAATTCGTTCGCGGGCATCGTGGTCGCCAACGCGGCCATCGTGCCAGCCGGAGCCGACGGGGCGGTGAGCGTCGCCGTGACCGACACCACCGACGTCATCCTGGACATCGACGGCTATTTCTCGGATGTGGCCGGCGGCGCGGCGTTCTATGCCGCCACGCCGTGCCGCGTTGCGGACACCCGCGGCACGAACGGCCCCCTGGGTGGGCCTTCCATGACGGCCGCCCAGTCCCGCGACTTTCCGGTGCTGTCCAGCGCCTGCGGCCTTCCGTCTTCCGCTACTGCGTACTCGATGAACGTCACCGTGGTTCCCAGCGGGCCGTTGCCGTATCTGACCGCCTGGCCCACCGGACAGTCGCGACCGAACGTATCCACGCTCAACTCCTTTACCGGAAAGGTGGTTGCCAACGCGGCCATCGTTCCGTCCGGCGCCGGCGGAGACATCTCGGTTTATGTCGCGGACGCGACCCAGGTGATCCTCGACAGCAACGGCTATTTCGGTGCGCCCGGAAGCTCCGGGTCCCTCGCCTTCTATCCGGTCACGCCCTGCCGCGTCGCGGACACCCGTACCGCGCAAGGCGCCTTCGGTGGGCCTATCCTGGCGGCGAACAGCACGCGCTCCTTCACGATTCCGGCCAGCGCCTGCTCGATTCCCTCGACGGCCCAGGCGTATTCGCTCAACGTTACGGTGGTCCCGGCCGGACCCCTTTCGTTCCTCACGGCCTGGCCCGCCGGACAGGGCCGGCCGCTGGTCTCCACGCTGAACTCGTTTGACGGCTCGATTGTTGCGAACGCCGCCATCGTCCCGGCCGGCGCTTCCGGCGCCATCAGCGTCTACGTGACCGATGCCACCAACGTGATCCTGGACATCGACGGCTATTTCGCCCCGTAAAGAGGCTGGTCCGCTAACCGTGGCGCAGGCGAACCGGCCTCGACATGAGTGTCGAGGCGGCAGGCACGAGTGCCAGGCACGAGTGCCTGCGCCACGGGCACCCACCGACCCGGAAAGTCGCGGTTCCGTGGTCGGTCTTCGCCCAGTCGCGGTACAATACATACAAAGCGACACATTCCTCCGAGGGGCGATGCTGGGGAAATCCTTCTCCCACTACCGCGTGCTCGAACCGCTCGGCGAGGGCGGCATGGGAGTGGTGTATCTGGCCGAAGATACCCTGCTCGGCCGCCGCGTCGCCATCAAGTTTCCGAACGCCGAGGGCCACAGCCAGCGCCTGCTTACCGAGGCCCGCACCGCCTCCTCACTGAACCATCCCGCCATCGCCGCCGTGTACGACTGCGGCATGGTCGAAGACCGTCCCTACGTCGTCATGGAGTATGTCGAGGGAGAGAACCTCGGCGCTATCCTCGCCCGCGGTCCCCTGCCGCACAAACGCGCCCTGGAAATCGCCATACAGGCCTCCGCCGCGCTCTCGGAGGCGCACGGCCACGGCGTGGTCCACCGCGACATCAAGCCCTCCAACATCCAGATCGATCGCCGCGGAGCGGTCAAGGTTTTGGATTTCGGCATCGCCACCAGCGTGCGCGAAGTCCGCGTGGCGGCCGCCGGCGAAGAGGCTCTCGCCGCGACGCGCACCCTCGATGGCGCGATCACCGGCTCACCCCGCTACATGTCGCCCGAGCAGGCACGCGGCGGACGGGCCGACGCCCGCACCGACGTGTTTGCGCTCGGCCTGGTCTTCTGGGAGTGCCTCACCGGCAAACCGGCCTTCGCCGGCCCGACCGCCATCGACACCCTGGCGCAGGTGATTCAGAGCGATCCCGCGCCTCCCTCCGAGGTCAACCCGTCGGTCCCGCCGGTGCTCGACCGCATCTGCGCTACGGCGCTGGCCAAGGACGCCGCGGCCCGCTACCAGTCTGCCGCCGCGATGCTCGAGGATCTGGAATCGGCACGGCACACGCTCGCCGAGCCTGCGCCGCCGGCGGTTCCTTCACCGGCTCCCGCGCGACGCCGATCGCGCCGCCAGCTGGCCGCGGCTTCGGTGGTCTGCCTGCTGGCCGCCGTAGCCGCCGTGGGCGTTCTATGGCTCCGCCGCGGCCGCGAGCCCGATCCGCAGGCCCTGCGCTGGTACGAGGAAGGCGCCAACGCGATCCGCGACGCCACCTACTTCAAGGCCGCCAACGCGCTTGATCGCGCCGTCGCTCTCGACCCGTCCTTCTCCCTCGCTCACGCGCGCCTTGCGGACGCCAGCGACGAGCTGGACGATGCCACCCGCGCACGCGAGGAGGTGCTCAAGGCCGTTGCGCCCGATTCTCCGCGCTCGCGATTGTCCCGCCTCGACGATCTGGCCGTCGAAGCCATTCGCCGCACGCTCACCAACGACGCCGCCGGCGCCGCCGCCATCTACCGCGATCTGCTTTCCCGCACGCCCGAGAGCGAAAAGGCGGCCGTCCTGCTCGACCTGGGGCGCGCCTATGAGAAGGCAGGCCAGCCGGACAAGGCCCGCGCCAGCTTCCTCGAAGCGGCCCGCCGCTCGCCTCAATACGCCGCGGCGTTTCTGCGGCTGGGCGTGCTCGATCGCCGCGCCCAGCGCGTGGCCGACGCGGAAAAGGACCTGGCCCAGGCGGAGTCCCTCTACCGCTCGCTCAGCAACGCCGAAGGCCTGACCGAGGTGCTTTACCAGCGCGCCGTGATGGCCAGCAAACGGGGCGAGATCCAGCAGGCGGCCTCGCTTCTGGACCAGTCGCTCCAACTCGCCCGCACTACCGGCAATTATCAGCAGCAGATCGCCGTCCTCCTCCAGTTGAGCAACGTCGAGACGCACCAGGGCGATCCCGCCGCCGCCGCGCGCCACGCCGGCGAAGCCACCGACCTCGCCCACGCCCGTGGCCTTGAACCCCTCGCCGCAGCCGGACTCCTGGACGTGGGGAATGCCCATTTCGTCCACGGCGACCTCTCCGACGCGGAGGACTGCTTCACGCGCTGCCTGGAGATGGCTCGCCACTCCCACGCCTCGCGCGCGGAGGCCCGTGCCCTGCTCTCTTTAGGGAGCCTACACATTCAGCAGGCCAAACTGACCCAGGGTGTTCAGAACGTCGAGCAGGCCCTCCGCTTCTATGAGCAGGGAGGCGACGCCAAGGAGAAGTCCGTTGCCCTCGTTCTGCTGGGCCGGGCCCGCCGCGATCAGGGCGATTACGCAGGCGCCCTTCGCGCCTTCCGGGAGCAGTTGGCCCTGGCTGCCAAGTCCGGCGATCCGGCCCAGCTCGAAAATGCGCGCGAGGGATTGGCCAGCGTTCTCGAATTGCAGGAGCACTATCCCGAGGCGCTTGCCTCCTATCAGCAAGCTGCCGCGGCCGGACAGTCGCAGGGCGACAGGCTGGCCGCCGGTTACGCTCTCGCCAGTGCCGCCCGCGTGCTCGCTCGCCTCGGCCGCTACCCGGAGGCGCGCCAGGATCTCACCGAAGCTTCCGCCATCGCGCGCGGCCCGGGCGGCTACGACGATCTGGCGCGCCTCGTCGATCAGTACCAGGCGGAAATCGCGCTCAGCGAACGGCAGTTCTCCGCCGCACGCGAGGGCGCGCACAAACTCATGGCTTCCTCGCCTAAGCTCGGCAGCGCCGGGATGGTTGAAGCCGGAGGCGTCTACTGTGCGGCTGAAGCCCTTTCCGGCGCGCGCGAGGCCAGCCTTGCGGCGTGCCAGTCCGCACTCGAGGAAGCCCGCAAGTCCGGCGTTCCCCGCCTGGTCTCGGGCGCGCAGCTCGCAGTGGCCGAAGCCCAACTCGAGAGCGGGAATTCGTCGGCTGCCCGGGAGACCGCGCTTTCCGCCCGCAGCCAGTTCGCGCTCGGCGGCCAGGTGGAATCCGAAGCGCGCGCTTCGCTCATCGCCGCCCGTGCCGCCCACGCCTCGGGCGATGCCGCCGCCGCTCGCGAACTGGCCGCCGCCGCCGAGCGTTCCTTCGCGGCGCTCTATCAGGGCTGGCCTCCCGAGGCCCGCGCCGCTTATGACGCCCGTCCCGACGTCCGCTCCTGGCGCAGCCAACTCACCCGGCTGATGGCCGAACCTTCAACACCGAACCGCAACAGTCAGAGGGCCGCGGCCCGCTGACCAAAGGAGACACGCATGGCTGACCACCCCATTACCATCAGCAACGGATCGCCCCTCATTCTCGAGCACGATCGATGGGAGTGGGATCCGCGCCACCATCGCCGCCTCGGTACTGCCGTCCACGACGCCGTGACACGCGTCAAGGTGGCGTCGAAGGGGCACGATCTTGCGTCCATCCCATTCAACAGCGAGCAGCTCAGCATCCAGCTGATCTACGCGAAGGACTCGGGCGGCACGATCGCTCTCGACCTGGTCACCCTCCCGGACGGCACCCACCCGGTCCTCACCGTCGATGACAACACGTCGCTGGCGGACCACTTCGGCCGCGACGGCCATCGCTTCGTAAGCAACGAGCACGTTAGCATCACCGGCCTGACGATCAAGAAGGGCGCGGTCGACGTCACACCCGCCGGCCCGTTCCCCGATGCCGCCAAGATCACCATCCACTATGAGTGACCGCGACCGTCACGGGGCAGCCACACCATTACGCAAAGGAGATACTCATGTACACGCTCAAGTTCCTGGCCCTGTCTGTGCTCACCATGGCGGTGGGCCTTGCGGCCGACCACCCCATCACCATCAGCGGCGGATCGCCCCTCACGATCGAGCACGATAGCTGGGATCAAAAGGACGATCAAAACCTCACGAGTTCCGTCCCCGGCACCGTGACCCGCATCGATGTGACATCGAACGGCAAGACTTTCGACCCGATCCTCTTCAAGGGTGAGCAGGTCGAGCTGCACCTGACCTATGGCGCCATCCAACTTTCCGTCATCACCGACTCGCAGGGACAGAGCGTCCTGGTGACGTTCGACGGCAAGACCTCGCTGAAGAAGCACTTCAACCACAACGGCAATCAGTTCACAAGCAGGAGGGACAGCGGCGGCATCGAAGGCCTCAGCATTCTGAGAGTCGGAGCCGACGTGACTCCCAAGCCGATCTCCAATCACACGGTGATCGTTATCCACTTCGAGTAACGGGCCAGACGGAGTCTCAGGGCACAGGGGGCGGGCCCGCGGCGAGCGCATAGCTCGTGCTGCGCCCGCCTCCGGGGCTGCGGACCAGAAGGCCGCCTTCCACCAGTGGCAGAAGGTCGCGCAGGGCCGTGTCCTGCGAACACTTCGCGAGCTTCGCGTATTTCGACGTGGTCAGCTTACCCTCGAATCCATCGAGCAGACGGTTCAGCACCAGCCGCTGGCGTTCGTTCAGCGCGAGGCTGGAAACGGAATCCCAGAAGCGTGCCTTGGCGAGCACGGCTCCGAGGGTGTTCTGCGCTCCGTCGATGGCCCGGCCCAAACAGCCGACAAACCACTCCATCCAGGACGTGATGTCCAGCGTTCCTTTCTGCGCCCGCTCCAGAATGTCGTAATAGGCCGCGCGCTCCTGCCGGATCTGGGCTGACATGCTGTAGAACCGTTGCGGGCTGCTCTCGGACCGCGCCAGCGCCATGTCGCCAATGGCGCGCGCAATACGGCCGTTGCCGTCCTCGAAAGGATGGACGGTGACAAGCCACAGGTGGGCGAGCCCTGCCTTTAGCACTTCATCGGTATCGGCGGGCTTGTTGAACCACTCCAGAAAGGCCGCCATCTCCCGGTCGAGCCGTGCCGCCGCGGGGGCTTCGAAGTAGACATGCTCCCTCCCGACCGGCCCGGAGACTACCTGCATCGGACCCGTCCCATCGTCGCGCCACATTCCAACCCGGATCCTGGTCATACCGCTGCGCCCGGTGGGGAACAGCGCGGCGTGCCACGCCAGAAGCCTGTCCGCGGTCAACGGCCGGTGGTACTGCCGCGTGGCATCGAGCATCATCTCGACAATGCCTTCGACATCGCGGTCCACCGGCCTCAATGCGCCGATATCCACCCCGAGGCGGCGGGCAAGTGAGGACCGGACTTGCTGCGCGTCCAGCCGCTCGCCCTCGATCTCGCTGCTCTTGATCACATCGGCGCTAAGGGTTTCGAGAACCGCCTCCTGACGGAGCTTGAACCCGAGTGCCTCCATATGGCCCATCAGCCGGCCTTGCCGATGGCGCACGTTGGCCAGAGGCTCGCCTAGGCGATCCTGGCTCCAATGGAACCGAGGCCAGTCCGGCAACTCGTGGATGTACATTCTCCGCGGCTCCTGCGGTGATTATACCAGCTATTCTCCGCACGGATGCGTAGAATAGATCTCACAATCGCCGCAAAGCAACCCTTCCCGGCCCGCCGCCGCCTGAGTTAAGCTCTAGCCAATGCCCCGCCGCATCCTCGATCGACTGGACGACTGGAAGCGCCGCTTCGAACCCGGAGGCGATGGCGAACTCGCGACCCTGCTTGCCCAAATCGCCACCCGCCGCTTCAAAGATCCCGCCGACCTTGTCCGCCTGCACGAGACGCTGCTGTTCCTGCGCGCCTATCCGCGCACTCCCGCCGTGGCGCGCCTGGCCGACGAGATCCTGTTCTCCTTCGCCGCCCGCGTCGCGCCGCTGAAGGACCGCGAACCTTTTGAGGAAGCCGAAGTCTCCGGCATCGCCGGCACCTCCTTCGCCGCCGTCTTCAGCTACGAGGTTGCGCGCCGCCTGGCCGCCTTGCACCCGCGCCACATCGAGATCGCCTGGGACCGCCATGACCAGGTCGACAAGCTCGGCCCCGCGCTCGCCCGCTTCCTGCCCCTGATCGAAGAGGACTGGCCGGTCGAGGCGCACGTTCCCTTCCGTCAATGGATGGCCGCGGCCCACCGCCGCGGCGTCACCGATCTGGCCTGGCTTCTCGAAAGGCTCTCCGATCTCGCGCCGCGCGCCGCCGCCGGGGTCTATGAAGCGCTCGATCTGCCGCTCCTCTGGGACATCGCCAACGCGCGCACGTCGCGGTCGCGCCTTCGCCTGCCTGTGCGCAAGCTTTTCTGCCACCGGGAGCCGCTGCTGCGCCGCAGCGACGTCTCTCTCGTGAAAGAGCTGGACGCGCCGCCGCTCCCCATTCGCCGGCTGCCACGCGCCGAGGCGCGCCGCATTCTCGACGTGATCCTCGACACCTCAGCCATGCGCTACCGCGAGCTCTACGGCTTCAGCCATCCCGACGAGTCCGCGGTTTTCCACACCGATGCCGGCCGCGGCGTCGATGTCTACTTCTTCGGCGTCCCGCCCGCCTGGCGCCTGCCGCTGCGCGCCTACCACGCCGGAATGTTCTTCAAGAACGGCGTACCGGCCGGCTACGTCGAGCTGCTCTCGCTGTTCGAGCGCGCCGAGGTCGGCTTCAACCTCTACTACACTTTCCGCGAAGGCGAATCCGCCTGGCTCTACGCGCGGCTGTTGCACCTGTTCCGCCAGGTTCTGGGCGTCACTTGTTTTTCGGTTGACCCCTATCAGATCGGCCTCGAGAATTCGGAGGCCATCGACTCCGGAGCCTTCTGGTTCTACCGCAAGCTCGGCTTCCGCCCGGTGGAGCCCGCGGTCGCCGCGCTCGTGGCTCGCGAGGAGCGCCGCATGGCCGAAACGCCCGGATACCGCAGCTCCCGGCGCACTCTGGAGAAGCTGGCCGCCAGCTACATCCTCTTCGAAGGCCCCGGAGCCGAGCCCGGCGCCTGGGACGCCTTCCGCGTGCGCAACCTGGGACTCGCCGCCGTCCGCCATCCCGCTGCCGACCCATCCGCGAGCGGCCTGGCGCAGATCGTCAGCCCGATTCCCGATCTGCGAGACTGGCCCAGCCATGACAAGGCAGCCCTGACCGACATTCTCGCGGCCAAGCGCGGCCCCAGCGAAGTCCGCTACCTTCGCCTGATGCAGCGCCACCCGCGCCTCCGGGCGGCCTTTCTGGCGCTCTCCCGTTAGCGGTCTGTTGTGGCGCAGGCTCCCAGCCTGGCCGCGTCGAGACTTATCTCGACGCCCGCCGCTTCTTGTTAGCATGTGCCAATGGTCCCCCGCCTCGAAACGCCGCGCCTCGAACTGCATCCCCTGGAACTCGCCGACGCCGCGCAAATCCAGCTGCTGTTCCCCAAATGGGAGATCGTGCGGTTCCTGGCCACCCGCGTCCCGTGGCCCTATCCTGCCGATGGCGCCCTCGCCTTCTGCCGGGACCTCGCGCTGCCTGCCATGGAGCGCGGCGACCAATGGCACTGGTCGCTGC